>Ga0102915_1000062_pt1 | contig 28626 bp, 28 predicted proteins | sample Colrivmet1561A02_FD_78199 | JGI IMG/M metagenome (GOLD analysis project Ga0102915, IMG submission 78199) | Estuarine microbial communities from the Columbia River estuary - metaG 1561A-02 | ecosystem: Environmental > Aquatic > Marine > Intertidal zone > Estuary | place: USA: Columbia River...
ACACACCTATCGATGTTGCACAATATCGAACAGGCGGAATGAAAGTTATATCAGGTAATTTTGGGAAAGAAAAAATCCATTTTATTGCACCTGCGGCAGACAAAGTGCCACTTGAAATGGATAGCTTTCTTGAATGGATAAATAACGATCAAGAGCATGACCTCGTACTTAAAGCACTTATTGCTCATTTTTGGTTTGTAACTATTCATCCTTTTGATGACGGAAATGGAAGAATTGCAAGAGCAATTTTAGATATGATTCTTACCAGGAGTGATCAAAGCAAAATTCGCTTCTATAGTTTATCGAATCAGATTTTTAAGGAACATAAGGAATATAATAAAATTATTGAAACCACTCAAAAAGGCGACCGTGATATTACGCTATATCTTAAATGGTTTTTAGGTTGTTTTCAAAGGGCTCTATTGGCTAGTGAGCAAAATTTAGAACTAATTTTGGACAAAGCACAATTTTGGGATGTTCATCGTGCAACAACTGTGAATGACAGACAACGGTTTGTGCTCAATTTTATGTACGATCATTATGCTAAAGAACTGGGTTATCTAAGAACCTCTACATATGCAAAACTTGTCAAAACATCCAATGATACAGCACTTAGAGATTTACAGGATTTAGTTGTAAAAGGAATGATGCATACCGAGGGAACCGGAAAGAAAACCAATTATTTAGTGATGAGTCCAAAAAACCTCAGAATTCCTAAAATTATTGAATCAAAAAGCATAAAACGATGAAAAAACTACTCTACCTCACACTTGGGCTTGCCCTACTCACCAACCTTCACGCCCAGCAAGTCAAGCCCATCTTTAAAGAAGGACAAGCGCAAATTGTGCCCGAATTCAGTACGCCTTCTGAGTGGATCAAAGAAGAATTATGGGTGCAGACCAACTTTGACAGCGATGCCAATGGCAAGCTAGACCGCATGCACGTCTTCTTGACACGCCCTGTACAAACCAATACGCAAGGGCTCAAGTTGCCCGTGATTTATATGACAAGTCCGTACTTTGCAGGTACAGGCGGCGATTCAAAAAGCTATTTTTGGGATGTCAAGCACGAAATCGGGCAAACGCCACCAGCACATGAACACGCTGTTGCGAAAAGAAAAGAAAATAGGCCAATGGATGCTTATTTTCAGGACCTCACTTGGGTCAAAAGAGGTTATATCACTGTTTATTCTTCATCACCCGGCACGGGTTTTTCTGACGGCGCGCCGACTATCGGTGGTGAAAACGAAAAACTCGCCCCAGCAGCCGTCATTGATTGGCTCTGCGGTAGAGCCGTCGGCTACACCTCGCGCACCGGCATGGACACGGTTAGCGCTTTTTGGTCAACAGGAAAAGTGGGCATGATGGGCACTTCCTACAACGGCACCTTGTGCTTGGCTGCGGCGTGCACCGGCGTTAAAGGCCTCGAAGCAATCATTCCAAATGCGCCCGTGAGTTCTTGGTATTTGTATTACCGTTCCAATGGCTTAGTGCGCTCACCTGGTGGTTATTTGGGCGAAGACACCGATATCTTATACGACTTTGTGCACAGCGGCGACCCTGAAAACCGTGCGCACAACGACGCCATTGTTCGGGACAAAATTTTAGTGCCCGGCCAAGACCGGATCACCGGCGACTACAACGATTTTTGGGCCTCCAGAGACTACCTCACTCAAATGGACAGCATGAAAGCTGCTTTGTTCATGTGCCATGGTTTTGAAGACTGGAACGTGATGGCTGAACACAGTTTTCGTTTCTATGAACAAGCCAAAAAAATGGGTCTGCCCTCCAAAATTTACTACAACCAATTGGGGCACGGCTACCCGCCGCCACTTTGGATGATGAACAAATGGTTTACCAAATATTTACATGGCGTTAATAACGGGGTCGAAAGACTAGCCGATGCTTGGATTGTTCCAAAAGGTGAAGAAAACGCGCACCCACAGCCTGCTTTCCCCGATCCGAAAGCCAAAGCCTTGCGCTTGTATCCACAAACAACGGAAGGCAATACCGGAACACTAGCAACTGTAAAAAGCGAGGCAAAATCTTTGACCTTAACCGACGATGCCAGCTTCACTGCCCTGCAACTCATTTCGCCTAAAAAGGCAGATAACAGACTCTTGTTTTGGGGCAAGACCTTAGAACAACCCTTACACCTTTCGGGCACTGGCCGCATTCATGTGCAGGTGGCGAGTAGTAAAGCCGCTGCCAATCTTTCGGTCTACCTAATTGCAGTACCGAAAAACTACGACCCCAAGAAAATCAAAATGGAAGATATTTTAGTCAACCGCGCTTGGGGCGACCCTCAAAATCACGGTTCTCTAGAAAAAGGCGAAGCACTACAGCCCGGTAAATTCTACGACCTTACTTTTAATTTCCAACCCGATGATCAAATTATTCCGCGTGGATATCAACTTGGGCTACTCATCTTTTCTAGCGACAAAGAGTTTACACTCCAACCTAAAAAAGGAACACAGTTGACCTTAAACCTCAGCGAAACGTGGATTGAAGTAATGGCGGTAGAGTAACGAAATAAACTAGTTCTTTACAAAACCTCTGCTCGCCAACTTATTGTCTACAGAATTCAGCATGTAAAAGCCTGCAGGGAGTATTGATACATCAAAAGTGTTATTACCTAAGCTTTTGAAATCATAAGATTTTCCACTTAAATCAGCTACTTGAATGACTTCAAATGCGGCTTCACCTAAAATACGCAACTCATTTTGAACTGGGTTTTCAAATGTAATTTCGAGTCCTAATTCTTCAAGACCAGCACCAGGGCCGTATTTGAGAATTGTACCCAACAGAACTGTACAACTTGAATCGTAGATTTGGTAATTGATGAGGCCTTTAATGATGTCATCGTAGCCGTCGATGATGACGGATTCTATTCCCGCTGAGTCGAGGTCGCAAAAGCAATTGCTGAGCAACGAATAGTTCATGTTCGTGTTGTTGTTCACTGCAAAATTGATGTTTCCACAAATTTCGTTGTTGTAGATTTGAGGGCTGTCTTGTACGCTCGATACATTCGAGATGATTAGGCCGCCCATATTGTTGTTGATTTGGTTGTCGTGAATTTCTGAATCGACAGACGCTTCAATAGCAAGTTCATTGTAGAAAAATTCGTTGTTAAGGATCTCACAGTAATAAGCAGCTTGAATAGCGGTGCCGTTGTCAGAGAACACACAATTCTCAACCTTTCCGTTGTTAGGATAATTGAGCGCCAAACCATTGTTGAGGAATTCGCAAGTTGAAATGACAATTGAGTCTACAGCATTCGACAAAAAGGAGGCTCCGATTTGGTTGTCGATAAAACTACAATTGCTCATTGCAAAAGCGCTGGCGTAAATATAGAGTGAAGTAGTATTGTCTTTGAAAAGGCAATTGTTGATATTGAAATTTGCCCAACCATAAACCCCTACTTCATTATCAATGAATTCACAGCCTGATAAATTGAGGTTGGTACCTACCGTAACAGCCTGAAAGCAGCGGATAAATTTGCTATTGGTATAGGAAAGTGTAGCGGGAATGGCTTCGTAAGAAAAAGGGAAATAGGCATTAGAAATCTCGACACGATCGGCATTTAAAACACCACCTTGCGTGCTCGTACAAACAAAACCTTGCCAAGCCACCGTACTCATGGTATCGTATAACGCATGGATTTTAATAGGTTGCGCATCTGTGCCGATACAATTAATAGTACCGCGTGTCTCGATGTAGATGTTGGTATTGTTCTGATTGTTGATTTGAATTTCTACACCAGGTTCGATGGTTAAGGTTTTGCCGGGAAAAACAACAATAGAACCGTTCACCACATATGGGCTTCCGGCCAAAGACCAAGTTGCGTTTTGATAGATACCACCAGATACGTTAGTTTGAGCCAATGAGAGAAAAGAAACGATATAAAACAGGACTGTAAAAAGTATTGTTTTTGACATAATTTATGTTTTAAAACAAAACAAGCGCAGGACTCATTTGTTTAAACGGAAACACAACTTGAATATTAAAAGAACTTGACGTATGCATAAGCAATTCTCCATTGCTTGGATTCTCATCCTGCCTATCCTCTTCTCTAGCTCCATATTAGGGCAAACATCTTTTACACCCAATTGTGACCCGACAGGAAATTGGATACTCTTTGCCAATTACGATGGTGGTAACCTCAACATTGTTGTCGATCAGAACATCCCGAATCTTAAAATCGGCATTTGTACCTATGAGCCAGTGAATGTGACCTTTAGTGGCCCATTTGTGAATTCGGTAACAGAAGTTCTGTACGCCGGATTCAACTCCGCACAAAACAATAACAATTGTAGTTTTCCAATCACTACCTCGAGTTTTACGGGAATCAACCCAGCCATACTTACGGTGAATGTAGCGCCTCCCGTCACTATTATTAGCCCTCCAAACCCAAATTATTTCAATATTCCGAATGGCTGGAATAACGGAATTATTTGTTTGTACAGTTGCAACGTAGACGCCAACCAAGGTGGCTGCAATACGGTAGACCAAGTGCTGGCCTATTTTCAGAACCAATTTGGCGGCGTGCTTAGGGGCTTGAATGTACAGTATCCTTGCTGGGATAGCAGCACAAACTACACAGTGAGCGCTCAAACCGGTAACTGTTGCGGCGCGTGTGTGCCAGATGCAGTGAGTATCAATCAGACGGTTTGCAACGATCAATTTCCCTACTTGTGGAACGGCCTTACCTTTAATGGGCCCGGCACACAAAGCGTAACACTTACCAATACCTCAGGTTGCGATTCTGTAGTGACTTTAGATTTAAGCGTTAGTTCAAACAACATTGGCACAGATGCACAAACTGCCTGCGGAAGTTTTACTTGGATGGACGGCAACACTTACACGAGTTCGACGAATACGCCCATGTATACCATGGTTGCTGGAAATAGCAATGGCTGCGATAGCACGGTCAATTTGAATTTAACGATCAATCAAGCGAGCTCCAATACCATCAATATAAATTCTTGCGGCCCTTATTTCGCGGCAAACGGGCAAACCTACACCGAAAGCACTTCGTTTACTTATACCATTCCCAATGGCAGCGGTTGCGACAGCAATATTACGGTCAATTTAACGGTCTCTGCAGAACCAATTGCAGCATTTACAAGTACGCCAGAACTCATCGAATACGGCCTCTCAGAAATCCAGATGCTAGACCAATCTACTGGCCAAATCTCTACTTGGAACTGGACCTACACTACAGAAAATGGAAGCATTCAAAACAGCGCTTTACAAAACCCGATTTTCAATATCCCCAATAACGCCAGTGGCAATCAAATCTTCCAATTAGTGGTGAGCACCGACCAAGGTTGTACTAATGAAATCACAAGTATTTTGAATATCATTGAAGACGCCGCTATTTACATTCCAAATTCTTTTAGTCCGGACGGCGATGGCGTCAATAATACGTTTCATGTAGCTGGCCGAAATATTGAAAGCGCCTATTTTGAACTGACTATTTACAACCGTTGGGGCGAACTCATTTTTATGAGTCAAGATCCAAACATCGGTTGGGATGGCGCAGTCGCTGATCAAGGAATTGCTCCAGTTGGTGTTTATACCTATCAAGTCTCGTATCGCTTTACCAATCAAGAAAAAAACCAAACCATCACTGGCCATCTGAATCTGTTGAGATAAGCAAAACCAAATAAGACTTTTATTTCTTTTTCTCGTCTTTGCCCATAAAATCATTGATGGCCGAACCGAGCTCCTCCATGTCCTGGTTCAATTCAAATTTGAAGGCTTCCCATTTGGTTTTGGAATCGAACTTGAAATTGTCCAGACGCATTTTTAGGTCTGTATTTTTCCTATTTAAATCATCTACTTTTTTCTCGTAGTCTGCTTTTGCATCCGCTTTTTGGATTTTTACTCTTGCTTTAAATTCTGCGATTTTTAACTCATTCGCTGCGATTTTTTCTTCGGATGTTTTTCTGTATTCAGTCATTTCTTTCTCGTATTCTTGTTTAGCAATTCTTAATTCCTTTTTTGCTTGTTTTTCGTTGTCCTTCGCTTTATCTAAATCTTCGGCAGGTGTTGTACAACTCGTAAAGAGAGAACCTACCATTAGCATCGATGCCAAACTCATTTTCATATAACTAACCATGTCTTTAATTTTTTAAACATAACACCATTGTTATGTCAAGACAAAGGTCTTTAAACACTGTTTGCTTTTATTGCATTTTATTGATGGAAAATTGTAAGTTTCTTGCTTATGTTTTTCATAATATAGTTTAATGTTGAGTCGTCAATAAACAAGAAGTATTGGCACGACCTTTGACTTTCAAAGTCAAATTTTAAAAATGAAACAACTCTTATTGATTTCAGTATTTGCTGCAGGAGTGGCGAGCTGTACAGTAGTAAAGCCGCATCAGGTTGCGGTTAAAAGTAAATTAGGCAAGATTGATGAGAAAGTCCGGATGCCGGGCCCCGTAGCCTACAACCCATTTGTCACGAAGGTGGTGAAGGTCAATGTTCGCACCATGAATTTGTCTATCAAGGAAAATCTCCCTTCCAAAGAAGGTTTAACAATTCTCTCCGAGAGTTCTATTTTGTATCATATCAAAGCCGAAGATGTACCTAAAATCATCAGAGAAACTGGCCTCAATTATGAAGAGAACCTCATCTTGCCAGTATTCCGCTCTGCTGCTTCAGATGTGTGTTCGCGTTATTACGCCAAAGACATGCACAGTGCCAAGCGTTTAGAAATTGAACAAGAAATCAGAAAGCGATTGGCTGAAGTTTGTGAAGAAAAAGGATTTGTCATTGAGGCGGTCTTATTGAAAAGCATCAGCCTTCCGCAAGGTTTGACCCGCTCCATTGAGGCCAAACTAGAGGCAGAACAAGAAGCGCTCAGAATGGAATTTGTACTCGACCGTCAGAAAAAAGAAATGGACCGTCAGCTTATTGAAGCAGAAGGCGCTAAGAAAAACTCTATTATTCAGGCGGAGGCAAGAGCAGAAACCGTCAAAATTGAAGCTGAAGGGCGAGCAAAAGGAATCGAGATAGAAGCCAAAGCCAATAAAGCGGCCAACGACATGCTCAATTCCAGCCTGACACCGAATGTGTTAAAAATGAATCAAATTCAGGCCTTTATGAAGCTATCGACCTCACCGAATACCAAGACAATCATTACTGATGGAAAAGGTGGAGTGATCAATATGCTAGACGATAAATAACTCGGATTGTTGTTTAGATATAAAAAATGAAAAAAGCCCCTGAAATTCAGGGGCTTTTGTACCTCGGGCCGGGATCGAACCGGCACTCCCGAAAGAACAGGATTTTGAATCCAGCGCGTCTACCAGTTCCGCCACCGAGGCATTCTTTTCGACTTTCAGGGCCACAAAGATACAAACAAAAAAGTAACCAACCAACAGTATATAAGTTTGATGTAAATTAAATATTAGCTAAATTTAAAGGAAGCCAAAAGGGCACAAAATTCAGTATTCATTAAAATCTTGCACCATGAAACGCATCTTATACAAATGGGACAAATTCAAGTTAGGACGTCGCTTACACTACCTTCAAAAAAGACTAAACCGCGCCGAAGAAAATGGATACCAAGAAAAGATCAATAACTACAATCGCCTGATCAGAGACGTTCAGGAAAAGTTAAAACACATTAAAGAATAAGCTATAAGTTACCTAGGTAATTGATGTAGTGTAGACCTCTTCTTGATTGATCAGCTCTATCCATTCGTCCACGCTTTTTGCATGCTCCATCTTGAAGTTTCCAGACTGCGTTCTGCGCAGCGCAATGAGCGTGGCTCCTGAATTCAGACGGGTGCCGAAATCACTGGCAATACTTCTGATATAAGTGCCTTTGCTACACGTAATTTGAAAGTCTACCTCAGGGAAGCGCGTGTTGTCTATACTAAAATCAAGAATTTCGATTTGGCTTTGCTTCATTTCAACGGTCTTCCCTGCGCGGGCAATGTCATATGCGCGCTTGCCATCTATTTGCTTTGCTGAATAAATTGGAGGTGTTTGCAGTTGAACGCCCATAAAAGAAGCACGCACGCTTTCAAGTAGTGCAGCATCGATGTGTGCGGTTTCGAAATCTTGGTTGTATTCGGTTTCTAAATCGAAAGAAGGGGTGGTTTTACCCACTAAAAATGTACCGGTATAGGTTTTGGTATCGTTGGTGAGCCCTTCGATAAGCTTGGTGTGTTTGCCCAAACAAAGCACCAACAAACCTGTAGCCAGGGGGTCGAGCGTGCCAGCATGCCCAACTTTCACGTTTTTAACACCCAACTTCTTTTTGAGGTTCCAACGGATTTTATTGACTACGTCGAAGGAAGTCCATTGGTAGGGTTTGTCGACTAAAATGGTGAGGCCGTCTTGTATATCGAGCATTAGCCAGCCATTTGAAGGTCAACGCCCATAGCGAGCAAAATAAGTAAGGCCGCGCCAAGTGCAATTCGGTACCAACCAAAGGCACGGAAACCTTTCTTTTGCAGAAAAGAAATGAACGATTTGATGGCGAGGTAGGCCACAATAAAAGCTACAATATTGCCAACCAACAAAAGCAACCATTCGTGACCGCTAGACTGCAAGAGCAATTCTTTTTCATCATACATGCTTTTGAGTGTAGCCGCACACATGGTGGGTACTGCTAAAAAGAACGAAAACTCTGCGGCTGCTTTGCGGGTGAGCTTTTGACTCAGTCCGCCAATTATGGTTGCTGCCGAGCGCGACACACCAGGTATCATAGCGATGCTCTGAACTGTTCCGATGATGATGGCAGATTTGAAATCGAGTGGTTTTTCTTCTGTTTGGCTTTCGTTGTCGGCAAAAAAGCGGTCGACGAACAACAAAACAACGCCTCCAATGAGCAAAGACCAAGCCACCACAGCTACATTTTCTAGGAGTGCGTCGATGTGTTTTTTAGCCAACAAACCGATGATGCCTGTAGGGATAAAAGCAGCGCCGAGCAACAAATAAAAACGAAAAGACTGTATGAATTTCTGAAAATAAACCAATACCACAGAGAGTATGGCACCAAACTGAATGGCGACCGTGAAGAGCTTGACAAAGCTGTCGCTGGCATTGCCCATCAAAGTGGAGGCAATGATCATGTGGCCGGTGGACGAAATGGGCAAAAACTCGGTCAGGCCTTCGATGATGGCCAAAAGTATAGCATCGAGAAAAGTCATGGTTTAAGCTTCTGTTTGGTCTTTTTTATTGCGCTTCATGATGGCATAGAAAATCACGATGTAGCCAGCAACAATAAGTATTGGGGCCAAAGTAATGCGCACAAAACTGAACAATTCGTCTTCCTTAAATACATTGGGGTCGTCTGAGCCGCCGCCAATCATGAGGAGAAAGCCAAGTATGTTAATAGCTAAGCCAATGTAAAGCCATTTGTAGTTGGCAGGGTCAAAGCCAAAGTGTTTGATAGGGTCCTTCATAATTAATAAAGATCATCTAATTTCATACGAAGATACTTGTTTAAGGCAAACCACGTAGATAACATTGTAATAAAAACGCCAATCACAAAGAGCAAACCGATGAGTAGCAAGAAGCTTTCAAGGGTGTAAGCAATTTGAATGGTTTCGAGCAAATTGTTGAGGCCGTAAAAAACAGTTAGTAACAAAGCCAAGCCAATGAGCGATGACAAAAGCCCTTGAAATAACGCCTGACCTAAAAACGGTTTGCGGATATACATGGAGGTGGCGCCCACTAATTGCATGGTCTTGATGGTAAAGCGTTTGGAGTACAAAGCCAAGCGAATGGTGTTGTTGATCATGGCTACCGCAATAATGATCAAGAGGAGGGCTACCGCTAAAAATAAAATAGCAAACTGCTTGAATCCTAAATTGACATTGGCTACACTCGATTTGTCGTAGTTGACTTCGTCAATCTCTTCCTTGAACCGACTCATTAACTTTCTTTTGATGCCTGCCATTCCGGATCGGCTGGCGTATTCCATTTTTGGCTTGATCCCAATGGTGGCTGGCAGTGGGTTTTCTGCATCAAACAGCGACAGCACTTCTTTTTCTACTTCACTTTCACCAGCAAATTCTTGGATGGCACGCTCTGGTGAAATAAAGAAGACATCTGAAAATTCTGGCCAAGATTTGAGTTGTTCTTCTATTTGCTTGATATCGGCATCGTTGAGTTCAGATTTGAAAAAGATATCGGCTTGAATATTTTCTTTGGCTTGCTTTTCGATACTGCGCAAGCCGAAAATGCCGCCCAATACCAAGCCAATCATGAAAATAACCAAGGAAATTCCGATAACTGTAGAAACATAACCGGTACGAATACCGCGCTTGCTATAGATGTCTGCTTTATTTGCCATGATTCAAAAATAAGTGCAAGTTTGCAACATAAGGACCCCGCCCCACTTTAGTTTTGAAGATTCAAATGTTTATTTAGTGCTCCGGGTTCATTTTAGCGTTGATGGTCCAGCCAATAACAGCTGCGCGTTGCTTGGCTTGCTGAGCTAATTCTCCTTCAAATAACTCGTCAATGGTTTGGTTAAAAAGCGCTTGCCAGCGGTCAAAATGGGCTTTTTGGAGTGGCATTTGCATGTGCTTTTCAGTGACATTTGTGGTGTAACCTGCCTCAGACAATAGCGCAAAACGCCAAAATTGCTCCATTTTAGGTAAATGAGCCGCAAAATCTAGTCTCGCAAAAAATGGCGCAAGCACTTCGTCTTGCAGCACTTTGTCATAGAACTCCGAAACAAGTTGGTGAATGTCTTCGGCGGTTTCGAGTTGTTTCATAGTCAAATTTACTGCGATTTTTTACGTACTTTAGTGACCTAATGTACAAACTATTATCATTCTTTTTAATAGGCTTTGCCTTACCACATTTTGTTTCAGCCCAATCCTATACGGGGCAGCAAAAGCCAACTGTCCAAACCCAAAATAAAGGCGCCAATTGCCCTCCTCCCAACCACAGCACTTTCATGGAACTGAATAATGTGCGCGCCATGGTGCACACAGCGGGCAATTTGTGGCAAATCCCCAATCAAAACTATTCGATGTACGAGGTCCCCAAGAACTCCGGCATCAATGCACTTTTTACGGCAGCGCTATGGCTAGGCGGCACTGACGTTAACAACCAATTGAAACTAGCTGCTTTGCGCTACCGCAACGGCCAAGACTACTGGACCGGTCCACTCTCCAAAGTATTTGCCGAAACCACCTACGACAACTGTTCTAAGTTCGACAAACATTTTGTATCGAGCCAAGATGAAATCCGTGAATTCAACGCGTGGTACGAAGCCGGTATCTACGACATGCAGAACGGCACCAATACGCAAGGTGATCTTTTCCCGAACTACACCGTTCCAAAAATCATCAAAGAATGGCCTGCACATGGCGATGTGTCGCAGGGTCAAGACTACTACCTCGCTCCTTTCTACGACTACAACAACGATGGCACCTACAACTGGCAAGACGGCGATTTTCCTTGGTACGACATCAAAAAAACTAAAGATTGTAGCACTGAACGTAAAATCTCTCTATACGGTGACCTCAACTATTGGTGGGTTATGAACGACAAGGGCAACATCCATACCGAAACCGGCGCCGACCCTATCGGAATGGAAATCAGGGCACAAGCCTTTGCTTTTGCTTCCAACGACGAAGTCAATAACATGACTTTCTACAACTACGAACTCATTAACCGCGGCACCCAAACACTCTACAACACCTATTTTGGCTTCTTTACCGACGGCGCGCTTGGCGACCCCTACGACGACTACGTAGGCTGCGATGTCAACCGAGGTTTAGGCTATTACTACAACGGCGACAACTACGATGGCGACAACTCTGGTTTCAAAGGTTACGGCTACTCACCCCCTGCGGTTGGAGTCGACTTCTTTGAGGGCCCTTATCAAGACAACGACGGCATAGACAACGCCTTTGGTATTTGGGAAAACGAAGCGCTCAATGGGATTGGTTACGGCGATGGCGTTGTAGACAACGAACGCTTCGGTATGCGTCGCTTTTTGTATTATTCGAATACTACAAATGGCGCCAACCCTAACCAAACCGACCCAGTCTATTCCGGCGACTACTACAACTACCTGCGTGGTTTCTGGAAAGACGGCACCAAATTCGTTTACGGCGGGAGCGGACACATCTCAGACCCAGAGGCCGATCCAAACACACCCTGCGACTTCATGTTCCCAGGCAATACAGATCCGCTCGGTTGGGGCACCGGCGGTAACCCGCAAGCCAACTGGACCGAACAAACCGCCAACAACACCCCCAACGACCGTCGTTTTGTGCAGTCGGCCGGGCCATTTATCTTGAAACCGGGCGCTGTCAACAACATTACCGTTGGCGTAGTTTGGGCGCGCTCCAGCAACGGCGACCCCTTTGCATCAGTAGAAACGCTACGCAGGGCTGACGACAAAGCCCAAGCGCTTTTTGAAAACTGCTTTAAAGTGCTTGACGGGCCCCACGCACCTGAGGTGCAAACCCAAGAATTGGCCAATGAAGTGATCATCATGTTGTCCAATCCAGTGAATTCCAATAATTACAAAGAAGAATACGAAGAATTCGATCCTTTTATTGTAGCCGCAGACCCGAACGCTGACAAAACCTATAATTTCCAAGGTTACCAAATTTATCAATTGGCCAATTCAAAGGTCTCGAGCTCTGAATTACAAGACCCCGATCAAGCCCGTTTAGTGGCGCAATGCGACATCAAAGACGGCATCGGCAAAATCATCAATTTTGAATTCAGCGACGAGCTCGGTGCTTCCATCCCAGTTCAGCGTGTCAATGGCGAAGACAAGGGCATTCAGCATAGCTTCCGCGTTCAGACCGACCAATTTGCCCAAGGCGACAAAAAACTCGTGAATTTCAAGCGCTATTATTACATGGCTATTGCCTATGCGCACAACAATTTCAAAGATTACTCGCCCAACGACCCACTTTCGCTAGACGGCCAAAAGAAACGCTACATTGCCAGCCGCAAAGCCGCAGTTGGTGAAGTCAAACCCATTGAAGTGATCCCACACAACCCCATGCCAGAAGCTGGTGGAACAGCCCAACTCATTGCCTACGGTTCATCTCCTCAAATTACCCGCCTCGACGGCTACGGCAATGGCAACAGAAGCCTAGAACTTACTGCAGCGAGCATGAAAACCATCCTTACCGATGGCTACATGGCCAACCCAACCTACGATTACGGTGCAGGTCCAATAAATATTAAGGTGGTGGATCCGCTCAACTTGGCAAACGGTTACTTCACTTGTAAGTTCCGCGACTACACTGCCCCTGCAATAGGTAATAGTGCAGACACCGCAAGCTGGGTCATTTACCGCCACGTCAGCAAAGACGACCTCACTATTCTAGACTCCGTGAGCTCAGAGCGCACCATTAAATCAGACAACGAGCAAATTATTCCGCAATGGGGTATCTCTGTTCAGATTTTCCAAACGAAGTACTATGGCGGTCAGGGTATCAATACCAAAAGGACTGACATGATCGATGCCAGCATGGAATTCGAAGACTCTTCGAAGCGCTGGCTAACGGGCATCAAAGACAACGATGCCTTTTTCCCAACCAATTGGATCCGTTCAGGAGATTTTAAATCAAACACTGACCCAGAAGATGATGCTTTTGAATGTTTACCGAATGGTCAAAATTACCTAGATCCTTGTTTTTATGACGATGAAATTGGTGCCGACCCAAACCAAGCATACGAAAAAGTACTGAATGGCATTATTGCACCACACCGGTTGGTGGGTTACCAAGCAGATTATATGCCATTAAGTTACTATGGTAGTTACACTGCTTCCAGTAAATTAAATGCGTCCATCTCATTTTTACCTAGTGTAAATATTGTCATTACAAAAGACCAAAACCTCTGGACCCGTTGCCCAGTTGTAGAACTCGGGCGCAAAGCTGGACTCAATGTTGGTGGCGCACAACCTGGTGGGTTGCGCAAGAGCCCAAGCGTCGATAAAAACGGCAACCCTGATGGTACGGGTACAGGTATGGGTTGGTTCCCAGGTTACGCTGTAGACCTCGAATCAGGAGCACGACTTTACATGGCCTTCGGAGAGAACTCTTTCCTAGGTGGTGAAAACGGCGCCGACATGATCTGGAACCCAACTGACCGCTTGGTAAGCAACGTTGGTACGCCACTCATGGGCGGGATGCATCCGGTTTACGTGTTCAGCTACAACCAAGCAAGCATCAATGGATTTAGCAACGGGTTTGATTTCCCGGCATATAATCCTGCGAGTGCCATTTATAATACAAATAATGTCGCCTACAACAAGTTTCTTGAGATAGAGGCCAATCCTAACAGCACGACTCCCAAGCGCCAACTTTATGGTTCGCTATCCTGGATAGCCTATCCACTTCTTGAACAAGACCAAGAATTACTTTCTACAGACGTGACCATCCGTTTGCGTGTGAACAAAGAATACAAGAACTTTACAGGTACTGGTGAAAACGCAGGTAAGCCAATGTATGGTTGGAGTATGGATCAGATTGCCACACAAATTGGCTCGCAGGACATGCTCAAAGAAGCGCTAGACCTCATCAATGTGGTGCCAAATCCTTATTACGCTTTCTCGGAATATGAGCGCAACAAACTAGACAACCGCATCAAGATCACGAACTTGCCTGAAAAGTGCCAGATCCGCATTTATTCTTCCAACGGCAAACTCATTCGAAATATCAAAAAAGACAGCCCGCAAACCTTCCAAGATTGGGACCTCACCAATCACGCTGGAATTCCTGTTGCATCTGGCGTTTACCTTATCCATGTGGAGGTGCCAAATGTGGGCGAGCGCGTACTCAAGGCATTTATTGCCATGCGCATGGTCGATTTGCAAAATATTTAACGAGTCTTTAACAAGTGGCCGTAGCAAGATGAGGTAATTTTACACTTCAAACAAATACTTATGAAACCGCTGTTTTTTTTACTCCCCTTCTTGACCCTATTTTCTTTCTTTGCCTCTGCTCAGGTCTACACCCTCCCTAATTTACCTTTTGCAGCCAGCGCATACGAGCCTTTCGTAGATGCACAAACCATGGAAATTCACCACGGTAAGCACCACGCGGCCTACGTCAACAACCTTAATAAAGCCATTACAGGCACTGCCATGGAGAAAATCAGCATGAACGACCTTCTTATGTACGCGAGTTTTCGTTCAGCAAGCGTGCGCAACAACGCGGGTGGTCATTACAACCATAGTCTGTTTTGGGATATTCTAGCACCAACAGCAGCGCAAAAACCGATCTCTTCAACCTTAGAAACCGCTATCATTAATCAATTTAAAAGTCTAGATTCTGTGAAAGCGGCTATCAATGCTGCTGCTACAACTCGTTTTGGAAGCGGTTGGGCTTGGTTGGTCGTCACACCAGAAGGCAAACTAGCCGTTTACAGCACTGCCAATCAAGACAATCCTATTATGGACATCAGTAAAGACCGCGGTATTCCAATCCTCGGCATTGACGTCTGGGAACACGCTTATTATCTAAAGTACCAAAACAAGCGTGCCGATTACCTCAGCGGTATTTGGAACCTCATCAATTGGGGAGCTGTTTCGGATAAATACGCTGCTGCGCTAACCGATCCTCTTTTAAAAGAATTAGAAAAAGACAACTGGTTGGCTATCAAAGATTTTCACAAAGTAATGGCGCAAACTTTTCATCCTGCAGAAGAAAAAAACTTTGCTCCTTTGCGCACACGAAGCGGTGAACTCTACGCCAAAGCGATCTTATTGAAAAATTCCACACCACCAGCATCTGCCAATAACGAACGCGTTCAGGAAGCCCTTACCCGTCTTGAAAAACAATGTTTGGACATCCATACTTTAGTGCAGAAGCCAAGCAAAAATATAGAGGCTCAAAATACACTTTTGTTAGAAAAAATTACCAAAGCGCACGATATATTTCATGAGGTAGAGGGCCTCTGCCACGACTAATTCGGACAGAACTTAACCTTGCGTTAAAACCTTTGCAACTCAATTCCGTATCTTTGTAAAAAAAGAAGCCGGTGCGTTTTGAGTTAACCAAAGAATTTATTGCCGAACTGCGTCAAAAAATTGTCGCGGCAGATCAACTTTGGATCCAAGAGCAGGTCTTGGAACTCCACTACGCCGAAATCGCCGAAATTCTCGATAAGCTCACCAACGACGAAGCCAAATTCATCTACTTCATGGTAGACGAAGACACCCAGGCCGACATCTTAATGGAGCTAGAAGAAGAAGTACGCGATCGCTTCTTGGCCTCGCTCTCTAGTAAAGAGATGGCCGACCAGCTCGAAAACCTCGACTCCGACGACGCCGCCGACATCCTCGGTGACCTCCCCGATGACAAAATTCAGGAAGTCATCTCCCACATGGAAGACGACGAAGCTGCCGAAGATATCGTCGACCTCCTCAACTACGACGACGACACCGCAGGGGGGCTCATGCAAAAGGAGTTCTTTCAGGCCAACGTAGAATGGCCTGTGAATCGTGCCATCATCGAACTTCGTAAGCAAGCCGCTGACGTAGAAAAAGTTTACAATATTTTTGTGGTCGACGACGACGAACACCTCCTTGGAGTGCTCTCGCTCAAACGCCTGCTTTTTGCAAATGCCCGCACCAAAATTGGAAGCATTTACCAAAGTAAAAAAATCATTTCTGTCAAGGCCAGCGACACCGCTGAGTTGGTTTCTAAAGTCATGGAAAAATACGACCTCGTATCGGTTCCGGTGGTCGACTACCAAAACAAACTTGTTGGACGCATTACCCTCGACGACGTCGTGGACTACATCAAAGAAGAAGCAGACAAAGACTTCCAAATGGCAACGGGTATCTCCGACAAAGTAGATTCTGACGCTCCAATTTGGAAATTGAGTTTTTCTCGCCTGCCTTGGCTGATCATCGCCATGTTTGGTGGTACTATTGGCGCAAAAGTGATTTCTAATTTTGAAGCGAGCATAACAGCCATTCCAGCCATGGCCTTCTTTATTCCGCTAATTACTGCAATGGGTGGTAATGTAGGCGTGCAGTCATCGGCAATCGTAGTTCAATCGCTTGCTAGAGGCGACAAAGACCTCGGAAGAATTTTACCAAAAGTAATCAGAGAAGGAAGCGTAGGCCTCATGAACGGACTCATCCTCTCAAGCCTCATCTTTTTAGTCGCCACCGTTTTTGTTGACATCCATTTAGGGGTAGTGGTTAGTTTGTCGCTCTTTACCGTGATTTTATTTGCAGCTATTTTTGGAACAATCTTCCCAATGCTCCTGAACCGCTACAAAATTGACCCCGCACTAGCCATTGGCCCATTTGTAACCACCCTTAACGATGTCATTGGCATCTTCATTTATTTCTCGATTGGCTTGTTGTTGATGTAATGAGCGTAAAACAACTTGGCCTCAAAGAAAATTGGCAACAATTTAGTTTACTCGTTTTGGTTAACGCCTTTGTAGGCGGCATGGTGGGCATGGAGCGTAGCATTCTGCCGGAATTAGCCGAAACAGAATTTCACCTCGCTGCTAAAACCGCTATTCTTTCATTTATTGTCGTGTTTGGGATTACCAAAGCGCTCACCAATTATTTTGCAGGTGCACTTGCCAATCAATACGGCCGAAAGAAATTACTTGTGATCGGCTGGGTATTTGCCCTACCAGTTCCCTTCCTTTTGATTTATGCACCCAGTTGGTCCTGGATTATCTTTGCCAATGTGTTCTTAGGAATCAACCAAGGCCTAGCTTGGAGCAGTACGGTGGTCATGAAAATCGATTTAGTAGGCCCTAAAAACCGCGGCTTCGCCATGGGCATCAATGAAGCGGCTGGCTACCTTGCTGTTGGCGCAGTTGCTTATTTGAGTGCAAGTCTTGCCAATAATTACGCAATTCGACCATACCCTTTTTACATTGGCATTCTCCTTGCAATTCTTGGGCTGCTAACTAGTGTTTTTTTAATCAAAGATACACGCGGGTTTGTCCAACTTGAAAGTGAAAAAAGCAATGTTCCTTTGCTTGCTCATATTTTTAAAGAAACGACCTGGAAACATCGCAATTTAGGGAGTATTAGCCAAGGGGGCTTGGTCAACAACCTCAACGACGGCATGATCTGGGGTTTGTTTCCTATGCTCTTACTAAATAAAGGTTTTTCAATAGCCGAACTTGCCCAAATTATCGCCATTTACCCAAGTGTTTGGGGTCTCAGCCAATTATTTACGGGCAAACTCGCCGATAAATTCCCTAAAAAAACACTTTTGTTTTGGGGCATGCTCTTGCAAGGATTCGCCATACTTGGCTTCATTTGGGCACAAACCTTCTTTGCTTTCGCAAGCCTCAGCGTGGTGCTTGGGCTCGGCACTGCGGTGGTTTACCCCACATTTTTAGCAGCTATCGCAGACAATACCCACCCAAGCCAGCGCGCGCAAAGTATAGGCGTGTATCGCCTCTGGCGAGACCTCGGCTACGCAGTGGGCGCCATCCTCACCGGCCTTCTCGCCGATTTTTGGTCTGTGAATACCGCCATTTTTGCCATTGGCAGCATCACAGTCCTTTCAGCACTTGTGATCCAATTGCGCATGCGTCCGGTTTCCTAGAATCAAAAAAGCTTTGTATCTTTGCACTCCACTAAATACCTGGAGAGGTGTCCGAGTGGTTGAAGGAGCACGCCTGGAAAGTGTGTATAGGTCTAAAGCTTATCGCGGGTTCGAATCCCGCCCTCTCCGCTGATAAAAAGAGCCCCAATCACTTGGGGCTTTTTCTTTGTAAATCAATTACTTAGCCTTTTACTAAATTTCCCGAAATCCTCCTCTAAAACTCCTTTATCAAAGGCAGGTATTCAATCGACTTCATAAAAGGAAATAACGGCAAGGTAGCCATCAATTCTTGAGCTTTGGGTTCATCAATATCTTTGAAAACCAAAACCGCACCGTTTCGAGTAGGACGCAAGAATAAATGCTCCAAAATGCCTTCCACTTTCCATTGAGCGACGACTTCTTGTTCATGCTGAATGATTTCTTGAAAATGACCAGGTAATTGATCCGTATTGATTGTGAAAATCACTAATATATTTTGCTTCATGAATATGATTTTAATTTTTTATAAAAAAGGATAATCTACATAACCTTTATCCGTTCCGCCATACATTGTGGATTGGTCAAGCGCATTGAGTGCTGCACCAAAACCAAAGCGTTGTGGTAAATCAGGATTGGCTAAAAATAAGGTTCCGAAAGAAATCATTGCGGCGATTCCTTTATTGAGTTCTGCTTCGCCTGATACTTGATTGTAGCCGCAGTTGGCAATAACAGGGTGAATAGATTCCTTCCCAAATTCTTCAACAGAATTAAGTGGGTAATGTGGCAATTGAGCAACTGGAAAAGGGACGTTCATGATGTGGATATAAGCCAATGGCAGCTTGTTCAACTCCTTGATCAATAAATGAAATTGCTCAATTGGGTTTTCATGCTTGATTGTATTATAAGTACTCGTTGGCGAAATGCGAACAGCCACTTTATCTGCCCCAATTTCATTGACCATTTCAGTTAGAATTTCAACAACAAATCGGTTCCTGTTTTCATGACTACCCCCATATTGATCCGTGCGCTGATTTGCACTCTCTGCTAAAAACTGATTGGGTAAATATCCAAATGCTGCATGGAGTTCAACGCCATCAAATCCAGCTTCTATCGCGTTGACTGCTCCTTGTTTATATTGCTGAATAATCATTTCAATTTCTTCAATTTCTAGCGCCCTCGGAACTTCATAATCTTTCATTCCTTCCACGGTAAAATGTTGTTGACCTTGAATGGCTATAGCCGATGGTGCCACGGGTTGTTCTCCGTCTTTAACGAGCGAATGTCCGACCCTTCCAGTATGCCATAATTGCGCAAAAATTAGCCCCTTTTTCTCATGAACTGCTTGCGAAATATTTTTCCAAGCAGCGATTTGATCTTGCGTATAAATTCCGGGGGTAAGCGGACTTCCAAGTGCTTGTTTTGAAATATTAATGGCTTCGCTTATGATCAAACCTGCTGTTGATCGTTGGGCATAATAAACTGCCGTTGAATTTCCAACGATTCCATGCTGATCTGCACGAGAACGCGTCATGGGCGCCATGACCATGCGATTTTTTAACTCATGTGCGCCTAATTTGAATGCTTCTAGTAACTTCATTTTCTTTCTTTTCTTGCAAAGTTAGACACAATGCTTTACTTTTGAAAGTAGTTACACTTTTGTATAGTATTGACACTATATACAGCTTTAAGTAAAATCAATGGTTGATGGAGAAAAATAATGTGAAGATTTCTGAAAAGTCCTGTTCGCTAAGAGAAGTATTAGATATCATTGGAGGAAAATGGTCCATGCCCATCATTTATATTCTCTCAAAAGGCAAAATGCGTTTCAAGGAAATTGAACGCAGTGTGGAGGGCATCAATACGCGCATGTTGGTAAAAGAACTCAAAAACATGGAGGCGAATGGTATCGTTACACGAGAAGTATTTGCCACTGTGCCCCCAGCTGTTGAATACACCTTAACTGAAAAGGGGCAAAAATTACTGCCAAGTATTGTTTCATTACATCAATGGGGGGAAGAGTTTGGTGATGAGCGTCAATAAATCAATATTAATTACATTTACATCATGCAAAACCTACTCTACATCCTTTTCGTTCTTGCCATTTTTCCCTTGGCGTTGTTGGCTAAAAAGCAACCAAACAATACATATATCAAGATAGGATATGTGGCAATTGTATTAATTTCGATGGGGTATTTATCCTTTGACTATCTTCAAAACCCGAAAGAATCTTCTGCTTTTACCTTGATTTTACTACTTGTTTTAGTTTCAACTAACAAGCTATTTCGTCCAAACACTTCGAGGTAGTTTCAACACCATACACCTCCTACTCCTTAGTTTCCTTTCACGCGAACAAATGTTTTACATTAGTGCTGAGGACGTTTAGAGAACTCTCCAGATATATCAGACGCATATCTAGTCTTTGAATAAACTTCTATGTTTTCCTCGTTGACAGGATATTTAATCTGTTCAGATCCTTTTATTGCAATGTCAAATTCAATATCTAAGGCTTTCTGTAACTTTGCTAACGTCATTAAATTCAAAAGTTTATGACCTCTATATAGCTGTGTGATGTAACTCGCTGAAGTGCCAATTTTTTGGGCTAAATCTTTCTTTTTGAGCCCTTTTTGAGCCGCAATTTCTTGAATCTTTTCTAAAAACTTGGCCATTATAATCTTTGCCTCTAATTCAAGCTGATCCTGCTCATTATCAAAGGATAAGATAGTTTTAAACGCTGTTTCGATTTCTTCGTGTGCTCTATTCGATGATTTCGTATTCATAACCAGCTACTTTTTCAATTAATTTTTTGGTTTTTTGGTTGACCCCTTGCGTTTTTTTCTTTTCGAGAAGTTCAGCCATAATGATCACAAAAGTTTTATCTTTTACGGTCAGTTCTTTACAGTATATCCTATCGTTAGATTGTCCTTTAAAAAATTTCATGGCTGTAACACCTTTACTTTTTTTATTGATATCCTCCTTGTCATATACCTCCGTATTTCGGATCCGATAAAGAACTAGGTTAACGATAAAATTAAACTTCTTCTTGTGGCGCGCATCCTTTGTAAGAAATTCAAGAATTGGTTTAAAATTTTGAACATCGATACAAACAGCCACTGTCCCTTCCTCATTGGTTCGAATTATCTTGGCCTTTCGTTTCACAAAATTAAGCTATTAGTTCATTTTTACCTAATTTGAAATCTAAATTCAAAAGCTAGTATGTAAATGCTAACGATAATTTTGACCCGTATTGTACGAAAAGGGCTGCTATGATGTCAATCAAGCCTGTAAATAGTAAAGAAATGTAAATGAGCTTCAGTAGAAATACAGAATCTTTTAAGAGAACATAACTACATCACCTCCGTCGTATTCCCCTTCTCACCCAACAACGGCTTCCCCTTCAAGGCCTGAATCAAGGTTGACAGCGCCAAAAGTCCATAGAGTAGTGCTACTACAATAGTCAGTTTTGTATTCTTTAAAACATAAAACGATAGTACTGGCAACACCTGCAAAGCATGCATACCAATAAAATGTGCAACTCTTAGGTCGCCGACGGTTTTGCTCCAGCCGAGGATAAATAAATTCGAGTTGTCGTTTAAGGCGCCAACGGTGTGGCTCAGTCGCGAACCCATAGCAAAGCCTTCAAAAGAAAAGATGACAAACAAAACGATGGACAAACGGATGGCCCAAACATAATAAGTGGGTAGCTCAGGGAAACTATTGCTAAAAAAAAGAAAACCCACATACGCAGTATAAATTGTGACCGCAGAGGCTGCAAGCGCCATCATAGAAAAAAGCACGGAATAAACTGGCGTACTCAGGTTATAATGCGATAACTGCCCTCGGCCTGCTTGCAAAGCAATATAGGCGATCTCAAAGCCCAATAGAATGATAACAGTCCAATTAAAGAGCGACACATTGAAATTCGGTAAATAGGCACAATACCAAGCCATTGCCCAGGCAAAAGTCAAGGTAGAAAAAGCAAATTTAAAGGGTTTATACCAAGCGTTTACCCCATAAACTTGTGTGGTTGTCGTTTTGGCTAAAATCAAAAAAAGCACGGAAAGTACCAGACATGCCACACCGAAATAAAACATGGTTTCATTGCGGAATTTGAGTTGTTGTAGAAATGAAATCATTTGAAATAGCGTTTATTTAATTCGTGGCACAACCAAGCACTTCCCGCGCCCACCAAAGCGCCCACAAGTACGTCGCTCGGGTAGTGTACACCCAAATGCATGCGCGAGTAACCAGCGGCACTAGCCCACAAAAAAGACGGGGCAATGACATACCATTTCGGGAAGGCTAAACTTAATGAAGTTGCCGTTGCAAATGCTTCAGAGGTGTGTCCTGAAGGAAAGGACGGGCTGCCGGCTCCGGTAAGTTTTTGGATGTCGGGGTAGGTGACAAAGGGGCGGTCTCGTTGGATGGCATACTTCATGGAAATTGTAACAAAACCAGAAACCAAAATAGATTCAGCCAAGTAAATCCCCTTCATTTTTAGAGCGCTATCATTGGTAAAATATCCGGTGGAAAAAGAAATGACTGGCGCAGCAAGCCCCATAGGCGAAACCGAATTGGTGATCAATTTAAACGTTGGGTCTAGCGCTGGATTTCGATCTAAATTGATTTTTCGAAGTAAATCGATGTCGAGGTTTTGGGAGTAGTTGGTGTTTCCAAAAACAAAGAAAATAACGATAAAAATTCCAATTTTTTTCATGTGAACAATACTATTTTACTGATAATCAGGGTTCGGAAATAAACGATACAAATGATCTGTATCTACTTCATCGCCAAACTGATAACGATGTTTGATGGTGGCTTCTTTTTGAAAACCAAAGATTTCCATGAGGCGATTTGATGCGGCGTTATCAGTGGCTACAAAGGCTTCAATTCTGCGGAGTTGCATTTCGTTTTTACCGTAGTCTAAAATAGGAATAAGCGCTTCTTTCATGTACCCTTTTCTCTTGAATTCATCCGCTTTCAAACTATAGAAAAGTTCTGCGCGGTGGTGCTGCTTGGCCCAGGAATGATAACCCGCCCAACCGATGACCAAATTGCTGCTTTTCTCGACTAATTGAAAAAATTGTATGGTCAAATTGTACGTTGAAAAACCACCTTTGTAACGGCTGCATTCGAGTTCGTATTCTTCGTCGTTTTGATGACCAAATATTTGCATGATTTCTTGCTTTGAAGCTTGTGCAAAAATGTCATCGTAAGTGTTTTGATCGAAAGAATTTAAGTTCAATCTGGGAGTTGCTAACAATGGTTGAAAAGTCTTCACCAAACGAAGGTACTCATTCACTTTCAACTGAGAAAAAATCATGTAGAATTACTACCTTTGTTATTATGCGCAATCTCATCGCTTTTTTGCAACGTTTCCGGATCTTCTTGGTCTTTGCTGTGCTGCAAATTTTAGCCCTCACCTGGTACGTTACCTACCTGAGTTTTCCGCGCAATCAATTCCTCACCACCAACAACAACATCGCCATTCAATTCCTCGAATGGGAGCACGACCTCACCAAACATTTCAACCTCAGCAAAAACAACTCCCAATTACAATGGGAGAACATTTACTGGCGCAAAAGACAACCGCAATTTATGTACCAGCTGTCTAGATCAAAAGTCAAGGTCAACGACACCATTTACGAGCAACAATACACCTACATTCCTGCTGAGGTAATTAACTCTAGCATTGACCGCCGAAACAACTATTTTACACTCAATGTAGGAACGGCTCAAGGCATCAAGCGCGGTATGGGCGTTTTTTGTCAGCAAGGAGTTGTAGGCGTCATTCACTACGCAAGTAAGCATTACAGCTTAGTCAAAACGGTGCTCACCAAAGACATCAACATCGACGTCAATATCCACATGAAAAAAACTGATTTACCCGGTTTGCTCAAATGGGACGGCCGCGATGCACGCTATGGCATGATTACCGGTATCAACAACGACCTTCGCATCAAAAAGTGGTCTAAGGTTGAAACACGCGGGGGATCGGGCATTTTCCCGAAAGGAATTCCCGTAGGTAAAGTAAGTTTTACAGAACCCATCGAAGGGCAAGCACTTTGGAAAGTCGAAATTCGTTATGCAGCAGACTACCGCCGTTTGCAACGCGTCTATGTGATCAAAAATCTACATTTAGCAGAGCAAACAGCACTCGAAGCACGCATTCCAGATGATGAATAAGCCATGAACGTCGTGTACAAACATATCATCCGCTTCGTCGTTTTTGCTTTTTTGCAAGCATTGGTTTTCAACCAACTCAATATCGGTTTTGGCATTCACCTCATGATCCAGCCGCTTTTCATCATGTTACTTCCTTTTGAGCTTACCGTAATCCCCATGATGGGCATTGCCTTTTTGATGGGCTTGGTCATCGATATTTTTTCCAATACTTACGGCCTCAACACCTCCTCACTAGTTTTAATGGCTTATTTACGGCCTATCGTCTTTAAATTCTACGGGCCGCGCGAAGGTTACGACCCGCTCAAAGAACCAACCTCCCAAGACATGGGCTCCAATTGGTTTACCGTAGTTTACAGCATTCTCCTTGGATTGCATACATTTTGGTTCTTTTTACTCGAAATTTTCGAAATCGGCCGTTTGGGTTTCATCTTGCAAAAAACATTGCTAAGCGGGGGTCTTTCTTTCCTGTTAGCGCTACTCATTCAAAGTTTCATTTTGAATAGCAAACAGAAAAAATGAACCTAGACGCACGCAGAAATGTCATTCTCAGTTTCATCTTTTTGGTGGTAGGCATCTACCTCGTTCGCTTGTTTTACATGCAAGTCATCGACGACACCTGGACACTCCGCGCTCAAGAAATTGCCGAAAAACGCAAAGAAATCTTCCCGCCAAGAGGCGTCATCTTCGACCGCAACGGCAAAAAAATCGTCACCAACCAAACCTACTACAACCTCATGATGGTCGAGGACAGCATTGTCAATCTCGACACCGCTGCTTTTGCCAAACTCATCGGTTGGACCAAACAAGAAGTGCGCAACCGCTTCAAAGAAATTGTCAAAGGGGAAGGGTCTTACTACAACAAAATAACAGGCAAGCGTACACCCAATTACCAAACCATTCGAGCATATCCGTTTCTAAAAGAACTCACGCTAGAAGAAATGTCCCAAATTGCGCCGCACCTCGCCAACTTTAAAGGATTCTATGAAGAAGCCACCAGCGCACGCAACTACCCTTACAAAAGTGCCGCTAACATCTTAGGTTACCTGTCTGAAGTTTATCGCGAAGAAATCGAAGTAGACCGCTTCTACAAGCCAGGCAACAACATTGGCCGTGCTGGCATTGAGCGTTTTTACGAAAAAGAACTGCGCGGCATCAAAGGCATCAAATATATTGTCACTTCGGCGCTCAACAACGCCATCGAATCCTACGCTGATGGCAAATACGACACCACTGCACGCCAAGCCGATCCTTTAAAAATGGGTATGGACGTCGAGTTGCAAACCTACGGAGAAGCACTCATGAGCAAGAAAAAAGGCTGTATTGTCGCCATTGAACCTTCAACTGGCGAAATCCTCAGTATGGTTTCTGCGCCCTCTTATGACCCCAATTTACTGGTCGGCAAGCGCAATATCAGCGCCAATTATCCGAAACTTGCTAGGGACCCTAACCTACCGCTCTTCCCGCGTCCGTTGCAAGCTGAGTACCCGCCAGGTTCCATTTTCAAATTAGTGCAAAGTCTTATTGCCATGCAAGAAGGTGTCATTACCGCCAACACCGGCTTTCCTTGCGACAAAAGCCTAGTGGGTTGCCACAACCATCCATCGGCCAGCAATATTGCCGAAGCCATTCAATATTCTTGCAACCCTTACTACTACATGGCAGTGCGCCGCATCATCCAGCAAGGTGTTAAAAAAAGCACCAATGCCGATGCCGAATACGGTCTCAACAAATGGTATAAATACATTCGCAGCTTTGGTTTAGGCGATATCTTCGATACTGACGTAAGTGGCCAACGACCCGGCCTTATTCCAAACCCGGCCTTCTACGACAAATGGTATGGTCATCACGCTTGGGCATTTTCAACCATTCGCTCTATTTCTATTGGACAAGGAGAAGTCAAACTCACCCCTTTACAAATGGCCAATATTGTAGCAGTCATTGCCAACAAAGGTTGGTACTACACCCCTCACTTTGTGAGGTCAATTGGAAAAAAAGGATCTTTACCTCAATTCAGAAAAAAACGTTGGACCATGATCAACTACCAACACTTTGATCCGGTCATTGAAGGAATGCGCAGGGTTGTTAACGAAGCAGGAGGAACAGGAAAAATGGCGCGCTTAGAGGACATCATGGTTTGTGGCAAAACCGGAACAGTTCAAAACCCACATGGTGAAGACCACTCCGTATTTTTTGCCTTCGCTCCCATGAAAAATCCAAAAATTGCTATTGCAGTTTTTGTCGAAAATGCTGGATGGGGCGGGACTTGGGCTGCACCAATTAGCGCCTTAATGATCGAGAAATACCTTAAGGGCAAGATCTCCGATCCGGATAAAGAAAAACGCATCATGGAAGCGCAAATTGCTTATCAATCTTCGAATTAATGCGCAAACAAGAAAGCCTCACCGAACACCTCGACTGGCCACTTTTTGGCGCACTCATCACGATGCTCATCATGGGTTTAGCAACGGTCTATTCTGTAGCCTACAACGAAGAAGCACCCTCTCTATTCAACTTTTCCGAAAAATATGGCAGACAGCTTTTCTGGATCATCTTTTCTTTGTTTTTAGGTCTACTTGTTTTTTTAATAGATTCAGATATCTACCGCAAGTTTGCCATTCCCATTTATCTATCCACCTTGGTGCTGCTTGTCATTGTGCTTTTTATGCCAGCAGTGCACGGCGCACATGCCTGGTTGGGAGTAGGCTCATTTGGCGTCCAACCTGCTGAGTTTGCCAAAATTTCGACCTCACTCTTACTCGCCAAATATATCAGCGGACTTACCGTAAAGCAACAAACAACAGGTACCGTACTTACGGCAAGCAGCATTCTACTGATTCCGATGGTGCTCATTTTATTGCAACCCGATGCCGGAACATTCGTCGTTTTCACCTCCTTTTTATTTGTAATGTACCGCGAAGGGCTCACTTTTGACCCCATTCTCCTGAACTTTGTCAATGCCATTCCCGGTGTTCGCTACAAAGAAACATGGGTGGGCTCCCACTTTATTCCTATTCTCTTCGCACTGGTATTTCTCAGTATTATTACTCTTTTGCTCGATAGCGTTGTTTTCAATGTCAACCTCTTCGGTTGGGACCTCGAACTTAGTGGCTCATCGGGTGTCATCTTTGGACTCTTACTTATTTATGCGCTTTCATGGCTGCTCATGCAGCGTTTCAGTACGCGACGGGAGCGTTCGCGCATGATGGTCGTACTTACCCTTGGCTTACTCATTGCCAGCGCCATTAGTTTTACGGTTGACAAAGGGTTTGACATGCTCCGCGCGCATCAGAAAGACCGCATTGAACTCTTTTTAGGGCTTCGAGAAGACCCCAACGGCGATGACTACAACCGCAACCGCGCCATGGCAGCTGTTGGCTCGGGTGGCTTTTTGGGAAAAGGGTACCGAGAAGCCTCCGTTTCTAGTGTGCGCTCCAACCACGTGCCCGAAAGCGAAACCGACTTCATTTTCTGTCCTTTCGCCGAAGAATGGGGTTTTGTAGGTGTTGTGATCATCTTTGCGCTTTACTTCTTTGTTTTGTTTCGCATCATTATCATTGCTGAAAGGCAACGCGCTGCATTCAACAGAATCTATGCCTATTGCGTTGCCATGATTTTATTCTACCACTTTGCAATCAATATTGGCATGAACATCGGTTTTGCGCCGGTAATTGGTATACCCTTACCGTTTTTTAGTTACGGGGGCTCTTCCATGATGTCGTTTAGTGTGATGCTATTTATCTTATTGAAACTCGATGCACAACGCAAAGATGTTTTACGTTAATTCGTTGTAATAATGAACTTATGAAAAAAAATACAACTGTTTTGAATGAGCAAGAACAAAAAAAGATGACCAAATTGTTCTGGATTTTAGCCTTGCTGCCATTCTTTTTGGTGGCAAGCATTCTTTTGCTACAGTC
>Ga0102915_1000090_pt1 | contig 25562 bp, 18 predicted proteins | sample Colrivmet1561A02_FD_78199 | JGI IMG/M metagenome (GOLD analysis project Ga0102915, IMG submission 78199) | Estuarine microbial communities from the Columbia River estuary - metaG 1561A-02 | ecosystem: Environmental > Aquatic > Marine > Intertidal zone > Estuary | place: USA: Columbia River...
CCGGCCTCTACGTCCAGTTCCACTTCGAAGGTCCGGTCACCGCGCCCACCGCTTTCCGCGAGAAGCTGCGCCTCGACCGCACCATCAACCGCCTGCTCGTGCAGGTGACCAAGTAATCCCCGACCCCGCCTCGCCGTGGCCTCTTCCTATAATCGCGTAGTTCTCGTGGGCAATATGACCCGCGACCCTGAGGCCCGCGCCCTCCCGTCCGGCCAGGCTCTCACGAAGTTCTCCCTCGCCGTCAACCGCTCCTACTCCACCAAGGAAGGCGAGAAGCGCGAAGAAGTCACCTACGTCGACATCGAGAGCTACGGCAAGCAGGCCGAGATCATTGCCAAGTATTGCGGCAAGGGCTCTGGCATCCTCGTCGAAGGCCGCCTCAAGCTCGATCAGTGGGAAGACAAGAAGACCGGCGAGAAGCGTTCGCGCCTCGGCGTCGTCCTCGAGAATTTCACCTTCATCGGTGGCAAAGCCCAGGGTGGCGAAGAGGGCGGTTCCGCTCCCCGTTCCCGCGGTGGCAACGATACCCCGGCTCCTTCTGGCGACCAGGGCGGCGGCGACGACGTCCCGTTCTAAAACATTTCCTCACTAACCTTATAACCCAAGCAAGATCATGGCATTCACCGAAGTTCTCCTCATCAAGCCCGTCGACGGCCTAGGCGCCGAAGGCGAGCAGGTCCGCGTCCGCGCGGGCTTTGCGCGTAATTACCTGCTTCCGCAGGGCATCGCGCTCCCCGTCAATCGCTCGAACACGAAGTACGTCGAGGCCCTCAAGAAGGCCCGCGAAGTCCGTGAATCGCGCGACCTCGAAGCCGCCAACGTGACCGCCACCAAGCTGGCCGCCATCAAACTCGTCTTCGCCGTCAAGACCGGTGAAGGAGGCAAGATGTTCGGCGCAATCAGCACCGCTGAAATCTCCGCCAAGCTCGCCGAGCATGGTATCGAAATCGAGCGCAAGCGCATCCATCTCGGCCAGGGCCCCGTCAAACTTCTCGGTAAGCACACCACGAGCATCCGCCTCCATGGCTCCGTCATGGTCGAGCAGGAGTTCGAAGTCGTCTCCGAGAACCCGATCGAAGTCGCCGCCGAAGAGGCCCCCGAGCCGGAAGAGCGCGAGTTCCGCGACGACAAGGGCAAGAAGGCCCGCAAGCCCCGCAAGGAAAAGGAAGCGAAGTAACGCTTTGCTGCTTACCAAACAAAAGCCCGCCAAATGGCGGGCTTTTTTGTGCCTGGATGCTCGGGCGATCAGCGCGCCTTAATCCAGTCCGGGCTCACGATGGCGAATTCGAGGCTGCCTTTGTAGAAGTTGAGCTGCCCCACCCATTTGACGGCCACGCCCTTCTTAATCGCTTTCACGGCCTGCAGGAGCTTGGGGTCCGGCACATAGACCGCATAGCGAGTGTCCCCGATGATGATCGAAGGCTTCGCTCCGCCGCCGCAGATGCCTTCGAGCAGATAAAGCTCGCCGATACTCTTAGTGATCTGCTCTGGACTCAAAGTCGGCAGGGTCTTGGCATCGCGCAGCTTGCTCCGGTCCAACTCCGCGGGGAACGCGGGTAGGCCGAGCGTCGGAGCGAGTTCGGGGCGGGTCAGCGGCGAGGCGCCAGCTTCGGTTCGCAGGACGAATTCAGCTTTGACGGGGAAGTGATCGCTCACGCCGGCTCCAGGGCCGTAGTTGCTCAGGCGCCAGGGGACGACTGGGTAGGTGTGGGCGTTCAGACCGGGGAGGATTATGGCGCCGAAGCTGCCGCCGACGTAGTCGACACCGTTGCCGTCCGCCAGTCCGCGCGAGATGACGAGATGCATGAGCGTGCCCCACTCGCCTTGGTACTCGTCGGACTTCCGCTCGGCGGGTTCGACGTCGAACCAGAGGTTGTAAAGGTCGGCGGCACCGCTCGCTAACTTGCCGGCGTCGCCTTGCGAACCGAGCACGTCTTGGATGCCGGTCTTGGGCATGTATGGGTAGCGCTGCTTATGGTTGTAATGGGAATTGAGGTCACCTCCGAAGATGATGTTGGCCTTGGGGTCGGCCTTGAGGATCTCGTCGAGGCGGGTGCGGGCCACGCCGGCATTCTGGATGCGGGTGGGTTCGGTCTGGGCGCTGCCGGCACCGCTCTTCCAGTGGTTTGCGAAGACGAAAAGCGATTCGCCGACGAATTCCAATTCGGCTTCGACGATCGTGCGGGCTTCCTCCACGTGATGCTGCCGGGTGCTCTTGATGGGCAGGCGGGTGAGGATGGCGCAATGGATGGCCTCCTTGGAGAGGTCGAGCACATCGCCGAGGACGAGCTTGTAGCCCGTCAGGCCTTCGTCTTCTAGCGCCTTCATGAGCCAGGCTTCGATGGGAGCTCCGCTCTGCTCGGGGGTGAGCTCGCCCTTCAGGATGTCGCGGTAGTTCCGGTCGCGGTGCGCGGCCACAAAGGCTTCGGGAGTGATGGTCGTGGCCGGGGTGTGGTCGGCCTCGAGCTCCTGGAGGATCAGGACGTCGGGGCCACGGCCATTCTCCGAGGTCTTCAGTACGGCCGCGAGGCGGCTAAGTTTAGCGGCCAGCTTCTCCGGGGTCCAGCGCTCGACTCCGGTTCCGGTGACCGGGAAATTATCGTATAGCGATACCGCATCGAGGTCGAAGAGGTTCTCTACATTGAACGCCATCACGGTGCAGCGCTTTGCCGTCGTCGCCTTCTCTTCGGCGCGACTGACGTGCGACGTGAGCAGCGCGGCGGCGAGGGCTAGGACGGGCAGGATTTTTTTAAGGAACATATGACCCACAACCATGGGCAGGCTAAGCGTAAACCCCATTGCGAACTCGGTGAAATCCACGTGACAGTAAGATGGCTTTTCACCTTACCGTCACCATGGCGTAGCCGAAAAACCATGACACACATCCGCCGCTTTCCCGACAAAAACACGTCACTCCCCGTGACATATTAATAATAGATAAGCAGACTCGGGTGGAGAGGATGTCGGCATGCCCTCATCCTTGGTCCGCCTTCCTCGCCGCGGAATTTTCCCTTTCGCCGCTCTGCTCGCGCTCGGCGCCGCAGGCACGTCCGCCGGCCCGATCAGTTTCGACGGCACCACGACTTACACGCAGGACTTCCAGTCGATGACGACGGGGACGAACACCGTCGCCATCGCTGGTTCTACGATGACGGAAATATCCACGCTGGCAGGAGGGGGCGTGGGCGTCGCGGGATGGTATTTCTACGGGCAGCTCTGGACGACGGCTTCGACCGCGAAATGGGTGGCGGGCGATACTGGGAGTGGTACCGGCGGCGGCTTCAGAGAGCTCATCGACACCCAGCCGACGGTGGGACGGGCGTTCGGTTCGCTGGCTTCCGGTTCAGCCGCCGGCTTTTTCGGATTGGTACTGCAGAACAGCTCCAGTCAGACCATCAACAACCTGAGCATCGCGTACGACGCGGTCATGAACCGTAATCCCAACGGAACTACTGGTGTCGTCAACACTTTCGCCCTGGGTTACGCGGTGAGTTCGACGGCAGTGGTGACCGCGACGCAGGCGGCGGCGGGTACGGAGGGTACCTTTGGTGCCACGCTGAACTCGACCACGTTAGGCTTCTCGACACCTTCATCAGGTACTGGTGCGCCCAGCTCCTCGACGGCATTCACCACGTATAATCCACTTTTAAAAATCGGGAACACTATCACCGGCACTCTTTCGTCCTTGGGCTGGGGCGCCGGCCAATACCTTTACATCGCCTGGAATGACCTTAACGAACTCGGTAGCGACGCAGCCGCCGGCGTGGACAACTTTTCCATCAGTGTGCCCGCCGGCGTGCGTGACCTCACGTGGGGTCTAATTATCGATGGCACCTGGAATTCCAGCACCGCTAATTTCACATCCGGCGGCTCCGCCACGGCCTTCGCAGCTACCGACAACGTGACCTTCGATAATGCCGCCGGTGGCATCATCACTTTGTCTGGCTCGCTGGTTCCCACCTCCGTCAAGGTCTCCGCGGCGTCGGGCACGTATACCTTCAACGGCCCCACCGCTGCGGATAAAATTACCGGAGGCACCAGTATCGCGAAGTCCGGCGCCGGCACCTTGGTGCTGACTTCCGCCAACGACTTCACGGGTGGCCTCACCATCACGGGCGGGACGGTGCAGATCGATGGGGCGGGTCGCCTCGGCACCGGTCCGATCAGCCTCAACGGCATTGGCGCCAGTCTTGTCAGCACTTCTTCCTCGGCCTTGTCGATGTCGGCTAATGCTCTCACGGTCGGTGCGAGCGGTGGTGCGATCGACACGGGTGCGAACAGCCTAAACCTTGGAGCCCTGACGACTTCCGGGATGCTGACAAAAACCGGCGCGGGCAGCCTCACGGTCGGCATGGTGACCTCTTCCGCTGGGGCCGGCTTCACGGTCAGTGCCGGCGACCTGGTACTCGGTCAGGCCTCCGGCGTAGTGAAGGTCTTTGCGAACACTACCCTGACCGGCAACCTCGTGTTAAATAGCGGAATCCGCTTCGACGTCGATGGCGGCAGCACGGTTTCCGGGTCCGGCAAGATCAAGGTCGCCGCCACTGGCGCGCTGATTTCCAACTCCTCGGGCGATATCGGCGGCACGATTTCAACTGAGATCGCTTTGAATAGTAACGCTATCGCGTTCACCAAAGGAACCTGGGCCGGGTCGGCATACACGCCTTCGACCAGTTTCCTCACCACCGTCGGCGGAACTACTGGCGGCGCGTTGAGCATCTATTTCCTTTCGGGTGATTCCGACATCGACCTATCCAATAACTCCACGGGCGGCGGTGGCGCGGGTACGTTGACCCTGACCGGCGCGAGTACCTACACCGGGAATACGTCTATCAGTGCCAATTCGCCGGCCAGCCCGGCTGTCAGTAGCGTCATCCTTGGCGTCGATAACGCCTTGCCCATCGGCACGGGCCTAATCGTCGGCACGAAGACGGGTGTGGGCGTGCCGGTGATGGACCTGAACGGCAAGAATCAGCAGCTCGCCTACGTGGCCGACGGCGCGAATGCCACGGCCACCAAGTATCTCAAGATCGTCAATAACAGCGCATCCTCCGCCTCGGTCCTGACGCTGGGCGGCGCGGTCAGCCCCGGGAAGGCTTTCTCGGGCTATATATCGGACGGCGCCGGCACCATCGCCCTCGTGAAGACAGGCACGAATACGCAGATTCTGTCGGGCTCTGGCGCTTATTCCGGAGGAGTCACGGTCAACGCCGGCACGCTCCAGGTGACGGGCGCTACGCCCTCCACCGTCAGTAGTGCGCTGGGTGCGCCAGCAGGCGGGGTCGTCGTCAATAACAGCGGACAGTTATTCGTCAGCGCTTCCATCGCCAACGCCGTCACCGTCAACTCTGGCGGGCGTGTTTCTGGCAACGGTCAGCTCAATCTGATCACCGTCAACTCCGGTGGCGTGATTGCCGCCGCGACCTCGCCCACGCAGCTGAACGCCGCGACCTTGACCACCAATGACACGGCGACGTTGGCGGGCGGCTCCGTCATCGAATGGAAGTTGAACAACGCCGCTGGCTTGGCCGGTTTCGGCTACGATACCTTCAATTTCACGACGGGCCTCGACCTGAGCACCGCATCGACTTCGAACAAGGTCGTGGTGCGGATTATTTCTTTCAATAGCCCTGGCGATCTCGCCGCCGGTAATCCCCTGGCCATGAATAAGGGGTCGCTCTATACGTTCGCCTTCGCGACCGCCTCCTCGGTGACGCCGCCGACGTTCGGGACCAATATCGCTGACCTGTTCACGTATGACGTCTCGCAGTTCCGTTATTCCGACGGCACGTCGTCCAACGCCGGCCTTTGGTCTATGTCCTTTGATCAAAACACGACAACGATGACGCTCACGGCAGCCGTGCCCGAGCCTTCGACCTATGGCTTGGGTCTCGGAGCGCTCCTCCTGGCCGCAGCGGCCATCCGTCGGCGTAGGCGCAAGGCCTAAGTCGAAAGACAGGTTATTCCCCTCCTAGTCCGCCGCGCTTGCCGCTGAGCAACGAGGCGCCGATGAGCGCAGCCGAGAGGAACGCCATGGACCAGACGCCGAGGGCCGCGGCCAGTTGCGGTCCGTCACCGAGCGCGCTCATGAGGGAGAAGGTCGCCTTGGTGATGGGGAAATGCTCCGCACGCTGGGCGAGAATCAGGCTGTCGCTGACCTCGAGCATCGAGAAGGCGAACGCGAGCACGCCTCCGGCGGCGAGGTGCGCCCCGAGTAAGGGTAGGGAGATACGGCGTAGGGTGGACCAGCCCGAGGCTCCCATGGAACGCGCGGCCTGCTCGAGCACGGGGTCGCACTGTTGCAGGCCAGCAATCGCCGCCCGCGTGACATAAGGCAGGCGTCGGACGGCGTACGCGAGTGCGAGGAGCAGGAGCGGGCTGCCGCCGGCGCCAACGAGAATGGCGAAGGGTTTGCCTTCCTGAGACAGCGACAGATAGCCGAAAGCCAACACGAGACCCGGTACGGCGAGCGGCAACATGGTGAGGGTGTCGAGCAGGTGGCGGATGCGCAGGTCCGACCGGGCGATGACCCACGCGGCGGCGACACCCATGACCACCGCGATGGCGGTGGCTAATCCGGCATAGGATAGGCTGTTCTGGATCGAGGGCACGACCAAGGCGCTGCCGAGCGCTTCCTGCCAATGCGCCAGCGTCAGTTCGGCCGGCAGCACAGAGTTATGCCAATGGCCGGAGACCGACATGAGGATCACGCCAAGGTGCGGTAGGCAGGCCAATGCCGCGACGCCGGCGAAGAGCCCGCTGCACGCCCACCCGCGCCAACCGAGCAGCGGTTGCGGGGTTGAGCGCAGGCTCGGACGGGGCGCGGCGCCGTGCCGACCGCTGCCGAACAGGAGCTTGGACGCCAGGAAGACGCCGCTGGCCACGACCAGCACGATGGTGGTGAGGGCGTAGGGCAGCGGATTACGGTCGAGGTTCTTGATGCCGTCTAGGATCTGCACCGGCGCCACGCGGGGGAAGTCGAAGACGAGTGGCACGCCGAGTTCCGTGAAGGCCCAGATGAAGACGAGCGCTCCGCCGGCGAATAGTCCCGGGGTGATGATGGGCAGAGTCACCCGCGTGAGCCGCCGCCAGGGCGAGCAGCCGAGGTTGGCCGCAGCTTGCTCCATGGCCGGATCCATCTGCGCTAACGCGGCAGCGAGGTTGAGGTAGAGGATGGGATAAAGGTGGAGCGCGTTCATCACGACGATCCCGAGCAGACGGTTCTCGGCCATCCAGTCACGCGGGTGCAGCGGATCCATCCAGCCCAGTCCGGCCAGGACGGCATTAAACGAACCCTCCGTTCCGAGGATGCACTTGATGCCGATGGCGCCCACGAAGGGCGGCAGGATCATCGGCACGAGCAGCGCCAGCGCGAGGAAGCCGCGGCCAGGGAAGCTATAGCGGTGATTGAGCAGCGCGAGGGGTAGGGCGAGTAGGCCCGCCACGAGCGTGCTGGCCAATCCGAGGAGCAAGGCGTTGGTGAGGCCGTCCCGGTAGAGCGGGTCGCGCAGCACGGCGAGGACGTAGCCGAAGGTGAAGCCGCCGTCGAGCGGGTCGACGAACGCCTCACGCAAGACGCAGAAGGCGGGGTAGAGGAAGCCGACGGCGAGCAGGAGCCCGACGGCGGTGCAGAGGATCCAAGCGGTACGGCGGTCCATATCAGCGTTTCTCTTGGTGCTGGCGCGCGAGCTCGGCCGCGCGGCGATAGTTTTCGCGGAAGATGGCGCCGAGTTCCGTCATGCGTCGCGCCGAGACAAGGGCATCGCGGCTTTCGAGTCCAGGATCGCCCTCGCCACCGGCGCGATAGGGCAGGGCGCTGACGTCGCCCATGACGGCCAAGGCGTCCGCTGGCATGCCGGCCTTGATGATCTCGGCCCAGGCTTCTTTGAGTTCCTCGTGCGTGTCGATACACATCACGCGCACCGCACGGCGGATCGTCCCAAAGGAAGCGGCGGTGAGCTCGGGGCGGTACTGGAGATGGTCGGTGCCGACGTAGGGCGATTGGGCAGCGCGTTCTGGCGGCAGGGTCGCGTAGGTGTCGCGGCGGACGGGCGGGCGAAAGAGCTCGCGCTCGCGCGGTCCGTTTGGGGCACCGACTGGCGAACTCCAGAGGGCCTGGCCTGCGGGGCTGAGCACGAATTCGACGAACGCCTGGGCGAGTTCCTGTTCGGGCGCGCCGCGCAGGACGCCAATGGGGTCGCCGCTCACGGTCGTACCGCCGGCCGGGGCGGTCCAGATCAGGCGCACGTTGTCGGGTCGGTTGACCTGATGGGCGAAGGCAGCCCCGTAATAGTCCACGCACATGCCGGCGACCGCGTTGCCGTCGGCGACGTCGAGCGGAATCTTGGTGGAGCTGTCGGAGAAGTACCGGGCGTTGGCCGCCATGCGTTGCACGAGGCGGAAGCCGTCCGTCCAGCCCAGCGCGAGGCGTTCTTTTTCAGGCAGCATTGAGCGTTCGGGTGATAGGAGGCTGCGCTGAATCTCGGCCTGGATGATGAGCTCGAACGCGCGCGCCACGGAGCCGCTCTTGGTGGGGTCAGCTAGCGCCAGCTGTCCACGGAGACGGGGGTCGGCGAGGTCCGCCCAGCGGACGGGGTCCGGCAGGCCGTTGGCGCGCCAGCGGGTCGGGGCCCAGCATATGCCGAAGCGGGAAAGGCAGGAGGAGCTCCAAGTCTTATCCTTGGCCCACAGGCGCTCGCCGGTGAAGAATTCCGGAATCGGTCCGCCAGTCGCGAACCACTCCGGATGTCGCGTAAAGGCCTGGAGCGGCAAAAGCCGCCCCTTCTTGGCTTGGCTGGCGAAGTCCGGTTCGCCGCCGCCGAAGAAGACATCGACGCCGATGCCCGCCCGCTTTTCTTCGTCCGCCGCCTTGAAGCCGGCGTCCAGCATCAGGCGGATTTCGGAGGTCCCTCCGGGACTGCGCCAATCGATATACACATCCTCGCCGTGCGCAGCGCGCCAGTGGCGGGAGAAGGCTTCGGAGAATTCGCGTCGAATCGTTTCGCTGTGCGGGGTGAAGACGACGAGGCGTCGCGTACCGGGCGCTGGGCGCTGGGTCGTGTCCTTGCGCAGCAGCATGGGCAAGGCGATCAGCAGCGCCAGTACGCCCAAAGTAATCCACCATGCCCGGGTCGACTTCATTTCCGCGGAAGCACCACGACGTCCGAGGACGCGACGGCGACGGTGAGTTCATGGCCGGTCGTCAGGTCACCCGGCGGATTGATGATGACGATGCGCAGTAGACCCAGCTGGGTCCGCAAGGTGAGCTGCGCCCGCTGTCCGAGGTAGATTTTTTCGACGACGACACCAGTCACCGCATTGGCCTCGCCGACGGTGGCCGGCCGCCAGGCTTCGGGGCGGATAGAAAGTTCCGCGGGCTGTCCGGCCGTGGCTTTCTGGTGCGGGTCGCCGAGGATGCCGGTAAAGACCCCGGCGGCGGAAAGTACAGAGACTGTGGCCGCATCTTGTCCGATGATCTCGACGGCTAGTAGGTTGGTCTCGCCGATGAAGCGGGCTACTTCCGACGTCACGGGTCGACGATAGACTTCCTCGGGGGTGCCGACCTGGGCGACGCGACCGCGGCTCAGGATCGCCATCCGGTCCGCCATGGCCAGGGCTTCTTCTTGGTCATGCGTCACGTACACGGCGGTGAGGCCATTCTCTTTCACGATGCGTCGAATCTCTTGGCGCATCTCGACACGTAGCTGGGCATCGAGGTTCGAGAGCGGTTCGTCCAACAGCAGGCAACGAGGGCGGATGACCAAGGCGCGGGCGAGGGCGACGCGTTGCTGCTGGCCGCCCGAAAGTTGGTCGATGGAACGGTCGCCCAGCCCATCGAGGCGGACGGAGGCCAAAGCCTCGAGAACGCGGCGGTCGCGTTCGGGGGCGGGGACCTTGCGTTCCACGAGCCCGAAGGCGATGTTCTCCGACACACTCAGGTGCGGCCACAGGGCGTAGCTCTGGAAGACCATGGCGGTTTCTCTCAGGTGCGGCGCCATGTCCGTCACCTCGCGATCGCCGAAGAAGATCGCGCCGGAGGTTGGGAAGTCCAGACCGGCCAGGCAGCGCAGTAGCGTCGTCTTACCGCAGCCGGAGGGACCGAGCAGAAAGAAAAACTCCCCGGGCGCGATCGTCAGGTTGACGTCGTCGAGGACCGTCAACGGTCCCGTCGGGGTGGGGAAGGTCTTACGGATAGATCGGAGGCTGAGCGTTTCCATGGGGTGGTCAGATTTCAGAGGGCGAGAGCCAGCGGAAGGACAGGATGATGTAACGTCGTCCCAGCATCACGTTGACCGGCAGGCGACCGGCATCGCGCAGACGATCGTGAGGGGCGGTCGCCGGATCGATGTAGTTCGGGGTGCGCTGCACGACCAGTTCGAGCACCGCCCCTTGACCAGGCCCCATGGCTTCGTCGGCCTCGCCGTAGGCTCGGATCTTGAACGTGTCGGAGCGCGTCGCCAGCGCCGGACCAAGCGCCTGCAGGAGGTCGCCTTGGAAGAGGCAGCCATTGGCGCCAAAGCCAGAGTGGGTCCGGTTGACATTATCGGTGTCGAGAATCTCCACGTTGCGGAAATAGAGTCCCGGCGGCATCCCAGTGCGGCCGCCAGCGACGCCGCCATTGGTCCAGTTGTGCGAGACGGATGGGTCGATCATTTTCGCGCTAGATCCGCTGGGCATCTTCGCGAGGGTTTCGGAGCCGAGGGCCTTATCGGCCCGCGCGATAGCTGATTCCAAGGTGCCTGAACGGAACATCCAGCGGGAGTTTTGCGCTGTGACGGGTAGCGTGGTGTCTACAGCGGTGTTTTCGATCTGGTAATAGGAGGTGTTGGCCGATGCGGTAGTCCCGACGAACGCCCCGGCTTTCTTGGTCGGACCGAGGAAGCGGTTCACAAACTCACAGAGACCGAGGAAAGGTGTCCCCGGACTCTGGGCGGCGGGGAAGCCGAGGAAACGGCGGGCGGCGGGCGGGTATTCCTGATCACGCTCCGTGCGCTGGAGGAATTTCGCCCGGGCCTTCACCTCGGCGACGGTCGCAACCGCGAGCGCCCGGATTTGCGTATCCGAAAGGTTGGCATAGCCGTTCCAATAGGCGGCGTCGGCGATGTTGCGGGTAGCGGGCGCCTGCGTGGAGTCGCCGATGATGCGGGGCACGCGGGCATTGTTCGTCGCCGCCGGCGAATTCGTAGCCTGCGACCCAAGGGCCAAACCCTTCAGCGAGCCGTAGAGCCCCGTCCAGGCTTCGACGGAGGTGGAGTTCACGTTGAAGGCGCCGACGTTAAGCAGGTAACTCGAGAAACGGCGGTAACCATCCGGTGCCGCACCGGTGCTGTCCGTGAGGAAGCCGTTGGCGAGCAGGGCGCTCGCGGAGGCGCTGTCGTTCGGGAAAAGTGTCATGCGGGGGTTGGCCAGTTTGCCCGTGCCCCCGGCGAAATCGGTCATCACTTGAGTGAGGCTCTTCGCGCGGACGGCGTTGTAGTTACCATTGCGCGAGCCGTCGCTGAGAATCGGCGCCGCGCCCGAGAAGAAGAAGCTGTCCCAGAGGGCGTTATTCATGAGGTAACTCATGTCGCCGAAGGTGTGTCCACCGATGGTGCCGGCGTTGGTGTGCGGTGTCCCATGGGTCCAGCTCTTGTCGAGGGGCACGACCATCGAGGGGAAGGAATTACCCACCGTGCGATAGGGCATCCAGTCCCATGGCGTGAGATTCGCATGCATGAACTGGCCAAGCGAGACCGGCGCGGCCAGGGGGACTTCGACCGCCATCGTGGCGTTCAGCCCGCCCACACCGTGCGAAGGGCCGCCGAGCCCGTTGGCTCCATTGGCTTTCGCGGCGTCGATCTGCAACAGGTTACTCCAGGAGGTGGTCGAGCCGTTGAGGGCGAGTTCATCGCCTCCGAAGAGCTGGGTGCGCAGGCTCGCCATACCGATGCCGGGGAGTCCGTTGAGCGCCGGATTGGAAGAGGTCTGGGGCAGGGGGTTGCTGAAGAGCCAGGCCGGGTGGGCGGCCGGCACGGGATTGGACACGGCTGCGAGCCAGGAGAGAGCGTCGCGATTGTAACTGGTGGTACGGGAGGTGTCCGCGACGCGGGCCCGCGTGTCGAATGCCCCGATCACCGGCCCCGGCGCAATCTCGGTGACGGTGCGGATCGAGGACACCGGGCCGATGACGACTGGGTTCGTCACGCTGCCGGCGTCGCCGAGGTGCGTGGCGTTGAACCCACTACCGCCTGCGTTAATGTAGTGTGCGTAGCTGGCGAGCGAGTTGTTACGGCTCGTCCCGAGCACTTCACCTGCCCCGAGGTCTTGGCCATCGGCGCTCACGGTGTCGTCCTTCAAACTCTTCTTCCAGCCCGAGTTAAGATAGATCCAGTGGTGCCAATACATCGAGCTCGTCAGGTCGATGCAGCACTTGACCTGGTCTGCTGCACTGAAAAGGTAAGGTGCGGTCGTGCTGTCGGCGCGGATATCGGTGTGGAAGCCGCCGGTGAAATAGAACCCGCGCTGCATGTTCAGGATTGGGATATTCGCGGCGTCGACGGACTTGCCTAGCGCGGACGCGTCCACGAGGTCCTTCGTGGTGAAGACGGCGAACTCGCCGGGTTCCAGGGTGGTCGCTGGCACGACCGCGACGAGATTTTCGGCGTTGGCGCCGGTCGAGGCAGCGGAAGCTGCCTTGAAATTGAACAAGGTGTCGAAGAGCCTGGAGTCTGCGGTCGTCTTGAACGCCTGCGCCGGATCATTACCGACATGGGTGAATACCCGCAGGCGCATCTGGTCGAACTGCGAGAATGAGATCTTCAGCCCGCCTTTGATGCGAGGATCTGGTTCGCCCGCCGTCGGCTCCTTCAGCTTCAGCTGGACGTTGTAGGGGTTGTGGATGACCAGGATTGGGGTGCAGACCAACTTTAGCGTGTAGTTAGCGCCCGACTGCACGGTACGCAGGGAGAACACCATCGAGAAGCGGTGGACTGCGGGCATGTAAGCACCGCGTACCGGGCGGGGGATGAAGCGTCCGCCTCCCGCCGCCCCGCTGGCTACATAGCCGCCCTTGAGGCCGTTCAACCAGCCGAGCGGATCGGGGGTGGCGTTGAAGTTGTCGGTATAAGGGGAGGTGCTCCTGCCGCCGCCCGACCAGAGGGCGTTGTCCAGGTCGTAGCGGGCATACTTATCGATGCGGTAGCCGCCTTTGTCGAACTGGTTGGTGTTGGGGAAGAAGGCTCGGGCGCCGAGCACGGGCTTACCGGCATCCCAGTCAACTTCCTTGTACAGCCGATAGTAATCCCGGACCAAGTGCCAGAGTGGGCCGACCAGACGACGCGGCTGTCCGTCCCACGCCGTATTCGTCGTCACGGTCGGCATGTTCTTACTCGTATCCACCAGCGGCTGAAGCATCTCATCCTCGCGGATGAAGACTGGGCTCCAAGGGAGGTATTTGGTGCCGTTTGTGCCGAGTTTGCGGCCGGGATTGTCGATGTTGTCTTCGTACATCGGTACCCAGACGCGGGGCCGCGGATCCGAAGAAGTGACGGTGCCAGGGTTCGTCTTGGCGGTACCGTAACCCGGGAACCACGAGCGACGCTGGCCGAGGAGCGGGTCCGCGGTGTAGGCTTCGATCACGGTCTCATGCCCGTTGCCGGAACCGAAGTCCGATTTATCGAACAAGGAGTCCTCCATCTCGAACGCCAGTGAAAGGTCGCGGCGGAGGCCGCCGCGGTAACTATCGGCGAGGACACCGGCTGACCAGAGGGTATGGTGATGGAAGGCGAGCTTGGCTGGAGGCAGGCCGGCGGCGGCCGGGTCGCTGAGGTCGTAGCCGGGCAACAAGGGCAATGAGGCCGGAGACAATACGGACGAGAACTTTGGCTCCTTGATGTTGACGCTTTTCAGTCCGAGTAACATCTCGGTGCCGCGCCGGCCCGGCGACCGGAGGGCGTTGACCGTATCGAGGGCCGCTGGCGCGGCTTTGGTTACGTCTCGAGGGTCGGTGAGTCCGAGGGAGACCTTCACGCCTTCATCGCCGATCCAGTAGGCGAAGCTCCCTGTCGTGCTGTTAGTCCATGGGCCTGGCAGCGGAATCTTGGGAAGCGCGACGCGGCCGTCGATATCATCGGCGGTGCCTTGGAGTCCGTCCGGGCCGGGGTCGAGCGTGGCGCTACCGTTGCCGACCAGGGTCGCGTAACTTTCCTTATTTCCCGCGGCGTAAGTGATGGGGTAGTCGCGTTGCCAAGGCGCCCAGTAGGATTTATCCGCGCTGTAATCCGTGGCCCCCGAAAGGCTCACCGACTGTGCAAGGTAGGAGGTGGCGTTGGTAAGTGCCTTGCCGCCCTTGCCACTGATTAGCCACTGGGGTGGCTCGTCCGGCTTGTCGGTCCGCCAGGCGCCGGTCCAATAACGCTGCCCTTGCCCCGGTCGCTGGGTCCAATTCATCCCTGGGTCAAAGGGGCTGATTGGTGCCGGCGTACACGCCAGCTCGCCGGTCGCAGTGCTGCGCGTGTCCGGTCCGGTCGCTTGTTGAAGGTGGGCTAACGCGAGTCGCGCGGACATCAGGGCGTTGAGGCGCGACCTGGTCGACAGAATTGACCATTTCGATGCGCGGGATTCGACGGTCAAAAAGGTCATCAGCACGAGCAGCAGCATGACAATCATCGTCATCATCGTCAGGGAGAGGATGATCGAGAAGCCCGCCCGCCCGCCCATTTTCGCTGAGGTCGCTGCTTTCACCCTACTGGAGTGTCCGGAGGCCCGTCCGGCGTTTTTCACCGCCACTGGCGGGCGTCACGGGACCTGCGGGTGACTTTTGGGCATCTGCGGTCACGCGTTCCTCTACGCCGCGCACCTTGATGATGCCTTCTTCGCCAGGCGCGGGCACAAGAAAGAGGAGCGAGCGGATATCGTCGAGCTGAAGCCAGCGCAGACCGCCCGCTAGGCGCCAATCGCCGTCCTCTCCCGGTAGGAAGAACTGGGCCTGCCCGTATTGCTGCGCCTTCACCTGAGGGCGCACGGTGAATTCCTGACCGGAAGGCAGCACGCGTTTGACGCCTGGCGCGCTGAGCCCGACCGGTTGGGGGCACAGGTTGAAGAATCGGATGGTGCCTGCGGCGGCGGCTCCGCCGCCATCGGCGATGAGGTTGAGCCGGGAGGCTTCGCCGGCGCCGGAAAGAATCGCGATATATTTCCCATTCGCGGGCGGAGCGGGCACAGAGGCCAGGGGCACCAGCGGCTCCTTCGGATCTGCTGTCTTCGGTTTCCGGAAGAAGGTCAGCTTGCCTTCCTTGGTTCGGCAGACGATTGGTTCGCTCAGCGCGTGGGCATAGAGAGTGACAGGTGCGGGCCGTCCGGCGAGGTCAAGGATCACGACTTCCGCCTCGGGTAGGTCGAAACTCATCGCCTTGAGGGTGATTTGCGTCGACTCAGTTTCTGGCGTGAGTGCGCCAAGCATGAGAAGGTATGCAATCATGCCGCCCATTGAGTCCGCCCGTCCCCCACCGTCTAACCAAATGCCCCCCGGTTTTATATTTTCACTTATTAGCGTTCGCCCTGCCTCACACTTGTAACGCAGGCGGTGTCTTGGTGTCGATTTAGCGGCGATTGTGACAATTGCTTGCATCCTTGTTCACAGCCTCTTGGGTATAATCTGCGTCTAATTCTGACTATCCAGGGCAGACGGCCGAGCGCAGAGTACCGCCTTCCACATGACCGATTCCCCTTCCGGCCGCCGCCCCCGTTCACGCCAGGCCGCCGCTCCTAATTATGGCGACCGCGTGCCGCCCCACAACCTCGACGCCGAACGCGGCCTGATCGCCAGCATCGTGATCGACGGCGGCGATACGCTCCAACGCTGTCTCGAACAGCGCGTCACGTCCGACTACTTCTTCGATCCGAAGCACCAAGATATCTACGCCGTCGCCGTGCAGTTGAATCAGGTGAGTACGGGTATCGACGAGATCACGCTCACCGAGAAGCTCCGTCGCGAGGGTAAGCTGGAGTCCGCCGGCGGCGCGACCTACATCAACGAGCTGACGGGGCTTATCTCTTCCAGCGCGCACGCGCCCCATTGGCTCGCGATCATCCGCGAGAAACATTTCTTACGACAGCTCATCTCGACCGCCGTCACGACGGTCGAGAAGGCGCACGCGCACGCGGAAGGCATCGAGCGCCTTCTTGAAGAGGTCGAGCAATCCTTCTTCCGCATCAGCGAAGATCGTATCTCCGAATCCGCGCAGACGATTGATGGACCCATCGCCGAAGCGATGGAGCTCGTCCAGCGCATCATCCGCGACCGCAACTCGGTACAAGGCGTACCGACCGGTTTCCCCGAGCTGGATGCGATGACCTTCGGTTTCCAGCCCGGGCAGATGGTTGTCGTCGCCGCCCGCCCTGGCATGGGCAAGACGTCCATTGCGCTCAACTTCATCGAAGCCGCGCTCTTTCCCAAGCCCAACGAGGCCCGGAAGCCGTCCAACATCCTGCTTTTCTCCCTCGAAATGCCGGCCCGCGAACTGGCCCTGCGTCTACTCTGCTCGCGCGCCCGCGTGAACATGCAGAAACTCCGGACCGCCCATCCGGACGAACGCATGCAGGTCGACCTCGTCCAAGCCGCCAACGAATACAAAGGCCTGCCCCTCGTGGTCGACGATAACGGCGGCCAGAATATCCTGGAGATCCGCGCCAAGTGCCGTCGCGTCCATGCCCGCACCCCCTTGGATATGGTGGTTATCGACTACATCCAGCTCATCAACGGACTGGACTCGGGCCTACCCCGTGAACAGCAGATTGCCGAGGTCTCCCGAAGCATCAAGGCCATGGCTAAGGAGTTTAAGATCCCCATCATCGCCCTGGCCCAGCTGAACCGTAAGTCCGAGGACGAAGCCCGCCAGCCCCGCATGTCCGACCTTCGCGAGTCCGGGTCTATCGAGCAGGATGCCGATATCGTCATGCTTATCTCCAAACCCCCCATCAGCCAGGGTAAGGCTGCCGAGGCCGAGGCCGAGCAGGCAGGGCAGGATGGCTGCTATTCCCGTCAGTTGATTATAGCCAAGAATCGTAACGGGCCCACCTCTGACATCAACTTGCTCTTTAATCCGGGGCTGACACGCTTCGAAAATCCGGCCAAAGATTACCGAAATAATGAATAACCCCTCCTTCCGCCGCAGCTGGCTTCGCGCCGCCTGCTTCGCCCTCGCCCTATCGCCGCTCGTCGGCGCGGCCCAGACCGCTCCGGCGCCGAAGGATTCGCTCGTGCGCTCCATCAAGGTCAAGAAGGAGGGAACGGCCGTCTCCGAACAATTCGTCCTGGGCTTCGTCGCTTTGCGCGAAGGCCAGCCGTACTCCAAGGACGCCGTCGCCAACACGGTCCGCTCCCTTTACGCCACCGGTCGCTTCAATCAGGCCTCGGTCGAGCCCATCCTAGATCCGGTAACCGGTCAGATTGATATCGTCGTCACGGTCGTAGCTCGTCCAATCCTTAAGGCCATCGAATACGTCGGCGGCGACGGACTCGTTGGCAAGGCCGGTTGGTTCGGCGGAGCTGAGATCGAGGACATAAAAATCGGTGAACCTCTCGACATGGCCCAACTGCGCCGCTCCGAGATCAAGCTTCAGAACGAACTCCGCAAGAAGCGCCCGTTCGCCCGCGTCACTTCCCAGCCCCGCGCCGCCGTCGATGGCAGCGGACAGATCGTCGCGGTCGTCATCGACGAGGGCATCGAATTGAAGGTCGATAACTTCCGCTTCGAGGGCGCCACGGCCTTTGAGCGTTATGATCTCTGGTCTGCGGCCGATCTCAAGACCAGTGAATACCGCTGGTATAAGTGGTCCTGGCTCGTCGGCGGCGGCCGTCTCGACCCCGAGCAGTATCGCGCCGACTGCAAGAAGCTCCGCGAATATTACCGTGCGAAGGGCTATCTCGATGTGGAAGTCGAGGACGCCGATCCCGAGAAGGTCTGCGAGGTCAAGGACGTGAAGGATGCCGCCGGCTGGGTTGACGTCGTCTTCAAAATCAAAGAAGGCCGCAAGTACACCATCGGCGCGATCGCCTTCGACGGCAACCGCCTCGGCTCCACCGATCCACTCTACGCGACCGCTGCCCTGCAGAAGGTCGTCGCCGAACCCTCCCTCCGTCGCGGCGCCCACCCCGCCGAGTTCGACAAAATCGCCACGGGCGAGGCCTTCGCCGTTCCGGCCATTGAGGCCGCCTCCGAAAAGCTACGTGAATACTACGGTCAGATGGGCTACATTAACAGCTCCGTCCAAATCTTCCGTCAGCCCAATCTCACGACCGGCGCCATCGACGTGAAATTCCAGATCGAAGAAGGCCAGCGCCACACGGTTCGCGCGGTCGAGATCCAGGGGAATACCAAGACCCGCTCCACCGTCATCGCCCGCGAACTCGCGCTCGGGCCCGGCGAGGTCTTCGACCTTGCCCGCACCCGCGTCTCCGAGGCGCGCCTCCGCAACACGCAGTTCTTCGAGGAAGTCCGCGTGACGGCCGTCCCGACCTCGATCCCAGGCCAGAGCGACCTGCGCGTCACGGTCAAGGAAGGCCCCACCGGGCAGGTCAGCTTCGGTGCCGGCTATAGCACCGTCGAAGGCCTCGTCGGCTTCGTCGAGTACGCCGAATCCAATTTCGACTTCTCGAACTCGGAAGGTTGGTATCGTGGAGACGGCCAGAAGTTCCGCGTCCGCCTTTCCGTCGGCAGCCTGACCAACTCTTTCGAGCACTCCTTTGAGGAGCCGGCCCTGTGGGAGCGCGACCTCGCCGTAGGCTACTCGATCGAGCGCCGCTACGCCGGTTATGCTTCGGCCAACTACTCGGTGCTTTCCGAAGGCATCAGCCTCTACGCTCGCCGTCGTATCTTCAGCAACATCGAGGGCCGTATCGGTTACAACCTGCGTCGCATGTCCGTCGATAATGTCACCGTTGACGCTCCGGCCGACGTGGTGACCGAAGGCAATGCTGGCGCCCGCGTGATTTCCTCGATCTCGGCTTCGCTGACCTACGACACCCGCGACGAATATAACTTCCCGACCAAGGGCTCCCGCATCTCGCTCACCGAGGAACTCGCCGGCAACGGCCTCGGCGGCGATATCAAGTATCTGAAGTCCGAACTCCGCACGGGCCGCTGGTTCCTCGTCTCGCCCACCGCCGAACAGACAATCGGTGTCATCGGCCGCGTCGGCCTGCTCACCGGTTCGGGCGGCTACCTGCCGTTCTACGAACGCTTCTACCTCGGCGGCGCCTACGACATGCGCGGCTTTGGTTACAATGACGTCGGCGCCTACGACACCTACGATACCTCCAATGGCAACCAACCAATGGGTGGTATGACCTACGGTTTCTTCAGTGCCGAATACACCATCAAGGCCGCCGACAATCTCCGCTTTGCCGCCCTCTACGACTACGGTATCGTCAATCGCTCCGAGACCAATTTCAGTGTTTCCGAGGCGAACTCCGACTACGGCCTGGGCATGCGTATCCTCCTCGGCGGAGCGGTCATGCGCCTCGACTTCGGCTTCCCGCTTCAAACGACCAAGGCTCCGGGCGGCGCCGACATCAACGCCGGAGGCATGAAGTTTAACTTCAGCTTCGGCACGGTCTTTTGATTGCCATTCGCCCGCCTAACCACTTCTTAAACCAGAATACGCCCATGAAGTCCTTCTTCGCCCTCCTCCTCGCCTCCGCTTCTGTCTTCGCCGTCACCCCTAACGTGGGTATCGTCGACGACCAAGAAATCTTCAAGAGATACACCAAGGCCACCGACCTTCAGGCTGAGATTCGCAAGTCTGAGGAATCCGCGCAGGCTTCCGTCAACGAGCGCATCAAGGCCGTCGAGCAGATGCAGACCGAGCTCCAAGGTATCGATAAGCGCGGTCAGGACCCGATGCTCAGCGAGAACGGTAAGAAGGCCGTCGCCGCCGAGTTTCAGCAGAAGAACGCCACCTTCCAGCAGCGCCGCGCCGAACTCCAGACCTTCGTCAACGAAGCCCGTAACGCCATCCAGCAGCGCGTGGGAGAGATGAACAAGCAGATCGTCGCCGACGCCCGCGTCCAGGCCGAGAAGGTCGCCAAGGCCAAGGGGCTCAACCTCATCATCGGTAAGGCACCGGTCCTTTTCTCTGATGGCTCCCTTGATGTTACCGAGGACGTAATCAAGGAGCTCAACATTGCTTACAAGGCCTCCGCTCCGGTCGCCGTGCCGACCATCACCCCCGCACCAGTCGCTCCTGCGGCCCCCGTTCCCGCAGCCGGCGACAAGCCGGCCGCCAAGTAAGACTCTGCCGCGCCCCTGCCAGTCAGGGGCGCTTCATTTAGGACCATGTCGCTCGCCTTCACTATCGTCGAACTCACGTCCCTCACCGGAGCCAAGTCCGTCGAGGGTGCCTGCATCGCTCCGATTACCGGTATCGCGGCTCTGGCGGAAGCGACTTCGACCGACCTTTCTTTCCTCGGTAACGCAAAGTATGCCGACGCCGTCGCCGCCTCCCAGGCCGGCGCGATCCTCGTGCCTATCGCCTTCGAGGGCAAACCTGCCGCTGGCCAGGCTTTCCTCCGCGTCGACAATCCTTCCTACGCGCTGGCGCTCCTTTGCTCGGTGCTCGAGGCACGGCTCTGGCCGCGTCCCGCCGCCGGTATCCACGCTTCCGCGGTCGTCGCCGCCTCCGCTCAGATCGACCCCTCCGCTCATGTCGGCCCGCTCTGCGTGATCGGTGAAGGCGCCACGGTCTCTTCCGGCGCGGTGCTCGAGGCCCGTTGCCACGTCGGCGCCCACGCGTCCGTCGGCACCGATTGCTGGCTTAAGCCCGGCGTTGTCGTCGGTGACTATTGCGTCCTAGGTGCCCGCTGCCGCATCCAGTCCGGCGCGGTCATCGGTTCCGACGGCTTCGGCTATGAGCCGGTCAATGGCGAGATCCAGCGTATCCCGCAGATCGGCAACGTGGTCCTGGAAGATGATGTCGAGGTCGGCGCCAACTCCACCCTCGACCGTGCCCGCTTCAGCAAGACGGTGGTCGGGCGGGGCACCAAGATCGATAACCTCGTCCAGATTGCCCATAATGTGAGGATCGGCCGCCAATGCCTCATCACCGCGCAGGTCGGCATCGCCGGCAGCACGACCCTCGGCGACCATTGCGTCCTCGGTGGGCAGGCCGGCGTGGCCGGACACCTCACTCTCGGCGACCGCGTCAAGCTGGGCGCCCAGACAGGCCTTTTCGAGGATGTGCCCGCTGACGGCTTCATGAACGGCACGCCGGCTGTGCCCTTCGGGCTGGAGCGACGTTTGGTCGTCCTTTCGCGTCGTCTGCCTGAATTGTTCAAAAAGGTTGATTCGCTGGCCGCCTCCTTGGACTCTGCTAAACGTTAACCGACATGAGCCTACCTGAGATGAAGATTTTCACCGGCAACGCCAATCCGGCGCTGGCCAAGGAAATCTGCGAACATCTCGGCGTTCCTCTCGGCACCGCTACCGTCAATCGCTTCCCCGACGGCGAGACGTTCGTTCAGATCAACGAGAACATCCGTGGCTGCGACGTCTACGTCATCCAGCCCACCTGCGCGCCAGCCAACGATCGCATCATGGAGCTGCTGATCATGATCGATGCGCTCCGTCGCGCTTCCGCTGCCCGTATCACCGCGGTGATTCCGTTCTTCGGCTACGCTCGCCAGGACCGTAAGGACAAGCCTCGCGTGCCGATCACGGCGAAGCTCGTTGCCAACTTGCTCACCGCCGCCGGCGCCAACCGCGTCCTGACGGTCGATCTGCACGCCCAGCAAATCCAGGGCTTCTTCGATATCCCGGTCGACCATCTGTACGCATCGCCGGTCTTCTACGCGCACATCAAGAATAAGCCTTGGCTCAAGGACGCCACGGTTATCTCGCCTGACGTGGGCGGCCTGAAGTACGCCTCGGCCGTGGCCGATATGCTCAACCTGCCTTACGGTTTCGTGGCCAAGCGCCGCACGAGCGCGACCACCGTGCAGGCCACGAGTCTCGTCGGTGAAGTCGATGGCCGTGATATCATCCTGGTCGACGACATGACGGAGACCGCGGGTACACTCGTGGCCGCCGCCGAATTGCTCAAGAAGAACGGCGCCCGCTCGGTGCGCGCCGTGGTCTCGCACTGCATGATCCAGGAAATCGCCTTCGAGCGCCTCCGCCGTGGGGTCATCGACGAAGTCATCACGACCAACTCCGTCCCGGCCAACTGGCCGAAGGACCTCCCGATCACGGTGCTCTCGATTGCCCCGCTGCTTTCCGATGCGATCCGTCGCATCCACGGCAACAACAGCGTGACCGACCTCTTCCCGACCAAGGGCCACTGAGCTCCGCCTCAGGACATTAAAAGGCCGCATCATTGATGCGGCCTTTTTATTGGGAGACTGTCCCGGGCTTACTTTTTTTCGGAGGCGAGGAAGTCGAGGATCACCTTGGCTTGGTCGCCCGTGTGGCCCTTGTGGTCAGCGTAGACGCACTTGCCATCCTTGAAGAGGAAGGCACTGCGACCGGCCATACCGATGAGGTTCTTCACGCCGAAGGCTTCGGTCACAGCTTTCTTCTCCTTATCGGCGAGGAGGCGGAAAGGAAAATTCTGCTCTTCCTTGAATTCCTTCTGGAGCTTCTCGTCGTCGGTGCTCACGCCCAGGACGCTGACGCCGGCCTTCTGGAGGTCGGCCCAGCCGTCGCGCAGCGAGCAACCCTGCTTGGTGCAACCGCCCGTCTTGGCCTTAGGGTAGAAAAATACGAGCAGGTAGCCCTTGGCGCCTTCCTTGGCGAGGGAGACGGCCTTGCCGTCTTGGTCGTTGCAGGTGACGTCCGGGATGGAGGCGCCGACGGCGAGCTTTTCAGCCGCGTCACCGAAGATGGGGAGGAGGGACATGAGGAGGGTGGCGTAGAGTGTCTTCATGTGCCGTAGGTTGGGAGTCCGCCGGCAAAAGGCAAATGCGACCGACGTTGTTTTCGTGTCGCTTGTCGGTCTCTCCGGAGACAAAAATGTGTCCATGTTGCAGGCTGTTCTCGACACCATCCCTCATCGCCCGCCGTTCTTGTTTCTCGACCGAATCGACGAGGTCCGGGCCGATGGCGCCACGTGCACCCGCACTTTTCGGGCCGACGAGCCTTTCTACTCGGGCCATTACCCGGGGAACCCGATCACCCCGGGCGTGCTCCTTTGCGAATCGGTCTTCCAGACAGGTGCGATTTTCCTGACGAAGAAGCTCCAGTCCGAAGGAGGCGCTCCCTCTGGTAAGACCCCGGTGCTTTGCCGCATCGAGGAGGCCAAATTCAAAGGGATGGTGATGCCTGGCGATACGGTCTCAATCGACGTGAAACTCGTCGAGACGCTCCAGCAGTTCCATTTCATGACCGGCACGGTGCGCCGCGACGGCAAGGCCGTCCTGACCATCCGCTTCGCCCTCGCCCTCGTCGACCAACCCGCCTGACCTATGTCCTTCCTCGGCCTTACCGGTAAGACCTACCTCGTCCTCGGCGTCGCGAATAAGAAATCCGTCGCCTGGCACGTCGCCAAGACCCTCGAGGCCGAAGGGGCTAAGGTGGTCTACTCCGTGCGCTCGCAGGCCCGCCTCGACTCGCTGAAGGGCCTGCTCGACGGCAAGCCGGTCTACCTGTGCGATCTCGAGCACGAGGCGCAGACGCAGCAGCTCGCCGCCAATGTCGGCCGCGAGCACGGCCCGCTCGACGGCGTCCTGCACAGCGTCGCCTTCGCCAATTTCTCGAAAGGCATGCAGCCGTTCCACGAGACCGTGCGCGCTGATTTCCTCCAGGCCACCGCGATCTCCGCATTCTCGCTCGTCGAACTTTCCCGTGCGCTCAAGCCGCACCTGAAGTCCGACGCCTCGGTCGTCTCCATCGGCATCTCATCGCAAGTCACGGCCTCGAACTACGGTTACATGTCGCCGATCAAGGCCGCGCTCGAATCCGCCAGTCGCTTCCTCGCCAAATCGTTCTCGGCTGATACGCGCGTGCGTTTCAATTCCGTCAACGCTGGTCCGCTGAAGACCAGCGCGAGCGCCGGCATCCCGGGCTATCTCCACAACTACCTGCACGCCGAGAAGATGACCTTCCGCAAGGAAGCCTTGAAGACGCAGGAGGTCGCCGACACGGCGGTCTGGCTGCTCTCGCCTCGTTCGAGCGGTATCAACGGCCAAGGCATCGTGGTCGACGCCGGCATGGGGTGGAATTTCTTCGACGAAGAACTCGTGGCCGCTTCTTCTCGCCTTCCTGGAGCGTGATTTTCAAGCGCACAGTCCTGTCCGGCCTCGTGGCCGAACTGCCTCCCGAGGTCTGGACCTCCGATGAGGTCGAACGCCGTCTGGCGCCCCTTTACGGCCGCCTGAAGCTGCCTGAGGGCCGTCTCGAGCTGATGACGGGTATTCGTGAGCGCCGCTTCTGGCCGCAAGCAATCCGCCCGTCCGCCGCTTCCGCGCTGGCGGGCCGTCGTGCGATGCAGGCCGCCGGAGTCGGTCCTGCTGATATCGATTTGCTCATTCATTCTTCGGTTTGTCGTGATCGCCTCGAGCCCTCGACCGCGGCCTACGTGCACGGCCTGCTCGGCCTCGGCCCGCAGGCGCAGATCCTCGACGTCTCCAACGCTTGCCTAGGCTTCCTTAACGCTGTCGTCCTCGCCGCGGGTATGGTGGAGTCGGGTCAGATCCGCCGCGCGTTGGTCTGCTCGGGTGAAGATGGTCGTCCACTCGTCGAGCGCACAATCCGCATGCTGAACGAAGATCTCTCGCTCACGCGTGAGACGATCAAGCCGTACTTCGCGAACCTGACCATCGGTGCGGGCGGCGCGGCCGCGGTTATCTGCCGCGATGACCTCGCCGGGCCTGGCTTAATCCGTCTCTTGGGCGGTGCCGCCGAGACCGATTCTTCCGCCAACGGACTTTGCGAAGGCGATACGTCGTCTGCCGAACTCGATATGCGTACAGACTCCGAAGCGTTGCTCGCCGCGGGCGTGGCGCTGGCCCAGCGCTGCTGGGGTCGCTTTAAGGGCGTGACGGGTTGGGACGAATCCACGCCGCATCGCGTGGTGACGCACCAGGTGGGCCGACGCCATTCGTCGCTGCTCTTCGAGAAGCTTGGCCTCGATCCCGCTAAGGACTACCAGAGCTTTGATCGCCTCGGCAACGTCGGCTCGGTCTCCGTGCCCGCCACGTTGGCGCTCGGACTCGCTGAAGGACGCATCAAGGCCGGCGATCGCGTCGCACTGCTGGGTATCGGTAGCGGTCTCGCCAGCATGATGCTCGCCGTCGAATGCCAATGAGTACCGTCTCCCTTTCGCCCGCCGTGCAGGCGCTCTATCCGTTCGCGCCGAAGGATTTCGCCGCGCTCTCGGGTCGGATGAGCTATGTCGATCACGGCCCGCGCGATGGCCGCCCGGTGCTTTTACTGCACGGCAATCCGTCGTGGTCGTTCCTTTGGCGTGACCTGATTCTGAAACTCGCTGCTCAAGGTCGCCGCGTGATCGCGCCCGACCATGTTGGCATGGGCCTTTCCGCGCGCCCGGATCGTTTCCTGCGTCTGGCCGACCGCATCGCGGACGTCGAA
>Ga0102915_1000095_pt1 | contig 24859 bp, 48 predicted proteins | sample Colrivmet1561A02_FD_78199 | JGI IMG/M metagenome (GOLD analysis project Ga0102915, IMG submission 78199) | Estuarine microbial communities from the Columbia River estuary - metaG 1561A-02 | ecosystem: Environmental > Aquatic > Marine > Intertidal zone > Estuary | place: USA: Columbia River...
ATAATATTTATATTTTTATTTAATGGTATTATTAAAAAAATACCAAATATTAAAAAAAAAAAAAAGAAAAAAAAAATATAAATACAAATAAAAAAAAAAAAAAAAAAAAAAAAAAAAAAAAAAAAGAAAGAAACCCTGCAACCACCATAAAGGCAGTCACAGGGTTTCTCGTTGTTGCTATTTGTGTTCCATCGTACTGATTAAATTTAGTTGCAATATGGAATCTCTGCCCACACTATAACCTAACGTGAATACAAGTAAGGTAACTAACATAGTACCCACTATTGTAATCGTCAATATATCCAAATCTCTCATAATATCTCCAACAATTAATAGTTCAAAAGTGCTTTGGCCATTGCTTCAGCATCAAATCTTGATAAATGAATCAAACCTCTTTTAAGTCTCATTCTATCAATATCTGAATCAGTCCAAACGTCTGTATTTGCGAAACTAAATGAATCAAAATCCACATAATAATACGCTACGTTCATTACAAGAGGCGTGATGATCGGAGCCTGTATTACTCTATCATTAATCACTACAATTTTACTTTTTATTTTCCAATCGACTAAACTGACTTCTTCAACGATCTCTTCGCCATGTCCATCAAACAACTTATTGCCTTTCATGTGCATAATAATATCGTCACTGTGGATATCAACCAATATTTCTCCGGCAAGTAAAGCTTCAAATATTTCTTTTGGGGTTAATGCTTTCATAATATCTCCTTAATTTTGTCAATGTTTCTTTTAAATGTGTGAACTTCTGCGCACATCGATCGAAGTTCTTCTTTAGTCAATGGTGTTACTTCTGACCATCCAAGCCCTTCAATATTCTTAAAAATCAACTTACCATTCTTTATATCGGTCTTTATGATTATGATAGGATGTCTCTTATTAGTTCCAGGCCAACACAATATACCTTGTCTTGGTATATTATCATACCATTTAAGTGGTATTTTTGGTTCAAAAGCACTTGGAACGCAAAAAGATACATTTGATTGTCTGAAAGGTCTACCATACTCATCAAATTCACAAATTACCCCATCTTCATCAAAGCCAATCAAAGGTAGTTTAAAGCCAAGATAGTTGTCATTACAAATTACAAATCCACCATTCAATAGGTGGGCGTAGATTTCTTTTTGAGATTTGAATGCCATTAGATTAACCCCAATTCTTTAGATTCAGACTTATTCAATAATTTCTCTTCAGCAATGTCCAGCATACGCTTTAATCTATTGTTATCTTCAATCAAAGCACTCATTTCAATAATTGTTTCAGTTTCTGGAGTCTGAAACTCTCCCGAGTTTGCAAATTGAATACTGACTTTTTGATCAGTCTTGCTGTAATGAGTATCACCGTATGATTTACGGTAAATCTCACTCGATGCCATCAGTTCCAATATACTTTCTGCCGAAATTGATTTAGGTAATTTTACAAAAGTGTAATAATTGATTTCCAACATGATTTCTGTCATGATTTTCTCCTTTGATTATAAATGTTTATCTGAATACATTACTGTGTTTTTTAGCAATGCCTTGTTAATCATAATTGCAATTTCACCTACATTTTCTTGTACAAAATATATTTTACCATCAACTGTAAAAGAAGTGCAAACGCTTTCATCGATCATTTCAATCTCTTCAACGTATCGCCAGCATTGTTGAAAAACTATGCCTGTTGTTTCCACCAACATTCTTTCTCCGTCTTCATAATCGCCTTTTGTCAATAATAGATGAGCCATTGTTAATCCTTAGTTATTGAATAATGATAACTCTATTTGTTATCATATAAGATACCATTATATGCGAAACTCTTTCTTTATACTACAACCAACTTGACCGTTGTAACACATAGAAAGGTCTATTTTAGATATAATATCTCTCAATTTTTCTTTCACATAAATGACCGTCCCGTCATGCCGTATGAAAAATGCGTTTATTTCTGAATGATCTCCTTCATATTCTTCAAATACAATATTTGTTGTATTAACCACTATTCCAGTTAAACTTTTACCGGTAACTCTTGTCAATAGTATATGAGCCATTATTCCTCCAATAGCTTAATTTCAAGAATTCTTTCACCATTTTGAAGATTACTGTTTACAATATCTTTTGCGTTAAATAAATCTGGTGCCGTGACATAAATGGTTCTCTCCTCAGTGTCTTCCACAGTCTCACCTTTTGCAATTGTAACTAAACATCTAAACATTGTTTTCTCCTTATCTAACTTTACGGTATGTTATGTATTGTCTCAATAAATCCCATTCCTTACCTTTGTATCTATAATCAAACTCTTCAGCATGCTCCCATCCTTGCAATATTGATTTTGCTTTCATTACATAAAAACCAAGAATTTTTTTATTTCCCTTAACTCTTACGGCAAACCTATTATCTCCAAAATGTAATATTGAACGTCTTTTGTCATATTGCTTTATATTTAAAACATGTTTATCTCTCTCAATAAATGATGCTGTTTTATAAAAATTCACTCTATTTGTCAACTCTTGATACAGTGCTGTTTGAATTAAAGAACTTCTAAAATAACTATCTTGTACTTCATAATTTGTTGACTTATATTCAATAAAATCCAAAAAGTTTTTATTTCGAATTCTTATTTCATCATGACAAAAATAAATATCAGCAACCAATGGATGAGATTTTAAAGAAAAAACCCCTTGCATTTCAATGTAATCGGAAATACTATTTTTGGCTTGAAAATCGGCTCCAGCTTGTATAGCTTCAGTGTTTTTCACAAAAGAACCTTCAGGAGGGAATGTCAAGTCTTTGCCTTTTTCTAGGTTTTTATTGTGATAAAATTTAAGTTGTTTTGCCGAACATTTGACCAACATTGCCGCAGAAAATATTGTCATTAGTGTATCTCTTTTTTATAAATTTTTAATTCAGTTATATTTTCAAAAGTATTTAAAAATAAACTACAAAATAAAACATCGGCACTCATATTATATATTTCTTTCCTTCTATTATTCCATATAAATTCAATGACAGCTTTGGCAGCTTCATCTATTGTTTCAATTTGATAGCCATGCACAATTTGCCTTTTGACAGCAGGAGGCAATTTCCTAATTCTTTCAAATGTCGTTTGAGGCATTTCTTTCAAAAAGATCTTTTCAAATTGTATTTCTAAAACATATTCAATCATGCTTCTTTCTCTTTTTTAAGATTCTTTTACTCAATGCCGCCATACTTTGGAGTTTGGCAGCTCTTTCAGAAAATTCTTTACTTAAACGTAAAAGTTCTTCATCATCGAGTTTCTCTAAATATTCTTTGTTCATATTAATCTCAAAATAAAACCGAACGCCATTTAGACGCTCGGTTGATCTTTATTCCTCTTCGACTTTAAGTCGTTGAATACTTTCGTGCATACACCAAATCAATCGTTCAATCAAATGAATTTGTTTCGATTCATTGAAAGCCTCTATGAAGGATAAATTATCACACACCTCATCCAACAACTTTGTTGCTTTATACAGATTATTTGAAATGTCATTTATAATTGCGTTGTTATTTTCCATTTTAGATCCTACTCAATCTTCTTGAAATTTCCACGGATTTATTGTAGCCACCTTCATAAAGCTTTTTAGTTCCCTTATGAGCATAGTTTCTTCCAGTTTTACCTGGACCTTTATGTTTGGCCTTTTTGATGTTCAATGTACGCATATGGTTAATGATTTCACGCATTTGAATACCTGGATTGATTGCCTGAGCAACCATTGCGCTTGCTTGACCATTAGGAACTGTCACCACACTGACATCAATTTGAGTCATTTGTCCTACTTTTTCCTCTAGGGTCATTTCGGATAACAAAGCTTGAACTTTGGCTTCTATTTCTGGATTGATTGCCTGAGCAACCATTGCGCTTGCTTGACCATTAGTCAATATTTCTTTTTTCATTTAATTTCTCCTTATAAGATTCGAATGATATACCTTGCTGCATAAGTTGTTGTTTCAATTTACTGCATTTACTAGCTCCTGTCTAATCTTACTCATTGATACCTTACCATCAAATATGATTTCATCTTGTCTAACGGTAAAGTTTTTACAAAAATGTTTTCCATCAAATACCGTATAGAATTTATTGTTCAAGGCTTCTCTCAATTTTGCTTTCATGCTACTGTGACAACCTCTAGTCAATAAATATAACAAGCTATCTCTTTGAGGATTATTTAACGGAAGACGTTTGTTGATCAATTCTTGCAGATTCATAATATATTTTCTCAGCTAATTCATGGCCCAATTGAAAGCCAATGATACAGATGTAAAGTGTTACCAATAGTCCAAACAATAATATTAATAATACTCTCAACAAATTAACCTCTTGGTTGAAGAAAAAAAAAAAACCCTACCAAAGAAATGTCAGAAAACTTTGGTAGGGGAAATAACATCACCAGATAAGGAGTAACTGGCTTAGTTTTTCAGTGAGCATTTTTGGGTCATACTCAGGACAGTGACAGATTAATCTTCGAGCAATTGATCAATGATTTCATCTTCGTCTGCTTCAACTTTAACTTTCGCTGCAGCTGCATTCTTTCTGTAGTTTACTAATGCTTCAGGAATAGGACGTTTAACGATACCAGCTTGATAAGCTGCTAAGATTGCGTCTTTAGTTGCAATTACCCAAACAGCCAATTCTTCTGTACCACCTTCAATGGCTTGAATGCTGTTACGTGTGGCCAATTCTTTTTCGCTGTCGGTCATACGTTTTACAGGTTTGTATTTCAGATCAACTTCTGGCCAGATTTCAATCAAGAACTCAGTACCTTTCAATTTGGAAGCTTTAATTGCTTCAATTGCAGTTTCAATTTTCTTTGCATCGACTTTAGTGATTCTGCGCATTGCACCAGTTTCAAAAGCACTTTCGATTGAAGCAGCATTCTCGATTAACCAGCTTGTCAAAGCAGCATCTTTGGTCAATTTGTCCAAAGCTTCTTTGATTTTAGGACGTCTCAGATATGCTTCAACTTCTTTTCTTGAAGAGAATACTTTGTCAACGCCTTCGATTTGGTAGCCAGATAATTTTTTGATTTCAGTCATTTTGATTTTCCTATAAATATAAAAGTTAGTGGCGATATTACCACCAGATATGCCGGTACAAACCACCGGCAGGGTTTAAAAACTCGAACACAGATCACCAGATTTTCTGATTTTCTTAATAGGGTTAATTTAACGGGCTTCGTTGCCCCGTGTCACACCAACCTTAGTTCGAGTCAAAATCGTTCACACTTCGGCCACGTCTGTGACTGAGGTGCATCGTCCTCGGATCTTATGGAGGCAGACAGGAGGACAGCCATGCCTAGCCACACCCGTGACAAAGTCGTCGGGATTTAATTTACTTTCTTGAATATTGAATTTGACTATGGGTGCTGTACCTTTATCGATACATTGCCTACATATCCAAACTTGTCTACCCTCCTTAAATTGAAAATGTAAATACGCACCACTTGTACACCTTTTAGTTAAACAAAGTCTACAAACCTTTTCCACCGATATTTCTATACCAGGTATTTTGGGATGTCTTGCCATTTAAAATTAACTCATAATGAACTTAGTGATTATCATGGCTATGACTGCCCATACGAAAATCACTATATATTTAATCATAAATACAGAAAGAAGAATTGGGATGGTTCTCCAGTATCTTCTTTGCCACTCATCTAAATATACACTGATCAGGGTAAGTATGCCGACCGCAATTAAGATAAACTCTATATTTACAAAACCCAATTCAACAAGTTCAATAAATTCCATCTTTGTTTCATGCATTCTTTCCATTGTATTACTCATATATTTGCCAACCTATGTTCTCTCGGTACACTGAAACCTGCAGCATGGACATGACCACCTCCAGAATAAGCACAAGCTATTTGTGAAACGTCAGGCCCATTCTCCAATGATCTTAAGCTGAATATACGTTCCTCAGCTGTATCATAATAAGTCAAACCTATACCGCTAGTTCCAAGCTGTGCCAAAACATTGCCTACGTCCGAAGACATCATATGATTTGCGTTTGCCCCAAGTACTTCAACAATTGTGTCATAATGAAGCAATTGAAATGTTCTTGCACAAGTCTTCACAACGCGTTCAACATTTGATACATGATTTCTTATCAACACCTCACCTTCTTTTCTGAGTCTACGTAAAGCTGAAGTACCCACAAATTCACCGAAATTCTTGTATGAAATGTCGTGAGAATATAAAGCAGCACAAACTTCTTTGGTACCCTCCATTTCAAATTTCCATAGATCTCTATCTTCAATGTGACGCAACAATTTTGGAATCTTTGTTGATTGAAAGTAATTCCAAGCTATTACACATCCACTGTTTTTCAAAGTGCAATGACTCATGTAAAGATTTCTACAGTCTTCTGGAAGCCCCAATAGATCTTCCAAAGCACTCTTGTGATGATCCAAAAGAACAACTGCAGCGGCTCTTTTACAAATCTCCAACATTACATCTCTTTTGTAAGAGAAGTCCAATAAATAAACCAATTTGTTGTCTACATCCGGAACTGGTTTACCGTAAACGCCCTCATGAAATTCTACTCCCGTAAATACGTTTTGAGATGCAACCCAAGCTGCAGCTATGCCATCTAAACAACCCTTATGATATATCACAAGTACTTTATTCTCCATCCTCAAGCTCCTCAATTCTAGACTCAAGTTCTTTAATTTCACCTTCAAGTTCTTCAACTCGTTCTTCAAGATTTAATTTTTCCTCTATTACAGTTATTAAAGCTTCTCTCAAGCTTGTTGTTTGCTCTTTAACTCTTGTCAAAGCAATGTCAAAAGCCTCATCAATTGCTGGACAAGTTTCAGGAACCATTTCAGTTGAAATATTATGTGCTACACTCATATTATAATCCACTGTATTTTATCAAAAGTTCACTTATTAGCAGAAGTAATTCATTCTTACCCCAACTGTTTTTCTCTTTAATTCTATCGGTTAATTCTTGCACAAATGTTTTATTTTCCATCGGAATAATTCTCCAAAAAGTCTAAAATAGGGTATGGTTTAAACCAACAAGTGATTATTATATACAAACCCAACACAAATAAAGTAATTCTCAATTGAAACTCATCCAATAAACCTTGTATCATTAGACCTCCTTATTCGGAATTGCAACTATCTTGCAATGCTGGTCGCGTGGCAATGATTGTTCGCATTTAACTACCTCTGCATTTGACTTATAAGTTCCAATCATAAAACCTATAGTGAAAAAGCCAAGAGCTAGACACAACATCCCTAGTTTAGATTGTGAATCATAATCATTGGGTATTTCTTTAATTAACTGGCACACTATTCCACCTCCTCACCAATTCCATGTGCTTTTTCAATAGATCTGACAAATTCCTTAATTTTCTGGACACTACTTGGATGACGATTGCCTTTACTTAAGTTTTCAATTTCACCATCGCTCAAAGGCTTACGGATTATCTCCAATTGTCTACGTAAATTATTACGCTCTCTTAAAAGCTGACAAATATACGCACTAAGATCTCTATAGTTCCAGCCACCGTCCAGAGCATCATCACTTAAGCCTTCTAAAGCAATAACGCATTTCGCTTTCCTGATTTGATCGAAAATTTTCTGTTCTTGAATTTTTATCTCTTCTTTCGTGAAGCTCATCTAACTCACCCAATTATCCATCTAACAATAAATCCTAAACACATGCCAAGTAATACAGTCAGCCCTACCGAAATACCAAATACAACAGCCAACATCTGATCATCATTCATCTTCATATTCTCCCAATAAAACATCAACGGGAACCCCTATTGCATAAGCCCTTTTTGTGGCATCAATTGGCAGTCGTTTTCGGACTCCTTTTAAAATTTCAATATAATTACTACATGTCAAACCAAGCAAAAATGCGAAGTCTTTTTTAGTCAAATCATATTGATCACGTCTGAACTCTAAAGCATCGGCCAATTTGGTTGGCGATTTAATTTTTATTTTTATAAGCCTGCTGATTAGCTCTTCTCTAGACTCTCTTTTGTATTTATTAGCCATTTTATTCTCCTTTTTGAAAATAAAGCCCTCCTTTTACAGAGGGCGGTTTGTTACATCTTTTCCATTAAATCATACGCATGTGGATATTTAGGCCCAACTATGAATCCTTCTTTGGTGTATGCAACTAAAGCTTTTTTCTCGTTCAAACCAACAACCGGCTTTTCACCATCATAGACATTGTAAATTACAATCTTTTGTCCTGACCGATCCAACCAAGTTTCTCCAACTTTAGGATTTGTTCTTTCCATTTCTTTCCTTACTCAAAAATATCATCAATAAGTCTTGCCAGATAAGTAGAATCAATCCTGTCGGATTTATTATTCTCCAGCGCAACCAGTAGTTGTCCCATATAAGCGCTATCTACGCCAATCAATTGTTCTCTCAACGTACCTATTTTGGTCAAATCTATATCATTGACTTGCCATATCATTTTAAGCATTTGACCTGCAGTTATTCTCCAACCTCGTGCCAAGAACTTTCTTGTTCTGAATATGGAAGCAATTGGATACAAACTACCTTGATATACCAAAGTTTTACTCAACATCGATTCTAAAGCATCTGCCGGTAAATGCAATGCACCTGTAAAATATTCATAGTAACATTTACAATGTGCAAAGTCGTAATTGTTATGAATTTCACTCGGTTCTCCATAAAAACGAATTACCAATTGAATCTTACCCTTCAATGTAATTGCATTGTCAGTTAAGAATATAGGAATATAATTCTCTTTCTTGTTTCTCACAACAAGAACCAAATCTTCAGCTGTATCGAGAATTTCTGCATTTGGTGTTCCATTTGTAAAATCATTTTCTTCACCTTCAACATACTCTTCAGAACCAGACGCACCAATACTCTTAACAAAGATCTTAATACGTTCTTCTTCATCGCCCTTTATGTTTGTGATATTGGCAATTTTGACAACTGGAGTATAAGCTGAGCCTTCCAATGAACCATTTCTTTCATTATACTTGCTTACATAATACTCAGCAACCAATTTTGCCGTTTCAAATGTTCTAAAGTAAATATCATAATCATTTACCTTTTCTCCAAGAAGCATTGATGTAATACAACCTCCAGATACTATTGAATCTTTCTTGAGTCTTTCGACCAATTTATTATCGTCAATTGTATTCATCCATTCGGTCAATTTATTATGAATGACCATTTTAATTGTGCTTCTTTTCATTCCCATCTCAGAACTCCTTTACAATTTGTTGGATTCTTTTTAACGTATCTGCTTCACTTCTATCAAAGCGTTCTTCTTCAAACCTCGGACTGAATAATGACCAGCCGTCTTTCTTATCATTTATGATTTCATTGAATTTCACCGATATAATTGAATTTAACCATTTATCTTTGTTTGAGTAAATCTCAAGTCGCTTTTCATCAGTCAAACCAGCAACTGCGGCACTCAATTCACCGCACTCAGATACACATAGCAATGAACCAAATGTATCCGAATTTTTACCTGTGCCTGGAATAAAGTCTATAATTCTCAATTCACAAATAGATTCATTTTTCAATTTAACTTGATCCTTTGAAGTATGAGACTTCCATATTAAACTTTTCTTTTTAACAATAGCGCCCTCTTTGCCGAGTTTACGAGCTTTTATGTAAAATGTCATTGCTTGTTTAAAAGAGAATACTAGCTTTGTTTCGATCAAGTGAATTTTTTTACAATTATCGAGCCAATGCATCAAATATTTCAAACGTTCTGAATAATGCCACAATGAGATTTTATTCTCAATATCATTTATTGTGATTAAATCCCATAAGTCTAGAATTGGCTCTTCATTACTTGCAAATGAGCCGCCTTTCATAACATGATTGATTACACCATTGCCGTCTTTACGCGGTAATACTACACCGTCTCTCAATACTCTAACTTCACCATGTGCTTGAGTGTGCTTTGGAAAATTTTCTCTATATTCTTCAAGTAAAGCTTCAAAAGGCTCTTCTGGAAACAATTGACCAGTCCTAGTCTGCATTGTAACCAAATCATTAAATTTTGTAATATTACAAAATAGACCATCAGCTTTTTCTTGAACAATGATACCTCGAGACCAATCCCAAGTTTCTAATTTAACTTCGCTAGGTAATGAACATCTCATATAAGGAAACTCAGGTATTGTTTTAAGTCTTGCCTTATTAAGCGATTTAACGTCAAAACCTGCTCTCAGATTTTTGTCCAATATTCTCAAAAGCAAAATACCGGATTTTTCATTCAATCTTGACAACTCATCTAGTATTTGATCTCTTGCAAAATTACCTGATATTTCTCTTTTGCGCAATTTTTTGAGTAATTCAAAAGTCGAATTGTTAAAATTTTCTTTTCCAGGTTTGAAAGATTCATTTAGATTCTTTACACCGAATGTTATGAATGGGTCATAAGCAAGCCTAATTACCTGTAAGAAAATATCATTTTCAAGAAAGTCTTTCAAGAGTATGATCTTTTTATTTTTACTGGATTCTTCGGCAATAAACTCAATTATATCAAATATTGTATCAGATTTCATTATAGATCCTTTACGATTGTAACTTCGGAACGAACTTTTGTGTCGGCCAATTTCATTTCATTTATGAATATCACAGATATATTTGAAGGATATAACCCAAACTCTTCTTTGATTTTATCTTCAACCAGCTTAACTAAATCATTATGGTCTAATTCAATTACCATTTATTATCTCCTAATTTTATTCGTAATTCAAAGGTGTTTCCAGCGTATCGTAAAAATCACCATTCTCTAAGGCTTGTTGCAATTTAGTCTGTATCTGTAGAGTTTCCATAGCTTTCAAATGAAGCATAATATTCTCAGCAAGTATAAAATCAGCTACATTTAATTCATTATCAATATTGTACTTATTAATAATTTTTGTAAGCTCTTTTTTAAACTCCAACGTATTTAAGTACTTTTGTTTATATTTAAGCATTCACCACACACCTCACTATTGGTTTCAACTCTGTTTTCAAATACTCAATTGAAGTCAAGATAAACACTTTCTTATTTACATGTTTTTCAGAAAGCCTTCTTGCTTCATCTTGTGCCGATTGGAATGTTGAATGTTGCTTGGCTGGGCTGTTACAACCTTCAACAAATATCATATAAAATTTATCTTTAGGGTTATTACTACTTACTTCTGTTTCTGTAGGATACATTAATATTGACTCCGTAAATGAAGTTCCTGGAAATCTTGCATCATAATATCTTGCATTGCTGCATTCGTTTGTGGAGCATTCACAATAAGAGCTTTTGCATGGTCTTAATATACCTATCTTTTCTGAATCCTTCATCTAAACCTCGTTTAAAAGGGATACACGTTAATGTATCCCTAAGTTTGATTAAGCTTCTTGTTTCTTACGGATGAACCCTAAGATTGTGTTGACTCGCATCAACATATCCAAGAAATTGTTTCTGATGAAATCGCTGTTGGCTTCTAAACCCCAAGCATCTACAGGAATATCTACAATTGTTTGCAATAAATCACCAATACCTTCATTGGCATTCAATTTATCCAACAATGCAATATCTGCAATTAACGTGGATTTTACTTGAGAATCTTGTAAACTGTCAAGTTGAACCATTTTCAACATTTCCACCAAAGGTGAACCTAAATTGTCTTGAATCACTCTATTGATATAATCCAAATCAGCTTTTGCTTCTTCAGATTGGAATCTTTCTTCAATAGCTTGTTCTCGAACTTCAGGAGAAGCTGTTAACTCATTAAGTTCTTGTTGAAGTACGTCAACAACTGATAATTCTTCTTTATTATTTTCCATTTTATTTCTCTTATTTAATTGGGCAAATACCAGATGCACACTCATCATTTGATTCATAATCGATTGAACCATTCAATGATGTGATGATTTTGGTGCTATTGACTAACTCATTGTATTGCTCTTCAGTAATTTCCTCATATGGAGCTTGAGCAAATCCGTGATCTGAATGCAACAGGAATGACAATGACTTATGAAAGCTTTTGTAGTTCTCTTTCAAATATTGTCTGATGTCATCAATCTCTTCTTTACGATAGTATACGGTACACGATACACTATTGTCTGACCAGATTGTTTGTAACTTTTTGATCATTTTTAATTGATCAATAGCTGACATTTGGCTTGCAAGGATAGTTCCTTCAGGATAACTGAAAGGAAATGTTACGACAACAGTATTGTAATCTTCAGACCCATCAAAGTTCTTGACAAACTCAATTGGATATCCATTTTCTTTACAAACATTTACAAGCGCATGAGAGCTTGCAATGCGTATTCTTCTGTACATATATTGTGCATATGCAGGATGAATACCTGGAGTTACACCAGGAAGTAAAGATAATGTGCCTGAAGGTTTTACTGTGGTCAATTTGATTGATTTATTGAAGCCATTTTCTTTTGAGTATTCTTCATCGAATGCTCTCAAGTATTCATAGCAATCATCTAACCAATCGACTTGTTCTTCTGTTGCTTGAAGAATACCTGTTGCACCAATACCCATTCTCATGTTCTTGTGAACGATTGCTTCTGTCTCACGATTGTGTGAAGGAAGCATCAGAGAGTGTTTATTGATTCTATACAGTAATTCTGCAACATCAAACAATTCTTCTTTCGAAGTTATATTGGGTAAGAATATCTCTGCCAAACAACATGTTTCGAAGTTTGCCAAAGATTGTTCAGCACACTTTATTGTTAATCAATCTTTCGATTGTGACTGGTCATTTCTGCCAATCTCTATATGTCACCATATAGAACAGACTATATCATCACCTCTTTCGAGGGCTTATCGTACGAATACTATTTAAATTTATAAGCATAACAATCCAAAAGATGTTCTGAAATTACTTTACGCATTCTTTCTACAGAACTTGCTTGTAATCTCAGTTCCCAAAGATGTTTATGAGCTACCACATTAAATTCTAAGTTAAGTTTTTCTTTTATAGCTTTCTTTAGCAGCAAATTCTCTGCATACGTAAAACTATTGGTATGTATATAGTACTGTGGACTGTAATTCTTTTTAACAGATTGTGAACTGCTTCCATCAGCCATAAACATTATTGTAAAAGATCTCTCATCTAGGAATGTTAGTACATGTGGGTCTATTGTTTTTCTACCGTTCAAATATATACGATCTCTTATTGTTCCAAGTTTTGGATGTGACAATGTTGATAACATCAATTGAGGCTTTGAATTTACAAAACCTTGGTTATTCAGCTTAGGCTTTATTGAAAAACCTATTGATGCAGCTGTCATAACTTTTCCAGCCTCTTCAAGATATTCTAATTTATCCTCTGTTTGTATAATTCTGAGTCGTGCATTATGCGTGCCTTTTTGTTCTAAGCTACCGTCAAACATTGAAAAGTAGTATAAATCTCTCATTATTTCTTTTGTATTCATAGTCGTTGCTCTTCCCATAACGGGTTAGATCAGGATTGTCTTATAAAGAGTTTCCCTGAGTTTAGATAAGTTTTCTACACTAATCGCTTAGTGAAGCCCCAGTGTTAATTTAGGGTTATAACCTTGAACTTCTGGATCTGGATATTCATACTCACCCAGTCTACCAATCTTTCTTGATAACTTCAGATTGATTAACCCATACGGCTCACCTCTACCTTCGTAACCATGCCAGAAATACTCGTGTAAGTCATTTATATCATGACACACAACTGAGTTATTTGACATGGCTCTCCATGACGGGATGCTACCTAAATCCCATCTTTTTGCCAATAGATACTCAACATCATCGGGATCACCGATTGCAATTTGAGCAGATCTTCTGACATTACCAGCCACAATGATTGCACCTATAATATTCATGATATCCAATGCATCAATTGGTCTGATTTTCTTTGTCTTTCTATTTTCCAAGATTTTGGAAATTGCGCCAATACCCCAACATAAATCTTCTGGGCCACTTGCAACACCGCCAAAGCCTTTTATGGGTGTACCCTTACCTCTGATACACTGAGTGGAGTAGGTGAATGTTCCATTATCTTCAGTTTCACTCAAGAATGCTGCTTTAAGGACTTTACCTAAGAACTTAACCCAACCTTCTCTTGAATCTGGAATGATGAAATCTGCACCACCATTGTCAACCCTTACAGGTGCTTTGAACCAACTTTTGACAGGAGGTAGTTTATCGACATTTTCTTTTTGAATATTGAAACCTACACCTGAACCCAAGGCCAGCATGTCCATAGCCCAAGTGAATGGTCTTACGGGCGAATCAATAACAGTGAACGCACAGTTCTGAAGTGAGGCTAAACCAAACCTACCCACAGTATCAGTACCAGCTTGCCACCAATATCTACCTGCAACAGAACCTTTTAAGCTCAATAAATGCTTAGCAAGTCTGTATTCTTCTTCCTTGGTGAATCCACAATCAAATTGTGTTTCGCAAGCGTTAATTACTCTAAGAACAGTGTCTTCAAACTCTTCGGTAGCTTCATCAGTATCGTTTAGTTTTCTGGCATAAGTTCTTTTGAAGGTTAAGTAACCGACGGTTGACCAAGGTGTTTCTATCTTAGGTAATTCTTCTTTTGTTAACATTATTTTCCTTTTTCATATTAGCCTACAGAAGTGAAGTCATCATCGTCAGGAGCCTCAATCATTCTTCCAGTTTTATGTATATAGAACAAATCACGGCATGGCCCTGTTTGTCCGGTTGTTCTAGCTTTCAGTACAGACGTGTGTACTGTGTTTCTTTCTGATTCCGTCTCAGCTGACATATTTCTTGCAAATGCTATAATATCGTAACTGATCTGTTTGATGGAACCTGAGCCTTTGATATCATCCAAAGATGGTAATTTACCTTCTTCAAATGATCTACCACCACTTGGAGCTTTTCTCAAGTGAGATACAAGGCCGATCCAAACAGGGTGTTTCTGAACTACTCTAGACAATTCATTCATCATCTTGTCTTGAGCTTCATTACCGGTCAAGTCGGCCACACCTTCCGACACTAAAATTGTTATATGGTCAATGAAGATGTATTTACATCCAACCAAACACATATACTCAATCTTATCCAATATCGAACCATCTGCAAAGTTGCCCTCATGGTTTAAAAGTACTATTCTATTGTCGGAAAATAAACTTTCAAAACCAACTCTCAACTCTTCCAATGGAATCTCTTCATCCGCAGGATTGCGTCTCAACGCCATACCAGCCAACTTAGAGCCTGTCTCTGCTGGAGTTTCTTCCAACGAAATGATACCTATCTTGTCATCTGTTGTGGCAAGATCATTCAGCATTATTTCTCGCAACAGTGTTGATTTACCGGAACCTGTGCCTGATATAAACAATGTGATCTCATTCAGTCTTTGACCTTTGAGTTTCTTGTTTATACTATTCATGCATTCTGGATACGGTGTTGCAGGTATTTTACTTCTCTTTTCAATCGCTTCCCAGATTTCATCGGGTGAAATGATGCCAGATGGAACGTAAGCAGATGCATCGAAAATACATTGCATCAACTTATTACTGCCATGTGTCACAAGTACAGCATTTGGATCTTTCAAAGGTAATTTAACCATCTTTACCTTGTCAATACCAATCACTTTGATTGCTTCTTCGGTTGCTCTTTTACCTGCTTCATCAGAATCCAAACACAAGATCACTTCTTTAAAAGATCTGATCCATTCTCTGTGTTCTATCAGAGAACGTGTCATTACTGCTGAAGACATGCCAACCACAGGATAAATCTTTTTATATCTATCCATTGAAGCTTGGGCAACCGATAATGCATCAATCTCACCTTCGGTAATGATTAATCTTTTACCTCCACTGTTGAATGCACCTCTGCCAAATAAATCGTCTGACTTATTTATCCAACTGAATATCTTTGGAAGTTTTCTGATCTTATATGCCTTGTCACCGTAAGGATAATAGTGAGTATCTATTTCACCATTTTCATTGTAGGATACTTTAACACCGAAGAATTCAGTTACTTCTTTGGATATATCTCTTTCTTTGAAACCTCTTATTGGTAAATCTTTAATGTCTTCTAACGATAACTTCTTAGAAAATTCTTTGACTGGTTCCACTATAAATTCTTCCTCATCTTGTTGTTTTGGAAAAAATTGTTGACATGAAAAGCAGAACGATGTGCGGTCTTCATAAATTTGTCTTGCATCTGAAGAACCACAACCGACTCTATCCAGACATGGCTGATTCTTGACTATCACAACTCCCATTAGTCCTTCCTAATTGTAGCACCAAAGATAATTAGATTCATTGCCAGTATTGCTTTATCGTAAGGACTCCAAGAATTTGCAATTATCACATCAGCCGCGCTACTGCCCAATAAACCCACTGCAGATAACGTTACCACTGTAACAACAATTTCTCTAAATTTATTCATCAATTTTCTCCCAATTAATAATTCGGTTTAATCTCTCTTTATGTTTATCTGTGATATTTTCGGTAACCTTCCAAGATATCTTTTCGATACGCTTGTTATACCACTCCTTCTTTGTTGGTGCTTCAACATGGCACAATGACCATGTTTCTGCATATGCCAACGCTCCTTTTGTTTTATACTGAGCCACACATATAAATTCAAAATCGGACTTTGGTCTCTCTTCAAGCATTGCTGAAATGCCTTTACTTGAAGAACAATATGTCTTCCAATTGCTTTCTTGACCTTTATTCAGTTTACCTGTTCCTTTGAACAGCTTTTTACCTAAATATAAGCTCTTCATGAAAGGATCTCGGATTACATAGATAAAGCCTACGTATTGCTCTTTATCCATTTGTTCTTCAAAAGACCAATGCCCGTTATTGAACTTAGGCAGAGTACTAACTTGAATCTTCGGTATCAACACCTCCGCCTCCATCTATAAATTTAACCAATGGCCAATCTCCAATACAAAAGTAGTCATTCAAGTCTTTTTGAAGATAAACCATCTTACCGTTTGCCAATAAGTATTCTCTCCACTCATCGCCATAAGCAAGCATGTATTGTTCCACAACTTGTTCTTGAAATTCCTCTTCAGTATTGTAAGGAGCCAGTATTTTTCTTGCTTTAACATCACCGACACGAGGAATACCAGGAATATTATCTGTAGGGTCTCCTTTTAAAAGCTGTTCGTAAAAATGTCTACAAGCTTCTTCTTCAGATATCTCAAATATTTCTGCTTTCTTCATGTTGTAATGTTTACCAGGAATACATTTTAGATCCTTATCAATTGAACATATGATGTAATCTATTCCGTATTTTCTGGCTTCTTCTGCCCATATTCTCATTAAGTCATCGGCTTCTCTTCCATCGGATTCTACTCCAATTTCTTCGTGAACCAATAATTTTCTGAGAACAGGTACAAAAGCATTTTGCTTATTTGGATCTGCATGTCTGTTCATTTTGTAAGCATGATACAAATCATTCCTAAAATTATTTGGACCTTTTACAGCAAGTAAGAATTGATTGGTAAAGAATTTTTCACAAAGCATTTGAAAGTCTTTCTTCACATTATCCAGACATTGCTCTAAATATTTTGCATCTTCTTCTTTAGTATACTCTAATGCAACTCTTTTACCCTCTTGATCTAAAAGTATTACAGGCTCTCCATTTACTTTTGGAACTTTATCTTGCCATCTTGCCTTACAAGCTTGATAACACAACACATCTCCATCAATTATCAGTAGTGGCATCTTTCAATGTCCCCATCAATCGTGAAACATTCATATAATGGAGTGTTCTTTCTTTCTTTTCATCTAATCTATCTAAGTCAACTTGCACATCTAAATTACAAAGTTCTTTCATCAAATCCATGATGGCCATCACATCAGAGAACTCCATAGATAACTCTTCAAAATTTGATCTTGGGTATTCTTCATAACGATGTTCAGGGCTGAACCTCAAACATTTTGAAACACATTGTTGAACTTCTGACAATTCTTCAGACAAACAAGCTAACAGATATTCTTTAGAGTTCATTACGAACACTCCTATATTTGACATTATTTAAATAATCGAACACACAATCTGCACTACAGAATTCCTTATTTGACCAAGAAGCTGTTGTACAGAATGCCTTATAACAATACTTACACTTTCTGCAGAAGAGATTCATGATGTAAATCTGTCCACTTGTTGTCTACATACCCATTTTTGATTAAGAAATCACGGGCAAGATCATATATGTTTATAGCTCTTTCAGAAAGATATTTTATGCTCTTTCCTTCGAATATGATCATACCACGATACTGTATCATGGGTAGTATTACTTGATATTGACTTGGAGTTCCTATCAATTCAATGATTGCACTTGTGACATGATCTTTATCATAACCACTCTTCACTAACGTCACTTCAATGGTCTTTTTAAGTCTTGCATATGATAAGCTGTTTTTGTAAGTTTACTCAAATTGTACATATAATCTTCTAACGTCATATTGAACTCCTATTAATGAATTTCATACCAATTATTTCCAATTTTGCCATCACCATCCATTATTTCAATTCCAAACAATTTTGGACCTTCTTTGAAAGCTTCTTTACCAATTTGTCTGGCACGTTCAGCATGCTCTTCAGGAACCATAAAATCTATTTCGTCATGATACATAATGAGTGGAACATATGGTATGTTTTCTTTCTCAAGATTTTCCATCGCCAACATCACTGCTGCACTGCATGTGATCTTTTCACAGGATTGAAGCAAGTATACCAAAAGTTTATGAAAGCTATCCACGTATATTCTATTACCAGCAATTGAAGGGATATAGCCATCGCCATATTTACTGGTATTGCCATAAGTAGTTTCCAATTTGTCTTTCAGTACTTTAAATCCTGGTACAGCTTTTTCAAATCCAGACTTTAACTTCTTACCTCTTGCATCATCAAAATAGCCAAAGATGTAACTCCACAATTTTGCTCCGGCAGCTCCAAATAAAAACGCATATAAAATACGTTTGGCATTGGATCTAGGAACTGTGTGATTAACTTTGATTGTTTTGAGTACTTCTGTCAATATATCTGCATTGTATTGATGAATGTCACCATTCAACAGAGTATCGATAAAAGTTGGATCTTTGAGATAATGCGCCAAACCTCTGGCTTGATTGCCTGCAGAATCACAACCTACAAGTTTCCAGCCTGGTATACAACTGAACAAACTTCTCATTTCCTTGCCCCACTTGCTATCTGCAGATGGCACATTTACGATGATGGAATGTCTAGCCCTCATACTCGGTGTTCCAATTGTCATACAGTCGCCATGAAGTCTTCCATTGGAGTCTGTGTTTTCAATCCAAGTTTTGAGGATACCATATCTGGAATTCGCAGTCAAAAAGTCAACATAAAGCTTACCGTCACCACCTAAGAACTCCAAACTGTCTTCAGTTATTTTTGGAGAAGTTTGAACTTTCTTAAATGTTTCAGGATCAGTTTTATAATTGTATTCTGTCGGAACCCATCCATTTCTGAACAGAAAGATTTTGACATCTGCAACAGAACCTAAATCTAAATCTCTGAATTCCACTCTGCTGTATTCACCATCAATTGGTCTTTCATCCAGTCCTGTCCAAGGGTCGATTCCAAACCATTTTGCGGTGTTTACATCATAGCAGCCCTTCTTTGTCCATTTGGGTTTCTTTGGTTCGACAACTCCAAGCTTCTTATCTTTTGCCACACATTTGATTCCAAGTCTGGAAGACAGTGATTCATGAGCTTTACCCATTTCTGTTTCCAGTTGCCCCATCAGAATGTGTGCAGCATCTAGATCAAAAGGCCAACCTTCCAAAGATGCTCTTGCGCACCATTTTGCAACGGCATGTTCGGCTTTTAGATAGATTTTTATTTCAGACCTTCTTTCAGACAATACTCTCAACTCTTCCAACAATACATCGTAAACTTTGACATTCAACAAAACGTCTCGTTCACAATATACTCTCATTTCCTCAGAATATTGAGACCAATCTTCAAATTCTATTTTTGGATAATTCATCGATAAACCCCAAACTTCCAAAGAATGACCATCATTTCCAAATCGTTTATAATCTAAGACTTGAGACATTATCAGAGTGTCGTGTATATTACACGTTTTAGGCACATCAAAATTAAACAATTTTTTCAGTACACAAAGGTCATAACCAATGATATTGTGACCAACCAACAATGTAGCTTTACTGAATACCTCCATCCAGCCTAGATCGTTTTCAAGCCAATACTGCAAAGTGTTATTGTCAATGTCATACGCATATAAAATGTGCATCTTGGTAACATCTTTGAGTAACCCATCAGACTCTATGTCAAATAAATATCTACTCATTGCCTTTAAGTATTTTCATTATATTCTCTATATCAATTTTATTTCTGTCATCATTCAAAACACCTTTCAACTCAGCATCTAAGATGATTGCAGCTCCAGCCATCAGATGTGCCAAATGATGTATTTTACTGTCTGGTGCGTGATCTTCACCTGAATACCAATATAACAAATGTCTTAACATTGCATCATAAAAGATTGAAGAAGTTACTTCTGTAGTCCTCCAATTGAATCTACCATACTTATCTGCACCATCTTTCATTGCGGCACCGACAGCAAAGAATGCTATTGCAGGTACTGGAGATAATACAGGCTTATTCAATGCTGCTTGATTCTTGACATTTTGTGTTGGATCTGGATTAGGCTCCCATGCTGCAGCTCTTTCCAAGGTAGATCTGAATTCTTCTAAATCTTCTTCAGAAGCTATTACTATAGTTTTATAGTCTGGCCGCCTTTGAACATCTATATGAACAATATGAGGTCTGAATGAAAGTTTTTCAATTTCATCGAAATCTGATGTCACAAAAAGTTTTCTACCATTATTTCTGGAATATACCGTATATATGTAATCTAACATTATTTCTCCTTTTTAGAAAATAAAGGACTACCCGTTAAGATAGTCCTTTTGTGTCATTTAGAACGCGTCATCACCACGTGCTGTTGCAGGTGCTACAGGCGCTTGATATGGTGTAGATGAAGGCGCTTTGGCTGGCGTAGAAGCAGCTTTGAAACCTTCACTTGAATCTTCATCATAACTCTTGAAAGACTCAGGAGTGCCTCCATCATACTTAACCAATTCAATCACTTGAACGGCAAGTAAGATTTTTGCTGTGGAACCAGTAGGAGCCATGAATCTGACATTACCTATTGAACCGTTGCCAATTGTACTTGGATTCAATGGGTTTAAGTGTCTATCCACTACTTCCACAGGCTTATTAGGCTCACCACTTCTGCTGTGAGTGTTCTTCTGAATATTTGCCTTGTAAGAAACACCGTCATCGGTCTCAACAATACCAATCTTGAAACCATGATTTTTGATTTCATCTCGTTTTTCTTTGGATTTGGTCTGCATTTGTAGTTCCCAACGGGGATCTATTTTTTGACCGTTAACTGAAGTGTTTGGTGATTTTGGGTTTAAACGTACCCAATGCAATTCTACATTTTCAATAATTGGCATAAATTTCCTAAATTCTTTTAAACTCAATATGAGGGTTAATTTAACGGGTTCTGTAATGAAAAATTATCATCTATCATCAAAAACAGAATTCCACTCTTCGTCCACAATTCCTGACATGATAAACTCTCTGTCGGCATCTGTTAAATGTGGCATTGCTACTTGTATAAGTTCTCCATTGTACCATTTATCCAATTGTTCTTGAGTTACTGGTAACTCTTTACTACGTGTGACACCCGATATTTTGGATTCTCTAGTTATCAACATCATTGTACACCATACACATATTTACCATCATTTGACATTAAAATGCTATTTGCAATTGTGGGATATTTATCAGCAATATCTCTAGGAATATACCATACTGGACCTCCATCATCATTTGTGAATATTGTTATTACAGCAAAACCACCCATCAGTGTGTAACGAGCATCGTCAAACACTGCTGAAATTTCTGTTATATTGAAGTAGTCTCCCAATGGGCTTTCAATTGTAGTCCAAATCATTTGTAAATCTTCTTCAGTTTCAATCAAGAAAAAATCACCGCCAAACAATTCCTTGAAAGGAACATTTTCTAAATCGTAGTGATCATCTTCACAACTGAACACTAAGCCATTTACTTCTTCCAATACTTCATATGATATCAGTGTATCTGCTTTCATTGCTTCCAATGTTTCAAACTGTTTCATTTATTATCCTATAAGTTCTCATTGTAGAAAAGTCTGCGTAAGCGTTTTTCAAATTAATCTCTTTATTTCTTAAAAGTTCTTCTCCTCCAATTGCAACTACTTTTGCCACACCATACTTAAAATTACTTGGGGAATCGACTAATACCAATTGATTTACCTTTGGCATTGCTCCTACAAAGTTATAAGTATAAACTCTTGTGTCTTCTGGATTAAATATAACATTCACTAATATCATAGGTACTGTCTCAAATAGTCACTAAAATAAATATCATCAAGTATTTCTATATTATTCCCTGTAGACCAAGTTGTATAGATATTATCTCTAATGGCAACTGCAACATGTGTGGAAACTCCATACAATGCTCCGTTAGGTCTTCTGAATAAAAGACACTCAACGTTTTCTGTTTTTGGTGCACTTACAGCATAAGAGACATCGTAAACAATCCCAATATCTTTTGTTCTAACATTTCTCACTAAACAGCAACCATTTAAATATTGCATCATACAATTTCTTAACTCATTTTCAACCATCTCTATATCTTCAGGTTCAATTTGTCTATGATTATATTCTCTAAGATATTTCTTTTTATAAATAACTCTGTTGTAAAGAAATTCTGCAAGAGATTCTTTTGTGGCTGTTTGGGCAAATGTCCAGATATCTGTCACAAGCCTGCATTTCTTTGTTGTTGATATGGATTGGATTTTATGAAATGGATTTTTTACTAACATTTTAACTCCTATGCAAAACAATATTCTGAATCTAAAATTAAATTTATATCTAAATTGCCTATCACTACATGTTTTATATCTCCATCAATGTCTTTCATTAAACTTCCAAGAGGATCTGCAGCATACAATTCCACAAATGTCTCTCGTATTAGTTTGTAAAGCTTAGGCATATCCGCCAACAAACATCCAAATGAATCATGAATAGTTGTTATAGGAAAATTAGCCCTACTAGTCGTAAGAGCCAAATGCGCAGCATCCAAGCTATGAATACAATTCGGACTGGCACCTTGAGCTTGCTTACCTTTAGACGGTTTAGTGTCTTCAATGAAACAAATTGCAAGTTGCAGAGTATTGTCAAAGTACCCTGTATTATTTCTTGGGCCATTTGGTGGACCATACTGAACCCAAATCTTTCTGACATTACCTTCTGTATAATTTTGAACTACAGGAAAATTTGTGACCGGAACAGTCCAACTTAAAAATCTTCCTTCCATTTCAGCTTTCTTACCGGCAGCCTCAAATACTGTCAAAAGTCTCATTGGTCTTTTCAATGCTTCTCTACAAGTATCAAGTACTTCTCTGCCCATGAAAGAACCCCATTTATTTTCCATGAAGATCAATAACTCAATTCCATGCTTTTTGGCATCATCTATTTGTTGTTCACCAAGACCATAAGCAGTACCACCATAAGGAAGTGTCATCACATTCAATATGTTAACGTTTGTTCGTTATGCAAACGTCAATCAAGTTTAGCATATTCACCATAGTACTCAATAGCTTTTTCGCAGTAGACTTCGTAAGCTCTTATAGGATCTGTAAAGAAACCTAAAAATTTATTGCGACCTTCTATCTTTATTTGAGCAACCCATTTTTGCTTTTGCTTATGCCAAGATACACCTTTAAATCCACTCTTATTGTTAGATTGCTTGCTACGGTTAAAGTGATTTTGCTGAAAGGTGCATACTCGTAGATTACTAATTCGGTTGTTAGATCTATTAGCGTCAATGTGATCTATTACAAGTCCTATCGGTATTTCACCGTTGAACATTTCCCAAATAATACGATGTGCGAAATAATAAGTGTTTTTTATAAAGATGCCGATATACCCGTCATTACGCAATGAACCTGCACGACTTCCAGCAGGTATTAGTGAATTTGGGCTATCTATCCAATAAAGATTACCATCTTCATATTTAAACAGATTGTTATAATCCATAATTAACTCCTAAATGATTGCTGTATGTCACCATACAGTTCAGACTATATCATCAACGATTTTTATCGTTGGAGGGCGCTTCCAACCACTTGGTTGTACTCCCTTTCGGGATAGTCGTTGCACCTTCAAAAAGATTTCTCTTTAAGCTTGGCTCAGGATTGACTCAATGAGTTGTTCCCTGAATTCACCCTCTTTTACAAGCGCCATGTTTAACGCTTCACAACCTTTCTTTTCTGTTTATCATCTTTGATTCTACACCAAAATACAACTGCGGATTTTCTTATGAGTTCTTCATTTGAATCTCGCAAGGCTCTAATTTTATCCAACAATTCTTTTCTATGATCACTCCTAAATTCAGAATTATAAATTTCTTTTTTACATTGTATTAAGTTATCAATCAGATGTTCAGATTCAGCTATTTCTTTCTTTGTCAACAGAGCTTTTTGTTCTTCCAATCTAGCCCATACATAATCAGCTACATACTTATATAAATCTCCAGGTAATTCCAATGGAACTAGATTTACATGAGGTGCTGTAACTTCATCTTTTGTCAATGCAGATAGATGCTGACTACCATTATTTGAACCATCTATGTAACATTCAAGGCTGGATTCATAATTGTAGTTTGTGTAATCTTCTCCATTGTGGTATTGCCAGACTCTCAAATTTTTAAGTTCATTGCAAGCTGCCAAGAATTGCCAAGCTGTATCCGCTTGCATCCAGCCCTGATTGACTTTAGGTGATTCGGCATAGCTCAATATA
>Ga0102915_1000105_pt1 | contig 23720 bp, 16 predicted proteins | sample Colrivmet1561A02_FD_78199 | JGI IMG/M metagenome (GOLD analysis project Ga0102915, IMG submission 78199) | Estuarine microbial communities from the Columbia River estuary - metaG 1561A-02 | ecosystem: Environmental > Aquatic > Marine > Intertidal zone > Estuary | place: USA: Columbia River...
CTAACCCCTCCGCCTTTGCATCATATTGTTACGGCGAAGGAATTGTTGGAGGAGTTGAATGCCTTGGAAAATGGAAAAATTACCGAACACGGAAAGAAGTTGCACGCCTTGCCTTGTCACCCACGTGTGGCACACATGATGTTGATTGCTGCCGAAAATGATAAAGTTCATTTAGCCGCAGATATCGCAGCATTGCTAGAAGAAAGAGATCCATTAGGAAAAGAAAGTGGCATCGATATCAATTTACGTATTGAAGCTTTGCGCAGAGAAAGAGCTCGAAAATCGGTAGGAAGAAAATTTAGTCGTATTGCAAAAATCGCCGAGCAGTATCGCTCTATGTTTATGTGCGACGAAAATAATTCTCCTGTAGATCCTTATGAAACGGGAGTGTTGTTGGTGCATGCTTATCCTGAAAGAATTGCGTGTGCACGACCGGGCAACAATGCGCAGTTTCAATTGTCGGGAGGAAATTTAGCGCAAGCGCATCATCAAGATGACTTAGCGCACGAACCCTGGCTCGCTATTGCCAATTTAGATGCGCGTGACGGCATGGGAAAAATATTTTTGGCATCATCGCTCAATCCCAAAGATTTAATGCCTCTGCTGAAAGAAAAGGAAATCATTCAATGGAATTCTAAAAAAGGAGCATTAGTAGCAGTGCGAGAAATGCGATTGGGAAACATCGTTTTAAAATCAACTCCGCTGCCTAAACCCGATCAAGAAAAAATTCAACAAGTAATTTGCGAAGCAATTAAAAAAGATGGCGCGCATTTGTTAGATTGGAACAAAGAAGTCACACAATTTCAAAATAGAATTCTCTCTTTAAAGAAATGGAATAGCGCACAAGAGTGGCCCGATGTGTCGACAGAATATTTATTGTCAATTGCAGAAGAATGGCTCTTGCCTTATTTGGTAAATATTAAATCGAATGATGATTTAAAAAAACTGAATTTACACGATATCCTTTTTCACTTTTTAGATTACAACAAACAACAAGAATTGAATAAAATGGCACCTGCAAAAATGGAAGTGCCTAGCGGTTCGCATATCACCTTAGAATATTTCGCTTCTGCATCAGCTCCTGTTATGGCTGTTCGTATTCAAGAAGTTTTTGGTTTAGCAGAAACACCGAAAGTGAACAACAATAAAATTTCTTTGTTGATGCATTTGCTTTCTCCTGCTTACAAACCTGTACAGATTACTGGCGATGTAAAAAGCTTTTGGGAGAACACTTATTTTGAAGTGCGTAAAGAATTGAAACCACGTTATCCTAAACATGCATGGCCCGATGATCCTTGGAATCACCCTGCTATTCGAGGGACGAAGAAACAGAACGGATTGTAATTCTATTTATTTGCATTTTTTGCAAAATCTATTTTCCTTTCAGCAGTATCCAATATGTTCTTGCCTCTGTTCTGGGATAGTTTTGCTTCATAATTTTTAAACCAAATTTTATGAAATTCTCCAACAAGTTTAAGTCGGCGATGCTAGTAGCTATTTTAAGTGGAACAACAGTTTTCGCTCAAACTAAAACTAAGCCGCTATTAGGTGTTACTTATATTGATGTTCAAAATGTTGAATTATCGCAAGCCGAAATCACCACCATGGTAAGAATGGAAACTGAGAAAATCGGCAAGTTCGAAGTAGTTGATCGTTATGAAATTGATAACTTTTATAAAACGAACAATATTGAGAAAACAAACTGCGTGAGTAAAACCTGCGTGATTAAAGCAGGTAAAGAATTGAAATTGGATTTTGTTGTTTCGGGCACCGTAGAAAAAATTGGAAGAATGTTAGCGATAAGTTTCCGCCAATACAATGTAAAGACAGAAGCGTTAGAAGCAAGTATCGTGAAGAATTACATTTACCAACCTTTGGAAATGACTACTCTGCTTCGTTTTGCAGTGCAAGGTTTATATGGTGATACAACAGTTACTGAAGTGGAAAAATTATATTTATTTGAGAAACAAGAAAGTGATTTGGTGGAAAAACCTAACGTTAGAAAATTGAATTTGTCGGGTCCGCGTTTTGGGGTATCAATGTTAACCGAACAGAATGCCAATATTTTTAAAAATTCAAAAAGTGATGGTGGTTTTGATGGCATGCCATTTCTTACGCAATTTGGTTATCATACAGAGAAGCGATACATGAATTCAGGTGAAATGATGGCTTTGGTTGAATTTGTTGGTATGGTAGGTGGTATGGAACAACAAAAATTCATTCCATCTTTTTCTATCGTAAATGGCTTTCGTTTCAAGAAATCGAAAATTGAATTTGGTTTCGGACCGATGTTCACTGTGCAAAGAAAAGCAGATGGTTTTTACAGAGACGGACAATGGCATTTGAAAAGTGATTTGCTTGAAAATGAAACAGCTAGCATTTCATCAAGATTAGACAGTAGAGGTGCTCCACAAATTACATCGAATTGGATTTTTGCAGTAGGTAGAACTTTTACATCGGGTAGTTTAAATATGCCTGTTAACCTTTACGCAATTCCTAACAAAGATGGATGGCAGTTTGGAGTTTCAATGGGCTGGTCGGTAGAGAAATCAAATAAATAAATCATATAATTGCATAGGAAGCAGAGTAACGAAAGTTGCTCTGCTTTTTTATTGATTTGAAGTAAAAATCATTTTACTATTTTTACCTCATGCAAAGCAGAAAAAATTTCTTTCCACCTGAGTGGCACAAGCAAAGTGCTATACAATTAACATGGCCTCATAAAAATACCGACTGGGCTGATATTTGGGAGGATGTAACGGTTTGTTACCAAAAGATCGCCTATGAAATTTCTAAGCGTCAAAAATTAATTATTGCCGCACAGAATGTAGAAGAAGTTAAAGCAGCTATTCAGCATTGCAATTTAGAAAATATTACCATTTATGAATGTTTGGTAAACGATACGTGGGCTCGTGATCATGGCGGAATCACCATTATGCAAGATGGGAAACCATTGATTCTCGATTTTCAATTCAACGGCTGGGGAAAAAAATTCGCAGCAAATTTCGACACTCAAATCACAAAAAAATTATTCGATAAAAATGCATTTCCTGCAAGTTGGGGAATTAAAGATTTGAATCATATCGTGATGGAAGGTGGTTCATTGGAAGCTGATGGCAGAGGTGTTTTAATGACTACTACACAATGTTTGTTGGAGATCAATCGCAATCCAGAATTGAATAAAGAATCTATTGAATTGTTGTTGAAGGAATTGTTGCATGTTGAGAAGGTGTTGTGGATTGAACACGGTTATTTGGCGGGCGATGACACGGATAGTCACATTGATACTTTAGCTCGTTTTTGCGACGAGCATACTATTGCTTATGTAAAGTGTGATGATGAAAAAGATGAGCATTACAGCGAATTAAAATTGATGGAAGAAGAGTTGAAAAATTGTACAGATGTTAATGGTAAACCCTATAAACTAGTTGCGCTTCCAATGGCTGATGCGGCTTATGATGTTGATGGGATGCGCATTCCTGCAACTTATGCCAACTTCTTAATTATGAATGAGGCTGTTCTTTTTCCTATTTACAATTCAAGTAAAGACGACGAAGCAGTAAAAATTATGCAAGGTATTTATCCCAATAAAGAAATTATTCCAATTGATAGCGTGGTGTTGATTCAATATCATAGATCGATACATTGCATTACTATGCAGTATCTGGAGTTATAATTTTAAGTGTAGGACAATAGTTCCTTCGGGGTACCTCAGGATGACAGTTAGTGTGCCATTCCCTGAAAACCATTATTCAATTTAGTACTTCAAAGCTAGCCTCACTAAATGTCATCCTGAGGTACCCCGAAGGAACTATTGCCCTACACATCACTTCTGCACCTCCAAAATATCAATCCTTTGTCCGCCCATACAAATCGACATTTGCTGTTTCGCTACATGATATTTTATGCAAAATGTTTTTCCTTCAACTTTCAAACTATCAGGAAAATTGTTCACTTCAAAAGCTGAGCTATCGGCTCGCTGCAGCATATAGCCACAACCATCTAAACCTGTTTTATTGACCACAGTTACTTTTTCGAAACCTTCTTTACAAGACACAGAATTCGATTTTTGTTTTTGTGTATTTATGCATGCAAACATCAAACAACAAAAAAGGAGAGCAACAATTACTCTCCTTTTTGTATGAAAATTTCTCATCATATTATTGCATGAAAATCAATACCGGATTCTCAATATATTTTTTCAAAGTTTGCAAGAAAGCTGCTCCTGTTGCGCCATCTACCACTCTATGATCACAACTTAAAGTTACTTTCATCATGTTGCCTGGAACAACGGCACCATTTTTCACAACTGGTACCTGACGAATTCCGCCGACTGCTAAAATACAAGCATCTGGCGGATTGATAATCGCTGTGAATTCTTCGATACCAAACATTCCTAAATTAGAAATGGTGAAGGTATTGCCAGCCCAATCGGCCGGAGTTAATTTTTTTGCTTTTGAACGAGCCGCAAAATCTTTTACTTCTGCAGAAATATCTTGAATAGATTTAGTGTTCGCAAATTTTACTACTGGTACGATTAATCCGTCTTCAATCGCCATAGCCACACCAATATGAACGTGCTCGTTGTAGCGAATTCTGTCGCCCAACCAAGAAGAGTTGATGGCAGGGTGTTTAGGCAGCGCTGCAGCAACTGCTTTTAGCACGATATCATTGAACGATACTTTGTCTCCAGTTTCTTCAATAATGGCCTTACGCGTTCTCATTGCTTCGTCCATATCGATATCCATCGTTAAGTAGAAGTGAGGGGCAGTAAACAACGATTCGCTCAAACGTTTTGCAATGATTCCTCTCATGCTGCTAACCGCAACTTCTGAGAAACCTTCAATTTGCGCAACAGATGAACCTGGTAAGAAATTATCTATATCTCTTTTTACTATTCTTCCGCCATCACCACTTCCTCTAATTTTTCCTAGAGGTAAGTTTCTTTCTTCAGCTAATTTTTTAGCCAAAGGAGAGATGACCATTCTTCCGTTACTTTCTATTGGAGCAGGAACAGGTTTAGAAGTTTTGAGAGCGGGAGCGGGACTTGCAGCAACGGGAGCAGCAACAATTGGAGTGGGAGCGGGAGCGGGTTTTGAGGTTGCTTCCGCAACAGCAACTGGCATAGCAGCTTTATCTGCTTCAATAATTGCTTTCACATCTTCGCCAGCTTTTCCAAGAATAGCTAAGATAGAGTCAACAGGAGCTTTAGTTCCTGCTTCAATACCAATATGCAATAAAACACCTTCTTGGAATGATTCAAATTCCATTGTTGCTTTATCCGATTCAATTTCTGCCAATAGGTCGCCAGTTTTAACTGTGTCACCCACTTTTTTATGCCATACTGCTACCACACCATCGCTCATGGTATCACTCAATTTGGGCATTCTAACTATTTCCGCCATGTTATTTAGTTTAATGTTCAATGTTCACTGTTTAAAGTTAGCTAACATTGAACTTTAAACATTGAATATTGAACGTGTTTTAATCCATTATGTATGGATAGTCTTTTTGGTGATAAACGTCCTTGTATAATTCGTCGAGAGTAGGAATTGGCGAATCTTCAGCAAATTGAACCGCCTCTTCTACAATCGCTTTATTTTTTGCATCAATGGCTTCTATCTCTTTATCTGTTGCAAATTTCTTCGCTTTGATAGTTGATAAAACATCATTGATTGGGTCTTGGTCTTTGTAGTTCTCTAACTCTTCCTTCGTTCTGTACTTAGCTGGATCACTCATAGAGTGCCCTTTGTATCTGTAGGTTCTAATCTCCAATAAAGTCGGACCATCACCTTTTCTCGCTCTAGCAGTTGCTTCTTCAACAGCGTCAGCCACATCTTCGCATTTCATACCATTCACTGGGAAAGATGGCATATCGTAAGCCAATCCTAATTTCCACAATTCAGTAACGTTAGAGGTTCTTTCTACTGAAGTTCCCATAGCGTATTGGTTGTTTTCAATCACGAAAATTACAGGTAGTTTCCAGGTCATGGCCATGTTCAATGCTTCGTGGAAAGCGCCTTGGCGAATAGCACCATCACCCATAAAACAAATGGTTACTGCTTTGTTGCCATTGTATTTATCAGCGAAGGCAATACCAGCGCCCATTGGAATATGAGCTCCAACGATTCCGTGTCCGCCAAAGAAATTGTGCGACTTATCAAACATGTGCATTGATCCACCTTTTCCTTTCGATACGCCGGTAATTTTACCGTACAACTCGGCCATAATAAATTTAGGCTCAGTTCCTCTTCCTATTGGATGTGCATGGTCACGATAGGTCGTAATCATTTTATCTTCTGGTCTAAGCACAGCCTCACATCCAGCAACAATTGCTTCTTGTCCGATGTAAAGGTGACAAAAACCTCTAATTTTTTGTTGAATGTATAAGTGGCCAGCTCTTTCCTCAAATTTTCTAATAAGGGTCATTAGCTCGTACCACTTAAGGTAAGTTTCTTTACCGTATTTTTCTTTTGTTTCTTTTTTCGCCATGGTTTTAGTCGTTGCCATAATGTGTTGTAAGAGTAGCAAAAATATAAATCTTTGCGAGAAAAAAGAGGGCTTTGCCCTCAAAATTACTTGAGGGAGGAAAAGGTCAGTAAAAAGTGTTGATTATGATTTGTAAATCAGAGCTACTGCATAGGCGTTTACACCTTGTTCATTCCCTACGTAGCCAAGCTTTTCGTTGGTTGTTGCTTTGATGGAAACCTGAGATTCTTCTATTTTCATCACCTTAGCTAAAGTAGATAACATTAAGGGTAGGTGAGGGGCGATTTTTGGTTTTTCGAGGGTGAGGGTAGCATCGATGTTGCCAATTTGGTAATTTTCTTTCTCCAAAAGAGCTACTACTTGAGCCAATAAAATTTTGCTGTCGATATTTTTAAATTCTGATGAAGTATCTGGAAAATGTTTGCCTATGTCTCCTAGCGCTGCTGCACCTAAAAGTGCATCACAAATTGCATGAATGAGAACATCAGCATCTGAGTGACCTAAGGCACCTTTTGTATGTTCTAATTTAATACCACCCAACCAAAGTTCTCTTCCTTCAATCAATTGGTGAACATCAAAGCCGAAGCCTATTCTAAATGGAGTCATGCTATTCTTCTTCTTTGGCTTTGATATCGTCGAAATTGAACGATAAGGTAAATCGTAAAGTATTGTCTAAAGGATTGTTTCTTGTTGCAGAAATGAGGTAAGAAAAATCTAGATTAAAGATATTGTATTTTAAACCTGCTCCTATTGTAAAATATCTTCTAGCACCTTTGTTTGGTGCCTCATAGAAATAACCAGTTCTTAGAGCAAATTGTTTGGCGTACCAATACTCAATACCTCCGGAAAGATTGATTTCTTGAAGCTCTTCTCTAAAACCACCAGGTGCATCGCGAAAAGATTGAAATACTGCTTGAGCTACAGCAACGTTAGGATCCATTCCTGCTTCAATTATTTTTGTGCCTTCAGAGTTTAGGCTATCACCACCTTTGGTGCTTTGCAAATATGTTGGTAATGTGGGTACCAGTAATTTATTTAAATCAAAAGCAAAAGCAATGCTGTTGTATTCATCGATATCTATTTTAAGAGCAGTTCCCAATTTCATGTTCATGGGAATAAAGTTCCTTTTACCAGAATCTGTGTATTTTACTTTACCCCCAAGATTAGAAATGTTTAAACCAACAGAGAATTCACCTTTTTTGTCGGAAATTTTAATGTTGTTTTTGTAATATCCAGATAAATCGGCGGCCACAGTGCTGGCTGCCTTTGCTTGAGGATCGATTCCACCTGTAAGGTTTGAAAAAATGTATCTTAAAGAGAAAGCGCCAGAGAATTTTTTCGACAATTGGTGCGCGTATCCGATATCGTAAGCCAATTCGTTGGGTGTTCTGGTTCCTAAGGATTGTCCGGTTTCATTGGTGAAATCTATTTTACCCAAACTAAAGTACCTAAGTGAGCTACCAATAGTTCCTTTTTTACTTATTCTATAGAAACCAGATAAGTAAGCCAAGCTAATATCGGGCACTAAAGTTCTAAGCCACGGAGTGTAGGCTACAGCGATTCCAGATTTTTTTTCAATAAAAGCCAGTTTTGAAGCATTCCAATGCATTGATGTAGCGTCGGGAGAAGTGGCAACGCCAGCATCACCCATGGCTCCACCTCTTGAGTCGGGTGCAATTAATAGAAAGGGAACTGAGGTAGTGATCGGGTTTAGTCCGATACTTTTCAATTGTTTATCAATTTCTTTTTGCGCAGAAACAGCATTTGATAAAAGCACTACAAGAAATAATACGAGAGAATATTTTGATTTGAAATTACTTTTCATAAGCGATTGATTTGTGCAAATATATTTAAAATATGCATTTACTTCAGTATTACTAATTTTTCCATTTTTTCGGCATACATCCCGGTATCGGTTTTCACCTTAAGTCTATAGATGTAAACCCCTTTTCCGATAGCATCTCCGTAATCATCATTTCCATCCCATGCTATTGGAGTTGGTTTATAACGCTCGCTGCCGTCAATTGTTGTGTTGATGGTTTTTACAATGCGACCATTGATGTTCATAATTTGCACTTGAACATCAAGCATTCCGCTACTATAGTTGTGTTCAAACCAAAATTGGGTAGAAGTGGTGAAAGGATTGGGGTAATTTAATACATGACTCAAAGCTAATTCTGCAGAATTGGCCACCACAAATTCTGTATTGGCAGATGAAGAGTTGTTATTTACGTCCCAAACCTTCATGCTTAATTGATGAGTTCCTTCTTCAAGGTCGTTGAGCTGATATTCCACTTTACCACGCTGATAGCTATTGATTTCGCTCTCGTAATTTGAATTTAGGATGTAGGGTTTAGAGCTAACGTTATCTAAGATGGCTTCTAGGTTATGTCCTATTGCATTACCAGTAGTGTTGATTCCGCTTTCATCGTAAATTAAAGCATAGATTTTAGGGTTTTCATCTGTGAGTCCGCCAAAAACAAAAGTAGAATCATTCATGAAAAGCCTGATGCTAGGTTCATTGTTGTCGGTTAAACCCGCAGATGAAGTGCCTCCAACTATAAAATCCTCAAAAAATCCACTTGCATCTTCATTGGCATTGGCTGCATACAAGCTAATTCTTCCTTTGCCGAAGGTGTAATTGATATCCTTAGGGACTATGAATTCGAAACTGAAAATTCCATTGATAATACTAGCCTTTCCTTTATATATTATACTATTTTGTAAGGTGTAAGGTACCGAATCTCTGTTGTTATTGTCCATCGTTTTTGTTTTCTGCACTTTATCATAGATTGTGCAGTATAAGATCCCATTGAAGTTGCTCATGAATTGATTTTTTTTGTCTTGCACCTCACCTTCTATTTTCACTTTCATCAATGCTTTTATGGTGTCGTTCACTGAGGTTATATTCACCTGATTGATGGCATTAATTTTTATTTTGTTGTTAGGGAAAGCCAATTTCATTGCGGGGTCGCCCATTAAATAAAATTTTCTTTTGTTGTTGTTAATTCCTTCAGAAGTAGTTTGCTTTGCTTTCATGATGGCGCTGCCAACTGTTGGTTTTGGGTAGCCATTGTTTACAAGTAAACTATCGTAAAAATTGTCGGTAAAATCGAGATTTGATGATCCGTATACTAATCGTGATGTGGTTAATTGTCCAATAATACCTCCTGTTGTGTTCAATAGGGCGAGTTCGCCAGCAGAAACTCTTTGTGGATCGTCAAAGCGACTGAATTCGCAGGTTGCAGTAACAAAAAAGGGTAGTGTATTGAAGTTTTTCCATTGGTTTATGTTGGCTATTGTAAGCACCCGTTCGTCTGCCCATCCTGCTTCACCGCCATGGCCAATATAATGCACAATTAATGCACCTTTATTCATTGTTTCAGCTATTCCATTTTCAATATCGGGATACCTACCGCCAGCGGCCGAGTTTATCTTTTTATAGGCATCGAAATATAGTTTTTGATGGTTTAGATTGCTATCGAGTTTTTTGATTTTAGATAAGCTAGATTCAGAGCCTTGTATATGGTCATCATAATCCGAATATTGATGAGGGTCACTGCCATCGTCGGCGATGAAGACTATTTTATTTCTCCAATCGCCGTAACTTGAATTGATGGTAGGTGTAATTGTTGGATATTCAGATGTTTTTTGCTCACCATAGCCTGAGTAAGCAATAATTTTATTTACTACGCCATCGGCTTCTGCGAGCGTGCTCACGGGAATTCTACCTACGCCGATATCGGCTAAATCATTGGTAAAGGCGTTTCCTTCGTTTAAGTCCAAAAATGAATAATAATCATCTGAGGCATAAGAATTGGCCAGACTTAAAAACTCATATGATTCGAAGGTAGGTACAAAATCACCTCCCAGTTGCGGTCGGCTTTTGTAGTCGTAACTCGCATCTCCAAACAATAAGAGGTATTTGGGAAGTTCGCTATTTGAGCTGGCATTAGCATAAAAATAGCGCATCATATTTCTAATAGCCGTAACGTCCTTGGTACCTGATGAAAACTCATTATATACCTGTTCAGGCGTTACTACCAGAACTGATAAGGCGTTTTTGTCGCGATGGAAATTAGCTAGTTTTTGCGCTGCGCTTATGAATTCGGGTGCGCTAACAATAACATAATCTATGGGAGAGTAGGAATGAATGTCTTGATTACTAATTTGTTTTACAAAATTTGGATTGGCAAAATTACTTCCAGTAAATAGGAAATATTCTTTGAGTGTATCTGCTTTTTGCTGAAACGAAAGCAATCCGTTTTGGAAGCTGTATTGCTGACTTTTAATCGCAAAAGGATCGGTAATATCCCATAAGATGCAACCATTATTCGCATTAGCTATTTTGTATTTTATTACAGCGTTATTTTGAACTTTTGATTGATCTCTAAAATTTAAACTATTACCCGAGTAAACTAAATTCCTTTTCGCTATTACCTCTACATAGTTTAACCAACATTCAGCTTCATTTGCTGGAAGAGCGTACTTCATTGTAATAGAAAAATTGCTTGCTGACGGTGTAAATGAAAGTTTGCTTATAGTATTTATTCTAGCATAATCACTTTCGGCATTAGATGACACAGCGCTGATGTTGTAAAAATTTTGAATGGTATTTCCAGCTTCTTCAAAATATACATTGTTGCCTGAAGTTTGGTTAGAGCGGGTGGCAAATTCGAAATTTAGCTTTAGAGGAATGCTTGCTACTAGGTTTGGAAATGAAAAACTGTAAGATTTTTCTTGGATGGCTATGTTCAATGGATTATCAAACCATACTCTACCACTTTTATTGAGGTTGATTTGATCGCTATCGTAAAAACTAAAGTCGTCAAAGGTGCTAGTAGAATCTGTCGCATTTGTGCTTTCTTGGTTTTGAAAAGTTATTCTTTTTCCTGTGCCGTTATCAAAAGTTATAAAGTAATAGGCTATATCAGAGTAAATGTTTAACAAGTGCTTGTAGCTTTGTAAGGTGCTGTTGTATTGCCAGGTGTGCGGTCCGTTTGCGTAAAATAACACGTAATCATTATCGTCAAAGTTACCATCGTTTTCACCAACTACGTAAATAGCATTTTCGGGCAAATCGTAAAATCTTTGCTCACTTACTTTTTCGGGAAGCACTCCTCCGTTACCAAAAATTCTTATGTTTTGAGGGTTGATATTGGCTGCGTCAACGCCCATGCTTTTTAGAAAGGACTTGTCTATTTTGTACAAGCCTGCATTGTTAATCGATAACTTGTACCATTTGCCTGATGCTAAAACACTTGAATTGGCTGATTTGTATTTTTTTGAAGGAGCAAACGCACTTATTTCAAAAACCACATTGGTAATATCAATATTTACTTTCGTAACTTTCATCCATTGATTGCTGCTGTTCTTAAATATAGCGCTGAAAAACACCTTAGCTACTCCTTTTTCTCTTGCAGCAGAAATTGCTTTTATTTCTTTAATTTGACTAGGTGGATTTAAGTCATTAAAGTATTTCAATTCATTAGAACTGAGTTCGATACTTTCTAGAATTTGGATAGTATATTCGAAATCTTTTAACTTCTTATCATACCATTTGCTAAAGGCATAAAAGGGCATTTTGCCTTCCGATTCAAGAGTAGTTTCGTTTATGAAGTTATAGTTTGATGAAATGTTGTCTTTTTCCCATTGCAGCGTAATCACTTCTGCGCGTAGCTGTGTGGAAATCAAAATAAGTAGTAAAATTGACCATTTATTAAACATAAACCACAAACGACCTTTGACAATAATTATTTTAAAATCACTAATTTTTCAAAGTGTTGGGCCGTGCTTCCATCTTCTCCCTTCACTTGAATTTGATAAATATACACTCCTTTTCCGATAGCATCACCATAATCATCTAGGCCATCCCAAGAAATGGGGCCCACTCTTATGTTTTCGCTGTACAAATCTTCATTAAATGATTTAATCAGTTTGCCTGATATAGTGAAAATTTGAATTGTTATGTCTAAATTTTTTCCAGGTTGATTGTGTTCGAAATAGAAACTGGTATTACTTGTAAATGGGTTTGGATAATTTAAAACGTGAGCCAAGGCAATTTTAGCATCACCTGCCACTATAAACTCTGTATAGGCGCGATTAGAATTGTTGTAATTGTCGTATGCTTTAACTTCTACCGAGTGCCTGCCTACTGAAACATCAGAAAGTCGATATTTTATTTTCCCTTCCTGGTAAGAATCAAGTTTAGGCTCAAAATAAGGACTCAATTTAATGCTTTGAGTGCTTTTTTCATCTAAAATGGCTTCCATGGAGTGTGCAATATTTTCACTGGTTATATTGATGCCGCTAGAGTCTTTAAGCATCACTAAAATTAGTGGTGAGTTGTCTGTGGCATTGCCAAATATAAATGAAGAGTCGTTCATATATAGTTTTAGTTCAGGTCCTTCATTGTCGTTGTATGCATTCATTTCCGATCCTCCAATCAATACCGATTGATAGCCATTGCATTCCAATCGATTGCTGCTAACCGCATAAAAGCTCATTTTACCGAAATCTATTTGATAGGCTATATCTTTTGGCACTACGAAATCAATCGAAAACGCACCATTTTTAACAGAGTTTTTCCCTTCAAACAATAAGTTGTGTCGAAAAGTATAGCTAAATGGCATATTTCCTCCGTCGTTGAGCAGAGTGGTGTAAGGTATTTTCTTGTCGAAAAGTTTCGTGAAAATGTAGCCGCTGAAGTCACTTAATTTAACTCCCGAAGGATCGATTAATTCTCCTGTTACACGAACTTTCATTAATGACTTTAGGGTGTCTGTTGCTTCGTTTTGCGTAAGGTTTACAATACTGTTTATCTTTGTCTTCAATTTTGTTGAGGGCAGAGCTAATCGAAGAGCGGGATCTCCCAGTAGAGTGAAATTTCTATCGTTTAGTCCCCCATTGTTAAGCACTTTAGTATTTCTAAAAACATCGCCTATGCAAGTGTGTTCTGCTTCTTTTTTAGAAAATACGATGTTGTAAAAATTGTTGTTTAGGTTGAAATTCGGACTAGAATACACAATTCTAGTAGTTGTAAAGAGGGCAATGGCTCCTCCGTTCTCGTTCAGCAATAGAGCCTCTCCCGCTGAAGTGGCGTCTACCATATCGAATCTACTAAAATCGCATGTTGCGGTAAAGAACAAAGGCATTTTAATTCCGTTTTTAAGCGAGCGCAAATCTTGGGTGCTTATGATTCTTTCACCACTTAATCCATCTTCACCGCCATGCCCAGTGTAATTAACAATAAATGCACCTTTGTTTATTTTGTCGATAACGGTTCTTTTTGCTTCAGGATACAAGGGTTGCGCGTAGTTTCCTTCTTGTTTATAGCTATCTAAGAATACTTTGTCGACATTGAAAACGGGATAGTTGTTGTCTATTTTATTGGCTAATTGATCCGCTTGTTTCATGTGAATATTGTAATCTTCGTCGTCGGCAATAAACATGATTTCGTTCTTCCAATTGGTTAACAATTCGCTTTGGTTGGTTTCCATATTTGTATTTTGTCCATCGAAATAGTTTGAATAACTAAAAATTTTATCAACAACTTTTTTTGCGTCGACCAATGAACTGACTGGGATTCTTCCCACCGCAATGTCGGGCAATTCGCTACTTGAGATGGTCCACGCTCCTTCATTCTTATCCAGAAGTGCAAAGAAATCATCAGAAGTATAGGAAGCTGTTTCTTTGGTGGAATTGCTTGATTGAAAAGTAGGAATTAGGTTTTTGTTGCCAGGAAGGATGTTTTTGTAATCATATGTTCCATCGCCAAAGAAAAGAAGATATTGTAAAGTGTCGCTACCTGCTGTCGAATTATTGTACAGCATTCTCACGAAATTTCTTACCCCACAAACGTCTTTTACGCCTCCTGAAAATTCATTAAAGATGGCATCAATTAGCACTACTTTAGTGCTGAGGGAATCTTGTTGCTCATGAAAATTGGCAAGCCTTAGTGCCTCGTTGTATAAGCTGGGGTGAGTAATGATAAGCAGTTTGCTGGGTGAAAGAGCGTGTAGGTTTTGGTTGTCAACTTTTCCTGCATATAAAGGTGTTGATGAATTGTGCGGATCGAACAAAATGAATTCCCGCAAAGTGTCTGCATTTACATTAAAATGAATGCTATCGTTAGAAAAAGAGTAATTAATTTCTTTAACATTATCGAATTCACTTATTTCCCAAAGCGTTAAGTTGCTATTGCATTGTGCTATGTGGTAATTGATGACATTGCCGCTTCCTGTGTGCATAGGATTAGAAAAATGCAGGGTAGAATCATTGTAAATTAGTTTTCTAAAAACATTGATGTCGAGATAATCAATCCATCCTTCTGAAAAGCTAAAAGGAGCATTGTAGGTGTAGCTAACTTTTATATCGTCTCCCGTTGGTTTTTTAGTATAAAAGTTAAACCCGTTTTTAGCAATATCATCGCTGCTATTTCCTGATATCGATGCAATACTTAGGTTTTGTGTGCTTCCGTTGTCTATTTGAATGCTAAAAGAGCTGCCGCCCGCAGCTTGATTTTTAGCATATAATTTAGAATACAACAAAGCATTTGCATTAAGATCAGCATTGGGAAAATTAAAATGAAATTCTTTTGTTTCAGGTTCGTTAAAATGATCACCTAGCCATAAATTACCTGAGCGTAATAAGTTCTTTTCTTCCGCCTCGTGATATTTGCGATCTAGAAAGGTATAAACATCAATGGTTTTAGCATTACTAGGCATCTGCTGCAAAATCTCTTTAGATGAGGATGAATGGTAGGTTAAATAGTAAAAAGCTGTATCCGAATAAATATTCAATTTGTGCTTGAACATAGAATAGATGTTGTCGTATATCCATTGAGTTCCGCCTTTCCCAAAAAAAAGAATATAATCTCCTTCATCAAAAAAACCATTGCCATTGTCTACTCTTTTTATGGCTATTTCGGGTAAGTCATCTTTGTTGTTTATTGCATTGGAGTACGGCAGCATTTCACCACCGAAGGAATATAATTTAATGTCATTTACCGAAGATATTTCGCTTACTAAAATGCCACTACCTCGCATTGAGCTGTAATCTATTTTGTATATACCTTCATTAATTACTGCATATTTATGCCATTTTCCTGAGGATAAAAGAGATTGGTTGGCCGTTTTATAGTTGCCCAATTTTTTTTTCTCTGTTCTGGTAGCACTCACATTTATGGAAATAGAATTTACTTTAAGAATTTCGCCTGAAGCATTTTTATAAAAAGGGTTGAAATTTACATAGATGACCGTTTTGCCCGAACTAATTCCCCAGGTAAAATTCCAAGTTAGTTTCTCCGTTAATTTATCCTTTGATAGCGGATAAATATCTTTTTCAGTTACTATTTCAGTTTCGCTATCTAGCTTATTTATGGAAATGGAATCATTTATATTCTCAATAAAAAAAACGGCAGTACTTTGATTTTCGCCACTAATTTGCACATCAATATTTTGCTTAAAGCTCTGTGAAAAAAGATTTAACCCGCTAAAAATCAATACTAAAAAGATAACAAAGGCGTTTTTCATTGTGTTGAAGGTATCTATTTTATCGCTTAATGAGAAAAAATATTTTCTTTAAAAAATGCAGTCAACGAAGTTTATTATGAAAATATTTTTGTTACTTTTAGATTTGTATTCATTAAATTAGGGGTCAACATTATTAAAATAATTTGTATAATTGTGCCTGTGGAAATTAAACCTATTGGTATATTAAGTAAGATAGGAACAGCTTTTGTGCTAGTTCTATTGCTTGATTTTGTAAATCCAACCCTCATTCGTGCTCAAGATCCTGAGTTTACTCAGTTCTACGCCAATCCACTTTATCTTAATCCTGCTATGGCTGGCACACACCGTTGTCCGCGTATAGCCATGAATTACAGAAATCAGTGGCCAGCTATCGCTGGAACTTACGTTACTTACAGTGCTTCTTACGATCAACATGTTGATTTCTTGTCGGGGGGTATCGGACTTTTAGTTACCAATGACCAGGCCGGACAAGGAACTTTGAATACTTTAAATGCGAGTTTGATTTATTCTTACCTTTTGGAGGTGAACAGATCTTTCTCCCTAAAGTTTGGTTTTCAAGGAACTTACCATCAAAAAACAGTTGACTGGAATAAATTAACGTTTGGTGACATGATTGATGCTAAGCTTGGTTTTATATATAAGTCAGCTGATCTTCAGCCGAACAGAACTGTTTCTGCTGTAGATTTATCAGCAGGTATTTTAGGTTATAGCAAGTCTTTCTTTATTGGTGGTGCAGTGCATCATATACTTGAGCCACAGGAGTCTTTCTATCCGGCTGGAGATAGTCGTTTGCCTATGAAAATCACAGGCCATGCTGGGGCAGTAATTCCTATTGGTAGCGGTGGTGGAAGAAAAAGAAGAGGTGCTCCAGAAAGTTCGATATCACCGAATATTTTATTTCAAAAGCAAAGAGATTTTATCCAACTTAACCTAGGGGTGTATGTAACTAAAGGTCCGATTGTAGGAGGTTTGTGGTACAGAGGGCGTGACGCTTTTATTATGTTGGTAGGTGTGCAACAAGGGTTCTTTAAATTTGGTTATAGTTACGATGTAACAGTTTCTAAATTAACTAACGCTACTGCAGGTTCTCATGAAATATCAATGCAGTTGTTATTCGATTGTAAACCTAAGAAAAGAAAATTCCGTCCATTAAGTTGTCCGTCGTTTTAAATGAATATAAATATGAATGTTATGAATAAGTTGAAGTTGTTTAAGGGAAGTGTTTGTGCAGTAGCTGCCATCACTCTTTTATCGGGTTGCGGTAAAGACTTGTCGAATTCTACCGGTTGGACCTACAATGATCCAAAAAACGGTGGTTTTGAAGTTCAACCTTACGGTGAGCAGGAAACTGGTCCGGGCCTAATCTTCGTTGAAGGTGGTTCTTACACAATGGGACAAACGGAAGACGATGTTATGTATGAACAAAACAACATGGCTCGTAACGTTACTGTGTCTTCATTTTATATGGACGAAACTGAAATTCGTAACGTAGATTGGAGAGAGTATGTGTATTGGTTGTTGAGAGTATTCGGACAATCTTTGCCTGAGGTTCCTAAAAAAGCACTTCCAGATACGTTGCAATGGAGAGATGAATTAGCCTATAACGAAGAGTATGTAGAGTGGTATTTCCGTCACCCTGCTTACAACGAATATCCTGTAGTGGGTGTGAACTGGTTGCAAGCTACCGATTATTGTATTTGGAGAACCGACCGCGTAAATGAGATGATCATGATTCGTGAGGGTATCTTGAAAGTGAATCCAAATCAACAAGATGATGATAACTTTAATACCGATGCTTACTTATTAAATCAATATGTAGGTGAGGTTAAAGGAGATTTAGTAAGTCTTGATCCTAACGGCGGTGGTTTTAGAAAAGTAGTTAGAGAAGATGGTATTTTGTTGCCCCGCTATCGTCTCCCAACAGAATCAGAGTGGGAATATGCAGCGATTGGTTTAGTAGGTAACACTATCGATGAGCGTATCATCGACAGAAGAATTTATCCTTGGAATGGTCACTGGGTTAGAAATAAAGACGACCAATGGCAAGGTGAAATGATGGCCAACGTTATGAGAGCCAAAGGTGATATGATGGGGGTTGCAAGTAAATTGAATGACTCCTACGATATTACAGCTCCAGTTCGTTCTTTCTGGCCTAATGATTATGGTTTGTACCATATGGCTGGTAACGTTTCTGAATGGGTAATGGACGTTTATCGTCCTCTAACGGCTGAAGATGTTAATGAATTTCGTGCTTTCCGCGGTAACGTTTTCAAAACATACAAAGAAGATGATTCAGATCCTGAACAATATGCTGTTAAAGATTCTTTAGGTAGAATGGTTTACAGAGAGGTTGATGCTGCTAAAGATAACTTAGCAGAAAGAAGAAACTATAAAAAAGCAGGTAATATTGATTATTTAGATGGTGAGTTCACTTCATCTGTATTCTTTGCTGACGAAGGTTATAAAGACCCTTCTAAAGACAATAAATTGATGTACGAAGCGGCAAACCCAACTTCAACTGGTCACTCATTGCTTTCTAACAGAACAAGAGTTTACAAAGGTGGTTCTTGGAAAGACAGAACCTTCTGGATGGGCCCTGGTACAAGAAGATTCTTGAACGAAGATCAATCTACAGATTGTATCGGTTTCCGCTGCGCAATGCACCGCGTAGGAAGTCAGGTTCAATTTGGTGGAGATAAAGGCGCTAAATAATTTGAACTTTAAGTGTTCATAAAATATAAATCCCCTCGATTTTTTCGAGGGGATTTTTTTTGATATTAGTTTTATGGAAATTCAACAACTCTACGCACTCTTCCTTCAACAAGAACAGAAGGTAAGTACCGATACCAGAAAATTAGAAAAAGGCTCTATCTTTTTTGCTTTAAAAGGTGATAATTTTAATGCCAACGCATTTGCCATATCTTCTGTTGAATCGGGATGTTCTTATGCCGTAGTAGACGATAAAAATATTCAGCATCCTCAGTGTATTGCGGTGAACGATGTGTTACAAACTTTGCAGGATTTAGCTAAGTATCATCGTCGTCAGTTTAACATTCCGGTAATTGGAATTACTGGCACCAATGGAAAAACAACCACCAAAGAATTGGTCAATCAGGTATTGAGCACGAAGTATAAAGTGCATTGCACCAAAGGCAATTTTAATAACCATATTGGTGTGCCTCTCACTTTGCTTTCGATGTTTAAAGGAACTGAAATAGCTATTATTGAAATGGGTGCCAACCATCCTTTCGAGATAGATTTTTTGTGTAAAATAGCTGAGCCTAACTATGGTTTGGTAACCAATATGGGAAAAGCACATTTAGAGGGTTTTGGTGGTTTTGAAGGGGTGATTAAAACCAAATCGGAAATGTATCAGTTTATGGCTGCGCAGCAGGGTAAAATATTTGTTAATGCAGCAGATGAATTACTCATGAGGCAGTCGGCATCCGCTCCACAACGATTGTTTTATCAAGATGAGCGCTTAAACGGTGCGATTATTTCTACGAATCCTACTGTAAGTTTTCAGTTGAATTATGCTTCAGATAGTATCGAAATAGGCAGCCATTTGTTTGGCGAGCACAACCTTATTAATATGCTTTGTGCTGCTAGGGTGGGAGTAGAATTTGGGGTGTCTTTGCTTGCCATTAAAGAGGCTCTGGAATCTTATCATCCAGATAACAATCGCTCCCAAGTTGTTCTTTCTGAAAAGGGAAACACCTTGATTTGGGATGCCTACAACGCCAATCCTACTAGTATGAGTGCGGCTGTTAATGCTTTTGCGAATACTTCTAACGATAATAAAGTAGCGATTTTGGGCGATATGTTAGAGTTAGGTGAAGAGGCACATAAAGAACACTTAGCAATGATTGCCTTACTTAAGAAGTTAAATTTGCAGGCGTATTTAGTCGGACCAGAATTTGTTAAATGCTCTTCTTCTTTTAAATCTTTTTTGAATGCTTTAGAGCTCAAAGAATATTTGCAAGAATCATCTTTAGTTGACTATCATGTTTTAATTAAAGGCTCAAGAGGAATTAAGCTGGAAACACTAAAGGAAGTATTATAAAAAAGCCCCGCAAACAGCGAGGCTTCTTTGGCTTATAAGTATTTCTTCAGTTTCGCATCTGAACTAACATCGTTCACAAAGAGTTTGATGCGTTGCTCGTCGTCTTTCGGACAAATCAGTAGAACGTCTTCTGTGTCTACTACAATAAAGTTTTTCAAGCCGTTGGCTACCAGTAATTTATTTCCGCTTACTGTGTAAATACTGTTTTCTGAATTGTATACTTTAAGATTTTTTCCAATTAATGCATTGCCTTTTTCATCTTTAGCCAAATGATCATAAACAGAACCCCAAGTACCTAAATCAGTCCAGCCAAAATCACATGGCAAAACATATACGTTTTTGGCTTTTTCCATCACTCCGTAATCTACAGATATATTCGTGCATTCAGAGTAAGCTTTAGTGATAAAAGCTTCTTCTTGCGCTGTGTTGTAAATGCCTTTTCCTTCTTTAAAAATATTACTTATTTCTGGAAGGTTTTTTTCCAAAGAATTGATGATGCTTTTTGCCGACCACACGAAAATACCGCTGTTCCAAGAGAAATCACCACTTTGCAAGAAGAATTTGGCCATTTCTAAATTTGGCTTTTCAGTGAAGGTTTTTACTTTTTTCAATCTTGGCTCAAATGCATAGGGTTCTTCAGTAGCTTGAATGTAGCCATAGCCGGTGTCTGGACGGTTAGGCTGAATACCTAGAGTAAGCAAACAGTCGCTTTTCGATGCTGCGTCTAATGCGGTGGTAATTACTTCTGTGAAAATATCTTCTTTTAAAATCAAATGGTCTGAAGGGGCTACAATTAGGCGCGCTTGGGGATTAATTTCTGCAATTTTATAACTCGCATAAGCTACACATGGAGCGGTATTTCTGCGCTGCGGCTCGCATAAAATTTGATTGTCGTCTAGTTGAGGCAATTGTTCTTTAATCAAATCTTTGTATTCAACATTGGCCACAATAAATATGTTTTCTGGCGGACAAACTTTTATTAATCTATCGTAAGTTAGTTGGAGCAGTGTTCTACCCACATTCAAAATATCGAGAAATTGTTTGGGTTTTGAGCTTTTACTTATCGGCCAAAATCTGCTGCCGATACCACCTGCCATTATTACGCTGTAATTATTTTTCATAAGGTTATTTTCGAGAAGCTAAGTTATAAAAATAGGTTGGTAAATTGTAGGTACAATGCATGCAGTCAGTTTACTTTTTCAACTGGTGTAGAGGCGTAAATCGTATACCACTTTTTGTTTGCTAAATTGTAGCATTTGTATCGCAATCGAATTTTCTCTTTTTTTCTAAAGGTTTCTGCTCTATCAACAACTTTAAAGTGGCTGTTGTGCGGTAATTCATGTAAAACCAATTGCGGTGCATGTTTATCTACAATTTTAATCGCGTTTAGCAACATATGATTGCTATAAATATTTCCTTTTAGCGAATCAGCTTCAGCATCAATAGCGTCTCTTAAGATGATGGGGATTCTATTGCTATTTCTAAGTTCGATGAGCAAATATCTAAAGTTTTGTTTCCATTCTTTACCATGCGGACTCACTCTATTTCCAAATTCTTTCCAAGTCATGAAGTGTGCCCATTCATGCAAAAAAACAATCAGCATGAAATAGGGTGTAAGATCATTGTTTAGCTCAATATACGGTGATTTGTATCGCCTACGAGCAAAGCAGCCCAATCGCGCTTTTCTCGGTTCAGTGATGAAAAGGTCACATTCACTTCCGCGCAACAACTGATGCACAAACACTATGGCTGGTGCAGGAAGTAACTTGTAGAAGTCGGCGCGGTCGCTATATTTTCGTAACTCTCTCCAGTTTTTCATAATTCTTAGTAAAAGAAGGACATTCGCTGCACTTACTTTTGCGATGCCCCTTGCATCCAGAGAAGATAATCGCCACACAAAAAAGGAAAGCAAAAACTTTTTCCATAATACAAGGTTTATAACATCGTAAAAATAGTAAATTGATTTTCTAAATAATGCCTATTTTTGGTAAAAATGCAGTAATGTTTAAAATTTTCAAACAGTTTGGCGAATACTTCTTCATGCTGCGCAAGACCTTCACCCGTCCGCAAAAAATGAAAATCTTTTTTAGAAGGTTTTTTGATGAGGTGGAAGCAATTGGTCTAGATTCTTTGGCTATTGTGGCTATTCTCTCTGTATTTATGGGGGCGGTAATTCTAATTCAGAGTGCTTACAACTTCTCTAATCCACTAATTCCGGCTTATGCGGAAGGTGTTGCTACCAGAGATTCTATGCTTTTAGAGTTTTCTCCAACCATTATTTCATTAATTTTGGTAGGTAAAGTAGGTTCAAGTATTGCTTCTGAGTTGGGCACTATGCGTGTTACAGAGCAGATTGATGCACTTGAAATTATGGGGGTTGATCCTATGAATTATCTTGTTTTGCCTAAGATTGTTGCTGGAGTGTTTATTATTCCGTTTTTGATTGTAATTAGCATGTTTTTAGGTGTTTACGGCGGATATTTGGCCTCATTACTTACGGGTGCTATCTCTCCGGGAAGATACATCTATGGTATTCAGTATGACTTTGTGCCCTACTATATTTTTTATGCTTTGGTTAAATCCGCTGTTTTTGCTTTTATATTAACCAGTGTTTCCTCCTTTCATGGTTACCATGCACAAGGTGGCGCTTTAGAGGTAGGTAAATCAAGCACTAAGGCAGTGGTTTATAGCACTATTGCCATTATCTTTTTTAATTTGGTTCTCACTAAACTTTTGTTGAACTGATGATAGAAGTAGCTAACATATCTAAAAAGTTTGGTGACCGCCAAGTTTTATCTGAGGTATCTATGTACTTAGAAACAGGTAAGGTAAATATGGTTATTGGCCAAAGTGGTGCTGGTAAATCTGTTTTTTTAAAGTGTTTGGTTGGTTTGTTACAAACAGATCTAGGTGAGATTCATTACGATAGAAGGAATTTTACCGAAATGAATTATCAGCAAAAGAAAGAATTACGGCAGGAAATAGGCATGCTTTTTCAAGGTGCAGCATTGTTCGATTCTTTAACTGTTGAGCAAAACGTAGTTTTTCCTTTAGAGTTGTTTGCTAAGATGTCGAAATCGGAAAGATTGGATAGAGCAAATTTTTGCTTGCAAAGAGTGAATCTAATTAACGCAAACAATCTTTACCCAGATGAAATTAGTGGTGGTATGAAAAAAAGGGTGGCTATTGCTCGAGCCATTGCCATGAATCCAAAATATTTGTTTTGCGATGAGCCAAATTCAGGCTTAGACCCGCAAACATCCATTGTCATAGATAATTTAATTAAAGAAATTACGCAAGAGTTTAACATGACTACAGTGGTAATTTCACACGACATGAATTCGGTGATGGAGATCTCAGATAATATATTCTTTATCTACAGTGGTCAGAAATGGTGGGAGGGCAACAAACAAGATTTACTAACTACTGACAACAAAGAATTGTGCGATTTCGTTTACGCTTCATCTTTCATGAAGGAGTTCAAGAAGTCACAAAATCGCTAATAATTATTCTATCACTAGCTTCTTGAAATCACTCGTGCCCACCGAATATAAATATATTCCAGAGCTAAGTGCACTTAAGTCTATTTCAGTGAAGTAAAGACCTTTTGATTTAAAACCTTCTTCTTTTTCTAA
>Ga0102915_1000110_pt1 | contig 22868 bp, 21 predicted proteins | sample Colrivmet1561A02_FD_78199 | JGI IMG/M metagenome (GOLD analysis project Ga0102915, IMG submission 78199) | Estuarine microbial communities from the Columbia River estuary - metaG 1561A-02 | ecosystem: Environmental > Aquatic > Marine > Intertidal zone > Estuary | place: USA: Columbia River...
AACATCGGTCTTTCGCGATACAATGAAACAAATTGGCGACCTACAACGCTTGGTTTCCAAAGTAGCACTTAGAAAAATTGGTCCGCGCGAATGTCTCACACTGGGATATGGCCTCGATAATTTAGCCGATTGTAAAACCCTTTTCGAAAATAGCTCAGATCCACAGCTACAGGCGTTGGCACAAAAAATCGATTCGCTGCCCAAACTACAGTCGCTTATTTCCGACCGTATGTTAGCCGATGCGCCTGCCGTAGCTGCCAAAGGGAACATTTTCAAATCGCATGTACATCCCGAATTACAAGATCTTCGCGACCTTACCACATCGGGCAAAGACAAACTCATAGAAATCCAACAAGCTGAAATTCAGCGCAGTGGCATCACATCATTAAAAATTGGATTTAACAACGTTTTTGGATACTATCTAGAGGTCACCAACTCCCATAAAGACAAGGCTCCCGAAGATTGGATTAGAAAACAAACGCTTACAAATGCGGAGCGATACATCACACCAGAGCTCAAAATATATGAGGAAAAAATCCTCAATGCGGAAGATCTAATCCTAACGTTGGAGGCACAACTTTGGGAATCGCTACTCAACGACATGAGCGAATTTGTCCCCCTGCTGCAGCAACAAGCCACCATTTTGGCGGAATTGGACGTACTGGCGGGATTTGCTCAGTTGGCCATGGACTGCAACTACTGCAAGCCAACCTTGAACGATGGTTACGATTTGCTCCTAAAGGACTGCCGACACCCTGTCATTGAATTTCAACTACCCGCCGGTGAGTCATACATCCCCAATACCATTCAACTAAATAAAGACGATCAGCGCATCATAATTCTTACCGGTCCTAACATGAGTGGAAAGAGCGCGATATTACGACAAACCGCATTGGCTGTCATCCTGGCCCAAATTGGCTGTTATGTCCCTTGCAGCGAGGCTCATATTGGCATTACCGATAAGATTTACACCCGCGTGGGCGCATCGGACAATATTTCGGTTGGAGAAAGTACGTTCATGGTGGAAATGTCGGAAACGGCCTCTATTCTTAACAACTTGAGCGATCGCAGCTTGGTATTGTTGGATGAAATCGGTCGTGGCACAAGCACCTACGATGGCGTCTCGCTTGCCTGGAGCATCGCAGAGTACATACACTCCCACCCTTCGGCTCCCAAAACCCTTTTTGCAACCCACTATCATGAACTCAATGAATTGGAAAGCAAATGCCCAGGAATCGTCAATTTTCATATTTCCATCAAAGAACAAGGGGCTCAAATTGTCTTTTTGCGCAAACTAACCCGCGGTGGCAGCGAACATAGTTTCGGTATCCATGTCGCCCAGCTCGCCGGAATCCCCAACGCTGTATTAATTAGAGCCACCGAGATATTGAATATACTGGAAGAAGATCGGTCTAACTTATCGCCCCAAAAAACACTGAAAAATACGAGTACCAAGCCCGTTTATCAGATGAATATGTTTCAAACGGAGGACCCAAAACTCATTCAGGTAAAGAAATTGCTAGCAAGCATCGACATTAACACCCTCACCCCCATCGAAGCCTTGCTAAAACTGCAAGCCGTGCAGGGAATTCTCAACGAGAAAATCAATTAAAAACTGTAGTTACAACCCAATGCGGGGAGTATCGGCAACTGGTCTACTCGCTTTCCTTTTACCCTGTCGTAATAGAATATGTTATTTCTATTGTAAACGTTGGTCACACTGAAAAGCAAGTTAAACTCACTGCCCTCGCGGAAAGCCCACTTGCGTTTTATCGAAAAGTCTAAACGATGATAATATGGCAAACGTCCGCGATTGATTTGGGCGTATACAATGCCTAACTGACCATTGGCTGCCGTATAATCGGTCCCGATCCCTTGCTGGAAATTGTACTTTTCGTAATAACCTTGAGTTTGGGTAAAAGGAAATCCAGATCCAAAGTTCCATCGCAAAGAAACCTCAGACGGATGCTTTTTGTCAAATTCGTAGTTCAGTAGAATGTTGGCGTTATGACGTCGGTCGAAATTGGGCTGATAATGCGAAATTCCATCAAAACGATTGACATACGTTAAGGAGTAAACCGCCCACAAATACCAATGTTTATCAGAATATTTATACGAAATATCGCCGCCATAAGCATTTCCATTTTCAATGATAAAATCCTGTCTCAAACGCTGGGGCTTATCCAAATTAAATTCATCGTCTGAAAACAGCTTATCCCTGTTGATATTGGTGATCTGATCAAATATCTTCACAAACGATTCAATATTGATCGTCTGCTTTTTGTCGATGCGATAATCAAACCCAGCAACTGCGTGCCTAGCCTTCTGCAAACGCGTAGTTACGGGCTTACCATTGAATGAATCTGGAAGATTATCCGGACCCGATAAGAATCCGTAGAATAAATTCACCACGTCTCTATCGCTCATTGCCGATAATAAATTCTGAGAATAAATCCCAACGGCAAATTTGATTCCTATTGACTTCAACGGCATGTAACGCAATTGAAATCTAGGCTCCAAACTACCATTGCTTAACGACGCATAATATTGATTACGCAATCCAATGTTACAAATCAACTTCTTACGAACCACGCGATAATTACCAAAAGAGTTGATCTCTGTTGTGCTCTCTAACTGATTGATTTTTCGATCGTTGGAATTATACAATTGAAAATTGGTTTGAAATCCATTTAACTCAAGACCCCATTTAAAATCATCCCGTTTAAAGTTATAGGAGAAATTCATCCCTAAGTTAAAACCGCCAATGGAGCTATTTCTTGGCTTCGCATCTTGCTCTTTCTGTTCGATGCTATACTGACTCCATAAAAAGAAACCATCAACACGCGTCTTCGCCTGCTCGGGAACCACCAAGAACTTGCCACCCAAGCCTGTCGACGTCCAACCGTAGCGCGTAGACCCCGGAAAAGCCACATTGTCGGAAAATCTAAACCCATACAATTTGGTATACCCACCATTGGCCGAGTTGAAACTCATTTTCACAAACAAATCGCCAAAATTGTAAGGCAACTTATCGGGATTGGCATAATTATAGAGCAATCGCGACGATTCACGCAAGAATGAATTCTTGTAGGATACGGCAATGGAGCTGTTATTTTTTCCTTGTTGATACTTTCGCAAGGGCGATTCCAATAGCAATTTTGATGTAAATGTGGTCAAACCCACCTTTCCCACCATCCGCTTTCGGTTGCCATCGCGGGTTTTAATATCAACCACTGCAGAAACCCTACCTCCATATTCTGAGCCAAACCCGGCACTATAAACATCTGCGGTTTGAATCAAATCGGTCTCAAAGACAGAGAAAAGTCCAATAGAGTGAAAAGGATTGTAAATAGTAAGTCCATCCATCATCACCTTATTCATAATTGGCGAACCACCTCTGATGTACAATTGTCCGCCTTGGTCTCCACTAAACACCACGCCTGGCAAAATCTGTAAGTACTGTAAGATATCGGGTTCGGCGCCCACCGCAGGCATTTTATAAATCGCACGTGCTTCGATATTTGTCACACCCACTTGCGCATCCCTAGCCTTTCCCTTTACAGAAATTTCTACCGCCTCCATGGACGAAATGTGTTGCAAATAAAAATCTTTCTTGGTGTTGATATCTGCGAACACCTTCACCTTTTCATAAAGCGTATCAAAACCACCGTGGGAAACCCGCACCCAATAATCGCCGGGAGTTAAACCCGTTAATGCATAATAACCGTCGTTGTCTGAAAGGATGGAGCGAACCACCGTACCATCAGACTTGTCCTTTACCGCTGTGATTACCGACGCAACGGAGCGATCACCATTGTCGCCGTCGTAAACAAACCCCCGAATATCACTTTTAGTTGATTGCCCCTGCCCCATAATTGGTGACAAAGCCAATACACAAATTAAAAATCGCCACATCAATGCTTCAAAAATACACCGAAAATTATTAAGTCACATTTTTTTCATCGATAAGCAAACATTGAGAACTATTTTTGCATTCTACATGGTTTACCGTTTTAAAGTTTGGTTCGACGACATGGACGATATTGTTCGATGGATTGAAATTAGGCCCTCGCATACTTTCATGGACTTCCACAACATCATTCAAGAAGCAATTGGCTTTGATAACAAGGAGGCAGCCAGTTTTTTTGTAAGCGATGATCGTTGGCGTAAAATTTCTGAAATCAAAAAAGAGAAGCCAGCGCATGCCGAAGGCGACCTCACCGGCAATCTAGATGCGCCGTTGATGGCTGATGTCAAAATACGAACATGCGTAAACGATCCCCACCAGCATTTTATTTACATCTTCGATTATAATGTCCAATGGACTTTGATGTGCGAGTTGATTAGCATCGAAGCCAGCAACGATAAACAAGTGTATCCAAGGGTATATCGTACAGAAGGAAAGCCACCTAGACAGCACAACGATAGTAAGTTTAAGATGCTAGACGATAATGAATTTGATACTTTGGCAGAAAAAATCTTGGCTGCAAAAGGTATCAAGAGTTTATTGGTTGAACATGAAGAGGAATTGCTCGCGGCGGAAGTTGACGATGACGATTTAGATAATGATTTAGACAATGACGAGGATGGAGATGGAGATGAGGAGGATCATGATGAATTTGGATTCAGCGGTCTCAGCGATGGCATCGATGCGGATGATTTAAAATAATTCAAATTGATGAACAAACCCACCATTATCGTAGTGGGAGGCCCCACCGCTTCTGGCAAAACCCCAGCTGCCATTGATTTGGCATTGAAACTCAATACCGAAATCATCAACGTTGATAGTCGACAAGTATACAAGGAACTTCAGATTGGCGTAGCCAAACCCAGCGAGGAAGAATTATTGAAAGTAACGCATCATGGTGTCTCTACCGTTGGAATCCATGAGCATTACAATGCGGGTATGCATTCAGAACATTTCGAATCAACCATCCAAAATCTGATTTCATCAAACGGATCTGCAATACTTTGCGGTGGCACTGGCTTATATATTGAGGCGCTCATCAAAAGATTGGATGATATGCCAGAGATCGACCCTGATTTGCGTTCTGAGATTCTAGATGAATTTGTGGCACATGGATTAGACCGACTTGTTCAGGTTCTATACCAACTTGATCCGAATGCCGGGACATTGGTAGCGCTTGATAATCCTCAAAGGGTAATGCGTGCAATAGAATTATGCATTCAGACACAAAAATCACTGTCGGAGATATACTCACAAAAGCCCAATCCGAGATTCCCCGAGGCTCATGTTATTTATTTAGGTATCCAATATGAACGTGAGAAGTTGTATCAAAGAATCAACCAGCGCGTAGATAAGATGATTGCCGATGGATTGATAGCTGAAGTAGAATCCCTATTACCTCACCAATCTCTCAAATCCTTACAAACGGTGGGATATAGTGAGTTATTTAGACATTTCGCTGGAGAAATTGGCAAAACAGAAGCTATCGACTCAATAAAACAGCATACTCGGAATTATGCGAAACGACAAATCACCTATTTCACCAATCGGTTTCCAACAAGATGGGTCGCCGCTGCCGAATGGCCGAAATATCTTCGTAATTTTGAACTCTAATTTTAAAAACCTTAATGTTTAGTCAAGAAATCCTCATCAGCTTGGTAGCCCTTACCCTTTTAGAAATCGTTCTGGGCATCGACAATATAATTTTTATTAGCATTTTGGCCAACAAAGCACCCAAAGGCAAAGAAAAGCAGGCACGTCAGTATGGCCTTCTTTTGGGAATGGTGGTGCGAATCATCATGTTACTAGGAATCAATTGGATTCAAAAGCAGGAGCATCCTTTATTTACTATCGTTGATCATCCTATTTCAGGAAAGGACATCCTTTTAATATTGGGAGGATTGTTCCTTTTGTACCAAAGTGTGCATGAAATTCACTTGAAAATGAAAGGCTTAGAGGAAGAGATTAAGGAAAGAACTGATGCCAAAGGCTGGACTGCGATATTGTTCCAAATGGTTTTGATCAACGTGGTTTTCAGTTTGGATTCTGTAATTACGGCAGTGGGCATGGCCAACGAGGTTTGGGTAATGATTGTGGCCGTGATTATCTCGATGTTGGTCATGTTATGGGCCAGTGAACCAATCGCGAATTTTGTCAATCAGAATCCAAGTATCAAAATCTTGGCCTTATCATTCCTCGTACTTATTGGAGTAAGTCTATTGGGTGAAGGATTCGGGCAACACATCAACAAAGGGTATATCTACTTTGCGATGGCATTTTCATTTACCATCGAATTGATCAATTTGAGATTGGATAAGCACAAATAATCTATTCCTCGCGGAATTCATACATCGGATCAATGGAGGCACCCGGTTCAACATCAATTACCGTTCTCAGCAATCCCGTTTCCATTTCATAAACCCAACCGTGTACATGGGGTCTTTTGTGTTGCTTCCAGGCTTTCTGCACGATGCTGGTTTTCACAACATTCCCTACTTGTTCGATGAGGTTCATCTCAACCAATTTATTGACTTTATCGTCGATATTCGTTTCTGCCTCTACTTCATCCTTGTGAAGGCGATAAACATCTTTTAAATTCCGCAACCATTTGTTTAACAGGCCGTAATCCTTATTGGTAAGCGATGCTTTTACCCCACCACAACCAGTATGACCACAAACGATGATATGTTTGACCTCCAAAAATTCCACCGCGTATTGCAAAACGCTCAACAGATTCAAATCTGTATGAACTACCATGTTAGCAACGTTTCGGTGTACGAACAATTCACCAGGCTCCGCTCCAATAATTTCATTGGCTGGCACGCGTGAGTCGGAGCAACCAATCCAAAGGTATTCTGGCCTTTGATCCTTGGCGAGGTTTTCAAAATAACTAGCGTCTTCCGACAACTTCTCTGCGGCCCATGCCCTATTGCTCAAAAATAGCTTGATTTGATCTTCCATTGAATTTATTATTAATATTTTACGGCTTTATTGTATTAAACAGCATTGATTCCCTTGAACCAAGTAACTTTCGCTTTTGCTCTGCATTGACAAAGGAATATTCAATTCGAATCTCTTTGGATTTCGCTCTAATTTGATAGTCTTCTACAACATCCAAAATATCTTGATCTATAAAATTACAGTGGGTAAAATCCAAAATCACATCGGCATTTTGGGGAATCCCATGCAATACTGATTTCAAGAGTGATTTATTCATAAAACTCGACTGCTGCTGAAACCTCACCAAATAATTGGAATCAATTTTCACCAAGGTTACCGAGCGGTGAAAATTCGATTTAATTATGAAGAAAAATGCAACCACCATTCCAAGGATTATCCCAATAAGTAAGTCCGTGAATAGAATGGCAAGGACAGTAACAATGAAAGGCACAAACGACATCTTACCCTTCTTCCATTCATCGGTAAACAAGGAAGGTTTCGCCAATTTATAACCCATAAAGATCAAAATCGCCGCCAACGCTGCATTGGGAATCAAGGATATCACACTCGGAATAAACAACACAGCCAATGCCAACCATATGCCATGAAAAACGGCACTCCACTGTGTTGCATTGCCAGCATTGATGTTGGCAGAACTCCTAACAACAACTGCGGTCAAAGGCATTCCTCCCAATACTCCACTCACAACATTTCCAAGTCCTTGTGCTAACAACTCTCTGTTGGGCGGCGAAACTCGTTTTAGTGGATCTATTTTATCAGAGGCTTCAATACTAAGCAACGATTCAATAGAAGCAACAACCGCAATCTTAATGGCCAAAATCCATATCAAAAGATTACCGAGAAGTCCAAAACTTGAAATGCTAAGTCCAAAATCAAACTGAGTTGAAGCAAGATTCTTGGGCAATTGAACTAGGTGAGACGACTCGATAGCTTCTTTGGGTAAATATATCAGACTCAGTTGATTTAGACCCACACCAATTAACACGACAAGCAATGATGATGGAAAAATGCGAGTCCAGGCAATCTTTTTCAACCTCGGATGATCCCATATAAACTGAATTGCTAACCCAAAAAAACCAATAAATAGAGCCAATGGCGTTAAGTGTTCAAAGGCTATACTAATTTCCGAAAAAGTGGTCTGTCCATCTAACTGAAAAAACTCTTCATCACCAAAATCATCGGCATCCCAGCCCACCAAGTGCGGTACTTGCTTTAATATCAACAACAAACCTATTGCGGCAAGCATGCCTTTGATTACAGAAACAGGAATATAATCAGCGAGTTTGCCCAATTTTACCACTCCTAGAACGAGCTGAAACAACCCAGCCAACACAACAACCAAAGCAAAAATCTCTAACAACGGAACAGAGTTGTGATTGGCTAAAGAATTTTGTGAGATATCGTGTAATGCAGATTCGACAATAACGACCAGACCCGCAGCCGGTCCACTCACAGAGACCTTTGAACCGCTCGCCAAACCTATAACTACGCCACCCACCATACCAGCAATCAAACCCTGAATTACTGGCAGTCCGCATGCATGCGCAATACCAATACATAAAGGCAATGCCACCAAGAACAAGGCAATGGAAGCTGGGATATCTTTTTGTAAATCTTTCACTGCTGCAAATATAATCAAGGTCGGCAATCCAATTGCTAAATACCGAAATTCAAATCAAACCGAACCCTCAATATGGCAAATTCCCATACTATCACAAATCAATTATCCAAAAAGCGCTCTCTGAGTCATAAGTTTGACCAATACAAATATCTGTCAGCCAATGATATTGCCCGCTCAACAAGTATTGCAAAAAGAATAATCGTCGCTCCTGAGGATTTGTCAAACAGAACGTATCATTTTGCATTCCAATGACAGAATTCCATAATTCATCAGAAAGTTTCGATGCCAAAAATTTAGAAATGGCTTCGTCCGTTGTTTTTCGCTGCACTTTCAAAAATGCATCTAACTGCTTTTTGGTATCGCCCAACAAATCGCTTTTCCATTGATAGAGGATTTGCAAGTATTCTTGCATCCCCGATTCAATCTTGTCGTTCACAATGTTCAAAGCACTATTACCGGACAATCTCTCAACCAACATCGACTTAAGATCCGACAAATCCAGAAACAATTCCTGGGGAGTTAAACCCATTTGATTGAGCTTTTTATTTTGCGATTCAGAAACCACAACCCCACCCATCCGGTGAATCAACGCAGGAGTTGGCGTTTTTAAATGAGCAAATGCCTTGCTTGTCTGCAACCAGTAAATATACTCTGTGGGGCCTGCGACATAAGCCACGGACGGCAATATGGCTTGTTGATACAATGGCCTAAGCAGCACATTGGGCGACAGTCTCTCTGGCTGATTGGCCAAAACGTCCCTCATGGCATCATTATCGAGTTTCTCCCCTGAATCAACCAACAAAAATCCATCAACATCCTTCGCGATTCTCTCTCTTCGATGCGTATCGATCCAAAATAAATTACACTCCCTATAATGAGCCGGCGCTGTAATCTTATGACTTTTCAGTTCCGCAGATTGCTCGGCGAAAGCGTCAAAAATAGAAGTATCGAATAAATCTGCTTCAAATATTTTGATTGCTCGGCGTTTTAAAGCAGCGACATTTGGATCCAATACCAAAAGCCCAAAATCGGCAAATAATTCAGAAACCCACTGCGCTGTTGCCTTTGAAAGTGTCTGATTTTTAGGCTGATACAATCTCGCCAAATTCTCAATTCTCTCCAGCGCCGCAGGATCTCTTTGAAACTTCTGCCTCATCCAATCCCATAAGCCGCCTAAATTTTGCGTAGGAATGCCACCAACCCCAGTTTTCCAATCAATATCACAAGTATATCGATCGCCAAATAAATCCACGTGATTGATTTCCGCCACATCGTGATCCTCCGTAGCCATCCAAAACAATGGAACAAAGTGCTTATCTGAAAAACGATGATTGAGATCATTGCACAAAACAATAGCCGAAGCAATTTTATAAATCACATACATCGGGCCCAATCCAAGATGGATTTGCTGACCCGTTACAACCACAAACGTATTTTCTTGCTTTAGTCGTTGTAAATTTTCTCTTTGCGATGCAGATCCGCCCTCGCCCAGCTGAGAATTTAAAATCCCCACCAATTCCTCGCGTTGTTCGGCACCAAAATGATGGGCTACATCACTGATAATTGCCTGCCAGTCGCTATGAATCCCCTCATGAGGATACAAACCCAACGGTTCTCTACCCCAAGCACTTTTTCTCAGTGTTTCAGAGATATGATCTTTGGGATATGGTTGGCCTACGACATTCACGATTTTACAACTTCACCAAATAAATCGTAGGTAGAAGCATCGGTAATTTTCACATTGGCGAAATCACCCATGCGCACGTAATTGTCTTTTGCTGGAACTCTGACTTCGTTGTCGACTTCGGGACTATCATATTCGGTACGACCCACGAATTCATCGCCTTCCAAGCGATCAAACAACACTTTTAATGTCTGACCCTTTAAGGATTGATTAAACACTTCCGAAATGCTCATTTGAGATTCCATCACGGCATCGGAACGACGTTGTTTTTCTTCTTGAGAGATATCGTCGGCTAAGCTATAAGCATGGGTATTTTCCTCATGGGAATAAGTAAACACACCCAATCGTTCGAACTTAATCTCCTCTATTGCATCAATCAAGTCCTTGACATCCGCTTCGGTTTCGCCAGGATGACCTACCAGCAGAGTAGTCCTTAATGCAATGCCTGGAACTCGGTCGCGAATCGCATTCAATACTTCATAGGTCCTGCGCTTGGTAATCCCACGTCGCATCGACTTAAGCATATTGTCCGATATATGCTGAATCGGAATATCCAAATAGTTACAAATATTACTTCGCTCGGCCATTACCTCCAACACATCCAATGGAAACTGCGATGGGTAGGCATAATGTAAACGCAGCCACTCCAACCCTTCCACATCAGAAAGATGCTTCATTAGATCGGCCAACTTGCGATCGCCATAAATATCCAAACCATAACTGGTGGAATCCTGAGCAATCAGCATCACTTCTTTCACGCCATTCTTCACCAACCCTTGAATTTCCTTTTTGATGATCTCTATGGGCCTAGAAACGTGCTTACCACGCATCAAAGGGATGGCACAGAACGAACAAGGTCGATCACAACCCTCCGAAATCTTGGTATAGGCATAATGCTTCGGCGTAGTTTGCAAACGCTCCCCTACCAACTCATGTTTATAGTCGGCGCCAACCGTCCTCAACAAATGAGGCATGTCCAACGTTCCAAACCAAGCATCAACTTCAGGAATCTCAGATTGCAGTTCATCTTTGTATCGATGCGACAAACAACCTGTTACATATAGCTTTTCGATGTTGCCTTTTGCTTTTTCATCCGCATATGCGAGGATAGTGTCGATGCTTTCTTGTTTTGCATTTTCTATGAATCCACACGTATTAACAATGATAATATCCGCATCGTCTTTTGTGCTTTCATGGGACACATCAAACTGCGATGCTTTCAGCTGACCCATGAGGACTTCACTATCCACTAGGTTTTTACTACAGCCTAGCGTTATGACATTAATTTTGGTTTCTTTATTCGATTTGGTTTTCACGATACAAAAATCGATTTGATAAAATCGTACTTGTTAAACAGCTTTAGATCTTCGGCTTTTTCGCCCAGACCGATATATTTCACAGGCAGGTTGTAGGCATGACTCACGCCAATCACTACACCGCCTTTGGCCGTACCATCTAATTTGGTAACTGCAAGCGTATTCACTTGGGTGGCAGCGGTAAATTGCTTGGCCTGTTCAAATGCGTTTTGTCCGGTTGTGGCATCAATCACCAACAATACTTCGTGGGGTGCATCGGGCTTAAATTTCTCAATAACACGACGAATTTTAGACAACTCATTCATCAAGCCAACCTTGTTGTGTAAACGTCCGGCTGTATCAATGATGACCACATCTGCATTCTCTTCTACGGCCTTCTTAACTGCATCAAACGCCACCGAAGCAGGGTCTGTATTCATGCCATGGGATACAATAGAAACCCCAGCGCGATTTTGCCAAATGGTCAATTGCTCCACTGCGGCCGCACGAAATGTATCGCCCGCACCCAAAATAACCTTTTTGCCTAACTGGGCATAGTGATGTGCCAACTTTCCGATGGTGGTTGTTTTACCTACACCATTGACACCAACCACCAAGACAACGTAGGGGGTTGATGCGCCATTGAGTGACAAATCTTGTGCTACTGGGTTGGTGATATCAGGCATCAATTTGGCAATCTCATCCGCCAGCAATTCATGCAACGCATCCTGAGAAACATAGGTTTCTTTAGAAACCCGCTTCTCTAGATTCTCAATAATTTGAACGGTTGTTTCTACGCCAACGTCAGATGTAAGTAAAACTTCCTCTAGTTCATCCAAAAAAGCAGCATCGATTTGTCGCTTCCCAGTGAATAATCGGCTCAATTTCGACAAAAAACCCGTACGAGTTTTTTCCAATGCCTGCTGTGTTTTAACAGCCTCGGGGGTTACTTCCTCGGGTTTAGCTTTGTTTTTTGAGAACCAATTAAACATTGACATGGGTTTTGGTGATGTGAAGGTAAAAAAAAAGCCCCATGAAGGGGCTGTAATATCTTAGAAATAACGAATTATTTCGCGAAGAATGCCTTTACCTTATCGGCTGGCAAAATTTCTTCTTTGAAAGAATACGCACCACTCTTTGGTGATTTAACGACTCTAATTGCTTTCACGTACTCGCTACCGGCATCTGCTCTTTTAAGCGTTGCTACTACCTTCTTTGCCATTATTTGATCTCCTTATGCATTGTTACTTTGCGCATGTATGGGTTGTATTTCTTCAACTCAATACGCTCAGCAGTGTTTTTCTTATTTTTAGTCGTGATGTAACGACTCATGCCAGCTACACCCGATCCTTTTTGTTCTGTGCATTCAAGAATCACTTGAACGCGGTTTCCTTTTTTTGCCATGATTAAATCTTTCCTTTCTTAAACAAATTGTTGATGCAAGAAGAAATTCCTTTCTTATCGATGGTTTTGATGGTAGACGCAGCTACTTTCAAAGTAATCCACTCCCCAGTTTCGGGGATATAGAACTTCTTGGTTTGAAGGTTTGGGTAAAAACGACGCTTCGTCTTCTTGTTAGAATGAGAAACATTGTTGCCCTTCAAGGCCTTTTTTCCGGTTAAATCACAAACTCGAGACATAATTTTTGGGGTTGCAAAGATAAGAAAAATGTTTAAATATTCAAAGTATTCACATCTTTTATTTGAGAATTATTGGTGATTTTAGTTCCTAGCATCACTTGCCAGGCCACAATTGCGATCAGAACACCGGCTTGTCGCTCCAAAAGGCTCTCAAACATCATTGCCGCAACGATTGCCAACCAAATCTGCTGATTACTATTCAAGGCATTCCCACCCATAGTTCTCAATCCAATAAATACGAAAATAAAAAACAAGACAGCTACGATCCAACCCGACTGCAGCGACATCTCCAACCATTGATTGTGCACCCCTATCCTATGTCGTTCCGCCAAAGAAACATCCAATCGCGAATATTCCATCTGCAATCGATCGTCCGTCCACACACCCGCTCCAATCACTGCGGAACTCGGTGTTGACCCCAATACACTCATGGAAGCTTTCCAAGCAACCCATCGCTGCCCAAAACTCTTGTGTGTTACATCGCCCCCTTTTAAAGTTGTTGAGAAATCATCCCATGTATTTGTCAAGCGATTTTTCGCACTCGGCAACAAAATCATCGACAGGATCAAAAGCGGCAAAACAACCAAAATACTACGTCGGATCGCCGGCCTACTATACGCCCATTTACCAACCATCAATGCGCCGCCGATATAAACCAATATCAATCCGGTTCGTGAACCCAAAACATGCATACAGAGCACAAGCACTGCAACCGAGGCTATCGCCAAATAGTTTTCCCGAAAATCCTTTTGAATCAAACCTCTGATTAGCAATAACACCATCACCCCCATCATCGTCGCGAATTCAATATGATACACGCCCGAATACAGCGGAATCGGCTTGCTTTCGAGTACCATTTGATCGTAAAATGTTCGATGCTGGAAATAATGAATCACACTACTTACGCCCACCCAAATCAAAGGAAGCACCCCCACAAACCAACCCCCACAAAATATCGTCCGTAACCGCCGCCCCCAACCATAAGCCATCGCAACGAATAATAGAGGAAGTTTAATTAATACCTTATTCAATGCCATCCGGCCCATCTCATTCTCCTTCTCCAACAACCCGCCCGCAACATCTAATGTCACCCCGGAAACCCCTCCAACCCCCACAGACCATGGCCAATAACCACTCATCCAAATCACACACATATTCCATCCCATACACAACGCTACCCCCCACCAAAACCATCGAATCAAACCCCTCTCCTCAACCCTTTCGCCCCAAACCCACAATTGGAATACGTAGGCAATCAATCCCATCGACGCCAATGCGGGCGAAAAATGGATACACCCCAACGATACCCACAAGAGCACATCGGTATTCAACCAAAACTTGACATCCAACGCCTTAAGGGGCCACATAACGAATCTGCAAGGTAGCGTTCTGCTGCGCAATACCCAAACGGTCCGCCACAGACTGACTGATCGCAATTTGCTTATTCCCCTTCTCCGGCAAAGAACCAATCACCGTGCAATACACCATTTTCTTGTTCGATGTATTAATCACAGCAATCACCTCGCCCTTTTTATGGTTATTCATCATCACCCATGAACGATCCGGCTGAATCCCCTCATATCCAATCTGAGCCGTTACCATTTTTTCATATTCCCTCATCGCCGACTTCACTTTTACTGCCTGCACCTGCTCTGGCATTCCACCCTGATTGTCGGTACCGACCAATGTTTTATCCGTTGGGACCACAGCAAGCCCCGACACCTTTTGCGTATTTGGCACTTCCGCTTCCCTAACAATCACTGGGGTTATCGATGTTTTTGCAATCGTTACCGAATCTATTTTTACGGGTTCAAGCGCCGCCAGCGACTTCTCGGTTTTGGGTATCCACAATTTCTGATTGATCGACAATTGCTCCGATGTCAGCTGATTGATCGACTTAATATCCGCCACCGAAACACCATATTTCTTCGAAATACTGAACAAACTCTGTCCTTTCTCTACCACATGGTCGAATGTATTTTCCGGAGCCATTTGCACATCTAACATCGCCACCGGTTTTTTCAACAACGCAGAATCCACACCCACCGCAACAGACTTCACTTCCGTTGCCGGTTTCACTTCCGTAGCCGTCTTTATTGCTGATTCTGGGGGTTTTTCATCCACGCCCTTTACCACAGACCCAGAAGTTTCCTCCACCGGATTCAAGCGAGGCGCAGCAATCGGCTCGGACTTAACAGGCTTCTTAGTCTTCTGCTTCACTTTCACGCGCATACCTGGCTTCAACATGCCAATGTCAGGATTCAACGCCTTCAATTCCTCAATGCTACAATGGTATTTCTTGCCGATGGCATATAGGGTTTCCCCCTTTTTTACTTTGTGCTCAATTTCGATTACTATCTCCGATGGATTGGTCTGACCTAGCGATGGATTGCTGTAAATCAAACTCATCAGCGCCATCACACTACCTTTCACTGCATACTTTTTCCAATTGATCATAGATACAATAATAATGTATGGAGATCTTTGATTTAAAAGCGACTATGCACAACGCAGCAGTTGTTTAATAAATCAAACACTCAACCAATCAGAAGGCAATGCTTGCTGCTCTCCTTTTTCCAAAAACACGATACGATGCGCTATCGCCCGAGCGACTTCCAAGTTGTGCGTAATGAAAATATAAGCCAATCCACGATCTCGCTGTAACCCCAGCAATAAATCCAATACTTGCTTCTGAACCAAAGGATCCAACGCCGCCACCGCCTCATCTAAGATCAACACCTTTGGGTCCGATGCCAAGGCCCGCGCGATGCACAATCGCTGTCGCTGCCCCCCACTCATTTCATGCGGATATGCACCTGCCAATCGCAAGTCAAAGCCCACTTCCGAAAGCAACTCCTTGCTGCGAATTTCTGCCTCTTCTCGACTACAATTTTTAACAAATCTCACCACCTCAGACACCGCGTCGATGGACTTATCGTTGGGATTTAAGGAAGAATATGGATCCTGAAACACCATCTGAATTCCGGTGGGTGGTTTCCGTTTCAACGACTCCGAATTCAACAGCACTGATCCCCCCGTGGGCAATTCCAAAGCCACCAACAATTTAGCCAATGTACTTTTCCCAGAGCCCGACAAACCCACAATGGCCAACGTTTCCCCGCGATGCAAAATATCGGTAAACCCCCGCAGCGCCTTTACCTCATATCCCTTTTGTTGATACGTCTTCCCCAAGTCGAGGATTTGCAACACCGGAACATATTCATCCAAAGGCTTCACCCAAACACCACTCGGCATCGCCTCCATCAACTCTCTTACATCTTGATGTGCATTTGCCCCAAACACCTCATCCCTTGAGCCCTGAGCCATGCAAACACCCTTTCGCAATACCGTTACTCCTTCCGCATATTGCTTTACCAAATCCAATTCATGACTCACCCAGAGCAATGCACTGCCCTGATCCTTGCAAATACGCTCCAAATCACGCATCACCTGCTGCCTAGCAACACTATCTAACGCCGTTGTGGGTTCGTCTGCCAATATCAATGATGGCTCGTGGACACAAGCCATGGCAATCATCACTCTCTGTCGTTGTCCGCCACTAAGCTGATGCGGATACGCACTCAAAATCCTATCTAAAATCTCCCCCAAACCCAATTGCGTTAACTTTCGATCCACTTTCTGCTTGGCCAGATCCAAGTTTGGCTCATGTATCATTGCCGACTCCATCAGTTGTTTTCCGCAGCGCATCTGGGGATTCAAAGCCGTCATTGGCTCCTGAAATATCATCCCGATTTCTTTGCCTCGAATACCTCGCCATGTTGTTTCCGATAAATCCGTTAATTCGATCTCATTCAATTGTACCGAGCCTGCCACAGTAAGCGCGGGCGACAACAAACCCATCACGCCAAACAATGTTAACGACTTACCACTACCGCTCTCCCCAATAATTCCATGAATTTCGCCGGGATTTACATCCAAAGCGTCCAATGTGAGCAAGGAATTCCCATTGATAGAAATCTTCAAATTTCGAATACTCAACAAGGGTCCGGTCACTGTCATCCAAACAAAGGTAATCACCATTGCTTTCAATTCACAAGGTCCAATATCGATAAAAAAAGAAAGCGGGCCGCATTCGGCCCGCTTTCACTATGGATTTCGGCAAAAAACTGAACGCAAAAGCGCCCCTTTAATCAACCGACAGCTTAATAGGAATTTCTCTCCAAGATTTTAAGAAGTTTCCGTTGTTCTGACCAGGCACCCAGCGGGGCGACTTTTTCAAAACACGAATGGCCTCAGTAGTAAATTCTGGACAACTTTTGGTATCTTCAATGGCCTGAACACGTGAAATTCTTCCGGCTTCATCCACCACAAAACGCAGCATTACAGAACCATTGATTCCTTCATCCTGACAGCGTTGAGGATAAATAAATTCGCCTGCAACGTAGTCTCTGAAAGCGGCTTCACCACCAGGATAATTGGCTTTAATCTGAACGTTCGTTGCAATATTATCACCTCCGCCAGTTGGACCACCGCCTTCATTAAAGTCTGGCGCTTCAAACTCATCGCCCCCTTCCTTAGTATCCTTACCGGTAGTTTTAATCTCATCTGGAGGAATAATCACATCTTCCGTAGTTGCATCTGGATTGATTTTTGGAACAACGTATTGCTGGGTAGCAACTTGAGGCTCTGGCTCTTCAATCTTCGGCTTTTCTGGCTCTTTCTCCTCTTCTTCAGGTGCTTTAACATCGTCGATATTGGTTACTTTTAATACCGTCTTGTGTTCCACTTCCTTTGGAAAGAAAAAATCATAAATAATCGGTGCGGCTGAAAACAAGCCCGTAATCGATAGCGCAATGATAGTTGCCATCGTTTGGTTCTTATTAAAGCTCTTGCGAATCTGATACGCACCGTACTCCTTAAATCGATCGGCAAACACCAGTTCGTTACGCGCTGGCGATTGCACTTGGTCCCATTTGTTCATCAAACTTTCTGACATAGCGATTAGGATTTAGTTTTTAGATCAATAAGCTTCTTTTCAAGCGGAGCCATTCCCTCGTCCACAGCAAAATACTTGGCGATCTGGCAAATCATAAATTCGTCCATCACGTCAATCACATTGCGATACGATGCTTTGTCGTCGTTCTTCAACAACACCACCAACTTCGAATCTCTTTGTGCTTGTTTTACTTTGGCATCGATGGCATTGCGCTTGGCAGTATCTTTCTCATCGATCTTGTTCAATTGTTTTTCAAAATCACGCAATTGTGTCAATAGCGTTAAATTGCTCTCAACCAATATTTTACGCAATCCATTTTTGGTGTAATCGGTCTCTTCCAAAACAGCTTTGTCGTTCAAAGCGCCACGATACCAATACACTTTATCACCCCCGGTTAAAAGTATGGTGATACCATCCTTTACCTCGGGCTGCTTCATATTTTTTAAATCCTTTTCATCCAGTTTTTCTGGAAAGATCATTCTCAACACCTTGGGCTGAGAGAACGTTGAGGTAAGTACGAAGAAGGTCAACAACAAAAACGCCAAATCCACCAAGGGGGTCATATCCACCCGGGTGCTCTGTTTTTTGGCTCTTTTTTTGCCACCGCCGCCTCCGCCACCATTACTTTGTATTTCTGCCATGGTTCTACTCTCCTATCTTTAGTCTTTAGGTTTGGCTTCCAAACCAGTGATCATCTGAAAATTCTTTACTTTGGCTTCTCTAAATACTTGGATAACGTTTTTCAAGACGTTGTATTTTGTGTTACCGTCGGCTTTTACCGCAAACTGAATGTAATTATCCTTATCAAAAGGCAACCCACGCTTGGTGGCTTCAGCTTCGCGGTCTTTAAAATCGTCGTGTGCTCTCAAACGGGCATTGTAGGCCCAGTGATAAAGCTGACTCTTTTTTATGTTTAACGTATCGTAGGGAACGCCAGCTTGCTGCACTTTCGCACGGGCATTGACTTCCAATTCTAGATACGAACTGATGGATTCCATTTTTAGTCCGATTGGACCAGCACCAGCAAATTTCTTTACTTCCTCTGCGCTCATTTGCACCTTGAAATCGCGCATCATATCTTTCAAAACCAGCTCTTTCACTGCCGGATTTGTGATTTCAATGAATACCCTTCCATCGGCATCTACGGTCACCAAAAACACCTGTTTAGGTATTTGCGCTTCGGTGGTAGAGGACGGAGGATCTACGAATACGGGCTCTGGAGCACGGAAACTTGAGGTCAACATAAAGAACGTTACCAGAAGGAATGCCAAATCCACCATTGGAGTCATATCCAATGAAGGGGTGGAACGGGGCATACTTACTTTAGGCATGTTCGTAAATTTAGGGCATTAATCCGGGTTTAAACCAAAAGGTAAATAACCGAATTAACCGTGGTTGGCCTGGAAGTTAGAAATAATAGAATAACCCGCCTCGTCCATGCTATGTGTCATAGTGTCAATGCGGTTCGAGAAATAGTTATAACTGATGATCGCCAAAGTTGATCCAATGATACCGAAAGCTGTATTAATCAATGCTTCAGAGATACCTGTTGCCAAGGCAGCAGTATCGGGAGTACCAGAGTTAGCCAACGCAGCAAACGCACGAATCATACCAAATACTGTTCCGATCAAACCGATCAAAGTACCAATAGATGCACAAGTTGTGATGATTACCAAATTCTTAGAAAGCATAGGCAATTCCAAGCTAGTTGCTTCTTCCAATTCCTTTTCGATAGCAGCTTTCTTCTCATCGCGATTCAAATCTGTTTTCGCAGCAACCACTTGGTAGCGAGTTAAACCAGAACGAACCACATTGGCCAAAGAACCACGCTGTTGATCACAAGCAGCAATCGCATCATCCAAATTGTTTTGCTCCAACATTGCACGCATTTTGTGTACAAATGCAGTTGCATTTCCACGACCTGAAGCGGCAGACAAAGTGATGAAACGCTCAATTGATACCAAAATTACAGTGATGTTAACCGCAATCAACAAAGGTACGATGGCGATACCACCGCGATAGATAATACCCAAAAGTCCCAATGGGTGACCTTTTGCGACGTCTCCATCTTCAAAGTTTGCAGGATTTCCTAAAAAGAAAATGTAAATTGAATACCCAGCGGCAATTGCAAACAAAATGGCAAGGCCAGAGAAATACGCCATCCAGGCATTATTTCCCGATTCGTTGTTGTTATTTGTCATAATAATTCTAAGTTTTTAATTTTTTAAAGTGCAATAATACGGCCGACCACAGTTAAAAGCAAGTAAAGAAAATGTTAAATCTGCTGAGAATTGAATGAAAATAAGGGCTTTTTTGTGTACTCAAAATTTAGGCGAATGGGCGCGGTAATTTTCTGCAAATTGTACGCCAGATAAAATTGCTGCATTTAATGAAGGGTTTGCGATTGATTGACCTGCCAGAAATTGATTCTGTTGAATGTTGGCATTAGTTGCGCTGCTTGGCAAATCATAGGAATACGGGGAATTCATAGGCAGCGCAGATTTCACTTCAAATGATTGTAAAAATTGGGCGTTGATGGGCCTCTGCAGTAAGTTCTCTACTTCCGTTAAAATTTCATTATTTGCCGCATGGGCATCCACATAGCCAGAAAAAGAGGGCTTCAACGATACCGACAACAAGTGCTTACCGTTGGGAGCATAATTGGATTGAACCATGGAGGGAACCGCAATAAGATTTACGCGTCCCATCCGGCTTGCGTTGAGCGCCAAAAATTTCCCCAAACCCGCATCGTGATCCAGGGAATAATACAAGGTTGTAGTTGAGCGATACGGGATTTCCGCCTGGTGATTTTCACCCACTGTAGAATTGAGGAAAATCTGACTGGGATTGAGTTTCGCGGCGATTCTATTGGGGAGTGTTTGGACTCCATTGGGCATAAGAAGTGCATCGCCTTTGGCTAGAGCCCAAAAGATAAAATCAAAAAGGGAGTATGGGGTTTGGAGGGCTTCTTCGAGAAAAATGCCTGTAAAAAAAGGTCGAAAAAATGATTCGATGATGGTTTCAGAAAACCCAAGTGAAAGTAGGTATTCTTGGGTTGTTTGAACGGGTTTGGTTGATTGAAAAAAATCGCTCGGTTTTTGGGATAATAATTTCTTACGAAGGGCGACAATTTTAATCACATCGGTGAGTTTAATATCGGGATGTAGTAGCGCTCCGATGCCTTTGATGCCGTGTTTGATAGGATCGGCGATGAGGGTTTTCCCGGTGGCTGTGAGCAGCCACGCGCCCGAGCCGAAGGCGAGGGCGCCATCCAAGAACCCACCCCGCTTGTAATCGTCTAACGCTGGATAAGCACTTTGAATCACTTGAAATCCATGATCCAATGAAAAACCGTCAATAAGTGTGGTTCGCAACTTCCCACCCCACCCATTACTTTCTTCATGCAATTCGTAAGGAATACCTAATTGTTGCAGTTTGTATGCAGCAGAAAGACCCGACATGCCCCCACCAACGACGGTAACAGGCCTGTTTATTGATGTCATTGATTAATTCCCAATGGGTTCACCCTCTGGCGCACGACGGCGAGGCCTATCCCCACCCGCACGATCTTCGACCCCTTCCGCGGGCTTCTTCTTTTTCCGCATTGAACGCGCCTTTGCAATCATTTCTTTCTTTATCTCTCGTTCGATACGTGGCAACTGAACCGCACGCTTCATACCAATCACCGGTTTTAATTTGATGGTATAGGTTTCCAACAATTGCACTTCCAATTTGCGCAGGGCGACAGCATCCTTAAAATACTGATCCGCTTCGGTTTCAGACAATTCGGAAGGACGTTTATCGTTCCATTTGTCTCTAAATCCGTGTTTTGAATCGCGCAACTTCAACTGATATTCGTCGTAAATAGGAAAAAACTTCACTTTCTCCGCATCAGTTAATGTGAGTTGTTCCACAAACAAAGTCTCACGAAACTTTCTTAACTCCTCTACTTTAGAGGCCCTAAGGCTATCTTTTTTGGCTTCATTTTGTGCCTTTGCCTTCACAGCAAATAACATCAACAAGCACAGGGTTATATATTTCATAAATTTCATAATGATTCAAAATCTAATTCTTCAAACATTTCATCTTCCATATCAAAGGTTGCTAATCCATTGTCCTCCAAGTCCTCTAGGGCTCGTTTGGTGCGGGGTGGCATTTCTTTGGCATCGATGATGGTATAAACATTGGGCTCTTTGTACTTAGGCATTTCACCCGTAAGCAAGGGCTCTACCAACTGCAATCCATCGGGAATCGTATCCTTGGGCGAAATGGGCTCATCCAATGGAGATTCTATCAGCGTGGGTTCATCTTGCTGCAATTCGGTAGCCATAGCCTCTTCCGCTTTGGGTGGCTGAATCGCATTCCATATAAAATATGCAGCAACAATGGCCGCCAATGAAGCTGCAATCCCTAACCAACCTGGGGTTGCCGATTCTTTCTGTCGTCCGGCAATGGGCGCAAAAGCCGTTGGCGGTGCATCTAGATTGATAGTTTGGGGCTCTTCTTCTACTATGATTTCCTCAACCATCGGAGCCTTTTGGGCATTGATTGGCGCGATATACGATTCTAATTCATCCAATCCCACAGATTCTGGGACTTCGTGGATAATAATTGACTCTGGCGTTTTTGATTCATCTTCGATAATCGACTCGACAACAAATTCCTCCTGCGGTTCGGAAACTTCTGTTTCTAACACAACCTCCTCAATTGTTTCAATCTTTGCGATTTCAGACTCAACTGATT
>Ga0102915_1000118_pt1 | contig 22503 bp, 24 predicted proteins | sample Colrivmet1561A02_FD_78199 | JGI IMG/M metagenome (GOLD analysis project Ga0102915, IMG submission 78199) | Estuarine microbial communities from the Columbia River estuary - metaG 1561A-02 | ecosystem: Environmental > Aquatic > Marine > Intertidal zone > Estuary | place: USA: Columbia River...
AAAAGGAATTGGGCCGTCAGCGGATCGTTATCCATTAAGACGCTAACTAGTACAATCGAAAAGTCCCGCAGTAGCGGGACTTTTTTTATTTCAGTTGAATGAGCGGAAGGTGCGTGCTTCCCTCGGTGTGTGTGATCTTCAATTGGTAGTTGCCTGCCGGGAGATTTGGAAAGTTTAAGGCTTGATTGCTGCCTGCAGCCATACGAGAAATCGTTCCGTTCCAGATCAATTGTCCGTTCAGGCTGAACAATTGAATGGAAGAGGCTGGAATATTCTTTTTAGAATGAAGCCAGAATTGATTGCGTCCCGGATTCGGGTAAAGAGACAACCCGAATTCTTGCGGGCTTACATTGTTGATGCTGGTTATTACGCCGGATAGATCATATTGCGAGAAGACGGGATAATGGTCCGAGGTGTTGTGCGCACTCACGTAATCGGGAACGATTGTTGTGACATCGGTTCGAACCTTCGCCGAATTGGGTACATAAAAAGGTACGGCTTCATTGGAGATGATGTGATTGTCGATCACATTGGGGAAATTGATCATGGTAGTCTGACCGGCAACACCCAGGGGTAACGTGATCGAACGATAGCTGTCGGCATCGGTACTGTCGGCCACGATGGAGGTGTAACTACTTACGGTAGCACCGGGGTAGATCGAGGTGTTCAATGCGTCGTTGAAATCGCCGATGATGAAATTCAGGGTGTTGTTGAATTGGGCGTCCAGGGTGTCTTTGAGTTCTTGGGCGGCACCGAATCGTTTTTCATAATCGGATTGGGTAGCACCGGCTTTACCGTGGAGTAGAAAAACGTTGATGTTTTTGCTGATGCCGTTGATGGTGGCGGTAGCCGAGAATAGAAAAGGGAAGCGGCCCGAAGCCCAGTTGGTATTTGCCGTGGGGCTGTTTCGACTTATACCACGGGTGCGCACGTTGGCAAAAACAGATTTTCGGTAGATGAACGCTTGTTTCTGTCCGCTGGTCCAACTATTTCCGGTACCTGTAGAATTGCTGGAGCAGTAAGGAGCAATGACAAAACCATATTCATTTTGTCCGAGCGAATCGACCAATCGGCGAAAGCGCATGGAATCCACGATTTCTGAAACACCATATAGATCCGCGTTGAGCATCCGTAGAATGCGTTTGGCATTGAATTCCTGCAGGTCCTTATCGGTGGGTCCGCTGTTGTAAGGAGCACCAAAATACTCGATGTTCCAGCCTACAATGTCCAATGTGTTAGAAGAACTCTGCGCATGGCCCGGATGTGCCATCAGCATTAGAATAAAACCAATCGAACAAAAGGCAGATCGGGTGATCTGGGAGGTTGTGTGTTTCATCACCTACAAAAGTAGGGAATTGGATGGGGCTATTGGGCAGCGCGGATGTCGAGCACGCGGATCTGAAGTGAAACGTTTCCTTGGAACTCGTTTTCTTCGATGTGACAGACCAAGTCGATCGGTTTTCCTTCTAACAACAGGGTGGCTTTTTTGGCCAGTCCAAATCCGATACCGGAGATGCGGGCGGAGCCTTGTTTTACGACAAACCGAAGATGATCTTCTTTGACGATCTTGGAATATCCGGCATCGGTAACGTGGCGGATTAGGAATATCGGTGGTTCATTATCCGGGCCGAATGGCTCCATCTGACGGAGGATGTCAAAGAATTTTGGTTGAATCTGTTCCAGTTGAATTTCTGCATCGACTCGAATGCTCGGTGTGAGCAACGTGCGATCTAGCGAGTTTGATACGGCTTGTTCAAAGCGTTCACGAAAAGCGTCCACTTGGTCGTGGGGCAGGCTCATGCCCGCGGCAGCCATGTGGCCTCCGTAGCGCGTAAGCAGATCCCGACAGGCATAGATCGCTTCATACAGATTGAATCCGGGAATGCTGCGGGCGCTGCCGGTGGCTTCATCGCCGGAACGGGTGAGTACGATGGTGGGTCGGTGATAAGTTTCGATGAGTCGGGAAGCGACGATTCCTACGACGCCCTTGTGCCAATCGGGTTGATAGACCAAGGTGGAGACCCGTTCTTCCCATTGGGGGTTGGATTCAATTTGTTGGAGGGCTTCGCGGGTGATGGAACGATCGGCTTGTCTGCGTTCGTCGTTGTCGGCATGCAGGGCCTCCGCATACTCACGGGCAATTTCTTCATCGGCGGCGGTGAATAGTTCCACGGCTTTGCAGGCATCATCCATGCGTCCGGCAGCGTTCACACGCGGCGCGATCATGAACACCAGATTTTGGATCTGCAGTTGTTTTTTCAGTCCACTCAAATTGGCCAACGCGCGGATACCGATGTTTGGATGTTCGTTAGCTTTTTTTAGTCCCCGGTAGGTGAGTATTCGATTCTCTCCACTCATGGAAACGATGTCGGCCGCAATGGCGGTAGCCAGCAGATCGATGTTTTCATCAGCCTCCGATATCGGCCAACCCATGCGCTCGCAGAGGGCGCACATCAACTTGTAGCCAACGCCGCAACCGCAGAGTTCTTTGAAGGGGTAGGGGCAATCGGATTGTTTGGCATTGAGGATGGCGATGGCGGGCGGAAGAAGGGGGTCGGGGAGGTGGTGGTCGCATATGATCACATCGATGCCGTGGGCTTTTGCATCGGCGATCAATTCAACCGATTTGATGCCGCAATCGAGCGTAACAATGAGTTGGTAGCCTTGTTGAATGGCGTGATCGATGCCGGCGCGACTGAGTCCGTATCCTTCCCGGTATCGGTGTGGAATGTAAAAGTCGACTGCCGAATGATGTTTGCGTAAAAAGGCATAGAAACTAGCCACCGAGGTGGTTCCGTCTACGTCGTAATCACCATAGATCAGGATTTTCTCTCCTTGATTCAAGGCTTGCTGCAGTCGATCCACCGCCTTGTCCATGTCTTTCATCAGCCAGGGCGAATGCAGTAGTGCTTCCTGCGGACGAAAGAATTTGCGTGCGGTCTCCAGGTCAGTGATCCCGCGATTCACCAATAGTTGGAGCAATACAGGATTTAGCTTTAGATCCAGTCGAAGGCGTTCTATGGCCTCCGGATCGGGGGTGTGCAGGATCCAGCGTTTTTCCATTGGGTGAGAAAAGATAGCTTAATACCGACGTTCAGTTACAAAGCGGACCATGTCTTCCAGGCCCTGTTGCACAGGGGATTCAGGAAACAGGTGTAGTTGTTCGATCGCCTGAGATTTAAAAGTATTCATTTTATCGGTTGCATATTGAATGCCGCCGTACTCATTTACGGTACGAATCACCCAATCAACTTTATCGGATTGGGTATTTTCATTTTTGAGTATGTAGATCAACTTTTGTCGGATCGGGCGTTCGGCTTGTTGCAATGTATAAATCAGGGGTAGGCTTAGTTTTTTTTCTTTGATGTCGTTGCCGGTGGGTTTCCCGATGCGTTCTTGTGTGTAATCGAATAGGTCGTCTTTGATCTGAAAGGCCATGCCGGTGGTTTCTCCGAAAAGTCGGAGCCGTTCTGTCAGGGTATTGTCTTCGCTGGCCGACCAAGCACCGGCGGAGCAGGCGGAGGCAAGCAGCGAGGCGGTCTTATTTCGAATGATCTCGAAATAGACTTCTTCTTTGAGGTTTAGGCTACGGGCTTTTTCCAATTGAAGCAATTCGCCTTCGCTCATGAGGCGGACGGCATCCGAGAGAATATGCAAGATCCGGTAGTCTTGGTGATCGAGGGAGAGCAGCAATCCTTTGGCCAACAGGTAGTCGCCAATGAGTACATTGGCCTTGGCTTTCCAGAGGGCGTAGGTGGAAAAAAAGCCTCTTCGCTCCAGCGAGTCGTCCACCACATCGTCGTGCACCAGGGTAGCGGTGTGTAAAATTTCGACCAGGGAGGCGGCGCGGTAGGTTTTTTCGTTGATGTCGCCGCAGAGTTTAGCGGAGAGCAGCACGAACATAGGACGTAGTTGCTTGCCTTTGCGCTTAACTACATAACGCATGATCCGATCGAGCAGGGGGGCTTGGCTGCGAACAGCGCCCTGGAACTCGATCTCGAATCGTTTCAGCTCCGATTCGATCAGGTGAGTGGGTAGTTTCATGCCAGAAATCAGGATTTGTTCCGTTCAAGATCATTGTAGGCCCGAGCGAAAAGCCAAATCTTGTTTTTGAATTAAGTGCTTGAAAGTTAATGGAATAACTAAGCAAATAAACGAAGGAAAATTTGGAAAATCCCCTTATTTTATTATTTTTGTGCACATTTCGATCAATCAATAAAACAATTTAATACATCGTTATGCTCAGCAAATCGTTCCGGATCCTGTTCTTGCTGTCCTCCATGTTGATTTCCACGGCCTTCGCTCAGAATGTTGGTGGTGGTTACGACTTGAAGGACTCTTCCCTGATCCCCAGCAAGCGCATGCCGCAGCACACTGAATTCCTCAATGGCACCTACAACTTCCCGTCTAAGCCCCGCAACCAGTGGGAGATCGGCGTGAAGGGTGGTTTGTTTCAGATCAGTGGAGACATCCCGGCTCAAGTATTGTCGCCTGGTTTTGGCGTACACGTACGCAAGGCCTTCGGCTACATTTTCTCCCTCCGCATGGAGTACATGAACGCCGTGGGTAAGGGATATAGTTTTGTGGCCAATGAGAACTATGCTAAGAATGCTGGATGGGGAGCCAACATTGCTGATCCCAATCAACGCTATTCTGCTCCTCGTATGACAATCGTTGCGCCGGGTGGTGTAACTGGTATTGTCTCTTCCAAAACCGGATTGGCCTCCACGCCGCTTGAACATGTCTTCTACAACTACAAAGCCAAGGTGCAAGACCTTAGTTTGCAAGGAGTCGTAACCCTGAACAATGTCCGTTTTCACAAATCCAAGACCGGCATGAATTTTTATGGATTTGGTGGTGTGGGTGGAAGCATTTACGAAACCCGTGTTAATGCGCTGAATGGAAATACGAAATACAACTTTATGACCCTGACTTCTTCGTCGTACAAGGATCGTAAAGATTTTATTAAGAACATGAAGAACAATGTGCTCGATGATGATTTCGAGACATTAGCCGAAAATCAAGGTAACCGTCGCCCTAAGCTCTTTGGTCAGACGTTCAAGCCTTCGGCAAATGTGGGAGTCGGCGTAGCTTTCAAACTCAACAATCGCCTGAACCTGGCCATTGAAGACCGCTGGACCATCGTTAAAGATGACCTGTTGGATGGTCAACGTTGGCAAGAAAATGCTTGGGGTGATGCATCCCTTACCCGCGATTACGATTCTTACAACTATCTCAGCGTTGGCTTGAATATCAATTTGGGTTCCAAGTCCATCGAGCCTTTGTGGTGGATCAACCCGCTGGATTATGCCTACAGCGAAATCCGCAACCCTCGTTTGATGAAATTCCCCAAGCCTGTTTTGCCTGATACCGATGGAGATGGCGTTACCGATCAATTTGATCGTGAGCAAACTCCTGCCGGTTGCCCGGTTGATAGCCATGGTGTAAGCTTGGATACGGATGGTGATGGTGTTCCTGATTGTAAAGACAAGGAATTGATCACCCCGACCTATTGCCAGCAAAATGTAGACGCGGATGGTGTTGGCAAATGCCTCTGCCCTGAAGATTGCAAAACCACCCCTCCTCCGCCTCCAAGTTGTGCGGAAAGCATGGGTCCCCTGCCCAGCATCGCCTTCAAAGCCGGTTCGAACAAGCTGAGCGATGATGCCAAGGCTACTTTGGCCACGGCCGCTGCTGCCATCCGCAACAACCCAGGTTGTAAAGTTGCTGTGGTTGGATATTGCTCTACCAACAAGAAAGAACAACAAGTGAGTTGGGATCATGTAAATGCCGTGATCAACCACCTGGTTGATAAAGAAGGCATCAGCATTGACCGCTTTATCTTCAACTATGGTCAGCAAGGTGGCGACTGCAACACAGTCGACCTGCGTGCTGCCGCTGAAGGAGAGTCTGGCCCCAACCGCGTAGAACCTCCGCATCCAAACCTGCGCAAGAACTAAGCATTCCTCAAATCAGTATAAGTCCCGCCCCTCGGCGGGACTTTCTTTTTCCCTTTATCATAACCTTAACGGCAACTGGGCTCAACCTAACCGATTTTCCCCCAGATTTGCCCCAGAACCATTAACTTTGTTCCCCCTATGCCGCTTCGTCTCGTAGGCCTATGGATGGCCTTTTTTGGGTTGATTAGTGTACTGCCCGGTTGCAGCAGCAGCATGACCAAGCTGTTGAAGAACCCGGACCCAGCTTATAAGCTGCGCATGGCGGAACAGTTCTTTGCCAAAGAGCAATACATCAAGGCCCAGCAGGTTTATGAAGATGTCATGCCGTATTACAAGGCGAACAAAGAGTTCGAAGACATCTACTACAAATACGCCTACTGTGCCTACAACCTGGGCGATTTCATGAACGCCGAGAACCTCTTCAAAAGCTACCTGGAAATCTTTCCCAATAGCACCAAGGCTGAAGAGATCGACTACATGCGCGCCTACTCGTTCTACAAACAATCGCCCAAAGCGGAGTTGGACCAAACCAATACGCTGAAAGCGATGGGCATGATGCAGACTTTCATCAACACCCACCCCGGTTCTGCCCGCAATAAGCAGGCAACTGAAATCATCGATATCTGCCGGGTGAAACTGGAGTTGAAGGATCAAAAAAGTGCACAACTCTACTTCGACCTCGGACAGTTCCGCGCGGCTGGGGTGGCTTTTACCACCTTGCTGAACAACTACCCCGATTCAGATCGAGGCGATGTATACAAGTTGATGATCATCAAATCCTATTTCCGCTACGCCGAGATGAGTGTGGAAGAAAAGAAAGTGGAGCGGTTCGAACAAGTGATCAACGAATGCTACGAATTTGTAGATCGCTTCCCCGATAGCAAACTGCGAAAAGAAACAGAAGATTTTTTAACTCGATCGAAAGAAAATATTAAAAACCTGACCAATGAGTAAGTTACGTCGCCAGCTCAGTGCCGGCATCACCAACAATGTAGAGACCCGTCACCTTGAAGAGATGAAGAGCAAGACCGGCAATCTCTATGCGTCGATCGCCATCATGGGCAAACGCGCCAACCAGATCAACATCGCCATCAAGGAAGAACTACACAATAAACTGGAAGAGTTCGCCAGCCACACCGAAAGCATGGAAGAGATCCACGAAAACAAGGAGCAGATCGAGATCTCCCGCGCCTACGAGCGTATGCCCAACCCGGCTCTCCAAGCTACCCACGAGTTTCTGGAAGACAAAGTGTATTTCCGCCACAACGAGGATGAGCTGTTTAGCTGATCCCCGGATTTAAAATAATGTGAAAGCGATGGACTTCCATCGCTTTTTCGTTTCCAGGTATCTGATAAAGCCGGTAAATTTGATCTGCTGTACATGCCCTTGAGATCTCTGTCCATATCAATCATACTGATCGCCCTGTTTCTACAGGCGAGCAACCCGATGCATGCTCAGGAAGTGTTTGCCCGCTTCACGGTCAATTCCAGTAAGGTCAGTACCCAGATCGATAAGAAGATCTTTCAGACCCTCCAGAACGGCATCACGAATTTTATCAATAACCGCAAGTGGACCAACGACGTATTCCAACCCACCGAACGCATCCAATGCAGCTTCGTATTGAACATCGAACAAGACCTGGGCAGCAACGTCTTTAAAGGTCGGCTCACCGTTCAAGCCGCCCGGCCCGCCTTCAACACGGCTTACGATTCGCCCCTACTGAATTTTCAAGACGACAACGTAGTGTTTAAATACATCGAATTCCAACCCATCGAATTCAATGAGAACCGCGTGCAAGGCAACGATCCGCTGGTGGGCAACCTGACCGCCATCCTCGCTTATTACATCAACCTCATCCTTGGCATCGATTACGATTCATTTTCCATCCGCGGTGGCGAACCTTATTTCCTTCGATTGTGGAACATTGTCAACAACGCACCCGATAGCCGCGACATCTCCGGCTGGAAATCGTTCGACGGACTACGCAATCGGTATTGGCTGGCCGAAAATTTCAACAACAATCGCTTCGCGCTCATGCACGATGCACTCTATGCCTATTACCGAACGGGCCTGGATGTTTTCTACGAGAACGAAGAAGCAGGACGAACCGGAATTCTCAATGCACTCAGCTTTCTGCAAACCATTCAATCTGAAAACCCCAGTGCCATGATCCTGCCTTTCTTCTTTCAAGGCAAAGGCAATGAGTTGGTGAAGATCTTTTCCAAGGCCAACGGCGAACAAAAAACCCGCGCCCGAGAACTGCTGACCAAACTGGACATCACCAACGGCTCCCTGTACAAAGAACTTCGATGAAACGACTGCTCCCGTTTCTTTTATTACCAATCCTCCTCGTGGCTTGTCAACGAACATCGGCCCGTCCCGACAACGTGCTCGCTCCAGCGAAAATGGAGCCCCTATTGTGGGAATTGCTGCAGGCCGATCAATTTGTAAGCAGCTTCGTAATCGGTCGAGATACCTCCCTCTCTACGCATGCCACCGGCCCTCAACTCTACCAATCCATCTTAAAAAAATACGGGGTCAGCGATTCGGTATTTAAAGCCAGCCTTGCCTATTACAAAGCCCATCCCAAGGAGTTTCTTCCGATGTTGGACTCACTGAGCCAAAAGCCCGACTTGGCTCCTACATCCATTTTGGACACACAGGTCACCTCAAAACCCAAACCCATTTCAACCCCGGTGCCCACCCCAAATATTCAGCGCGATCCAAGCAAACCAGCCGTCAACGCTCCCCAGCCATTGGCCTACTAGTTCCGGATTCTTGATTAATTTCACCGAACAAGTGTACGTATATGAATAAAGTGGTTGCTGATGCCCGCACCGCCATTTCCGATGTTCACGATGGCGCGGTGCTCATGCTGGGTGGGTTTGGACTCTGTGGCATTCCGGAGAATTGCATTGCTGCCCTGGTGGAGAAACAAGTGACCCAGCTCACATGCATATCCAACAACGCGGGCGTGGACGATTTCGGAATCGGCCTGCTGCTGAAACAACATCAAGTCAAAAAAATGATCTCCTCCTATGTGGGCGAGAACGCAGAATTCGAACGACAATTACTCTCCGGAGAATTGGAAGTGGATTTAATTCCGCAGGGAACCTTGGCCACCCGTTGCTTAGCAGCCGGCTATGGGATGCCCGCCATATACACACCCGCCGGTGTTGGAACGGAAGTGGCCATGGGCAAAGAAGTACGAAATTTCAATGGGAAGGACTACCTCATGGAGTTGGCGTTCGAAGCTGATTTCGCCATCGTGAAAGCGTGGAAGGGCGATACACACGGCAATCTCATCTTTCGGGCTACGTCGCGCAATTTCAATCCGCTGATGGCCATGGCCGGCAAGATCACCATCGCTGAAGTAGAAGAACTGGTGCCCGCCGGCACACTGGATCCTGATGCCATTCACACACCCGGCATTTATGTGAATCGAATTTTTCAGGGAGTGAATTATGAAAAGCGCATCGAACAACGCACCACCCGAACCCTTTAACGAATTTCCTCATGGCATTGAATAAAGAACAGATTGCACAACGCATTGCGCGTGAACTTCGCGATGGATATTATGTAAACCTTGGCATCGGCATTCCCACGCTGGTGGCCAATTACATCCCAACCGGCATGAACGTGGTGCTCCAAAGTGAAAATGGATTGTTGGGCATGGGCCCCTTTCCCCTTACGGGCGAAGAAGACCCCGATCTGATCAACGCGGGCAAGCAGACCATAACCACCGTCCCGGGTTCCGTATTCTTTGATTCGGCCATGAGCTTCGGCATGATTCGAACCGGTAGAGTCGACCTCACGGTACTCGGTGCGATGGAAGTCAGCCAGCAAGGCGACATCGCCAATTGGAAGATCCCCGGTAAGATGGTCAAAGGAATGGGCGGTGCCATGGATCTGGTGGCCAGTGCTCAAAACATTGTGGTGGCGATGATGCACACCAATCCCAAAGGCGAATCCAAGTTATTGCCGGCATGTGCCCTTCCGCTGACCGGCAAGCGCTGTGTTAAACGCGTTGTTTCCGATTTGGCCGTACTGGATATTCGGGATGATCGATTCCATTTATTGGAGCGCGCGCCAGGAGTTTCCGTTGATTACATTCGGGAACGAACTGCAGGCGAATTGGTGGTGCCGGACGAAGTGCCGGAAATTCAGTTTTAAGCTCAGTCGATCAGATCATTCTTCACGGCGAAGAAGACCAACCCGGCCGTGTTTTTAGTGCCGAACCGTTCCATTAGTCGATCCTTGATCGCTTCCACGGTACGCGAACTGATTCCCATTTTCTCGGCGATTTCAGCCGCCGTGTGTTCCATACAAATGTTGCGCAACACATCTTTTTCCCGATCGGTCAATACGATCTCCGATTTCAGATCAGGGATAGCCTTGGTCTTGGCATGTGATTTTTTGAGCAGGATCCGATTTACGAACTGATTCAGGTAATAACCTTTGCTCATTACCTCTTGAATCGCCTTGCGAATCTCTTGCGGTTCCGCATTTTTCAATAAATATCCATTGGCCCCATTCTCCATGAGGTGATATACGAACCGTTCATCTTCGTACATCGTGAGGATCAGCACGCGGATATTCGGAAATTTTTGGGCGATGACCTTGGTGGTCTCGATGCCATCCATACCCGGCATTCGAAGATCGAGCAGTACAACCTGTGCACCGCTATTGCCCAAATTGTCTATCAGTTCTTGTCCGTTCTCGGCCTCGAGTACGAACTCCAATTGCGTATAGGGGCGCAACGAAAGGATGACTCCTTTTCGGAATAGCTTGTGGTCATCGGCTATGGCTATGCGAATCGTTTCCATCCTTATTTAAAGATACGGATGGATGTTCAGCCAATCAGATCAAGGATTCAGCATGGGGGAGCTGCACCGTCACTTTGTAATAGGTGAGGCTGGAATCGCGTTCAAAATGGATCTGCCCATCAACTACGCGCAGGCGACTGGTTATGTTTTTCAGTCCTAGGCCTTCCTGTCGCTTGTTCAGTGCTTCGAAGTCGTTTTGTTCCAGTCCGCGTCCGTCGTGGTGAATGCGGAGGAAAAATTTACCGTCGTGCGTGTTCTGAGTAAGGTGAATAAAACCGGAGTCGCTGTGCTTGAGGATGTTGTTAACCAACTCCTGAACAACCCGGAATACGATCAGTTCCTTTTCCACTTTCATGCGGTGCTTGTAATCGTGGAAGCGGCTGCTGGCATTGATGGCGCCGGAGCCATTGATCTTTTGGAAAATGTCGTTGATGGCCGACTCGAGTCCAAAATTCTTCAGGGTAGGGGGCATCAGGCTGTGGCTGATGTTGCGGACCAATTGGATGGTGTCGTCTATGATCTGCCGGGCCTGAAAAATCGACTGGAGCTGGGAGGCTTTATCCTGATTAACAAGGTTCTCATTGAGGTACAAACGGGCGGTGGCTAGGAGCGGACCGGCATCGTCGTGTAGGTCGGCTGCCAGTCGCTGACGTTCTTCTTCTTGCAGTTTGATGGAGGCATTCAGGAGCAGCTGTTGTTGTTCCTGCTCCATGGTCTGGATCCGTTCATTGAATTTCTTGACCCGTCGTTGGTGCAAAACAATGAAGACGATGAGTCCCACGGTCAACAGCATCATACCCAATGTACCCAAAAGGAGCACGACGGAAAGTCCGGCCGTGGTTTGTTGCATTAGGTATACAAGCAGTTTCATAGGGTTAGATCAGGTCCAGGTTGGGGGCATTAAAAAAATTCGACCGGGAGGTTGATTCCTTCTTGCTGGGTAGATAGAACAGTCCCACGGTAAAGAGTAGATTCTTAATTATATCCCCGATATAGGAATAATGGTAATAGTTTTTGATGACCTCATTGTCGACATGATTCACCAGCAGGTTGAAGAAGAAGGTATGTCCTAGATAAACCAACATCCCCGTCATAAACCAAAAGAACGGGTCTTGATACAAATAATGCTCATCCACTTGCTTGAACCGGAGGTAGAAGAAGTAAATGACATTAGTCAATATAAAAATTGTTTCGACCCCGATATTTAGTGAGTCACCCCTTTGGCCGTGATAATAGGTTTGGATGGTAATTATGTAAACGAAAAAGATACAAATACTTGACAATAAAATTGTCTTTGAAAGCAGCGTTGTACTAGATTGATATATTATCGTGCTAAAACTAACAAACTCAAGAGCGGTATATATGTGGTAGTAGATATTGTTCCCAATAAGTTGAATTAATTGTGAAAAGAAAATGTTAAGCAGGGCAAATGAAAAACAATGGACTAAAACCAGGGTTTCCAGCCAATTAATTTCCTTGTTTATCAGATAGCGTCTGAAAACAAATAGAGCGGGGATGAAAAAGGATGCCCGGAGTAAAAAAAGAAAGAGGTTCTCCAATTTTTAACCTTAGGGGTCAAAAATAGAGAACCTCTTCTAAGTTGTAGGTATTAGGATTAGTACAGGCGTTATTCCCAGATTAACTCTGAAATAAGAGTGTTTTGGAAGATTCTTTTGATTTTGTTCATAACTGGTTCATTTTAAGGATGTCCGATGTTGTTATTGGGACAGTGAATTTCACTTACCGGCCTTCCGTGGTCAACCGGTATCCCACTATCGGGTTACCCTTAAAATCGTATAATCCCCACAGCCCCATGGGGTTTTAACGATTCAATTTCCGAAAAGTACTTGGTATAAATACGAAATACTACGATATTAAAACAGTATAAATACTATCGTAAAACCCCGCAAAAATCGATGAAATGAGGTGGTTTATCCACAATTGTGGATTTTGCTGACCGGTGTTAGTTGCCGTTTCGGATCAGCAAGAAGGCTTAAGTAATTGAAAATCAATGTAAAGTGCTGAATTCGAATCCTTATGAGCAGGAAGGGGGCTGTTTTTAGGCCGTTCAGGGCAGATCTGGTTCAAAAGACGGGTTGCCGGAACCTTGTTTTTGAATTGAATATCAAGGGAATCGGTTGGATTTTGGTGAGACGGCCAGCCAATGAAAAACTACGATTTTGGGCCTGTTTTTTCACGTAAGCTTAGGAAATGGTCTCAAATCAGACGTTCACAATGCCGTGGCGTATGGCAAAAATGGCTAGTCCCACCCGGCTTTTGATATCGAGTTTTACAAAAAGCTGATCACGTAAGCCATCCACGGCCCGGGGATTCAGCCCCATTTGCTGGGCTACCTCTTTGTAGGTGAGCTCGGAACAGGCCAATTTCAGAAAAGCCAGTTCTTGCTCGCTGAGCAGGTTTTTTTGGAGCACCATCTTGCCCTCGTCGTTTACCCGGAACAGCTGGGCAATTCGGCTACTGGTATAGTTGGAATAGTAGTATCCGGTGTCCATCACGGTTTGTATCGCTTGTTTGAGCTCATCGGGGTGGATGTCTTTTTTCAGGAATCCCTTAACGCCGGCTTGAAGCAGCCGAATCAGCGAAAGTTCCGAATCATACATCGTCAGCATCAAAACCCGTATTTCGGGCTGGTGCTCCTGAACCCAGGTGGCCACTTCCCACCCACTGATTTTGGGCATATTCAAATCAAGGATCAGTACATCGGGCACATGTCCGTTTTGCATGGCCTTGATGAGTTCTTCCCCATTGGAGGCTTTTACGATCACCTGACAGTTTCCGAACCCGTCGATGAGCGTAGCCAAGGCATCACGAAGCAGAACATGGTCATCGGCCAGGCCGATCTTTATTTTATTGGGCATTTTGCTCATATGGGATGGTGAATTGTAAGCGTGTTCCTTTACCGGGCTCCGAATGAATTTCTAGGTGGCCATTCAGAAATCGGATGCGGTTCTCAATGTTGGCCAGTCCTGTAGTACGGGAGCGGCCAATATTTTTTGGATCGAAGCCCCTGCCATCGTCGGTAAGGGTTATCCGGATGGAGGAGGGATGAAAATGGATGAGAAGCAAGGTGCGACCGGCTTCCGCATATTTGAGGATGTTCTGAAATCCTTCCTGAATGATCCGATAGATCACCACCTCTTTTTGTGGGTCGAGGTAGGCCGTGAATCCGGTCACCTCGTAATGCACCTCAAATCGGCTCAGCGATCGGATCCGGTTGATCTCTTCTTCTATCGCATGCAAGAGTCCGTGTTGCAACAGGGCATCTGCATTCAGGTTTTTAGAAATATCGGATAGCTGTTGGATGGAATGGCCCAACAGGTCAATGGCCATGTGAACCTTGCCCCCTTCCAAAAATTCGGGAGGGGTTCGCAGTGTATTCAATTGCAATTTTGCGAGAGTTAGGCTGTGGCCGATCGAGTCGTGAATCTCGCGGGCAATGTTGTGTGAAGTCTGCTCTTGGATTTCGAGTTTAACATCAAGTAACAATTTTTCGTATTCGTCTCTTTGGCCTTGTATTTCAATTGAGTGTTTACGATACGACCTCTGATATTTGTAAATAATGAACACAACAAAGGTGACTGTGCTTAGAATCACAATACTTGCCGTTATTGTGAAAAGAATCAGTTCCAGATTTGTGTTTTGCATTTTAGTGAAATTGTTATGAAAACGAAAAGAATAGAATAAGGTAAGTAGTATAGTAATGCTGGTAGTAGCAAGTCAAAAGTTGAATTGCCAGTTGGGAAGTTTGGGCCTATAATATAAAATGGAGCAGAAATAGCGCAGTAAAAGAGGGCGCCGGTGAAGCACCAGAACGATCCTCGATTAAATAAATTAGTTTCCGGAATTATTTTTATTTGGCTAATAAAATAACTAAGTGACAAGAAAAAAATAAATAGAAATTCGATAGTGCCGAGAGCGTATGTAAGTTCTAGAAGGAATTTTGTGCCATTAAAGAAGCTGTTTGAAATAATTGCAACAAAAAAGCAGAGAAGAAATGTTGAAAGTGATCGAGTCAGCCTGTAAGAATATTTACTGGGGAATACCCTATTGTATAGCTCACTAAAAAAATAAAATTCCGAGAGAGCGATTAATGAGTTGGAAAAATTAATATAGTAGCTTTTAATTTCATAATTTATGTTTGGATTAGGTGATATAAGATTGTCAATTAGGCCTAATGTCAACTCCAGTATTAAGTATACTCTTAGGATTTTATAAAGGTGGTCAGTATTATCTTTCTTCCTAGAGTAGTAAAGTGCAACTAATACAGTTAACCAAAGAACAACTTTGGTAAAGTAGAATTTTGTAATGTATTGTGACGTTAGTGCAATTGTGTTTTCCATATAAATTGTAATTGCAATTATATGTCTAGAGTTCCTTTCTCTATCAAGCATAGGGGTAGAAAAACCCCCAAATCATTTGTTTTTTCCCCCGCTCGCTAAAAGGGGCAATTCGTTATTTCCTTACCATTATTGATTCTGAGTGAGTTGTAAGTAAAAATCGGGTATTTTTACGTGAAGCCTATGTCTGACAGATTGATCTTACTGGGAATGGCGGACGATCACAAGATCTTCCGGGATGGGTTGCGTGCCGCCCTAAAGGACAAGCCTTTTTTGCAAGTTGCATGGGAAGTAGAAACGGGGAACGACCTGATGCATAAGTTATCGGTCAAGCTGCCCGATGTATTGTTGATGGATGCCCGCATTCCGGATGCAGATGGCATAAACGCCATAGCTCGGATCCGGAAGGAATATCAAGAATTGCGCATCATTGTCTTAACCATGTACGACGATCCGCAGTTGATCAACCGCATGATGGAAATGGGTGCCAATGCCTACCTCACGAAAACCTCCGATCCGGAGGAGATCTGCGAAGCCATCATGACTTGCGTCAAAGAAGATTTCTACTTCAACGACCTGGTCAATCAAGCGGTGCTCTTGAAACTTCAGCGCAAACGCAAGATCCGGCAGGCCTATCCACAAACCGTTCGGTTTACAGAAAAAGAAATGCGCATCCTTCAGTTGATCGCCGACGACAAGACCACCGAAGAAATCGCCGAATCCGTTTTCCTTAGTCCGCGTACCGTCGAAACCATCCGCCAACAAATGAAGCTGAAGGCGGGCGTAAAGACCATCGCCGGACTGGTCATGTACGCCACCCGCAATAAGCTCCTTGAATGAGCGCCAACCCCAACCACCACTATTTCGACGGATTCTATCAACAGATCTGGCAACAGATCATTCCACCAGCCCTCACGCAAAAGGAAGTGGAGCATATCCTAGCGCATTTTCAATTGAACGCGACTACGCCGGTGCTCGATCTGATGTGTGGTTATGGTCGACATGCTCTGGCGCTAGCCACACAAGGCATTCCGGTAACGGCAATCGATAATCAACCCAGCTACATCGACCAAATTGAGACGCAAGCCACCGAGCAAAATCTTCCGCTAACTGCGATCTGCTCCAACGCCTTAGACTGGAACCCGATTCCTCAACATCAACTCGCCCTTTGTATGGGCAACAGTTTGAATTTCTTCTCTCCAGCCGAGCTGCCTGTTTTCTTGCAAAAAGTTTCGGCAAGTCTATTGCCCGGCGGCTATTTTTGGATCAACAGTTGGTCTATTTCGGAGATCGCCTTGCAAGACCCGCTGGATGGCGAAACACTGACCACCCAATTGGGTGACTTCTCACATACCAACACCTTTCACTTGAAAACCGATCCGTTGCGCATCGAGATCGAAAGTCGGATCGAAGACGCAAAAGGAAACAGGGAAGAAAAGCTGGCCATCGACTATCTGTACTCGATTCCGGTTTTGTCCGACGCGCTGAAGCAGGCCGGACTCGACCTGCTCGTGGCCGAGAGTATTCCCGGTAAACGATCGTTTGAAAAAGGCGATCCCCGTGTTTATATACTTAGTCAAAAACCATAAATAAATATAGCTGTATATACTTATTTATTTTTCAATTCTTGGCCAAAATCAAGCTTGAATCCGCATTTTTATTGTAGTTTTCCGATACGTGGGCCATCTCAGGGTTCACCCATCCACCAATCATGAAAAACGACGGACCCATCAAAGTCGCAATTGCCGACGACCACGCACTGTTCCGGACTGGAATCAAGACCGCCTTACAGATCCGCAAAGACATCCAAATGGTTGCTGAGGCCGAAAACGGCATGCAGCTCTTGAATCTGCTCAAACACATCCAGCCGGATGTGATCTTGTTGGATATTCAGATGCCGGTGATGGACGGATTAACGGCCCTGCCCGAGATCAAGAAATTATATCCCGGTGTGAAAGTCATCATGCTTTCGTTTTTGAACGATCATTCTGTCATCTCAAAAATGATGGAACTCGGAGCCAACTCTTACATCACCAAGGAATCCGGCGCCGATCTAATCTACGAAGCGATCCGCGGTGTATACGAAAATGAGTTTCACTTCAACGACATCACGAACAAGGCGTTGCTCAGCGGACTAAAGAATAAACGCACCGTGGAAGCAGCTACGCCACCGGATGTACAACTCAGCGAGAAAGAAGTGACCATTCTCAAACTCATGTGCGAGGAGAAAAGTACCAAGGAGATCGCCGACATGGTCGATCTGAGTCCGCGTACGGTCGAAGCCATTCGCGACAAACTCAAGACCAAGACCGGTGCCAAATCCATGGCCGGTCTCATCATGTATGCCGTAAAAGCCGGTATCGTGGAGCAACCGGATTGATTGATCTAATTTGAATTCATCAGCCATTTCCGATGGGAAGTGGCTTTTTTATCGCCCTTATGCACGCCCTATTTAACGGACAATGGATCATCGACGAGGCAGCAGCCCTTCCGGTTGATAACCGAAGTTTTCGGTACGGCGCCGGTCTTTTCGAAACAATCCGGTTTGTAGGAGAATCCGCTCCGCTCTGGGAACAACACATGCGGCGTCTCTTGAATTCCTGTAAACAATTGAGTTGGAACCTGCCGGCCTTGTTCACCACCGATCGCTTGCGCGATGAGGTGTTACGCGTTATCCGTAAAAACAAACTCAACGGATCTATACGCGTACGCATTACAGCCAGTCAGGGTCAGGGCGGACTTTTCGATGGAGATGGAAAACTGTCTTTTTTGATCGAGGCTTGGACACTCGATCCGGGTCGTCAAATTTTCAACACCAATGGATGGGTGATCGGTTGTTATGAGGCAGCGCGCAAAAGCACCGACTCGCTTTCTCGACTTAAATCAACCAGTGCCCTGATCTATGTACAAGCCGCTGCGCATGCTAAAGCGGAAAAATGGAACGACGCGCTGACGCTCAATACACAGGGAAACATTGCCGACAGCTGCATCGCCAACTTGTTTTTGGTGCGAGAAGGCCGGATCATCACCACCGATTCGGATCAAGGCGCTGTAGAAGGCGTAATGCAATCCTGGTTGCTCGAACAACTCCAGTCTGATTTTTCGATCGAGCGCCGGGCCATTCATCCCGACGAATTGCTCGGAGCCGAAGAAGTTTTCTTAACCAATGCCTTGTTTGGCATCCGCTGGGTGGGGCGTTATGCCGATCGGCTCTACACGAATCAATTGTCGGAGCGTTTCTATCGCAAGTACATACGAACTATTTTCCCCTAGACTTGTTTTCAAAAAATGGCTACCCCGATCTCTCTTTTTTGGTTTCGGCGCGATCTAAGGTTGCACGACAATGCCGGCCTGTTGGCTGCCTTGCAATCGGGCCATCCCGTTCAACCCATCTTCATTTTTGATACCGAGATACTCGATGAGTTGATCGATCGAGCCGATGCGCGGGTTCAATTCATTCACGAATCGCTGCAGCGCATCCAAGAAGTATTGGCAGAACTGGGCGCTACGCTGGATGTACGAATCGGGAAGCCGATCGAAGTCTTTCAGGAGTTGACCCAGGAGTATCCGACACGAGCGGTATATACCAACGAGGATTATGAACCCTATGCGCGCATGCGCGATCAACAGGTTGGTGATTGGCTTAAGTCGAAAGGAATTTCTTTTCATTCCTACAAGGATCAAGTAGTCTTCGCCAAAGACGAAGTATTGAAAGACGACGGCAAACCGTACACTGTTTTCACGCCCTATTCACGCAAATGGCGAGCTCGGTTGCAGGTCGATCCCATTCGATCACATCCTTCGGAAAAGTACATGGATCGGTTTCATCGAACGGCGCTTCGTGTATTGCCGAATTTGAAAAAAATGGGTTTTGAGAAAAGTCTGATCGAATTTCCAACGAATGCCTGGGATCCTGCGTTGATCAAACGGTATGCGCAGCAGCGTGATTTACCCGGGGTGGCAGGCACGAGTCGATTGGGTGTGCATTTGCGTTTCGGCACGATATCGGTGCGCGAGTTGGCCAAACAAGCGGCCTCCTGGAGTGATTCATTTGTGAACGAACTCATCTGGCGCGATTTTTATCACACGATTCTCTGGCATTTTCCTAAGGTGGTGCATCAGTCGTTCAAGCCGGAGTACGATTCCATTGCTTGGAGAAATAACAATACTGAATTCGAGGCTTGGTGTACGGGGCAGACTGGTTATCCGATCGTGGATGCCGGCATGCGGGAGTTGAATGCAACGGGCTTCATGCACAACCGCGTGCGCATGATCGTTGCCAGTTTTTTGACCAAGCACTTGCTGATCGATTGGCGATGGGGCGAAGCATATTTTGCACAGAAGTTATTGGACTTCGATTTGGCTGCCAACAATGGCGGTTGGCAATGGGCGGCCGGTAGTGGATGCGATGCGGCGCCTTATTTCCGGGTATTCAATCCGTATTTGCAAACTCAAAAATTCGATCCGGAGTTGAAATATGTTCGGAAGTGGGTGCCGGAGTTTGAGGAGTTCAGTTATCCCAAGCCGATCGTGGTGCATGAAGAAGCACGCAAACGTTGTTTGGAGACCTACGCAGCGACTTTAAAAAAATGAGGGGCGGTCGGTCGATTGTATCCCTTCGATCACTTTGTAAATGTTGAATAGCGTTTCGATCGCTTCCAGATCGGACGTGGTGAGGGTCATCGTGTGTTCGTTCACATAGAGATCAATGTGTTGACGCATCACGGAAGAGTCCATGGTTTGTGCGTGTTCGATCACATAATCGGAAATGGCAGGAAGTTTTTGTTGTGCCTCATTCAAGCTTAGTTGGATGGCGGTGGTGATGGCTGCAGCGGCTTCCTCTCCCCAGGATCGTTTCATAGCGATGCATCCGAGTGGAATGGCACAGCCGGTCTTTTCTTCCCAATGGGCACCCAGGTCTTTGACCAGATGTAGTCCGCGTTTGGCATAGGTGAATCGGTTTTCATGAATGATCACACCCAGGTCGGCCTCTCCATTCAACAACGCATCTTCGATCTCGGAAAAAACTTGATAGGTTCTATGGTGAATTTGTGGGTAAGCGTAGGTGAATAACAGATTGGCAGTGGTCATTCGTCCGGGCAATAGCACGGTTTTACTCATCAGTTCCGGATCGTTTGCCTGGATGGGTTCTCGGGCGATGAGTAGGGGCCCCACGCCCAGTCCCAGGGCCGATCCGGCGCGCAGCAGTCGGTATTGGTCGAGATTTCTGAATAACGCCGGGAAACTGAGTTTGGTAACGTCGAGTTTGGATTCGTTGGCCCAGGTGTTGAGTGTTTCTACATCGGCCAGATGCGTTTCGGCGGGTCGATGCGTATCGGAAACATTTCCGTTCACCCACGCATCGAAGATGAATGTGTCGTTGGGGCAGGGGGAGAAACCGAGGGAAAGGTTCATAATGTATTCAACAGTCGGATCAATGCATGGTTCAGGTTCACGACGGACGTTTTCATGTCCCATCGTTTTTTATTTCGATCGGCGATGTAATTGCTGAAGCTGCGTAGTTGGATGAATTCGATCTGCTCGCGAAGGGCTACGTAGTGCAGGGCGGCTCCTTCCATCGATTCTACAACTGGGCTGAAGGTGGTTTCGTAGAATTTGCATTTCTTTTTATCGGTCGTGATCTCGTTGACCGAAATGCCGCGTACTTTTTTCAGTTTGGACTTTTTCAGGACGGCACTTTGGTTCACGAGCCAGCCTTTTCGGTAGGGGAATTGATCTTGGGGTACGAGCTTTAGGTCGAACAGTGTTTTTAATTGATTCAATTCGATCACACTTTGGTCGGCGATGGCTTCTTGCTTGACCACCACCACTTCGCCCAAGGGGCGGGTTCGATCAAAGCATCCGCCTACGCCGGCTTGAATGATCAAGTCGGGTTTGCGCGACTGGATCTGTTTAGATAGCGAGTAGGTGGTAGCGGTGAGTCCGATGCCGGTGATCAGCACATCCAATTCCCATCCGTTCATCTCGATCGTTCCTTTTTTCCACTCTTGCAGGAAGGGATTGATTTCGATGGACGTGGCTGCCATCAGCAGGATCCGGGGCTGGGTCGTTTTTTTCATGGTAACTGATTGCAAGTTAATCATTTGAAAAGGTATCCCGAATGGGGTTGATATTGCTTACCTTTGCGCTCCTTCCATCACGCCCGATGCTGTGACGGGAGCAAAAAAGTAAAGCATGGTTTACTTGACCCGGGTGGAGCACTTCAATGCGGCCCACCGATTGTATAATCCCGACTGGTCGGACGAACAGAACGAAGCTGTTTTTGGCAAGTGTTCCAATGCCAATTGGCATGGCCACAATTTTGAATTGTTCGTCACCATCAAGGGGCGGCCGGACCCACAGACCGGATTCATTTTTGATGCCAAGAAGCTCAGCAGCATTGTGCGGGAGCGGATCGTGGATAAAGTGGATCATCGTAATTTGAATGTGGATGTGGATTTCATGCAGGGAAAACTCTGTTCCATCGAACATTTTGTGATGGCGATCTGGAAAGAATTGGAGCCTGCCTTGCCGCCACAGGTGAAATTGCATGCACTCAAACTGATTGAAACACCCCGCATCTATGTGGAGTATTTCGGTGAATAGAAACATACATGTCAAACCGCGTATCTGTATTCCGTAAAGAGCATTTCAATGCAGCGCATCGGCTGTATCGACCTGATTGGGACGATGCCACCAACGACCGCGTGTTTGGGAAATGCGCCTTGCCCAATTTCCACGGACACAACTATGAGTTGATCGTCAAGGTAACCGGCGAAATCGATCCGGAAACCGGCTACGTCATCGATCTGAAGCTGCTCAGCGACCTGATTCAGCAAGAAGTGATCGAGCGATTCGATCATCGGAATCTGAATTTGGATACCAAAGAGTTCGCACAACTCAATCCCACCGCGGAGAACATCGCGGTCGTTATTCATGGGCTGCTCCGGAAGCAGTTGTCGGAATCGCTGGAACTGCAGGTGCGTCTCTATGAAACGCCACGCAATTTTGTCGAATACCCCGCTTAAACTTTCATCCTATGTCATACAAACGGATCGAACAATACGATGAGCAGTGCACAGCTTCGCTGATTAAAAGCTACAAAGAGGCCTTGGGGCAATTGGGCGAAGATCCCGAGCGCGAGGGGTTGATCAAGACACCGGAGCGTGTAGCCAAGGCCATGCAATACATGACGCAAGGTTATCAGCTGAGTGCGCATGATATTCTGAACTCGGCCAAATTTCACGAAGACGTGAGTGAGATGATCGTCGTAAAGGACATTGAGGTGTACAGCATGTGTGAGCATCACATGTTGCCTTTTTTCGGCAAGGCGCACGTGGCGTACATTCCCAATGGAT
>Ga0102915_1000131_pt1 | contig 21609 bp, 14 predicted proteins | sample Colrivmet1561A02_FD_78199 | JGI IMG/M metagenome (GOLD analysis project Ga0102915, IMG submission 78199) | Estuarine microbial communities from the Columbia River estuary - metaG 1561A-02 | ecosystem: Environmental > Aquatic > Marine > Intertidal zone > Estuary | place: USA: Columbia River...
ATCCCCGATCCTGTAGTCCTTATCCGCATCAGCGAGTTATACCGCAATGGCATGACCGCCCAGGAGCTTTATGAGGTAACCCGCGGTGTCTGGATACTCGGACTCGACCGTGCAAGAGGCGCTAAGTACGTTTTCGCCATCTTTGAGGGCATTGTGAAGGAAGTCTATGAGCCTGAGCTCTGGCAGGATGCACGAGTGGCCGGCTATGAAACACGTAAGGACCTGACGCCTGAGGACGGTAAAGGCCGCATCGAATTCGTCGGCAAGGTCGCCCCTGAGGCCATCCGTTCCAAGTACATAGATAAGTCCGTCGCTAACAACTTCGCCTTCGGCGCCCAGAATCCCTGTAAGTATATTAACTGCTGATGGATTTCGCCCTAGTAGAACGCGCCCCACGTCGAACAGGCGCTGGCCGATTTGGATACGGGTGTCGCCGGCGTGCAGTCAACGGAGTCAGTCCGCACACTAGTTTAGGGTGTAACTAAAACGCCAAAAATACTCGAATCTTATTACACCATCGCTGGGATACGGCCTGACCCCGTGCCCCAAACTCTAGTTTGGCTTAGGAGGTGCCAAATCCTCGATGATTTCTTGTCCAGCTTGCTTCGTATAATAAATCATACTTCCCATATTAGAGGGTTGAGCAATTATTGGTCAGATGATTTGCTTAGGCTACAGCATTCTAATGAGCAATTCCCCCATTCGAACGATTGAGACGACTCTTTCGGACTTCCTTCACACTCCGGATACCCAGTTGAGGATTCCGATTTACCAGCGCCCTTTCACCTGGGGGAAGAAGGGCGACAAAAAGTGTAACGACAAGTTAAGGGGTTTCGTCGATGTCTTGACCGAATTATCGGTCTCTCCCGAATCTTTAAAGTTCTTCGGTTTCATTGTGACCTATCCCGAGGGCAAGCCTGGTCTTCGGCAGCGCAAGTTTTTTAATATCATCGATGGCCAGCAGCGCCTGACCTCCATGTCACTCACGCTGCTATGTCTTTCACGACGACTTTCTGGTCTGACGCTCGATATTCAGGCTAAGTTGGATGCTCTTGCGGGCCAGGACGAAGTCGCTGAGCTCAAGAAAATCCAGGATATGGCATCCAAGCTCCAATCCGAAATTACCGAAAATTACGTCATCTTCCATTCCTCTACGACCAAAGGCGAGCCCATCACGGATTCAGCTTTGCGTCTTCGGACAGGACGACGCGATTTGGCCTCTTATCTGAGGCTTGTGAATGGCGGAGTTCCTCTTCCTGACGACGAATCTTCCATCAGCAATGGTTATCAAATCATCGACGGTCTTCTTACAAAAGATGAGCGATTCGATTCTGAATCCGTTTCTTTTGCCGAACGTTTTGGTTTCGTCGAAGGAATTTACTCTGCGTTGCGCCGACTGCATATCGCTACGCTCGAGGTCCAGGATCCCGCGCTCGGCGTTAACTCCATTTTCGAAAGTATCAATTTCAAGGGAGAGAAATTGTCGGACTTCGACTTAATCCGTAACTTCGTCATCGAATTCTATGAGAAGCAGGACGCTTCCGAGGAGATGTTCATCGGCCAGTGGGAGAAGATGGAGATGCTTTATCGTGATGTCTTCGGCGATGATGCCTATGAGACCGAGCTTGGAAATGCGATTTTCGCCCATTTGAGGTATGTCTTACCTAAGGCTGAAAAGGTTTCACGTAAGGATATCTATGAGACTTTCGCCAGGCTTTACGCGGGCGATGGTCGAGACCGTAAGGTAACCGATACAAATATTCGAACGGTCATTGACCATTCGGTCGTTTATCTCCGCCTGCTGAAGCCTGACGCCAAGCTTGGTGCGGTTGAGTCCCTGGTCACTCCTTCGGTTCTGTTTCAGGTCAAGTTTGATGCCGTTACAGTTGCCGCTTTGCATACCTTGGCAAAGCGCAGACTTTCCGTGCCCATCCCGTTTATGATGGCCGTGATTCTCGATCCGAAGGGCACGTCTACGAACGCCGTAGCTGATGCCGCCAACAAGGTCACGTCCTTCTTCCTGCGTCATGAACTTTCCGGAGGTACGACGAAATCGCTTCTTCAGCCCTTTATTAACCTGAAGGCCGACTATATCGAGGCTACCTCTCCTAACGTCGGTAATTTGTCTTCTTGGATTGTTGAGAATCTTACTCGAAAGGCTAAAAATAGTAAGCTCGTCAGGATGTACCCGGATGATAAGTCAGTTGCCGATTATATTAAGTCTGCCGATGCGTATGAGGAGCATTTCGATGTCATCAAGTTCGCTCTATTTGAGGTAAATAAATATGTCATGGATGCCGGCTATGATGCCGAGCTCTGTAAGGACTACGAGCTTGACCATATTATGCCTCAGACTCCCAACAAGGAATGGGAAACCTCACTCTACTCCTATCATGGTGAGGATAAAAAGTTGTTTAGTAAGTACGTTAACCAACTTGGAAACCTCACTCTGGTACGTAAGCCTTTGAACGCTACGTTAAGTAATGATTCGTATACATTGCGTTGCCAGGAGTATCCTAAGGTCGCTGTGTTGCTTACCTCGGAATTGCCTGTAAGGTATCCTCGCTGGCAATTTGAAAAGATTTCAGAACGCACCAAGTATCTCACCGAACTCATTCTCAAGCGGTTCGTCTGATTTTATGTCAATTCAAGCTGGCGCGGCCTCGCTGAGGAGCATTCTATCTGAATCAAAGGGGATTACAGTCCCATGGTATCAGCGAAGCTACAAGTGGGAGCGCAAGCAGATCGAAGACGTGTTCGATGACGTCTTGCTCTTTTTCGGTCAGAACGAGGGCCAATCCGCTTTCCTTGGGTCGATTGTTTTTTGCCCTGGTCTCACCGGCGATGATGAAATCGTGGATGGGCAGCAGCGCGTTACTACGCTTTGCATGATGGTAGCTGTCGCGGCTTCGAGGCTGGCAGTCCTAAAGGCTGATGAACCTATCGTCGAGGAGGCTTTTGGCTTGCTTTGGCGGGAGGGCGAGAGAGATCCGAAACTAATCCACAAGGACGAGGATAAGGTGATTTTCAAGGAAATCGTATCCCGGATTCCCGGCGGCATTTTGGATGTCATCATCAACCAGGACCGACACCCCGCAAACCAGGTCATGAATGCCCAGGCTTTTGTTAGGGAGAAGAACGTTTATCATGCCTATCGAATTGTCCAGGGAATGGTCGACGACGCAGTGGAGTCTGCCTGTGAGAGTAGGGCTATTGATGCCGCTTTGGCTCTTACCCAACTTTTGTCTGTCCTGCTTAATCAGGTCACCTTAGTACGTATTAGGGCCAATACCCATACCGATGGAGTACGTATATTCGAAGCTCTTAACGCGACTGGTATGCCGCTGGAGATGGACGAGCTGGTTAAAAGCTCTTTCTACATGCAGGCATCGACTCTTTCGCCGGCTGCCCGCGACAAGGTGATGGACACCTGGGAGAAGGGGGAGCGCTCCGTGTGTACCTTGATGAAGACGAGTTCAGAGCGAAATAGGTTCCTCAGGACATATTGGATGAGTAGGTATGGAATGGTTGCAAAAAACCGACTTTTTGACTGCTATGGGGAGCGTGTAGCTGAGATTGTACGCAAAGACGGCGAAGCTGGGTTGATTGCTGAATGTGTATGCATGTCCGCCGCAGCTGAAGCATATGACATGATGGTCGAAGAGAAGGGTCATTTCGCATGCCTATCCGTACAGAACAACTTCTCTGCAATTATGTACCGTGCGCCGATGATGGCGTTGTGGCTTAACTCCGGTCTTTCCGGGTTGGCCAGAGCCGAAGCCGTCTTGCGAGTAAGCATGGTGCTAGAGTCGGTCCTGGTCCGGATGTCAATCTGTGGTCAGACGACCAACTCTATTGACAAGGCTTTCTCAACTATCGCTATGAAGATCTCCAATAGGCAGCTGGGTTCGACTCCTGCTGAGATTGAGACCGGTATCAGGGAGTATTTCTCTGACGCATCCCATCAGGTCCCTTCCGATGATATCTTTTACAATAGCCTCATGGAACTGCAGATCCAGCTTAGACCCACACGTTGGCGTTCCATGTTTGCCCGTATGGATTTCGCGCTGAAGTATCCTGAGGAACCTACTTATAAGTACGTTCCAGTAATCCATTCTATTGAGCTCGACTACATGAAGCCATTGTTCGAAAAACCTTCATGGGGGCAGGCTAACGCAGCGGGGTTTGCGAGAGTTATCGATTATGCAAAGGGAATGTCCGCGCTCGGAAACTTTGTCATCATCAGCAAATCGTCCAAGGAAAGGACCAATTCGCCTCTTAATTCCATCGGTGGCATGGCTTTACTCGCAGGGAAGGATGACATCCAGAAGAGGTCAGATTTTTTGGCCAAAATTGCTGTTAAAATCTGGAAAGTCTGACGATGAGCCTCGAAATCCTAAGGGCGGTGCTTAAGCGTTCCTACCGAACAGGACGTGACCTGGTCGTCCCCGAGTTCTATGTTCCGTGTTTCAAGGAATCGTTGAGCTACGACCGGGCGGTTGGTTATTTCACGAGCGCTAGCCTCAGCCTGGCAGCAAGAGGAGTGGTCCATATGGTCATACGAAATAAGGGTAAGATGCGCTTGGTAGCATCTCCGGATTTGACCGACGGCGACATTGCTTCTCTTCGCAATGTGGATGCCAATCAGGTGGAAATTTTTAAACGTATCGCAGAACGGTCCATGCAAGATCTTGTTTCAAAGGTGGAGGCTGATTGCATGTCTGCTCTGGCTTGGATGGTGTCCGAAGGAATGCTTGAGATTCGTCTGGCCTATCCAAAATCAGGCCGCGGCATCTTTCATGAGAAGATTGGCGTTTTTCGTGACGGCAAGAACGCCGTAGCGTTTACTGGTTCGATCAATGAGACAGCCGGCGGCATGGTCAATAACCACGAGTCTATCGACTGCTACGGGTCCTGGAGCGAGCCTGATCGTACTAACGACAAGATTCAGGAGTTTGAAGATCTCTGGGAGGGTAGGTTGCCCCAGCTGAATGTAATCGATTTCACCAAAGCGAGCGATGAGTTGTTCAGACGATACAAGGGCACTCAGAATGTGCCCGTCTGGCAGGGCGATAGTTTTGACCCTGATATTTTTGGCGTAGCGCCGCCATGGCTTAATCGTAGGCTAAAATTGCCGAAGGAAAACTTCCAGATTAGGCCTTATCAACGACAAGCGCTCGAAGCATGGCGTACTAACAAGGGTAAGGGTATCCTCGCCATGGCCACAGGTACCGGCAAGACGAAGACGGCGTTGATGATTGCGCAGCATGTTTCGGCTGCGGATAAGGAGAACGACCGTCTTTGGGTCGTGGTCATCTGCCCATACGTAAATCTGTGCAAGCAGTGGGAAGAGGAGATTATCAATTGGGGAGTCAATCCTGTAGGATGCCATGGTAATTCTTCAAATTGGTCTGCCCAACTTGAGTCGGACTTGGTCCGCTTGCGTGATAAGGTCGTCGATGTGGTGGTCAGCTGCGTCACTAACGACAGTTTTCGTTCTGAATCATTTCAGTCAATAATCCTACGTTTCAAGTCTTTGAGATTATTCATCATAGGCGACGAGGTTCATAACCTTGGCGCCCAAAAGATGCGTACAGCTTTACCATCTTCAGCCAAGCTGTGCCTTGGCCTGTCCGCTACCCCTGTGCGGGCACACGATGAGGATGGAACACAGTTCTTGGAGGATTATTTCGGTGATACGGTCTTCGAATTTCCGCTTTCAAGGGCTATCGAAGAAGGATTTCTTACCCACTATGACTATTACCCAGTAAGAATTACTCTTACAGATGAAGAGACTGCTGATTATGCTGAAATCACAAAGAAATTAGCTAGATGCGCCTTCGGTGGAGATTCCGAGATGAGCGATGCCGTGCAGACACTGCTGGTAGAGCGTGCCCGCATCACCGGCGCCGCTGCGAATAAGATTGCCGTACTGAAGGAACTCATCGCTGCGTCAAAGCCTCGCGCAGCTTTATTCTATTGTAGTGATGGTACGACCGCATCCGATGGACACGCCGACGAGGGGAAGCAGCTGACCAACGTAGTCAAGGCTTTGGGTGAGTCTGGTCTTAAGGTGAGCGCGTTCACGTCGCATGAGAGCATTGATACGCGGGATTCCCTTTTGCGTTCTATCCGCACGGGCGCACTCGATGGCCTTGTCGCTATTAGATGCCTCGATGAAGGTATCGATATTCCGTCGCTGACCACAGCATTCATCTTGGCCAGCTCCACCAATCCGCGTCAGTCGATTCAGCGCCGTGGGCGTATCCTTAGGCCCTCGCGGGATACGGGTAAGACGAAGGCCATCATCTTCGATTTCTTCGTCGTGCCACCGCCTTTCGGCGAAACTTTTGGTCCTTCGGGAAAGAAGTGGGAACGCTCCCTCTTTTCCAGGGAGCTTCGTCGTATTCTTGAGTTCTGCGCCTGCGCCGACAACGGAAACACTGAACGGACCAAGCTGCTTGACCTTAGGCAGGAGTATGATTTGATGGATTTATAATATAATATGAGTAAAAAAGAAAATAGCTCACGCGAAAACCATTTGAAGATGGAGCTCAAGACTCGCCTTATCCAGGAAGTCTTGATGGCCCAGAAGGCCGTGCTACTCGATGCTAACAAGGCGAATTCCTCCGCCAACGTCCTTGCGATCGTAAAACGTCTCGTACCCAAGAAGTGACATGAAGCTAAAGTTGCTAAAAGTTAGGGATTTTAGGCAGTTCAGGGGTGAACAGAGTCTTGAAATTTCCTGCCCACGTTCTACCTCGCGTGGAGTTCTTACGCTTGTCCACGGAGAGATGGGGCATGGAAAGACGACCCTTCTCAATGCCTTTCGATGGTGCCTTCACGGCCGAAGCGGCATTTCTGATAGGTTTTCTGGTCCAGCTGAAATCATCAACAGCCATGTATTGGAGTTCGATGACAATGCCCGAGCAGAGGTGCACCTTCATTTCGAGCATGATGGAGAACCGATCGAACTAAAACGTTCTCTTACTAAGGTTCAGCAGCTATCAACTAGGAAGGATGATTACGACGGTCATCTTGTTCTGACAGTCACGAGCGCTCTTACGGGAAGCACTCTTATCCACGAGGGGGATGCTGCTCAGGACTATGTCAACGCAATCATGCCACAGGCGATTTGCGAACTGCTTTTCTTCGATGGCGAAGGCATCAACAAGCTGGCAACTAAAGATGAAAATCCAAAGATGGGAGAATCTGTACGCACTTTGCTGGGACTTAAACTAGTCGAATCCGCAATCAAGATTCTTGGAGGAAATGTACTTGTTACTTTAAGAAAAGATGACCGGGAATCCTCTACAGGAGACAATCGACAGTTTAAGGATTTGCGCGACAAAAAGTACGCTGAACTTCTTCAAATCAACGACAAAAAGGCGATTGATGAACGGGAGCGAGCCGCACTGCTTGTCGAGATTGAGGCATACGCCGCCGATCTTAAGCGTAAGGCCGGAGCAAAGGCTCTCCAAGTCGTGCGTGAAAACGCCGAATCACGGATGGCAGAAGCACAGAAGGTGTTTCTCCATAACGAGGATAAGCTCAAGAAGCTTATCTCTGAGAAGGGCTACGTGTTGTTCTCCTCAAAGCTAATTGCGGACGGCCTGGAGATCACCAGCAATCTTCGAAAGGATCGGAAAATTCCTGCACCAATCATGACAGATTTTATCAAAGAGCTTATCGTCGCGCAGAAGTGTATCTGTGGGGGTAGCCTTAAGCCTGGCGGCCTAGAGCATGACTCCGTTTCCAGCCTCCTGAACGTAGCGAAAGACGCAAAGTTCCACGACGCAGCCGCCAGTCTTGAGCGAACAATCGGCTCTATCCGTAATGTTCTGGCCGGTACCCGGAAGGAGTTCTCCGACCTTATTGAGCTCTGTGTCGTAAAGCGCGCCGAAATTGTTCAGTCGAGGCTGGCCATAGACAAGGTTGCTGAGCAGCTAGATGCCTTGGGAGACCCTGACATCGACGCAATCGAAAGAAACAAGGCACAGGCAGAGGAGAAGCGTATCAGACTTGAGCGAATCCTCGCTGCATCCGATCGGGATATTTATATCCTAGGAGAAGGAATCGCCGACCTTGATCGTAAAATCAAGGAAGCCATGAAGAAATCTGCAGGTAATAGCTATGCCGCCGAGCGCGTTGCCTTGGTGGAAGAGGCACTTATCGAGCTTAAGGAAACTCTAAGACGTGACACCGATTCGATCCTTCCTGAACTAGAGAAGATGGTTAACGAGAGCTTCTCCAGGATGGTTGAAATCCCGGGGCGTGTACGATTGACAAGCACCCCCTCGAAGAAGGAAGACGAGATCCATATCCATGTCTCATTGGAGACCCAAATCGCCGATGGTCTTTGGCGTGAAGATAACGCTAATACCGGGAAGAGGCAGTGTCTTTCTTTGGCATTTATCTCAAGCCTTGTTGGGTACGCTAAAAAGCGTTCCGAAAATACCGCAGGCTTCATGAAGGCAGTCTCGGGTGACAGTTATCCTATGGTGATGGATGCACCTTTCGCTAACCTAGACCCAGCCGCCAAGAAGAGGTTCGCTCCGCAACTGGGAGGTTTGGCGACTCAGGTCATCGCTATGTTAAATTCCAACCACTACGATGAGGAATTCGAGAAAGGCCTTGAGACCGCGCCTGGTATCGTCGGGCAACGTTATGTACTCGTACACCATTATAGGAAACTTCCTGATCACGGTCTGCGCTCAATCAGAATTGCCGGAAAAGACCATCCCATCATGCAGCTTGATGAAGGACTAGGTTACGAATGGTCCGAAATTCGAAAAATATCTTAACTTATGCGCGCAAAAAGAATCCCTAGGTCGGAGACCCAGAACGAGGTCATTACACGCCTTGTCCGAGACAAAGAAAGCGAGGACAGGAATAAGGAGAAATTGAAGCTGTTCGGGGAAATCTGGGAGCTCATTATCTTTGCTTCAGCTCTCGGGTATCATTCCGGTCCTCCTTTGCCGCTGAAGGACGCCGACGGCGAGGACGACGCAATGAGTGGTAAGAGCATCGATCAAGACACTTTCAAGGGCTGTAACGACTGGCCTGGGTACATCTATCTACTCTCTCTGGCTAACACACGTAGCTCGGACTGTCTTAATGCTACCGAAGAATGCGATCACGACAGGGTGGATGTCTTCGCGCAATATGCTAACGGAGGCTTGGACATCCTCAGGCGGGAGGCTCTATTCGAATACAAGACCTTGGAATTCGCACAGAAGCTCATGGAGCTCAGCGATGACGGATCGGATGCTGTGGCTGAAGACCTTAAGCTTTGACTCTCATCTAGCCAATAAGGTCATATCGCTGAGCTTACGGACGTTCTGAATTGCATTGATACCGCGCTCAAGGTGGGCTCGGAAAAAAGCGGGTAGGGTATCTGGGTTAGACTCTCCGTGCTTTTCGGCAGAAAGATGAATGAGCCCGGAAAGAGTTTCCGCCTGATCCCCGCCGAAAGTTTTCCAGTCCATGTCAATATTACTTTCTTCCTGCGCTATCCAGCGTGGGGGTGGAGTATCCATGGCCAGGGAGGCCGAGACAGCCCAGCGACAAAGCACGTTCCAATTATCGATACCTGTACGGTTCTTGAGGCGTTGGAGGGCATCTTTCCCGCGCTGGCTGACTCGGATGTTCTGTACGGGTGGTTTCATTTTAGTTGAAATATCCTTCGGTGAGGTCGCTGACCTTCGTTTGTTCGTTGTGCCTGACGAGGTAGGTTCTCGTCACGTGGTTTTTCAGTTCCGCAAGGTCTTTCGGGCCAATCTCCTTGTCGGTGGACAGCAATACGACTTGGTGAGAGGCCTCAGGGTAGTAATGTTCGAGTAGCTTACCTCTGTGCGACTCATCCAGTCGACCCAAAGGGGTGTCAACCATCATGGGGAAGACGTGTCCGCTGGCTCGGGCCAGCCCCCATATGATGGCAGTTGTCACGATCTGTTGTTCGCCGGCAGACATCTGCTGCCAGAGCACGGTAGCTCCCGAGGGGCTCTGAAGGAGGATTTCGAAGGTTTCTGGGTCGATGGTCATTTTCTTGATCAGCGAGAGTTTCCTGAGCAAACGTTGAAGGGATTCCTCAATGAGTGACTGAATCAGGGTGATGTTTTCCGCGATTAGCTTCTTTTTGAAGTCGGCCAAAGTCGCAAGAGCCTTAGAGGTCTGTCGAAGAAGTCGCTCTGCCTCCGAGCCCTTGGCTTCGGCGTCAATATTCTCTAGCTTGAATTTCCGAAGTTCGGCCTCGTGCTCGATAAGATTTTTTTCGTCCTTGGCAATCTCAGCTGCGAAGGAGAGGAGGTTACTCTCGGCTATGGTAAGATTTGATTCCGCCTCACGTAGTTCCTTCTCTTGTTCCAAGATATACTCCTCTGACGGAATCTGCCGAATTTTCTCCTCGAGCGCGAAGATGGCATCTTCTTGTTCGGCTAGCCTCAACAGCAAGGCTTCGGTTTTCTTTCTGGCTTCAGGGATTGAGGTGTCAGCGAGCCTGCGAAGGTTATTGGCAGTCTCTGTGTCGAGTCCCAGGAGTGGACGTGATGTGATTTTTCTGACGCGCTTCTGTACGTCTGCCTCAAGCCATTCTGTGATTCTGGTTCGAATGTCTGAGTCCGTTTTCGAAAGAATCTCTTCCTTGAGTTCCTCGTCGCGACGTCGCAGGATTTCGATTGAGGCGGCAGCTTTCTTTGTTTCAACTTCCTCATTCGCCCTCTCTTGGAGCATCTTCAGCTCCTTGACGACTAGTTCCAAGTTTAGTTCGCCTGTGCATAGTTCAATCAGCTGAGCGTTTATTTGGGTTAGCTCGATCTTCTTTTGCTTGAGATTGTCACCCGTTATTTCACGGTTTAGGTATTCCTCGCCGCCATTTTTCCTGAACACAAGAAGGCGCATCGAAAGGGTGTGTTCGATACCCTTGAACTGATCCCTGGCGGATTCTAGTTCTGACTTCTTCGCAATAAGGGCCTTCGATTTATCTTCACATTTACTTTCGAGTAACTTTAGCCCCTTTAATGCCGACTCTTGTACGAGTTCACTCATCTGCTTGCGCTCGAAGAGTTCAAGATCTTTAGAAAGTTTGTCGATAGTTTCGATTCCGAGAAGTGAATATACGCCATCCTTCAGAATAGGGCTGACGCCTCCGGCGCCGCCATGGAGGATCTGTTCGCCGTCGAAGAGGAAAAGATGGGCAAGCTTCGCTGGTAGGCAGGCTGACATGTATGAGCTCCATCCAGCGTCATTGCTAAGGGCTTCGTCGAGTTCCCCGCCAACGAACACGCTGATAGACTCGTCGATTGTCTCGTCGCTCAGCGACCAGGCACGGGCTACTCTGATTTCTTTGGAGATTCCTTCTTCGTTGCGACTGAATGTAATTTCGGTGGAGGTGATCGCCCCCCTTGGTGTGCTGTTGTTGATGCACATCCTTAGGTAGTCCTTGTACTTCATGCTGCGAAGTTTTCCGTTGCCGCATTCGCTTCCGTATAGGGTCAGACGAGTGGCTTCTAAAATAGAGGTCTTGCCTCCGCCGTTGAGGGCCCCGACGAGTATGAGCGGTTTCTCCGGCAGGGTGGTGAGGTCGAGGGAGTGTTCGCCGAGGAAAGGCCCGAAATTACGGAGCGTGACCTTTTTGATGATCATTTTACTCGGCTGCTCCTCCTTCGGCTTCCTTGCGCTTTGCTTCTTCGGCTAGCTTATCCTTGAGCGCTTCTTCGGCTGAAGCGTAGGAGTGACGCCGGAATTGGCTGGTAAATTCTGAGTGCAGTTTTGCGCGTCGTTGGCCTGTCTTATGTTGTGAGGCAATGCTCAGGAGTGATCGCGTCAGCTCATACTGGTTACGGTCATCGCCACAGACTTCCTTGAGGAGCTTTAATTCCCGTTCCCCATAGGCCTGGGAGTCGTCCATTTTCTGCTTTGGAAACGGTTCGCCAGTGCACTCAGAATAGATTGCGGGGAGTAGGTCTTCGATTTCGTGCTTATCAACTACCCAAATACGTCGTATCTCATGAAGCTCATCCATGGTCAACAGGGTGATTCCTTTGACATCAGGTGGGCCGTTCTTGCGAATCCAGGTTTGCGCTGTAAGAACTTTCCTTAACCAGTTCTCACGAACTTCCTGCAGGTATGGGCCTGGGATGACTCGATCAAAGTACAGCTGTACGCTTCCATTCATTCGGCGGTAGTCGCGCAGCTTACGGTCAGAACTATCTTCGTCTTCTCCGCCCATCTGACGGAAATCCAGAGCGTTTCGTATTTCGAGAAGCGGCATCATCCATTCCTTCTCCGCATCGTTTTGAATCATGGCTGACATGGATTTATCCTTCTCGACCAATGTGCAGACCCAGCATCCGAATCGGCTGTCACCGCAGGACGGCGTACTCGTATCGACTACCAGGGGGCATTCACCGTCGGCAGAAGCCCCGGCATACATGCCAAGGAGGTCGCGATTGCTGAATCCCCATGGGTTGGCGACCTGCATGAGGTAGAACCAGACATCGTCATTGGTCCAGCTTTCTACAGGCGTATAGACGAGCGAGCCAGGCAGGCTGGCGTTATTGCTTAGTCGGTTTCGAAGGCGGCCTGCCTCGAGCTTGGTCATGTTCGCTGCACGGCGTGTGCTCTCGGCCTTTCGGGTGCCAAGTACCAGAATCGCTTCACCGCTTAACTTGATCATGTTTAGGATGAATGTGTTCGAGGGCTTGATTTTTAAGCGTTCTGTGCACCAGCGGAACTTGTGACGTGGGGCGGGGTAGCCTTTCCCAATCAGATTTACCCAGAAAGAGTCTGATACGGTCGGAGTCAGACGGTGAGGCGTGATGGGCATCTTCTGGTCGTCAGAGGCCTGCTTCATAACCTTGAGGGAATGCTCCACCCATGCGGCTACCACCGGATTCTCGACCAAGGTGTCCGTGGAGATGACGTGGATGGTCTTCTTGCGCTTCTCGATAGGCAAAGCGGCGATGGCCGCCCAAATAAGCTGTAGGGTAGCTGTCGAATCTTTTCCTCCGGAGTATCCGAGGATCCATGGCACGTTATCGTCCAGGTAAAGGGTACGGATTTCTTCCTGGATAGCCTCGACGCAGGCGTTGAAGCCTCCGTCCTTGAAGGCGGATTCTAGGCGGCCTTTTTCTACTTCGGCGAGTGGGCTGGTGTTATCTTCGGACATGTTAGTTTTGAGAGTGGGCTTGTTCGATCTCGGATTCCCGAGGGTTGAACGGGATGCTAAGTGCTTTTTTAATCACGTTGCAGGTCAAGGTTACGTTCGTGGTGGCCTTGGACACCTTTCCGCCAATGAGCGCACGGCCTTCCCAGAGGCTCGAATTGCTGCGTGACCAATCGATTTCAGAAAGGGGTCCTAGCCTGGATTTCCAGTCTTTCGGATGGGCCTTTAGCAGCGCGTTTCCGGCAATACCAAGAGCATGCAGTGCGATGCCGTGCCCGTGGATGAAGCCTTCCCGGATTTCACTGGCCGGCTGCTGGCCGGATTTGACTTTGCGCCATGCGGGGAACTGCTCAGAGACAGCCTCCCAGAAGCTGCGGGCTTGGGCGGCGTCTTCCTCCAGCTTTCCTGTCTGGATGCCGTTCATGAGGTCATTGCATGCGTTGCAGAAGGCAGAAAGGGTGAAGAGCTTACGGGAGCGAATAGCCAATGACGTCTTTTCCATGTCTATGATGTCTCGGAACAAGGAGGACTTCATGATCGCTAGCTTGGCCAGCTTCGCAGTCTCGCTACGATGATCGTAAAGGATGCCGATGGAGCGACTTGGCCTGATGCCGTGACGGTTGAGGTCAGCGAACATCTGTTGACTCTTCTGGAGTCCGATATCGAGGAAGAAGACGACTGCGATAGATTCGTTCGCAAGTTCAGGACGATGTTCGAGGGCTTCGATGATCGCGGCACGTCGGTGCTGTCCATCGTTGACGATGAACTTAGCATCCATGGGGACCTTTAGGATGCCTAAGCGATCCTGATTCTGCAGGGGCTCAAACGAGACTTGTGAATCTATGGATACGGTAAGCGCCGAGAAGACGTAGTCATCGGGATTATCTAGGATATAGCCTGTAATCTCGGGGATGCGTGCACGATTGAGGATACGCTGCGCCCTGAGCTCAGGGGGAAGCTCGCGGTCGTCGAAAATCGAGATCTGACGAAGCGTCCGTAGCGACCACATGGCTACGAAGTATTCCCGGCCTGCTTGGGTGCCGCGAATGACAGGGAAGCTCAACGAGGGGACAATCTCGGCAGACATGCTTTTGTTCGTGTCCTTGGCCATGGGTATGTCTAATTACTGACCTTAAGACGTTATGTTTGTCAAACCTATTGACATACATCCGGCTTGGGGGCTTTTTAGGGGCATGCCTTCCGTGTACCTGGATTGCAATGCAACCACCCCCCTTGATCCGCGCGTGCGGCAGGTCCTACTTCGCTACCTGGATGAGGAGTACGGAAATGAAGGTAGCCGTACCCACGAGTATGGCTCGGCCGCCAAGAGGGCAGTCCAACAGGCGCGCGATCAGGTCGCGAGTGTCGTCGACTGCAAACGCGAGGAGGTGCTGTTCACGAGTGGAGCAACGGAAAGCAATAACCTGGCTATACTGGGGCTGGTCGATTTCGGAATCGCTAACAATCGACGCCACATCGTATCCACAATGATCGAGCACAAGGCAGTGCTTGAGCCGCTGGCAGACTTAGAGTCCAGGGGGTTCGAGGTGACTTACGTCAAGCCCCAGGCCGATGGCATCGTCCGCGCTGCTGATGTTCTTTCAGCCCTGAGGCCTGATACTTTTCTGGTCACGGTAATGCACGTGAACAACGAGACGGGGGTGATTCAACCCCTTGATGAAATCGCCTCAGGAATGGCGAATCATTTGGCCTTTCTACACGTCGATGCCGCCCAGAGCTTTGGGAAAATTATCCGAACTCTTAAGAATCAGCGTATCGATCTGATAAGCGTCAGCGGGCATAAGGTCTACGCACCAAAGGGTATCGGCGTACTTATTACACGACGTCGCGGGTATGAGAAGGTGCCTCTTAAGCCACTAATGTTCGGGGGAGGTCAGGAGCGTGGGATTCGCCCTGGAACCTTGCCTGTCGCTCTTATCGCGGCACTAGGCGAGGCCGCAGCTCTGTCTGTGGCGGAATCCGGAAAGTGGATGGATAGGTGTGCCTCCATTAAGGATGAAGCGATTAAAGCACTCCTTCCCCTGGGCGGTATCCCCGTCGGTCCTGAGGGGGGTGTCATCTCATCAACCCTGAATATCCGGTTCCCCATGCTCGATTCCGAGGCCTTAATCGTAGGGCTACAGGGCTACGCGGCCGTCTCAAATGGCTCTGCCTGTACTTCATCGAGCTATAAGCCTAGCCACGTCCTCAAGGCCATGGGCATGGATGATGTAAGTGCGACGCGATGCGTACGCCTGAGCTGGTCACATCTTACTCCTAATCCAGATTGGGATAGTATTTCCAAAAGAATCGAGCAACTTATCAGCTAACCTAACATGAAATCTAACATCAGTTCCAAGGTTGTTTCATTCGCCGAACTTATGACGTTCGGAGGCGCGAAGCACCTTCTCATCGAGCGTTATCAGCGACCTTATGCATGGGGGGTGGAGGAAATCGAAGCATTGTTCCAGGATCACTTTCTGGAAATTCCGATTCGCAAGGCGGCAAAAATCCAAACTCCAGATGTAGATTTCGCTGATCCGTTTGTCGGATCGATCGTTCTTCTTCCTCGGAATCACGACAAGCTCGGTTCGTGTATGGAGGTGATTGACGGACAGCAGCGAATGACGACGCTTTCTTTACTCTTAGCCATGGCTTACAGAAAACTGGTCGCATGTGACGGCGAGGCGCCGGATGCTGTCAGGGCTGTCCTCTTCGCAAATGATATGTGCTCGGTCACCCGCCTTGTGCCGAAGGAGCAGGACAAAAAGAACTATGAGCGCTCGTTGTCCCTCGGTCGGACCGACAAGGAGATTGAGTCGGAGACGAAAGAGCTGGCTAGGCAGCATAAGGCAGACAATCCGCAGGCCCTCAGCAGGGCTTCCTTCTCTGCTCACCACGTGATTTCGGTTTGCCTTGATACGTATGTTCGGCGCTGCCGAAGCTACAATATCGCGCAGGGCGAAGCTTTGTTAATGCTCATCGACGCGATTCTGAACGGGCTTCGTATCGTCGCGGTCAGTGTCGATGGATACTCCCAAGGTATGTCTGTCTTCGAAGCCCTGAACGCTCGAGGGCAGCCTTTGACGGTTGATCAACTCTTTAAGAACGTATTGATGCTTACTTTTACAGAAAAGGTACAGCATGACGTCATCGATGAGGCCTGGGAGGGCGACCGACTTTCGTTCGAGAGCATGGTTCCTGAGTCGTCCCATCGTGATAAGTTCCTGCTTCACTATCATCGCGCCTTCTTCGGCCACGTACAGAAGAGAATGCTCTACGCCTCTTTCAAAAAGATTGCCCAAGACGTTAAGAAGGGTGGCGGGCCTCAGGGGCTTAATTCCCTTGATGAATATTTAGATCATTTTCTTCGCAACTGTCGTTTCATTGCCAGAAATCATCCCCCGACCCTAAAGACTCTGGGGGCGGAGGTCTGCCGGCCAGTTCTGATGGCCGTGCGCGAGAAATTTGGTGAAGGAACCGATTCAGCCAATGACGCCATCGCACGTGTTGCCTTTGTCTTTGAGGCTGCTCTCATTCGTATATTTATTTGTGGAACTGGTGTCGGCCGTCTTGATTCTAACATGGCCACCTTGGCCGCCGATATACTTGAAGGAAAGCACGGGAATACACCCGCTTCAGTCGAGGGTGGAGTTCGGGAATTCCTAAATAGTCCGGTGGTCGCTCTTCCCGATGATCAGCTCTTTGAAGCTAAGATTAAGAATATTGATACAGGAAAGTTGACCGGTCGTCGTGAGAAGCTTCTCTTGGCGCGCCTGCATCAGGCGCTTGATCTTGGTATGACATTATTCTGGAAGGATGAGGTAGATTTATCAGGCTATAATCTTAAGAAATCAGTCGATTTGGGAAATAATCCGAATGATGCAAAGCTTGATGCAGCTGGTTTCTCTTCCATTTCAGAATATGACCAACTTGCATCTTCACTAGGTAATGTTGTCGTTACACCTCCAGGCAAGGAGAAGGCTGGCTCATTCGTTATCAATGATGGTTTGCCAACCAATGGCGCTAATGCGGCTCAGATTAAGGCTTCACTTAAGAAGCGTGCCGAGCGCTTACTTCGAATCTACCGTGTATGACTCGGGCCGAACGCGGGGTCGGGGCTGAGAAATGGCTCAGGCCGCTCCATGGTCAAGGGTGGGACTAAATATGGCCGAAACCTCTGAATCTAGTCACGCCTCCCAATAGGGAGCGGCCTGACCCCTTAGTTCGCCAAAGGCTTAAATTATTTCTCGACGACCAGGATCCGTACGGGTTGTCCGTCGGCATCGGTCTTGTGCACGACGTTCAGATTTAAAGACGCCGCCTGTCCGCTACGCCTGCCGCGCAGCTCGAGGCTCACCGCCAACGGGGTCAGACCCCAATAATGGGGTCAGGCACCAATAATGGGGTCAGGCTACAACATTGGGGTCTGACCCCGTTATTGGTGCCTGACCCCGTTGTCCCTTCCATCGGCTGAGCTATGACGCAGGCGAGTGTAGACGGAGCGGAGCTTTGTGGGAGAATGCGACATCATGAACGAACCACTCGATTGCTTGCCACCGAACGTCACCACAGCCTTCACCCAGCTTTATCCTAAGGAACAGCCGCGCTGGTCGAGCCGGTCTCAGACGCTTCGAATTGCCGAATACGAATACCAGACGGTGGGATTGGAACTGATCGACGGAAAGGTGGTGCTACATCTTTCCCAGGATTGTCCTTTCGACGAGATTTCCCCCGGCTACCTAGCAATCTTCGTTCATCGTCTCGCTGAGCTTTGCCCCGATGTTAGAGTGGCTTACCTGCCAGGGTACGGGCATCCCATCGTCGCGACGTTGCCGCTAGCGGTTCAGCCCGACGCCTCGGCGGAAGCATGCACGGCCGCTATCCAGTCTACAATCGCACGCCTCGAGGAGGCCTTGGACAAGCAGCGTGAGGCCGCGCTTGTTATCACGGAGGATAGTCCAGCCAGACGGACTAACGAGTGGCCGGAAGTGGAAGTAACCTCCGAGCAACTCCAGAGGATTGGGCGGCCGAGAAAGGGGTCAGGCCGCTCCACGGTCAAGGGTGTGACTAAATATGGCCGAAACCTCTGAATCTAGTCACGCCTCCCAATAGGGAGCGGCCTGACCCCTTAGTTCGCGCAGAGCAGTTTTCTGAGGTAAGACGACGAGCCCAAACCCATCCGGCTCGCCAGCCATGCGGTGCTGATTCCGTGGGCATCACGCAATTGTCTGGCGAGGGCGACTTTCCAAGCCTGCGCCTTAGGCGGCGCGTTCAATTGCACTTCGGCTCGGCCCAAGGAAGCGAGAGCATCTAGGAACGCGCCTTCCCAGCGGGCGTGCTCTTCTTTAAGTAGTAGCTCACGGCTTTTCCCGGTGATGGCCGGAAAAAGGACGTCGTCCGTCCGTCTCCCCGCCTTTTCTTTGCGCACAAGCCCGAACAGTTCTTCGGCGGTTGCCGGACGTTCCTCGGTCGCGAGGACGAAACGGAGTCTTTCCTCGTAGGCGTCCCAACCCGCAGGATCATCCCTCAGCCCGTGCATTCTAGTGAGAGCTAGGCCAAGCGTAAGGTCGCCCCTTTCTTTCGGGCGACGTAAGACGCGACAGCTGGTCCAGCGGTAGCCTCCCAGCTCTTCGAGCGTGATGATGCCGGCCCGGACTGGATTGAGGTGGACGTAGTCAATCTTGCGAGCCGCCAAAGGGCCCGATGGGTAGTGCGCACAACCGAATCTGGACTGGAAGACGTGGCCGATCGAGCCGCGGAAGGCCTTGTGCTTGTTTGCAAAGGCCGACTGGAGGGCGTGCATCCCTTCACTGAGATTGCCCCGAGGAGTGGTCAGGACCAGGTGGAAGTGATTAGTCATAATCGCGAAGGCGTGAAGCTGCCAGGCGAAGCGACTGGCCGTTGCGAAGATGGTTTCTAGGAAGACATGTTTAGCGGCATCGGTTTCGAAGATCGGCTGGCCGAGTTCGGAGCGATTGTAGACGTGGTAAGCGCCTTGGTTGGAGATGAGACGGTGACGACGGGCCATGGACGCATCGTCCAAGTAAGGTCGAGTTCATCGACCGCAGATAACCCCTGACATAAACCACTCAGCCAACGGGGTCAGGCCGCTCCATGGTCAAGGGTGGGACTAAATATGGCCGAAACCTCTGAATCTAGTCACGCCTCCCAACCGGGAGCGGCCTGACCCCTTAGTTCGCGCTATCAGCCTAGTTTGTCACTTTTCGATAGAGAAAGGCGTCGGAAGTGAGCAGGGATATCAACAATGCCTTCATGCTGCCATTGCTGTCGCTATAGGCCTTGTAGGCGTCCTGTAGGATCGGCGCGTCATTGATGGTTTCATTGCGCCCCATCCAGAAGCGGAAAACATGGCGCACAAAGACTTGTTTGACCCGTTCGCTAGCTGCGAGTTTTTGAATCATTTCCAAGGGATCCTTCACCGGACCGTCTAGGGTGGGATCGCCGCTGAATAGAATTTCGCCACTGGTGTTAACCGGTTTGCCTTTTTCGCCTGCGCGCAGCATCCCCAGATGATTAAACATTTCAAACGGCATCCCAAGCGGATCCATTTTCTGATGGCAGCGCCAGCATTCATTTTCGCGAGTTACGCGCATGCGGTGACGCAGAGTGGACTGGGGTTCTTCTGGCAACTTGGCATCGACCGTAATCGGAATGTCCGGCACGGCATCGCCTAGCAGCCGTTCGCGAATCCAGCGTCCACGCGAAATCGCATGGTTATCCATCGTATCCGAGTGCGCAACCAGCCAAACTGGGTGAGTGAGAATGCCGAGGCGTTCGCTGGTGTCCACCGTGGTGATCGCCTTCAGTGCGTCTACGGCAGGTGGGCTCGGACCATCGTCGAATGGTGACTGGCGCACATAAAACGGTTGGGCGGGATTGGGCAAAATGTGATGGAGTTGGTTCCAAAAGGTGACCTCATGTCGCGCCTTTTCCTCTCCGCCCTTTTTCACCGTTGCCGCATTATATATCTTGATCGTTTCAAATGGTTTTTTCCGGTTGATGAAATAGGCGATGTCAGTGGCCATGCCGCGGCCAGTTTTTCCCCGCGACGTGTAGGGCTGGTAGATCAAACGATTGGTGGTCAGCAGCTCCTTAAGAACATCTTTGTCCTCCCGCAGAATCAACTCGATCAGAGCATCGGTGTTGGCAATCATGCTATTCATGACGGCGGGGTGTGATTCAAAATGGGCTCCTTCGCCCACAACGGACTCCCGGGTTTTACAGATTGCAGCACCGCGATCGTAGTCAAAATATTCCCTAAAGAATTCCAGGATACGCGGCTTGCGGATGCTGTCATCATTTAGAATCCGGGTAACTTCGCGTTTGACGTCCTCGCGGGTCTGGAGTTTTCCCTCGGCCAGGGCCGCTCGCAGATGATCAGAATCCGGGCGAAGGTAAGAGAAAGCCGCATTGATCGCGAGGGCGAGTTCGTCACCTTGCAGCGGTACGCGGCCATACTTGTCCGGTTGCCCAGTTTTGCAGAGTTCCGGCCGGAAGAGCGCATCGCGGTCGAGAAAGATCGGCACCAAACCTAGGAAAACCCCTTCCTCCTTGCCGAGTTCCTTGATGGATTTGTTAACTATTTCCAAGTAAAGGGCGGTCTCCGCGGCACTCGGCGGGCGCAGCGTGAGGGACTCAAACAGAAATGTAATTACTTCTTTAAGGCGCTCATCGCTTACGCCTGGTGTTTTCATCAGTTCATAGACCGGGGTCAGGGGTCGATAAATTCCCTTTTTGTAGAAGATAATATTAAGCCCCCTCCCCTCGGTGACCTTTTCGATACTATCCGCAAATTGGTAGGGCTGGGCTGCCGGGCCGTAGGCCATGAAACGCAGGACCTTTTCAGCGATGCCCGCGATGAGCAGAGACTCCGAGCTATTGACGGTGTATAGGAATGGGTAATTACGCAAGCCGTGGTCGCGAACCGTTGACAGAACCATTGGAAATCCGGGGACAGAAAACCAATAGGCATCACTGAAACTTCCAAGATAGCCATCCAGTCCGAAATAGACCTTGGTCTCACCTTCGAGGTTAGTCGGAATCATATCGCCGTGGGTCCAGAGTCCCGGACGCTGCGGATCGTATTTTCTTTTCAGGCTTATAAGATTATTCAGCCGGACCATTTGTTCCTGAGGATGAATGCGCCAGATGCGGGCCGGTGTGGATGCGGGTTCGAGGTTTTTCGGCAGCGGGCCAAAGAGCAGATCGTGATTCAGATGATTGCCCTTGATGGGACGCAGGTGCTCGGTGAACCCACCTTTGTCCTTCATCGCCGTGGTCAATTCGCCCGTAATCCAATTCGAAAGCTCAAGACGCTCAATCAAATGCGGTTGTTTTTTTGTCTTCCGCGGCGGCATTTCATTCAGCGCCACCTGCTCCCAAATCCGCTTCCACATGCTGGCATTGTCGGCAGAAACATC
>Ga0102915_1000140_pt1 | contig 20938 bp, 19 predicted proteins | sample Colrivmet1561A02_FD_78199 | JGI IMG/M metagenome (GOLD analysis project Ga0102915, IMG submission 78199) | Estuarine microbial communities from the Columbia River estuary - metaG 1561A-02 | ecosystem: Environmental > Aquatic > Marine > Intertidal zone > Estuary | place: USA: Columbia River...
CTCGTCGAGCAACTCGCGCAGCGCGTCATGCGCAATATCAATGCGGCTGCTGCCGTGAACCCGATCAATCTGCTGGCGATTACGCTTTTGGCGATGCCAAGACAGGCTATGGTGGCGCAGGATCTCGTTCGCCAGCTCGATTTGTATTTAGCGCTGCTAAAAATCCAGCCTTACGACAGTCGCATTACGGTGACGACGCTCGATGGCAGCGAGATCGTGGTTTATGGCGAGTCGATGAAGGTCTTGCAGCGGCAGACTCATAAGCTCGGTGATGTCGTTCGTATCAACGACGATATGGCGGTGTTGATGGCGTACTACCGCAACAACGTCGCGCATCTATTCACGCTGCCGTCATTGATTGCTTGTGCATTCATCAGCAACACATCGGTTCGTACCGAAGACATTCAGAGGCTCGCGTGGCGTATCTATCCCTATGTCGCGGCCGAGTTGTTTCTCAAATGGAGCGAGACGGAGCTAGCTCAGGTGGTCGACCAAACACTCGGCGCCTTGGCTCAATTGGGTGTGCTCGAGCGAATCGACGGCAGCGATGTCTGGCGTCGACCGCCGCCGAGCTCGCCGAAAGCCATTCAGTTATCGCTCTTGGCGCAGGCGTCAGTGCAAACGATCGAGCGCTACTACCTCGCCATCGCCACGCTCACACACGCAGGCTCGGGCGTTTTGACGGCCAAAGCTCTCTCTGAGCGCTGCCAGTTGATGGCGCAACGCATCAATATGCTCTACGGCTTCAATTCACCTGAGTTTTCCGATCGTGCGATGTTTGATCAGTTCATCGCCCTGTTGATGAAGCGCTCGGTGATCCGCACGGATGAGGCCGGGCTACTCGTGTTCGACGTGGTCTTGGAGCGAGTGGCGGCGGATGCCGAGTACGTGCTGTCGGAGCAGATCCGTCACAGCATCCTGCAAGTGACGCACGCCTGAGGTTTATTCGTCGTGGCTGATTCGGCCGCGACCACGTTTGATGCCGCTGCGACGTGTTTTGCTGTCGAGCCGCCGAACTTTCGACGCGCGCGTCGGCTTGGTCGCGTGTCGCTTCTTCGGCTCGACCAAGGCGGCTTCGATCAGCTGCGCGAGTCGCTCCTCTGCATCGCGGCGATTCTGTTCTTGGCTGCGCTGTGTGCGTGCAATGATCAACACGGCGCCTTCGTCGGTGAGACGGCGGCCCGCGAGGCGCCGTAGACGCTGCTTCACTGTTTCGCTGAGGACAGCGGAGCCCTGCAGATCAAAACGCAATTGCACGGCCGATGAGACCTTGTTGACGTTTTGTCCGCCCGGCCCGCCGGAGCGCACGAAGGCGACCGACAGGTCGTCGTCTGGGATCAGCAGCTTACCCGCGCGGATCGGCATCGTCGCGCTGGTTTGTGGGGCGGGCCATGATCGCGCCGGGTTCCAGTACGCGCACTTCCTGCTGCGCGACAGGAATCTTGATGCCGTGTTCCTTGAAGAGTTGCCAGATCTTGCGATTCACGTCGGAGCGAACATTGTTGACGCCGTTCATCGGGTCGCGGATCCAGAAGCGCGCTTCGAGCTTCATGCCGTAGTTCTCGAACGACATCAGCCGTGAAACCGGGCCTGGATCGCGCAGGATGCGCGGATGATCACTGGTTGCCTTGATCAGCAGTTCGAGCGCGATCTCCGGATCATCGTCGTAACTGATCATCACCGGCAGTCGTAGGCGTACGCGCTGGTCTGAGTAACTCCAGTTAATGACCGAGTTGATGATTAGATTTTGGTTGGGCACCAGCGATTCGACGCCATCACGATCGCGCACGACGACGTAACGACCGCGCAGTTCCTGCACCCAGCCGAAATTTTCGGAGGTGGTGCCAGTGTGCTGAGTGAAGCTGATGACGTCACCCGGCTTGATCGATTTGTCCATCAGCAGCACGAAGCCGCTGACAAAGTTGGCAGTGATGTCACGGATGCCGAAACCGAGACCGAAAACGATCGCACCGGTGAGCACGGTCAGTGCCGTCAAGTCGACACCCGCGGCATTGATGCCGAGCAGGATGCCGAGACTGATTAAAAGAAAGTAGGTGAACTTGCTGATACCGACTCGCGTCGAGGGCGCGAGTGTTTCGAGCGACATCACACGCCGCTCGATAGCTCGGGCGATTACGCTCGTGATTACCACGAACGCCGTGATGACGATGAGCCCCTTAAGTAAAGCCCACAGGCTGAAGACCGACTTGCCGGGCAGCAGGTCGATGGCGTCGAGCGTGTTCTCTAGCCAGTTGAACCATCCGAGCAGTTCGAAGCCGAGACCGAGCCAGAGCACCAACGTGATGCGAGTTTCCCAGCGTGCCACGAGGCTGGTGTCGCCGAGCAGCAGACGCAAGCAATAGACTGCGATCCGCACGACACCGAGCGCAACGACGAGCTGTGAGGTCAATGCAAGCACGTTGTACGCCATGCCGAATTGACGGGCCGCGTTTTCTGCCAAGCCGATCAACAGCGCTGCGACGAGATAGGGCGTCAGGATTACCGCCGTTTCGATCAGGCGACCTGTCCAGGGACGCACCATCACATTGCTACCGATACGAACCAGTACGGTCTTCGCGATTCGACCCGAGATGATCGCGATAGCGATGACGATCAGGATCGCGATCGCCTCATTGAGACCATCACCACTGAGTAACTCGACGAGTAGCTTCGAGGACGCGACCGTGTTTTCGTTCATCACTCGTTCCTCAAGCGTTCAGATCGGGAATTAGGTGGCTGCCGTAACGCTCGATCTGATCTTTCAGCATGAGCTTGCGTTTCTTGAGCCGCTTCAACTGGATTTCGTCGACGTGGATATCCATCGACAGACGCGCAATCACTTCGTCGAGATCGCGATGCTCGATGCGCAGTTGGCGCAGTTTTTCGATGTTGCGAAAGAGCTCGCGGTCGATTTTTTCGGTTTCGTCCGTCATCTCTGGAGCCGCGCCGCGACGTGTTCGAGGTCGGGCGGTAGCTTAGCGAAGCGGCCGGGCGGATTCCACGGAATGCCGGGGTCATGGAAGTCCGAGCCGGTGGAAGCCGCGAGGCCATTGGCACGGGCGAGTTGTGCCAGTCGATCAAAATCGTTGCTGCTCATGCCGCCGACGCCAACCTCCATCCCGAGGCCGCCGACGCGGCCAAACTCGGCGAGCAAGCGCCGCAGGGCCCCCGCGCTGATCTTGTAGCGATGCGGATGCGCCAACACCGGTTGGCCGCCTGCCTCCCGAATGGCTTTGACGGCGATCTCGAGCGCCGGCCACTCCGCCGGTGCGTAGCCCGCTTGGCCTCGACCGAGCCAATGATCGAAGGCGTGTGCAATGTCTTTCGCGAGGCCGCGCGAGACTAGAAGTCTCGCCAGATGCAGCCGAGTTGGGCTGTCGTGGGTTCTGCAAAGCTCCTCGATCGCCTCGCCGACGACGAGTTGTTTTTTGCGTTCGAGCCTGCGGCCAATTTCGATCAAACGCGCATGACGCAATTGCCGCACCGTCGACAAGTGCGCATGGAGCGCCTCGCTGGTTGGGTCGATACCGAGGCCGAGCACGTGTAGCTCCTGACCCTGCCAGCCAGCGGTGATCTCCACCCCCGGCACGAATCCGAGGCCGAGGTCGGCACAGGTTTGCTCCGCCTCGGGACAGCCGCGTACCGTGTCGTGATCGGTGAGGGCGGCGAGAGTGACACCCTGCGATGCAACCAGCTGCATCAGTGCCGCTGGCGCTAGTACGCCGTCGGAGTGGTGACTGTGAAGGTGCAGGTCGGCGATCATCCTGCGGGTATCATACCGGCATGGATATCCTCGCCGCCGATGCTCCGGACTGGTCTGCCATCGACACGGTACTGCTCGATCTCGACGGTACTTTGCTCGATCTCGCCTTTGACAACTACATCTGGCTTGCGCGTGTGCCGGAAATCTATGCAGAGCGCGAAGGGCTCTCGCTCGCCGAAACCCATGCGGTGCTCGCGCCGCGATTTCACCGCGTACAAGGCACGCTGCAGTGGTATTCGATCGACTATTGGAGCGAACAGCTCGACATCGACATCGCGGCCGTGCACCGCGAGGAGGCGAGTCGCGTCGCCTGGTTGCCGGGTGCGCGGCGTTTTCTCGAGGAGCTGCGCTTGCGCGGCAAGCGTCTCGTGTTGTTGACCAATTCGCATCCGACGATCCTGCAGATCAAGCACGAGAAAACGGGTGTGCTCGATTTTCTGGATGCGGCTTATACATCCCACGGATTCGGCGCCCCCAAGGAAGACCAAATATTTTGGCGTGCGGCCCAAGCGGAAGTGGGCTTCGATCTTGCGCGCAGCTTGTTTGCCGACGACAGCAAAGCGGTGTTGCATGCGGCCATCCTGGCGCAAGTGCGCTGGGTCTACGGCGTGCGAAGACCCGACACCTCGCGTGACCCTCATTTGCATGAGGAATTCACCGCGATCGATGCGGTGGTCGAACTGCTTTAGCGTCGACCGCCTCGACCGCCGCCGCCGCCGCCGCTACGGCGCGGACCGCCGCGCTGTCCACCACCGCCGCCACCGCCAGACCCGCCGCGACGAGGGCCACGGTGTGCGCCTTCAGGGCTCGGGCGACGCGGAGGCCAGGTGATCTCCGGCAACATGTCGGCACTGATCGGCTCGAAGGGAATTTTACGGCCGATGTATTTTTCGATGTCCGGCAGTGCGACCGCGTATTCCTCGCAAGCGAAGCTGATCGCATCGCCCTCGGCACCGGCGCGAGCCGTGCGGCCGATGCGGTGGACATAGTCCGCGCAGTCCTGCGGCAGATCGAAGTTGAAGACGTGACTGACTTCCGGAATGTGCAGACCGCGCGAGGCCACATCGGTCGCGATCAGCACGGCGAGTTTGCCGTCGTGGAAGTCTTGCAGAAAGCGCATGCGCTTTTTCTGGGGAACATCGCCTGAAAGTGCCTGCGCCTGAATGCCGTTGGCTTGCAGAGTATCTTCGAGTTTCTCGGCCACGCGCTTCGTGTTGACGAAGACCATGGTGCGATGCGGATCCATCTTGCGCAGCAGGCCGACGAGGAGCGGAACTTTTTCTTCCATCGCCGGGTAATACATCACCTGTCGAACGCGATCGGCCGTGATTTTTTCGGGCTCGATGCGCACAAGCGCCGGATCGTTCATGTGTTCGTAGGCGAGTTCGAGCACGCGCTGTGACAGCGTTGCCGAAAACAGCATCGATTGCCGGCGATCGGGTGGCGGCAGGCGACGCAGCATGTAGCGGATGTCGGCGATGAAGCCGAGATCGAACATGCGATCGGCCTCGTCGAGTACGACCGCCTGTGCCTCGCGCAGTTCGAAGACATGCTGCTTGAAGTAATCGATGATGCGTCCCGGCGTGCCGATCAAGACATCGACACCGCCCTCGAGGTCGCGGCGCTGCTTCTCGTAATCAACGCCACCATAGACGACGGCGATGCGCAGCCCCGTGTGCTGACCGAGCTGTATCGCGTCCTGGTGAATCTGGATGGCGAGCTCGCGCGTCGGCGCGATGATCAAGGCGCGAATCGCGGTGGCGCCGCGAGTGGGCGAGGCCGGCTGTTTCAGCAAGTTCTGGAACAGGCCGACGAGGAACGCCGCCGTTTTTCCGGTGCCTGTCTGCGCCTGGCCGGCCACGTCGCGGCCGGCTAGAGCGAAGGGCAAGGTCTGTGCCTGGATCGGGGTGCACCGGGTGAAACCGGCTTCCTCGATGCCACGCATCAGGTCAGGAACGAGATCGAGGGAGGAAAAGGTGAGATCGGATAGATGGTTTTCGGACATTAGTTCGTATTGGATCGAAGCGAGTAGACAGGGGATGCTTGCAAACGGGACGAGAATTGGCTACAAAAGCGTCCCATAAGGGCGTTCTGCCCACGGTTTACGGCAATAGCCCCAGTTCACATCCATACAATTTTCTGGTCCTTCCAGAGGCAACCCAAAAAATCGACACGGCCTAGTGTAACCGTTTGACGGCCCCCCGACACGGCGTTCAGCCACGGGCTCGCAAACTCCCCGATTTCTTATCTCAATTTGTTTAGTTAACTCCAACTGGAGGTTTACCCGCGTGAGCAGCCCTCACATCATCAATACCAGCGATGCCACCTTTGCTGATGACGTTTTGAAGTCCGACAAGCCCGTACTACTCGACTTTTGGGCCGAGTGGTGTGGTCCCTGCAAGATGATCGCGCCGATCCTCGACGAACTGTCGGGCGAATATGCCGATCGTGTTCGCGTCGCCAAGTTGAACATCGACCACAATCCGCAGACGCCGCCCAAGTACGGTATCCGCGGTATCCCGACGCTCATTCTTTTCAAGAACGGGACCGTCGAGGCGCAGAAAGTGGGTGCGGTGTCGCGCTCGCAACTGGCAGCGTTTCTGGATAGCCACCTGTGAGAGGCGGTTACTTAGGGGGTGGTCAGGGTGGTGGCGGTCCGCGTCGCCAGAAGCCGCGACACGGCGGTAATCGCGACCCGAATCGCGGACCGCGTCACGGCAACGTCGGTGGCCCGATGCACGACGACATGCCGATGGATCACGCACCGTTCATCGATTCCGGTGACGATGCGGAAATCATCAGCCCAGAGGAGCTCGCTGCGTCACGCAAGTCGATGAACTTGACGACGTTGAAGGCGATGCCCATCAGCAAGCTGGTGGAAATGGCCGCTGCGCTTGGCGTTGAGAACATGGCGCGCTCGCGCAAGCAGGACATCATCTTCAGTTTGCTGAAGGCCCATGCTCGCAAGGGCGAGGACATCTACGGCGACGGCGTGCTCGAGATTCTGCAGGATGGCTTCGGCTTCCTGCGTTCGGCAGATGGCTCTTATCTCGCTGGTCCCGATGATATTTACATCAGTCCGGCGCAGATTCGTCGCTTCAATCTGCGCACCGGTGACAGCATTTCGGGTCTGATCCGTCCTCCCAAGGATGGTGAGCGATACTTTGCGTTGCTGAAGGTCGGCGAGATCAACTTTGATTCGCCGGAGAACGCACGTAATAAGGTGTTGTTCGAAAACCTGACGCCGCTGCATCCGACCAAGCGTCTGAAGCTCGAACGCGGTAATGGTTCGACGGAAGATTTGACTGCTCGTGCCATCGATCTTTGCGCGCCGATCGGCAAAGGCCAGCGTGGTTTGATCGTCTCGCCGCCAAAGGCTGGCAAAACGATGCTGCTGCAGAACATCGCAACGGCGATCACGGCCAATCACCCCGAGGTGTATCTGATCGTGTTGCTCATCGATGAGCGACCGGAAGAAGTCACCGAGATGCAGCGCACGGTCAAAGGTGAGGTGGTGTCATCCACCTTCGACGAGCCGGCCGCCCGTCACGTGCAAGTCGCCGAAATGGTGATCGAGAAGGCCAAGCGCCTCGTCGAGCACAAGAAGGACGTGGTGATCCTGCTCGATTCGATCACGCGTCTGGCGCGCGCCTACAACACGGTCGTACCGAGCTCAGGCAAGGTGCTCACCGGTGGTGTCGATGCCAACGCGCTGCAGCGTCCAAAGCGATTCTTCGGCGCGGCACGTAACATCGAAGAGGGCGGCTCGCTGACGATCTTGGCGACCGCACTCATCGATACCGGCTCGAAGATGGACGATGTGATTTACGAAGAGTTCAAGGGCACGGGTAACAGCGAAATCCACCTTGATCGTCGCATTGCCGAGAAGCGTGTCTTCCCGGCCATCAACATCAATCGCTCCGGCACTCGTAAAGAAGATCTCATCACCGATCCGGGTGAACTTGCCAAGATGTGGATCCTGCGCAAGCTGCTGCATCCGATGGATGAGCTCGCCGCTATCGAGTTCTTGCTCGATAAGATGAAGGACACGAAGACGAATTCGGAGTTCTTCGAGGCGATGAAGCGCTAAGTTGAATAGCCCGCGGGCAGTGCTGTCAGCGCTGCTCGCGGGCGATCGCGCGATAACCGATATCGCGCCGGCATTGCATGCCTTCCCAATGGATCGCATCGACCAATTGATAGGCGGCTGTTTGAGCCGCTGAAACCGTGCTGCCAAGACCGACCGCGCACAACACTCTGCCGCCGGCGGTCACGATCGCCTCGTCACGCAACGAGGTACCGGCATGAAATACTTTGCCTGGAAATTTCGCGGCGGCATCAAGCCCATGAATCGCATCGCCTTTGCGAACGTCGTCCGGGTAGCCGCCTGCGGCGAGCACGACTCCGAGGGCGGCGCGCGGATCCCAATCCATCGAGACCTGATCGAGACGCCCATCGAGCGCCGCTTCGCACAGCGCCGGCAGATCCGAGTTCAAGCGCATCATGATGGGCTGAGTTTCGGGGTCGCCGAAGCGGCAATTGAACTCGAGCACGTTCGGCGTGCCATCCGGATGGATCATGATGCCGGCATACAAAAAACCCGTATACGGCGTGCCATCAGCAGCGAGCCCGGCGATCGTCGGTTCGATCACTTCGCGCATGATGCGCTGATGCATTTCGGGTGTGACGACAGGCGCTGGCGAATAGGCGCCCATGCCGCCGGTATTCGGGCCGGTGTCGCCATCACCGATACGCTTGTGATCCTGTGAGGTGGCGAAGGGCAAAGCGTGCACGCCATCGGCGATCACGATGAAGCTGGCCTCTTCGCCCGGCAAGAACTCTTCGATGACAACCTCGGCACCTGCACCGCCGAACTGGCCTTCGAACATCGATCGTGCCGCATCGATGGCTTCGTCGGCAGTGCCAGCGATGATGACGCCTTTGCCCGCGGCAAGGCCGCTCGCTTTGACGACGATCGGACTGCGCTGTTTACGCACCCAGTCGGCGTCGAAGGTGTCTGCCGTGAAAGTGGCGTAGGCGGCCGTCGGGATGCCGTGGCGCCGTAAGAATTCTTTGGTAAAAGCCTTCGAGCCTTCGAGCTGGGCAGGTGCGCGATGTGGTCCGAAGCAGCGCAAGCCTGCCGCTTCGAAGGCATCGACGACGCCGAGCACAAGGGGTGCCTCAGGGCCGATGATGGTGAGATCAATTGCCTCTCGCTGCGCGAGCGCCACCAGTCCTGTGACATCATCGACCGCAACGGCGACATTGCGCAGTTTGGGCTCGCGAGCTGTCCCTGCATTACCGGGCGCAACCACGACTTCAGTGACTCGCGACGACTGTGCGCATTTCCAAGCGAGCGCATGTTCGCGCCCGCCACTGCCGACGATCATCACTTTCATCGTGCGATGCCTCAGTGACGGAAGTGGCGCATGCCAGTGAAGACCATGGTCATGCCATGTTCGTCGGCAGCGGCGATCACTTCGGCGTCACGCAGACTGCCGCCCGGCTGAATGACAGCAGCGATGCCATATTCGGCGGCCACATCGAGGCCATCGCGGAACGGGAAGAACGCGTCCGATGCCATCACGGCGCCTTTGACGTCGAGCTTCTCGTCTGCCGCCTTCATGGCGGCGACACGACTTGAATAGACGCGGCTCATTTGACCCGCACCAACGCCAACGGTGGAGCGATCTCGGGCATAGACGATTGCATTCGATTTGACGAACTTGCAGACCTGCCAGGCGAAGAGCAGATCGTCGAGCTCGTGCTCCGACGGTTGTCGACGAGTCACCACTTTCAAGTCGCTGCGCGCGACCATACCAAGATCGCGCGACTGCGCGAGCAAGCCACCTGCCACGCTGCGATATTCGAACTCCGCGCCGACATCGCGCGGCATGCTGCCCAGTTCGAGTACTCGAATGTTGGGCTTGCCAACAAGGACAGCGCGAGCGTCTGGTGTCACTTGCGGTGCCGCGATCACTTCGACGAATTGTCTGCCGACGATGGCCGTTGCGAGCTGGGCATCGAGTGGTTGATTGAACGCGATGATGCCGCCGAAGGCTGAGGTTGGATCCGTGCGGAACGCGCTCTCGTAAGCTTCAAGCAGAGAGCCAGCTGTCGCGACGCCGCAGGGATTGGCGTGTTTGACGATGACGCAGGCCGGTGTGCTGAATTGGCGGACGCATTCGATGGCCGTATCGGCATCGGCGATATTGTTGAACGAGAGCTCTTTACCCTGTAGCAGGATACTGCTGGCGACCGATGCGGCGCGCGGGGTGACGTCGCGATAGAAGGCGGCCTTCTGATGCGGGTTCTCCCCATAGCGCAGGTCCTGCACTTTTTCGTAAACGAGTGGTAACGACTGCGGGAATACGGCGCCGGGTGCCGGACTGCGGCTTTGCAGATAGCTTGCGACCATCGAGTCGTAGCGTGCAGTGTGTGCAAAGGCTTTGGCTGCGAGCCACGCACGCAGCTCTGGTGTCGTTGCACCCTCGTTTGCGGCGAGTGCCTCGAGAACGGCCGCATAGTCTTGCGGATCCACGAGCACCGTCACGGCATCGTGATTCTTCGAAGCCGCACGCACCATGGCCGGTCCGCCGATATCGATGTTCTCGATCGCTTCGGAGTAAGTGCAGGCTGGGCGCGCGACCGTTTCTGCGAAGGGATATAGGTTGACAGCCAGCAGATCGATGCGGTCGATGCCGTGCAGCGCCATCACGCTTTCGTCGACACCACGACGGCCGAGTAACCCGCCGTGAATCTTGGGGTGCAGCGTCTTGACGCGCCCATCCATGATTTCAGGGAAGCCGGTGTGCTGCGCGACTTCTTTGACGGCAATTCCTTGCTCGGTCAGCAGTCTTGCGGTGCCGCCCGTAGAGAGAATTTCGACGCCGCGATCGGCGAGTGCCTTGGCAAACTCGACGACACCGGACTTGTCGGAAACGGAGATGAGAGCTCGACGAATGGTGACAGGCATGGGCTAGTTCGCTGTGAGACCAAATTCACGAAGTTTGCGGCGCAACGTGGCGCGATTGATGCCGAGCAAGTCGGCAGCGCGAGTCTGGTTACCGTCGGCGTGCTTCAGCACGACTCGAAATAACGGCTCTTCGACTTCGCGAAGCACTAGATCGTAGAGGCCCGAGGTGTGATGACCGTCGAGGGACTTGAGATAGTGTTCGAGCGCGCGCTCGGTGTGATCGCGCAGAAGAAGGTCACTACCCGTCGAGTTGTCCGCTGTCATCGGCGCTCCAGAGATCAAAATATTCCTGCGCACACGCGAACTGCAGCGACGTCGATTCGGCTGCCATGAACCGGGCGCGAGCCGCGGCGGGTTCATCGAGCAGCCGGGAATACCAGCCGAGGTGTTTGCGGGCGATTCGCAGGCCGGATTCTTCGCCGTGGAAGGCATAGATATCCTGCAAATGCCCGAGAACTATATCACGCAGTTCCTGGTGCGAGAGCGGGGCGGGCTTGGCGCCGTTCGTCAGCAGGCCGTTGATGTCGCGAAAAATCCACGGTGCGCCGTGTGCGGCTCTGCCGATCATGACACCAGAGGCTTGGGTACGAGCGAGAACTGACTGGGCCTTCTCGGCGGAGTCGATGTCGCCATTGGCCAACACCGGAATGCGTACGCCTGAGCGGATCGCGCTGATGGTGTCGTATTCGGCCGACCCCTCGTAGAAGTCCGCGCGGGTGCGGCCGTGGATGGCGAGTGCCGCGATGCCGCTCGCCTCTGCGATACGCGCTACGCTCGGTCCATTGCGGTGTTCACGATCCCAGCCGGTGCGGGTTTTGAGCGTCACGGGAATGCCGGAGGGGCTGACTGCGGCGACCACCGCCTCGAGGATCTCTGCGATCAGCGGCTCATCCTGCATCAGTGCCGAGCCGCACAAACGATTGCAGACTTTCTTAGCAGGGCAACCCATGTTGATGTCGATGATCTGCGCCCCGAGATCCACGTTTCGACGGGCTGCCTCAGCGAGTACGGCGGGATCTGCACCGGCCAGTTGCACGATACGAGGCTCGGGCTCGCCCTCGTGATTCATTCTTTGACGAGACTTGCGTGAGTTCCAAAGACGCGTGTCGGAGGTGATCATCTCCGAGGCCGCCATCGCGGCACCTAAGCGCCGCGCGAGAATGCGAAAAGGCCGATCGGTGATGCCGGCCATCGGTGCCAGCACGGCGGGCGCCTTGATGCTCCAGCGGCCGATCTGAAAGGCGCCTTGCGCGGCTACGTTATCCACGACGTCGACCGACGAGGCAGGTCCAACCCTCGAGCGTTCGCCAGCGACTCAAAGGCACGAGAGTCGAGTAGGCGCCGATGACCTCATCGGCTTGTTCGTCGAGTAGGCCGGCGAGTACGAGAACGCCCTCGTCGGCGAGTAGCGCTGTGAGTCGAGGCGCCAACTCGCACAGAGGCCCAGACAAAATATTGGCCAGAACGATCTGGGCGCCGCCACGATCTGCGACGAGACTCGAGAGTTCATCGGCGGATGCAACGCACCGCAGCGCGTTGGCAGCACCGTTCAGTAGGGCATTATCGCGACTGGCAATGAGCGCTTGCGGATCGATGTCGTGGGCATAGGCTGTGCGCGCACCCAAGCGCAGCGCAGCGATGGCGAGGATGCCGGAGCCGCAACCGTAATCGACCAAGCACTCCTGGTCGGCCAGCAGCGCTTGGCCCGTAAACAGCGAGTCGAGAAACTCGAGGCACAAGCGCGTGGTGGGGTGAGTGCCGGTGCCGAAGGCGAGCCCAGGGTCGAGCGTGACCACGACAGCGCCCTCGGCCTCGACTGCTGCATGCGTCGGGCAGATCCAAAGATGGCGACCAAATTGCAGCGGATGAAAGTCCCGCAGCCACTCGCGCTCCCAGGCTTTCTGTTCGATCGCCGTGATCGTCAAGCGAGCTCGATCGATGCTGCAGAGGTTGCAAAGGTGGTCGCACAAGGCATCGATAGCTGCGGTGTCGTCAATCGAGCCCATGAAAATCGCCTGCATACGCGTGGCGGGCCAGAGACGCACTTCACCTGGAGCAGGTTCGAGTATCGCATCGTCGCGTTGATCGGTCAGAACGACCGAGACGGCGCCCGACTCGAAGCAGACTTCTTCCACGAGCTCGGCGTCGAGCCCGTCGAGATCGAGCGTGATCGCAAGCTGAGACACGGGTGATTTATTTGAGGCCGAGTCGGCGCTCGAGATAGTGGATGTCGAGACCGCCTTGCGCGAACGCTGCATGCGCCAGGATTTCCTGGTGCAGCGCCGCATTCGTCTTGATGCCCTCGACCACCATTTCCGCGAGTGCGTTACGCATGCGCGCGATGGCGACATCGCGATCTTCCCCATAGGAGATCAGTTTGGCGATCAGCGAGTCATAGTGTGGCGGCACGCTATAGCCTGAATACATATGGCTATCCACGCGAATACCCGGGCCGCCCGGCGCATGCCAAAGACGGACGGGGCCCGGTGAAGGCATGAACGTCTTGGCATCCTCGGCGTTGATGCGGCACTCGATCGCGTGCCCGCGCAGCACGATGTCGTCCTGCTTCCACGGCAGTGCTTCGCCAGAGGCAATCCGCAGCTGCGCTTTGACAAGATCGATGCCCGTGATGATTTCCGTCACCGGATGCTCGACCTGGATACGCGTGTTCATTTCGATGAAGTAGAACTCGCCATCCTGATACAGGAACTCGAGCGTGCCGGCGCTGCGATAGCCGACTGCGCGACAGGCTTCGACGACGCGCTCGCCCATCTTGGCGCGCTGCGCTGAAGTGATACCGGGTGCGGGCGCCTCTTCGATGACTTTCTGATGGCGTCGCTGCATCGAGCAGTCGCGCTCGCCCAAGTGAATGACATTGCCATGATGATCGGCCAATACTTGGAACTCGATGTGCCGCGGCTTCTCGAGAAACTTCTCCATGTAGACCTGATCGTTTCCGAAAGCCGCAAGCGCTTCCGAGCGAGTCACGCCAATCGAATGCACTAGGGCAGCCGGGTTGTGTACGACGCGCATGCCGCGTCCGCCACCACCGCCAGAGGCCTTGATGATGACCGGATAGCCGATTTCCTTGGCGATGCGCAGGTTCTCGTCGTTGTCGAGACCGAGTGGTTCGCCCGAGCCCGGCACGCAGGGCACGCCATGCGCTTTCATGACTTTGATGGCCGAGACTTTATCTCCCATCATGCGGATCGTCTCGGCCTTCGGGCCGATGAACGTGAAGCCGCTCTTCTCGACGCGTTCGGCGAAGTCGGCGTTTTCTGAAAGGAAGCCGTAGCCCGGGTGGATCGCGGCCGCATCGGTGAGTTCGGCGGCGGCGATGATCGCCGGCATGTTGAGGTAGCTCTTCGCAGATTGCGGCGGGCCGATGCAGACCGACTCGTCTGCGAGTAGGACGTGCTTCAGATTGGCGTCGGCCGTCGAGTGTACGGCCACCGTCTTAATGCCGAGTTCTCGGCACGCGCGCAGCACGCGCAGCGCGATTTCGCCGCGATTGGCGATGATGACTTTGTCGATCATGCCGATGCCTGGATCACTGAATCGAGAACAGCGCTTGGCCGAACTCGACCGGATCGCCGTTCTGAACGAGTACCGACGTGATCTTGCCGGCGCGGTCGCACTCGATCTGGTTCATCATCTTCATCGCCTCGATGATGCAGAGCACCTGACCGACCTTGACCTCATCGCCGATCTGCACGAAGGATTTCGCACCCGGGGCAGGGGCGGAGTAGAACGTGCCGACCATCGGAGCCTGCACGGTGTAATCGGTCGACTTGCCGGTCGTGGCTGCGACGCTCTCGGCGGCAGGGGCCGCCGCGGCGATCGCGGCAGGCGCCGGAGGCGGCGCATAGATGGGGAAGTGACTGGCGATGGCACCGGTCGGTTGGCGACTGATGCGCACCGATTCCTCGCCTTCCTTGATCTCGATCTCGGCGATGCCCGATTCCTCGAGCAACTCGATCAGCTTCTTGACCTTACGAATGTCCATGCGCCCCCCGATCCGATCCCAAGATCACGAAAATGGACGCGAAATGTACCCCATTCCCGGCAGAATCGGGGTAAAAGACGCTGCCAGGGCGGGTCAGGCTTTCTCTTTCGGTCGCAGTGCGTCGAGGCGGCGGATCTCGTCGCGAATCAATTGTCGGGCGGCGTCCGGTTGAAGACTTCCAGCGTTCACTTTGTCGACATGATCGAGGATGAACGCCGCTTCATCGGCATGAAGTTCGCCAATTTTCAGGGCAATGATGCGGCGCTCCCGATCGACGAAGGCGGTGAACGGGAACACGGGATCAACGCCAAACGAGTCGGCGGCGGCCATACCGTCCTCTTCGCCGATCAGTAGCGGATAGTCGAGCCCGATTTCTGCAGCGTATTTGACGACATCCTCGCGAAAATCGACTGCAACTCCGACGACTTCAACGCCTTTGTCGACACGTTCGGCACGAATTTGCCGCAGCAGCGGGATTTCACGGCGACAGGGGGCGCACCAGGTGGCCCAGAAGTTGACCACCAGCGAGGGCTGGGTAAAGGCAGAGATGGCCTTGGGCGGCCCCTCCAGGGTCGATAGGGTGAAGTCGGGCAGCTTTTCAGGAATTTTCCGAGCGATGCCCGGGTTGTCCCCGGCGCCGCTCGCCGTCGCCGGGGCGCCCGGCAGGGGGGCGATCTCGGCGGCAGGCGGCGCTTTTGGTTCGAGAAAGCTGCGAATCGCCACGAAGGCAATCACGCCGGCGAGCAGCGCAACACCAAGGGTCAGCAACGAGGATTTCTTCATGGCGTGGCTCCGGGTGTTTGGGCCAGACGGGCAACGTTCGCAAATTCGTCGGCCTTCATGAAACCGACCACTCGGAAGCGGTTGAGTTCGACGCCTTCGGTGTTCCAGAAGGCGATCGTCGGCGGGCCAAAGATGCCAAAGCGCTGCAGCAAGGCCTGATCCGCCTCGTCGTTGGCGGTGACATCCGCTTTGAGCAAAACGGCACCTGCCAACACGCTTTGCACGGTGGCGTCGGTGAATGTGTAACGTTCCATTTCTTTGCAGGAGACGCACCAGTCGGCATAGAAATCGAGCATCATCGGTTTACCGGCGGCGCTCGCTGCAGCGATCTCACGATCGAGATCTGCCACGGTTTTGAATTTCTTGAACTCGAGGGCGCTTTGCGGCGCGCTCCACTGAGGAATGGGCGACAGCGGATCGCGACCACCGAGCGCGAGACCGGCTAGCAGCACCAAGCCGTATAGGCCAAAGATGACGCCGATGCTGCGACCTAACCACCCGCGCCAACTCTTGGGCTGAATGTCGATCCACAGCACGACCGCTGCGGCGAAAGCCGGAATCGCCCACAGCACGAGTGCAAAAGGCTCCGGCACGATACGCGCCAGCATCCATGCTGAAACGGCGAGCATGAGTACGCCAAAGAGTTTTTTGACCGTATCCATCCACGCGCCGGCTTTGGGCAGCAAGCGGCCCGCCGACGTGCCGATGACCAGCAGAGGCGCGCCCATACCAAGGGACATCACGAATAAAGCGGTGCCGCCACGAAGTACATCACCGGTCTGCGCAATCACGGCGAGTGCTGCAAACAAGGGCGGCGCGACGCAGGCTGTCACGATCAATGCCGAGAGTGCGCCCATCACAGCGACACCGCCATACGTGCCTGCGCGTTGCTGGTTGCTCACATCGGCCAACCGCGTCTGCAACGCCGCGGGCAACTGCAACGTGAAAAGACCGAACATGGAAGCAGCAAGTACGACGAACAGCAGCGCGAATACCGTGATGATCCACGGTTGTTGGAAAAGTGCCTGAACCTGCGCGCCCGCCGAGGCGGCTGCAATACCGGCCAAAGTATTCACCGTGGCCATGCCGAGTACGTAACTCAGCGACAGACTGAATGCGCGACCGGTCGTGACATTGCCTTGCCCCGCGATGATGCCCGAAAGAATCGGCACCATCGGCAACACGCAGGGCGTGAACGCCAACAATAGGCCAAGGCCAAAGAAAGTCGCGAGTACGAGCGGCAGAGAGCCATCTTTGATCAGCGCAGCGAGGCGATCTTGTTCCGAGACGAAGCCGCCGGAATCGGCGGGCAAAGTGGCGGCTCGATCGGTCGCTGGCAGGGTGACGCTCAAACGTCGCTTCTCCGGCGGATAGCACAAGCCCGCATCCGCGCAACCTTGCAGACCGATGACGAGCGGCAGCGTCAACGCTTCGCCCGGTGCGCGCGAGACCGGTACGGTGACGCTAACGGCCGAGTAGTAAACCTGTTGGCGACCGAAGAACTCGTCTTCTTTCCACTCCCCCTCGGGGATGGCCGCGTTGCCGAGCGAGGCGCCCGGGCTGCCGGTTGCGGTATCGATCGCGAAATTGAAGCGGTGGCGATAGAGGTAGTAGGCCGGTGCGATCAGAAAATCGACGCGGATTTTGTCGGCGCCCTCGGCAGTCGCGGTGACTTGGAAGGCTTCCTTGGGCGGCAGGAACTCCGAATCGCCAAGTTGGGCCCGCCCGATCGGCATCGACAGTGCGATGACAAACACGGCCCACAGCGCGGCCATGAGATTATTCGGAAGCATATTTTTCAGGAATTTCATGATGTTAGTTGAAATCGCCGGCCCGCTGGCCGATCAGCATACCGGGCTCGACCCTTGAAAAGAAACAGTCCGCCACTATCATTAGCAGCCACGCAGGGAGAGTGCTAACACCCTCCCGGTTTCCAACGTCCACCTTTTGTTAGCTTAAGGAGCGAAACATGAAAATTCGTCCGCTTCATGACCGTGTGATCGTGAAGCGCCTGGAAGAGGAACGCACCTCACCAGGCGGTATCGTCATCCCCGACAGCGCTGCCGAGAAGCCCTCGCAGGGCAAGATCGTGGCCATCGGCAAGGGCAAGATCCTCGAGGATGGCTCGGTTCGCGCGCTCGACGTCAAGGTCGGCGACAAGATCCTCTTCGGCAAGTACAGCGGTACCGAAGTGAAGGTCGACGGTGATGATCTGCTCGTGATGCGCGAGGAAGACATCATGGCCGTCATCGAAGGCAAGTAAGCCACACTCACTCCACTTTCAAGGAATACAGAAACATGGCTGCCAAAGAAGTCCGTTTTAGTGATGACGCCCGTTCGCGTATGGTGCGCGGCGTCAACATTCTCGCCAACGCCGTCAAGGCCACCCTCGGCCCGAAGGGCCGCAATGCCGTGCTCGAGAAGAGCTTCGGCGCTCCGACCGTCACCAAGGACGGCGTGTCGGTTGCCAAAGAAATCGAACTGAAGGATAAGTTCGAGAACATGGGCGCGCAGATGGTGAAGGAAGTTGCTTCCAACACCTCCGACGAAGCCGGTGACGGCACCACCACTGCCACGGTGCTCGCGCAGGCGATCATCCGCGAAGGCATGAAGGCCGTTGCTTCGGGCCGCAACCCGATGGATATCAAGCGCGGTATCGACAAGGCCGTCATCGTCGCCACTGAAGACATCAAGAAGCTCGCCAAGCCCTGCAAGGACAACAAGGCGATTGCGCAGGTCGGTACGATCAGCGCCAACAGCGACGACTCGATCGGCAAGACTATCGCCCAGGCGATGGAGAAGGTCGGCAAGGAAGGCGTGATCACGGTTGAAGAAGGCTCGGGCCTGCAGAACGAACTCGACGTAGTCGAGGGTATGCAGTTCGACCGCGGCTATCTCTCGCCGTACTTCATCAACCAGCAGGCCAATCAGACGGCCGAGCTCGACAAGCCCTACATTCTGCTTGTCGATAAGAAGATCTCGAATATCCGCGAAATGCTGCCGGTGCTCGAGGGTGTTGCGAAGGCGGGTCGTCCGCTGCTCGTGATCGCCGAAGATGTCGAGGGCGAGGCTCTGGCCACGCTCGTCGTCAACAACATCCGTGGCATCCTGAAGGTGGCGGCGGTCAAGGCGCCGGGCTTCGGTGATCGCCGCAAGGCCATGTTGCAGGACATCGCGACCCTGACGGGTGGCACTGTCATCTCCGACGAAGTCGGTCTGCAGCTCGAGAAGGCCACGCTGAATGATCTCGGCGAAGCCAAGAAGATCGTGGTCGAGAAGGAAAACACCACGATCATCGACGGTGCCGGCAAGAACGCCGACATCAAGGCTCGTGTCGAGTCGATCCGTCAGCAGATCGAAGAAGCGACCAGCGATTACGACAAAGAGAAGCTCCAGGAGCGTGTCGCCAAGCTGTCGGGCGGTGTTGCCGTCATCAAGGTGGGCGCTGCCACCGAGATCGAGATGAAGGAAAAGAAGGCGCGCGTCGAAGACGCTCTGCACGCCACGCGTGCGGCGGTTGAAGAAGGCGTGGTGCCGGGTGGCGGTGTTGCGCTGATTCGCGCCACCAAGTCGCTCGAGAAGCTCGAAGGTGCGAACGAAGACCAGACGGTCGGCATTCGCATCCTCGCCCGCTCGATCGAAGAGCCGCTGCGTCAGATCGTCGAGAACGCCGGCGAAGATGCCGCCGTGATCCTCAATCAGGTCAAGTCCGGCAAGGGTGCCTACGGCTACAACGCCGCCACGGGTCAGTATGGCGACATGCTCGACTTCGGCATCCTCGACCCGGCGAAGGTCACGCGTCTTGCGCTGCAGAACGCCGCGTCGGTCGCCGGCCTGTTGCTGACCACCGAGGTCATGATCGCCGAGGCTCCGAAGGACGATCACGACCACGTGCATCCTGCCCCCTCGGGCATGGACGGCATGGGGATGTAATCCCCCCGTCACGCCATCCCCTCCGTGCGTGACGTTTCGAGGCCCGGGAGCAATCCCGGGCCTTTTCTTTTGGGCCTTTCGGTCTCGGTCGGGTGACCATGTAGACTTCGGCCCATGTCGGTTTACACCCATCTGCTCTCACCACTCGATCTCGGTTTCACCACCTTGCCGAACCGAGTCCTCATGGGCTCGATGCATACGGGGCTCGAGGACGATTCCAAACATTTCGGACGTCTCGCGAACTATTTCGCCGAGCGTGCTCGCGGCGGCGTCGGCCTCATCGTCACGGGCGGTTTTGCGCCCAACATCGAGGGTTGGTTGTCGCCGTTTGGTTCGCGTCTCGCTTCAACGCGTGCTGCGCAGCGTCATCGACCGATCGTCGATGCGGTTCATGCTGAGGGTGGTCGCATTGCGCTGCAGATCCTGCACGCGGGGCGTTACGGCTATCACCCGTTGACGGTCGCGCCGTCGAAGATCAAATCGCCCATCACGCCATTCACGCCGCGCGCGCTGAGCTCCGCAGGCGTCGAGCGTCAGATTCGCGCCTTCGTGCGTTGCGCCGCGCTCGCCCGCGAAGCCGGTTACGACGGCGTCGAGGTCATGGGATCTGAAGGCTATTTCATCAATCAATTTTTGGTGGAACACACCAATCGTCGTGAAGACGAATGGGGCGGCTCTTTCGAAAATCGAATGCGATTGCCAGTGGAAATCATCTCGCGCATACGTGAAGCCGTCGGGCGTGACTTCATCATCGTTTATCGACTGTCGATTCTCGATCTGATTCCGAACGGGCAAAGCTGGGACGAAGTCGTGCGGATGGCCAAGGCGATTTCGTCAGCTGGCGCTACGATCCTGAACTCCGGGATTGGTTGGCATGAGGCGCGCATTCCGACCATCGCGACCTCGGTCCCGCGCGGCGCCTTTACGTGGGTGACCGGTAAACTGCGTCGCGACTTGCGTGCTGCCGGTATCGAGATTCCACTGTGCACAACCAATCGTCTCAATACCCCCGAAGTCGCCGATGCCGTGCTCGCCGCAGGCGATGCGGATATGGTGTCGATGGCGCGGCCACTGCTCGCCGATCCGGACTTTGTACGCAAGGCTTCGCAGGGGCGTGCGGCTGAAATCAATACGTGCATCGCCTGTAATCAAGCCTGTCTCGATCACACCTTTGCGGGCAAGATTTCCTCGTGTCTGGTTAATCCGCGCGCGTGTCACGAAACCGAGCTCGTTATCGAACCTGCTCGCCGGGTCAAAAAAATCGCCGTCGTCGGGGCAGGCCCCGCAGGTCTCGCCGCAGCGACTACCTTGGCGGAGCGCGGGCACTCGGTGACCTTGTTCGAAGCGGATCAGTGCATCGGCGGGCAGTTCAATCTCGCCAAGAAGATTCCGGGCAAAGAAGAGTTTGAGGAAACGCTGCGCTATTTCCAAGGCAGGTTGGTCGCAACGGGAGTTGATGTTCGACTAGGTCAGCGTA
>Ga0102915_1000153_pt1 | contig 20456 bp, 19 predicted proteins | sample Colrivmet1561A02_FD_78199 | JGI IMG/M metagenome (GOLD analysis project Ga0102915, IMG submission 78199) | Estuarine microbial communities from the Columbia River estuary - metaG 1561A-02 | ecosystem: Environmental > Aquatic > Marine > Intertidal zone > Estuary | place: USA: Columbia River...
ACTCCAAAACCCTCAGCGCCTGCACCAAAACCAAGTATTCCAGCTGTTAAGTCAGGCAAAGGTTAACTTATCTTAACAACGACATTTGAGCATAAAAAAAGGGCCCGCACAGCGGGCCCTTTTCATTGGAGAGCGTTTCTAGTTTCTGAACGCTTATTGATGCATTTTAATAAACGGAAGCATTTGCCCGTTGAGATGTAAGAAATAGCTACCGTTTGCTAAATTGCTTACATTGATTTGGGCATTGAAATTTCCGGCCTGAAGAACTTGCCCTGCCTGATTATAGATTGCGTATGCTCCGCTGTTCATTCCTTGAATAGATAGAACTTCCTTTACAGGATTGGGAGACAACACAAGGGACATTGGCTTGTTGGAAGAAATACCTGCCGTTAAGACGTCAAACTGAGCAATAATGTTGTAATAGATTGGCGTCGATTTGATAGGGCAGTAAACTTGCAATACCAAGTTATAGACGCCGAGAGCGTTCGGCACATAGTAAGTGTAATTGATGTATGTAAATGCACCTGTTGTGTCTGCTAAATACCAAACTGTATATAATGAATCTTGATTGGCGGGGTTGTTGCCAAATGTGGCAGAAACCATGTAGGCGGTATCTAACATTGACATTTCAATATCGCAGTTATATACCCAACCTGAAGTGAGTGTACCCGTGATGTTGGATCCTGTTGCCAGTGTGCCTATCACATTGATACTATCGATATTACCACTGCCATTGTAGCCTACAAATTCTGTAATTGTTACTGAGCAATTATTGGCGTCTTGAATGGTTGCGGCATAATATCCTTCACAAAGGTTAGTGATTCCATAGGTGGTTGAACCTTGACTCCATGATACAAAGAAAGGTGCACAAGTAGTACAAGAAACAATAGCGGCTCCATCGCAAGCACCAGGTGCGCTACAATCGGTTACTGTTACTACAGGTGAAAAACCTGCGCAAGGATTGGTTGTTGTGGTGTCGTAAAATACGGTGCTAGCGCCGTTCCAGCTGCAACCATTGGCATCGGTTACGGTTACAGAATAGGTTCCAACACACAGATTGGTAGCGTTTTGGGTAGTCATGCTACCACCGATATTCCAGGCATAAGTGTATGGTGCAGTACCTCCATAGACACTCGCTGAAATAGAGCCGTCACAGGCTGTTTGCGTGCTTGTTGGTGTAGAAGAAAGTGTCACTCCGAAGTTCGCGCAAGGGTTTGGCGTACTTGTTCCGATTGTAAAAGGGGAAGTAAGTACCATTCCGCCACCCATCGCATTTACTGAGTAGTTACCTGGACACAAATTGTTGATGGAAGTACCGCCATTTTGAATAATGGTGCCATTCATGTACCAAGTAATCGATGAAAAGTTAAGTGTGTTGGTAGAATCGATTGAGGCAGAACCATCGCAAATGGCAGGGCCGCTGCAATCGACTACATTGACGGTAAAAACAAATTGGGAATGTGCATTGTTGAGGCTAAAAAAGCTCAGTGTTAGCAAAATGAGGGGTAAAAAATGTTTCATAAAGAGGTATAAGTTTGCGTTAAGACGTAAAAATGTTTAAAAAGTTGCTTTGTTCTGCCAAAACGGAATGCGTATTTTTGAACTATGAAAAATAGAATTATTTGCACGCTTGCTTCAATATGTTTTATGGGAAGTTTTTTTTCTCAAAAAATGGAGCCGCAACCCAAAATCATGGTCGGAATTGTCATCGATCAAATGTGCTATGATTACCTCTATCGCTTTCAACATTTATATACCACAGGTGGTTTCAATCGCCTACTGACCAAAGGCACCAATTGCCGCAATGCGCAATACAATTATGTCCCTACCTATACCGCTCCGGGTCATGCGTCTATTTATACTGGCACCACCCCATCTAATCATGGCATTGTAGGCAACGATTGGTATGTACGCGATACAAAAAAAATGGTCACAAGCGTTTCAGATGAGCGTTACCAAACAGTCGGTAGTGCCACCGGAGGGCAAGCCTCGCCAATGAACTTACTCACTTACACTATTACCGACCAACTCAAATTGGCCTCGCCTCAATCGAAAGTGATTTCGATTTCTATCAAAGACCGAGGAGCCATTTTGCCTGGCGGGCATTTGTCGAACGGATCCTATTGGTATGATTACACTACCGGAGATTTCGTCACCAGTACTTTTTACAAAGAAAAATTACCAGATTGGGTAAGTCGAATGAACGCCAAATTTGATCCTGCCAAAGACCTCCGTTCTTGGAAGCTCTTTTTGCCCGAAAGCACCTATCAAATGAAAGACGAAAGCCCTTTTGAGGTAGTACTTACAGGCAAAACAACGGCTACCTTCCCCTATGATTTCCCAGCCATGATTGCAGCTGGCTCCTCGGCAAATTCTCTTTTCACCATTTCGCCTCAAGCCAATGAATTACTGACCGACTTAGCCATCTCGGCCCTAGAGCAAGAAAATCTAGGCCAAGATCAATTCACCGATTTTTTGTGTATTTCTTATTCCACTCCTGATATTGCGGGCCACGCGTTTGGGCCTTATTCAAGAGAACTCGAAGATATGTATGCACGCCTAGACCGCGAACTACAACGCTTATTCGCCAGCCTCGAAACGCGTTACGGCAAAGATGGTTTTGTCGTCTTTTTAACCGCTGACCACGCCGTTGTGCCCGTACCCGAGATGTTGGTCAAGATGAACCTCCCGGGTGGTTACTTCTTTATGCAAGATCGCTTGCAGGTATTGCGCGATGATTTCATCATGAAATACAACGCAGATTTACTCGAATACGAAGCGAATCAGAATATTTACCTGAACCTCAAAAAAATAGATTCCCTGCGCCTTGATATCGATGAGGTTGCGCGCTTTGCAGCAGAGGAGTTGCGCAAATGGCCTGAAGTAAAAACCGTCCTGACGCGCGAGCAATTGCATTCGGGTTCTGGGAGCACCGATTATTGGGGAGAGCTTTTGCGAAATGGCTACGACCCGAGCAGAAGCGGTGAAGTCATTTTTCTATTGCAGCCAGGTTACTTAGCCAAAGACCTCGACGAGCCCAAAGCACATCAAGGAACCTCGCATGGTTCGGCTTTTAATTACGACACCCACGTGCCCTTGTTGTGGTACGGCAAAGGAATACCCCAGGGGCTCTCGCTTTATGAGCCCATTCAGATTACCGATATTTCTGCTACATTGGTACACATGCTCAATCTTCAACGTCCTGGCTCCATGACAGGCACCCCTATACTTCCGCTGTTGCAACCTAAAAAATGACCCACGAAAGCCAATTTTTTTTAGATCATTTGGGGCAAACCAGCCCGTTTCCTTTTTTGATTGAAGTAGACCGTGCTGAAGGCGCTTATATTTTCGACAAGCAAGGTAAAGCATACCTCGATATGATTGCCGGAGTTGCAGTCAATAATATCGGTCATCGCCACCCGAAAGTCATTGCTGCTTTAAAAACCCAACTGGATAAGCACTTGCATGTGATGGTATATGGCGAGTTTATCCAAGATGCACAACAGCAGTTAGTGCGCGAATTACTCACGGTATTACCCGTAAATTTGAATGGGGTTTATGTCGTGAATTCGGGTACGGAAGCCATTGAAGCAGCACTCAAGTTGGCCAAACGCGTAACGGGTAGAACAGAACTCGTGGCATTCAAAGGTAGTTACCATGGCAGCACCCACGGCGCAATGAGTGTTTCTGCAAATGAAGTCAAGAAAATCGCATTTCGCCCGCTTTTACCCGATGTGCGGTTTCTGCCGCACAACGAAATTGCCGTGCTAGAGCAAATCACCACCCGAACAGCCGGCGTGATCATCGAGACCATTCAGGGCGATGCCGGGGTTCGGCGGCCTTCGGCCGCCTTTATGCATGCGCTTCGAGCGCGTTGCACCGCAGTGGGCGCTTTGCTCATTTTTGATGAAATCCAGTGTGGAATGGGCCGCGCAGGCACCATGTTTGCTTTTGAACAATTCGATGTCGTGCCCGACATACTCACCCTAGGCAAAGCGCTCGGAGGCGGCATGCCAATTGGTGCGCTTGTGTCTGCGCAGCAACACCTCAAGACCTTTACCCACGCGCCAATGCTCGGGCACATCACTACTTTTGGGGGGCATCCAATGGTATGTGCTGCAGCTGCAGCCACTGTTCAGGTGCTGCGCACCGAAATTGATTGGTCGCTGCTTGAGCAGCGTGCTGCTGCATTTGCAGCGCAAATTACGGCGCATCCGGCCGTACAAAATCACCGCCGTGTTGGAGCCATGTTCGCATTTGATTTGAGTTCAGCTGAGGCGGTTGAAAAAGTGGTGCAATATTGTCTTGAGCAGGGCCTGATTACTTTCTGGTTTTTGTCTCACCCTTACAGTTTTAGATTGTCGCCACCTCTCAATTTAGCTCAAAAAGATTGGGATTTAGCAGCAAAAGTTATTATTTCGGCTTTGGATCGTCTATAAAACGTATAATCATCAGCAATCACTTATCTTTGTACGCTAATTGAAATTATGAAGGTTACCGATCACTTGGCTGCAGCCCAAGACACCCTGTTTTCTTTTGAAATTTTGCCACCTCTAAAGGGCAAGAGCATCGCTTCTATTTACGCAGGTATTGATCCGCTCATGGAGTTCAAACCCAAGTTCATCAACGTCACCTACCACCGAGAAGAATACGTTTATATCGAGCGCGAACACGGCTTACTCGAGAAAAAAGCGGTGCGCAAGCGCCCAGGTACAGTCGGTATCTGTGCGGCTATCATGCACAAATACGATGTCGATGCCATACCTCACCTCATTTGTGGTGGGTTCAGCAAAGAGGAAACCGAAAATGCGCTTATAGATCTTCATTTCTTAGGGATTGATAACGTTTTGGCCTTGCGCGGCGATGCCGTGAAGTCCGAAGCAAATTTCAGACCCCATCCAGAAGGACACGCTTTTGCAGTTGAACTCATTGAGCAAGTCCAAGGCATGAACAACGGTGCTTACTTTACTGAAGGACAAGGTCAGGATCCGACCAATTTTTGTATTGGTGCAGCTGCATACCCCGAAAAGCACTTCGAAGCCATGAACCTCGAGACCGATTTGCAATACCTCAAAGCAAAGGTTGATGCCGGGGCCAGTTACCTCGTGACACAAATGTTTTTTGATAATCAAAAGTACTTTGACTTCGTTGCAGCTTGTCGAGCAGCTGGTATTACCATTCCAATTATTCCTGGTCTGAAGCCTATTAAATCATTGGCACACATCAGTTTTCTACCCAAGTTTTTTCACATTGATTACCCCACTGAGCTGTCTAAAGAATTGCTGAAATGTAAAAGCAATGCCCAAGTAGAAGCCTTGGGAATAGAGTGGGGTATCGCCCAATCTAAAGAACTCAAGGCAGCAGGTGTGCCTTGTATTCATTACTACACCATGTCCAATTCTACTTCTGTGAAGCAAATTGCAACAGAAGTTTTTTAACTTAGCGCATGAAGTATCTCTTGTTTTTTGGATCTTTCCTTCTCTTACAACAACTGCAAGCACAGCAAGTTAAACTGACCAATGCAGTCGTTATTTCACAATTTGACAAAGAAGAAGATCGCTACGCCATGCAAGCCCTCATGGCCGACTTACTCAAAAGTTACCAGATCAAGGCACTTCCCGTTATGAATGTCTTGAAGCAGGGAGAAGACCTCCAGCACTTGCTCCAAGATTCTATCCAAAAAATGTTGGTTCAGAAAGGTTTTGATACCTATTTGGTCGTAAATGTTCGCGGTTATGACCGCACATTCAAACCAAGTGATGATTCCCAAACCCTTGCAGAATTACTGGAAACCACAAGTATTTATCAAATTTATCGCGACGAAGCGACCTCCGTTTCTTTTGAATTTTCCATTTACAGAGATGGAAAACTTATTTCTAGGGAGGTGTTGCGTTGCGGAAATGTTTCGGACAGAGATTCAGTCTTGAAAAGACTGCGCAAAAGGTTGCCAAAAAAGGTCATCCCAATTTGGTTAGCCTAGCGCTGAACTAGTTCTCCATTCGGTATTGTTTCTCCATTTCTCGGTCTTCTGGCGTGCTGTACACCCCGCATTTGGGTGGCGCTTCGAATAACTTGATGACCTTAAATTGCGCCTGGATGGGCCAATAGGTAGAGCTGAACCAATGGATATTTGCGTTGAAACCTTGCCAAGGTGCGAGGGTTACAATTGGAACCGAAACTCCGGGAATCAAAATCCAGGCTTTATTCAAGCGAATACCAATGCCAATTTGGTAATTGAATTGAAACATTCCGGCAGCTAAATCAGGTTGAAATAATTGAGGTGCTTGATAAGCCGTAAATTGATTTTGGTAACCAAGTGTATCTTGTCGAATCTGAAAGTCATAATTGAGGCCTAAACTTTGGTCTAAAAAGTGCTTTCGCACTTTAACCACCACTTTTTTTCCAAAATAAATAAGGGAGTGCGCGCGGATACTACCATACAGATAACCGGTACGCAATTGACCTTCTCCTGTACTGCTGCTGTAAATTTCACCAAGCGCATTTTGGTTTTCTAAAAGTGTTGTCTCGAGGCCGTTGATCTGACGGTAACCGATCCCCCAGTCAAAGTAGTCCATGATGCGGCTTTTGCCAAGTGCTTTGATGGGCGTGCCCTTCCATTTTGGAAAATGAGCCAAACCAAATTCGGCATAAAACCCGAGTTTGGCTTCGGGAGTAATCGTGAAGTCTCCGCGGTCTACTTGGTTTTCGAAAATATCGCCTGTGAGCGGTTGATTGACAAAAGAGTAGGTAGGGCCCAAAGAGAATTGGTAGCCATGATTTCTGACTTGAAGGTAGTCGTTGCCTTTTTTCTTTGATTTTTCAAAGCCACCCTGAGACCACGCCCAAGTAGAAAAACAAAGGAAGAATATCAGTATTCTCATGTTTGAAAGTTAAATGTACTGCATTCGTTTAGAATGGCTTGCATGATTTCAGGGCTATCCCAATTGGTTTCGATATCGGGTTGAGCCATGATGACATCCATGATGTTGCGTTGTTTTTTACCTTGTTCATAAGCCACAGAATAGGGGATATTGCTAAAGGTGACTTGGCTGTACAACGGCAACCATTTGTTTGGATACAGTTGGTTGAATTTAGCTTCTATTTTCTTGCGCAATAAGAAGGAAGGATCGGCAACGAGGTCGCGCATTTCGATGTAATTATCTAAAGAAAGGTCTTGAAGTGCGTCGCCGTTGGGTTTGCGCAAGGGGCTGTATTCGGCCCAAATGGCATCCCAGTCGTGGTTGTGCTTGAGCATGAGTTCGTTGAGCACCCGACAGTCTTCAAAGCCAGCGTTCATACCTTGTCCGTAGAAAGGAACAGTGGCGTGCGCTGCATCGCCCATTAGACCTACCTTTCCTGCGGCCCATGGGTAGCAACGTATAATGGCTAAATTAGAGAGTGGGTGATCTTCCCATTTATCGGCGATGTCTGGCATCATGTCGTGAAAATCTGGGAAGATGGTTCGAAAAAAGCGATCGACATCTGCTTTGGAATTGAGTTTGTCGAAGGCGAATTCGTGATTTTCGTGAGGCATGAAGAGCGTACAGGTAAATGAGCCGTCTTCGTTGGCGAGTGCAATCATCATGAAGCGACCGCGCGGCCAGATATGCAAAGCATTTTTATCCATGGGGTAGCTCCCATCGGGCAATGCAGGCAAAAGGATCTCGCGGTAGCCATCGGCAATGTAGTTCTGACTGTATTGAAAGCGGTTGAGTTTCTGCATGGAGTTATAACGCACTGCAGAAAAAGCACCGTCGGCCGCAAAAATGACATCTGCTCTGGCCTCAAAAGTTTGCCCCGTTTCTGTATTTCTCAAATAAGCAATGGCGTTTTGCAGATCGACGCGCAGGCATTCGGTATTGTAATGAATAGTTGCTTTTCCGTGTGTCTCTGCGATGTCCATCATGGTGGCATTAACCTTTCCTCTTGAGACCGAGTATATGGCCTGGCCTTCTTTGCCGTATTGCTGATAGGTAAGTTTACCACTGAGGTCGTGCATCATGCGGCCGTGCATCGGGATGGCAATCTTGCGTACTTCGTCGCCGACGCCGACGGCATCGAGGGCGGTCCAGCCGCGAACCGAAAGGGCAAGGTTGATGGATTTTCCTGCGCTGATTTCAGCTTTTCGGATATCTGGTCGACGTTCAAAGATGGTAACTTTGTAGCCTGCTTTTGCCAAATAAACGGCCCAAAGCGACCCAACTAATCCTGCTCCGATAATGATGGCCTCTCTATTTTGTGTCATGTTGTATTGCGCTTAAATGCAGTTTTGCTATATAACAAAGGTAAGCACTAAGGGTTTTCAAAAAACGCCTAGTTGTGCTTTTTTAAGAACTGAATGTTTCTTTGTATTCCTTCAAATTTGGTTCGTTTGATCGCACTTTTGCCGAAAAGTTTTTGAAAGCTCTCTTTGCTCAGTGCTTCCCATTCGTCAGCGCCTAAATTTAAGAATTCTGGATGTGCTTCGAATGCGGCTTCTTGCTGCAACTTTGAGAATCGATTCCATGGACAGACATCCTGACAAATATCGCAACCGAAGGCCCAGTTTTCCATTTTTCCTTTGAATTCACTTGGTAAATCGGAATCTTTTAGCTCGATGGTAAGGTATGAGATGCATTTGGTCGCATCAATGACATATGGCGTAGCAAGTGCATCTGTAGGGCAAGCGTCTATGCAGCGTGTGCAGGTGCCACAATAATCTTTGATAGGACCATCTGGGCTGATTTCAAGATCGACAAAAAGTTCGGCAATAAAGAAGAAACTGCCGTTTTTGGGATGGATTAGATTGGTGTTTTTGCCCATCCAGCCGAGTCCTGCTTTTTTGGCCCAAACTTTATCCATAACGGGTGCCGAATCCACAAAAGCACGTCCTTGGATATCGCCGATTTGTTCGCGAAGCGCAAAAAGCAAATCTTTTAATTTGTCTTTGATCACGTAGTGGTAATCTTGACCATAAGCATATTTGGCAATTTTCGGGGCTTCTGGATCTTTTTGTGTCTGTTCGGGATAATAATTCAGCAAAAACGAGATGATTGTTTTGGTGCCAGGTTCGAGAAGTCTGGGGTCTAGCCGCTTGTCGAAGTGGTTGGACATGTAGGCCATTTTGCCATGGTAGTTTTGCTTGAGCCAAGCATCTAGTCTTGGCGCCTCTTCTTCGAGGAAAACAGCGCTCGAAAAACCAACATGGAAGAATCCGAGCTCTTGGGCTTTTTGGATAATGAACGCTTTATAAGAGTCGTGTTTCATTTCAGAATAAACCGCCCTGTCCCCAACCAAGGTCCTTGCCGAGGTGTTTGTAGCTTTTTTCGGTGGCTTTTCTGCCGCGCGGAGTGCGCATTAAAAAGCCCTCTTGGATCAGGAATGGTTCGTATACTTCTTCTAGCGTTCCGGCGTTTTCTCCGATAGCTGTAGCAATTGTACTGAGCCCAACCGGGCCGCCATTGAATTTATCAATCAGTACCTTAAGGATCCGGATATCCATTTCGTCGAGCCCGTTGGCGTCTACATTGAGCGCTTTGAGCGCCACTTCTGTGATGTCGTCATCTATTCGGCCCGAACCTTTAATTTGCGCAAAATCGCGGACCCGACGCAGCAATGCATTGGCAATTCGGGGAGTGCCGCGGCTGCGACTCGCAATCTTGAAGGCGGCTGTTTCTTCGATGCCGATGTGCAAGAGCGAAGCAGAACGTTCTACAATAGCGGTCAGGGTTTTGGAATCGTAGTATTCAAGGCGCGCATTGATGCCAAAACGGGCGCGCAGCGGGGAAGTGAGCAAGCCAGAGCGGGTAGTGGCCCCAATGAGCGTAAACGGATTGAGGTTGATTTGAATGCTGCGCGCATTGGCCCCAGAATCGAGCATGATATCGATAACGTAGTCTTCCATGGCCGAATACAAGTACTCTTCAATGACCGGGCTGAGGCGGTGAATTTCGTCGATGAACAAAACATCTCCTTCGCCGAGGTTGGTGAGCAAACCTGCGAGGTCTCCGGCTTTGTCGAGTACTGGGCCTGAAGTCACCTTGAAACCCACGCCAAGTTCATTTGCAATAATATTGGCTAATGTAGTTTTACCCAGGCCGGGAGGGCCGTGAAGCAGTACGTGATCTAGGGGTTCTTTGCGGAGTTGCGCAGCCCGAACAAAGACTTCGAGGTTTTCTACCACAGCTGGCTGTCCTGCAAAATCTTGCAGTGATTTGGGGCGCAAAACTTTGTCGAGTTCTTGCTCGTTTTGGCCTGATGTTTCAGCTCTGTAGTCGAATGAATCCTCCATTGCTTACAAAAATAACAAATTGTGGTTGGGTCTTAGCGCCAAGTTGCAAGTAATTGCTCAAGGTCGGGATATTCGAAATCGGCAACAGCTAGTCTTGGATTGGGAAAATGTGTTTTTTCAGGTATGCAGCAGACTTTCATTTTGGCAGCCAAGCCAGCCACTACACCATTAAAGGAGTCTTCGATGACCAGACATTTTTGAACAGGTACCTTTAATTCTTCTGCTACTTTGAGGTAAACGCCTGGGTGTGGCTTGCCGTAGGATTCAAATTCTGCAGAATAAGTAAAATCAAAGTAAGAGCGAATCCCGAGGTTTTTTAAAACCGTATCGATGAGTTTTTGGGAAGAGGAGGTGGCTAAACCAATTTTTTTGTGTTGTGCTTGCAGAAAATCGAGCGTGTCGAGCACGCCAAGCAGCGGTTGAGGATGTTGTTCAATCAGCGAAATGAGTTGGTTGATGATTTGATCTTCTACCATTTGTAGGTTTTGGAGCCCCCATCTTTCGTGTGCGTTCCAAAAAGCGATGACTTCATCGATGCGTAATCCTACGGTTTTTTGGAAGTCTTGATGGGTGAGTGTAGAGCCGTATTGTCCAAAAACGGTTTCCATGGCGATTTTCCAAAGTGGCTCTGAATCGATGAGCACGCCGTCCATGTCAAAGATAATGGCTTCGAAATCTTGGAGTAGAGGAGCAGGTTTAGTTGTCGACATGATAAAAGCGGATGGTTTCGATTTTTCGCTCACTCATTTTTTCAACGACCAGCTTAAAATGCTCGATTTGTACTTCGTCACCTTCTGAGGGAAGTCTCTCTAATTGACTGAGGATCAGGCCAGCAAGGGTGTCATACGACTCTGATTCTGGCAAATTGAACCCGTAATTTTCATTGAGGTAATCGATGTCGATGCGCGCCGAGAATAGGAACTCTGATGCTGAGACCTGTTGTTCGGTAAGGGCTTCTTTGTCGTGTTCGTCTTGGATTTCGCCAAAGATTTCTTCAATGACGTCTTCTAGGGTTATGATACCTGCCGTACCGCCGTATTCGTCGGTGACCACCGCAAAGTTGCCCACTTGATTGGTGAATTTTTCGAGGAGTTCTTTGCCGCTCATGACCGTCGGGACAAACGAGATGGGCTTGAGAATTTGTTTGATCGAGTCCGGTTTCTTGAAAAGATCAAAAGAGTGAATATACCCAATGATGTTGTCGATGTCATTGCGGTAAATAATGAGTTTGGAGAGCCCTTTCGCTATCATGAGCGCTCTTGCTTCTTCGATGGGATCTTGGATGTCAACGGCTATAATTTCGGGTCTCGGGATCATGCAATCGCGCGCCTTGACATTGGAAAAATCAAGGGCATTACGCAAGAGCAGCATATCATTGCCGAGCTCTTCTTCGTCGCCTAAGTTTGCACTGAGTTCGTCGACGTAATTTTCGAGGTCAATTTTTGAGAAAACGCGTTGCTGTTGCTCCTTTTCTGCGCCGATTAGCTTCAGAAAGCCAGTGCTGATCAAGACGATGAGTTGGGTGGGTAGATACAGCAAAATATACAAAATGAGCAACGGATAGAGGCCGAGGTCTAAAGCGCGGTTCGGATTGAGTTGCACAAGTGCTTTGGGTAAAAACTCGGCGGTGATCAGGACCAGCAACGTGGAGAGTAAAGTTTGCAAGATGAGTAAAATACCTTGGTCATGAATACCGAATTGCTCTAGCATGGGGCTAAGTTTGGCGCCTGCTGCAATACCGTAAACAACCAAAGCTACATTGTTACCGAGCAACAAAAGAGCGATCATGTTGCTTTCTTTGCGATAGAAAAGTCCTAAAATTTTAGCTTGTAAAGTGTTGTTTTTCTTGACGACTTCTATGCGTAGGCGATTGGCCGAGATGAAGGCCAACTCCATTGCTGAAAAGTAGGCTGAGCAAATTAACGAAGCGATGATCAGCACTAAATTGGAATCCATGTGGCTTATTTTTCGATGACGTCTTTTCCGATGTCAGTTCGGAAGTAAGCGTCTTCAAAGGTGATTTTAGCGATTGATTCGTAGCTGCGTTCGAGCGCGCTTTCGAGATTTTTACCGTAGGAGGTGACGGCTAAAACGCGCCCGCCGTTGGACACCACAGACGGACCATCGGGAAGGGTTCCGGCATGGAAAACCAAGCTGTCGGTAATGCTATTGAGTCCGTAGATGGTTTTGCCTTTTTGGTAATCTCCTGGGTAGCCACCCGCAACCATCATGACGGTAGCAGCGCTTTTGTCGTGGAATTGGATGTCGCGCTCGGAAAGGGTATGGGTTGCAACGCCCTCGAATAGATCGAGGATATCGCTTTTGATGCGCGGCATCACGACCTCGGTTTCGGGATCGCCCATGCGGCAGTTGTATTCGATGACGTATGGGTCTCCTTTGACGTTGATCAGGCCAAAAAATACAAATCCGTTGTAGGTGATGTTTTCAGCTTTTAATCCTTTGATGGTAGGAATAACGACCCGATTGAGGACTTTATCCATGAAGGCAGCGTCGGCAAAAGGGACGGGAGAAATAGCACCCATTCCACCAGTATTCAGGCCGGTATCGCCTTCGCCAATTCTTTTGTAGTCTTTGGCTTCTGGCAAGAGCTTGAAAGATTCGCCGTCGGTAATGGCAAAGACAGAAAGCTCAATACCTGCTAAAAATTGTTCGATGACCACTTTTGCGCTGGCTTGTCCGAATTTGGCACCAACGAGCATTTCTTCGAGTTCGCGCTTGGCTTCATTGAGGTCATCGATGATCAGGACGCCTTTTCCAGCAGCCAAACCGTCTGCTTTCAGGACATAAGGGCCTTTCATGGCGTCGAGAAAACGCAAGCCTTCGGTGAGTGTTTGGGCATCAAAAGTGCCGTATTTGGCAGTGGGGATGCGGTGACGCGACATAAACGCTTTTGCAAAGTCTTTGCTGCCTTCTAATTGTGCACCTTCTTTGCTTGGGCCAATAAGCGCTACGTTTTTGAGTTCGGGGTCTTGTTGGAAGTAATCGTAAATACCTAAAACGAGAGGTTCTTCAGGACCGACAACTACCATGTCAATGGCGTGTTGCAAAACAGCCTGTTTGATGGCTTCGAAATCCGTGAGCTTGAGGTCAAGATTTTTGCCGTGTTTTTTGGTTCCGGCGTTGCCGGGTGCAATAAAGAGTTCGTCGAGGATTGAACTTTGGGAGATTTTCCAAGCGATGGCGTGTTCGCGACCACCGGATCCGAGTAAGAGAACTCTCATGAACAATGCGCTAAAATAGATTCAAAAATACGAAGACCGTCGGTGTTGTTGAGGTGTTTATCGGCAGCGCGCTCAGGATGCGGCATCATGCCAAAAACGTTTTTGTTGCGGTTGGTAATGCCGGCAATATGCTGAAGTGAACCGTTGGGATTGGTGCTCGCATCTTGGCTTCCGTCTGCCGCACAATAGGTAAATAGAATTTGATCGTTGGCCTGTAATGAAGCCATTGTGGCGTCGTCGGCATAAAAGCGCCCCTCGCCATGAGCAATCGGAATTTGATAGGCTTGGTCGGTATGGAGGTCTTTGGTGGGCGCAGCTGTTTGGCTAACCGGTTTCAGGTACACATTTTTACAAATGAATTTCTGGGTATCGTTGTGTAGCAAAGCACCTTCTAAGAGCCCAGATTCAGTTAAAATTTGAAAACCGTTGCAAACGCCCATGACGTAACCACCTTTGTTGGCATGTGCAATCACGGATTCCATAATAGGCGAAAACTTGGCGATTGCTCCGGAGCGCAGGTAATCTCCGTAGGAAAAACCACCTGGAATCACGATGAAATCTGCGCCTTGAAGATCGGTGTCTTTGTGCCAGAGCTCAACAACCTCTTGCCCCATTAAGTCTTTGAGTACGTAGACCATGTCTTGGTCACAATTTGATCCTGGAAAGGTAACAACGCCAAATTTCATTTTTGTTTTTTAAGATGGTTCAAAGTTAGTAAAAGTCTAGGCTCAAATTGTAAATAGCAGAAATTTTAGCAAGGAGAACCCAAATAGAATATAGAAAAAAAGATGCGAGCTGATGCCAAGACTACTGCTCAATAAGGCGTATGAAAAATAAAAGGAAAAAGGCAAAATAACCAAGCTCAGCAAGCCTATTTGACCGAGTAGAAAAAAAGCGCTTAGACCGAGGGCTAAAATGAGAAATGTAAAGACAGTTAGAATTTGTGTTTGTTTTTTTAATTTCAAGGAAGCCTTGAGCAACCTGGCTCTCAATCCGAGTAAACTAAAAACCAAAACGACAATCAGCAGCCCAAGCAAAGTGAAATCTTGCCAATTTGGAGCGTAATAATGTAAGTCGGGGACAAACTTAAATTTGCTTTGTTGGTTGTTGAGCACCTCGAAACTGAGTAGGCCGCCTATCGGCATAAGAAAACCAATGACCATCAGGAGCATTTCGCGCAAGAAGAAACCTCTCAAAACCCCAAACATGAGCAATAGAATGGGGAGGATGTAAATAAAGCTCGGTTCGAAAAAAACGCTCAGGCCAAAGGCAAAACTGGCATTGAATGCAGCCTTCTTTGAATTTTGTTGCGGCTTGACTCCAAAAAAAAGTCCCAACCCGAGTATGCAAAAAAGTTGCGCCACAAAAAGCCAACTAGGCTCTCCCCATGTATGAAAAAAACTCGCAAAAATCAGGTAGTTCAGGCTGACGATAAAAGTGTTCTTTTCTAGGAATTCGCGGCTATTGAATACCCAGTTGAGGGCAATTGCGTTGAGCAAGAGCATGACAAAATGTGCCAAGACATTGGCAGTGGGCATTTTCGCTAAGTAGGGGATGAGTTGTGCTACTGTAGAATCTGGCCCAAAAGTAGAGTTGTAACCTAGGAAATAACCAATGAGATAAAGGGCGAGAATGGCAGGCAGCAAGAGCAAAACCCCAACGCGGTTATCAAGAAACAATCTGAGCACTTTCAAAAATACCACTAAAGTCTTTGTCCGACCGTACCTTGTGAATAAGTCAGGGCGATTGTTTAAAAAGAAACGAAGTTCTTGTTAAATCATGGTGCTTGGCCTTGTGTAAAACTTAAAAAATAATATATTTGCTCTCCTATTTTTGAAAATCGTATACCATGGAAAAGCCAAAAAATCGTTACTCAGATGCAGATCTGGAAGAGTTCAAAGAACTGATTCAGCAGAAACTCAAAGAAGCGCATGAAGATTTCGACTTATTGAAGGGCTCGTTATCGCATACCGATGACCACGGCACCGACGACACCGGCCGCACCTTTAATATGATGGAAGACGGTTCAGAAACCCTTTCGAGAGAAGAAGTTGCTCAGTTGGCCGCTCGTCAGGAGAAATTCATTCAGAGTTTAAATGCGGCCCTCGTGCGCATCCAAAATAAAACCTATGGTGTTTGCCGTGTAACGGGTCTCCTGATCCCCAAAGAGCGTTTGCGTTTGGTACCACATGCCACCATGAGTATTGATGCCAAAAACGCCCAAAAATAACGCGTGAAGAAACCCTTGCTTCTGAGCGCCATTTTGGTAGCTAGCTTATTGCTGCTCGATCAATGGATTAAACTCACCATCAAAACCCAATTTACACCAGGAGAATTCAAACCCTTGGTCGGCAATTGGCTTCTTTTACACTACACCGAAAACCCCGGTATGGCCTTTGGCCAAACCTTTGGAGCCAGCATGTGGGCCAAATTATCCTTGAGTTTGTTTCGAATTGTCGCCATTGGGCTCATTATCCGATATTTAATCAAGCAAATCAAGCTCGGCACATCCCGAGAATTCATAATCGTCGTTTCTTTGGTTTTAGCGGGTGCAACCGGCAATCTGCTCGACTCCATGTTCTATGACTTGTTCTTTAGTATCGACCCGTGTGTGCCTTTCAATCAATTGGCTGGTAGTGGCAATAAAGCCATCTGCCACGCCGGACACTTCAATTATGCGGTTGAACTCCGACACCAAGGTTTCTTATTTGGAAATGTCGTCGATATGTTCCAGTTCAATATCCTTTGGCCTCAAGGCATGCCATTGGTAGGAGGCTCAGATGTCTTTCCTGCTATTTGGAACTTAGCGGACTTCTGTATTTCTGTAGGTTTAATTTGGGCGATCATCCGCCAGAAAAAATTCTTCCCAAAAGAAAATAAGGTAAGCGAGGCAGAATAAGCAACTAGAAGTTCCACTTCATGCTGCGGTCGTCGAGCATGGCAAATGAAATTTTCCAAGCCGTTGTTGGTGTAATCTGATTGCCATCCGAAATGACACCATAAACACCAATGCGCAAGCGTCTTCTACTGAGTTTGAAATTGCGCTCTAAGCCCGCTAAGAGTTCGTAATGTTGCCAGTTGTGCTCTTTGATGTACATTGCACCGCCGCCCACAACGAGCCCAACTCTTGTTTTCTTGAAATAAGGAATTTTGTTCAAAATAGCACCGTTGTCATGATGTACATAATGTGCTTGTAGTACGTAATCAATTGTGCGCAACGTGGTGTCAAATCCTTGGAAGGAATAGAGCGGATTTGAAAACCACAGAGGGTCGCTTCTGCGCTGAAATTTGTAATCGGGTTCAAAGACGGCACGTGCACTTAAAAACTTACCGACCGAGGCGCGATAAGAGGATGTTCCTATAGTGCCAATTTTAAAATTTTGCGTGATTTCAAATTGCAAGTAGGAATGATCAACCGCGCTATTGAACACTTTTGGTAAACCGCGCTCGTAGTGGACTGAAAAAGTGGGATATGCAGATCCGAGTACTACTTTGCGGTAGGGCTCGCGCATGTAGCGTTGTTTTGGTGTATAGTACGCGCCAAAGTTGAGAATGAATGCATCGTAAGGATCAAAAGCCAAGGGGTCATTGTTCGGAAGTGACGCATCGATTCCGTCTAGAAATTCATAGCCTTCAATACTTCTTCTTTTGGTAAATTGTGAATTGGCGTAAGCATAAAAGCCATTGAAAAGCTCGTATTCTAAATTGATATTCAGCTTGGTTGCTTCAAAGAAGTTGTCGCGTTTGTATATTTGAGTAATGGCATCAAAGCCTCGAATCACATCAAAGTCGTGGGTGAGTGCCACGCGCAAAAAGCCAAAATGGAAGGGGTCAAAACGGTATTTCCACCAGGTATCGCCTTTCCAATCTCCGTTGAGAATTCCGTAGGATAAGCGGGTATACGAATCAAGTGTTCGCTCATCTTTCCACTTCTTGAAATAATCAAAACTTGGCGCTATGCGCGGCCCTGCAATATAAATGGGCTGTGCCGTTGAAGCAATGGATCCGATGGTCCATTGTTGTTTTTTCTCGCGATTGCGGTGATCAACCCCAAACCAAAGTACTTTGAGTGCAGTTACTTTATTGAAAACAGCATCTATGCTATCCAAATATTCTTTGCGATTGAGGTAATCCCTTATTGAATCTTTCGCTCTGATGTATTTGATTTCTTCGTCGGTAAGGGCAATTGCTCGTTTTTGGACCCAATAACTGCTGTCGCGTTCGTAGGCTTCTTGACTCGTAACTGCCACTTCTGAATTGAAGTATTTTTTTGCAAACGCTGGCTCAAAGTTATAGTTGCTAAATAAGGCTTCCGTTTTGCACTGGCTGACTTCATTTTTATACTTGACGCCGTAGGTGAGGAGTTGTTTTTCAAGCACGCAAAGGCTGTCTCCTTGAATTTGGTAATCTTGCTGGATTCTGAAATAATCGTAAATGAGCAAATTGCCTTTATTCATGGTGAGGTCTAGCTTCTGAACCAACCAAAGCGAATCAATGACCCAGATGTAGCCCTCCATAGTAGAAGTGGCGGTATTGCGCGGACTGATCTTGATTTTAGAAATCATGTAGCCATTTTCCTCGTATTTTTCTTCAAGTTTGTACTTGTAAGCCACAATACCTGGTGCTGAGATGGGCGAGCTAACAGGTGTCTGGTGCAAATCATCTAGGTGTAATAGGTTTTCAAAAAAATTGAAATTGGACTTTACTGTAGTGGTGTAATACAATTGAGAGACATCGCCAAACGCTTTGTAAGCATTGCGAATTTCTTTGACTTGATTGGGCGGAGCAAAAGATCGGTGCAACTCTACCTCGACGAGTTGCAATTTAGAAAGCCATTCAGGTTCTTTTTTTTGCTGTTCGGTAGGGTCTTGGTCTGTTCGGGTATTTTGGTTTTTTTCTTTGGCTGTGTTTTCGCGTTGCTCGGTTGCCTTGATATACACATCTACCTCGTGTGGATATGCCCATTGATTGAGTTGTTCGCGGTGCTCCACAACTTTCATGATTTTGTCGCGCCCAACGTTTGATTTTTTGGCAGTCACCCTCACATCTTGGACTTCTGACAGCTTCATTGGGAACAATTGGATGTCTTTTTTGGACTCGGAATCGCGCATCCCGAGATAGGCTTCTCGATCTTGGTAGCCATCAGCTGTAAAAACCAAATAGTATTCGCCGGGATTGAGATACATTTCGTAATAGCCATTGGCATCGGCTACTGTGCGCATTTCTGCTGCATTTTTGACGAAAATTTCTGCGCCGGCGAGTGGTAAGTTGGCTTCATTGGTGATCAGACCACTCAAGCGTTTTTGTCCAAACCCAAACCCCGAGCAAAAAATAAAGAGGAAAATAAGAGCAGTTCTCATGTCAAAAAGACCAATAAATTGGCAAAAGGTTACACATTATCTTCCTTTTTATCTCGGGCCATTTCTTCCAGATGGCGTTGCATGCGCTTCATCATCCATTTCTTTGTAAAGTACATCAGTAAGGCCATGACGGGTACAACATAATATGCGAGCCAAGTTTCAGGACCTTCTGTAATGATTTTAAAGGTAATCACTATAAAGCTGAGGCCTGCAATGAGGAGCCAAAAATAACCTGAGAATTGGTTGTAACGGCTAATGAAATCTTTTTGTGCCATTTATTGAATAGTTTGGTTTTTATCTATTTGCCAAGAGCCGACGGGCTCTAGTAAAACGTACGAGCTGAAATCTTGTTTGGTGCGGATGCCCTTTCCAAAAAGTTTGCCTTTTGGAGAGCGAACAATCACAGCAGAGCGGGTATAAATACTGCTGTCTCTTTGGTTCCAAAATAAGGCTTCGGTCTCGAGTGTTTGTTGTTTTTTGTGGTTGTACAAACGTACTGAATCTTTGACCATAAGCGCCCCCGTGCTGTAGTTGATTTCACCGTATAGGGCACTTAAAGTAGAAACAATGGCTCCAGTTTCATTGAAAAAATAAACTTTCAAGCTGTCTTTGATTTTGGTAATTTGTTTTTGACCTCGGTAGGTTTCGGCAAGTGCGGCATGGATTTCTACTCTTGCATAGCCGTCATCGGCATAGGTCAGGATCAGGTTTTTGGTACTTTCTGTAGGGGAGTCGGCCTCAAAGCTGATGCGCTGCACAACTGCGACGTCGTTCTCGCAAGCAAAGCCAACCAGCAAGCACAGGAGAAAAAAGCAGCTGCGATGAAGCCAGCTAAGCATTAGTCGAGTTGGCGTTTGCGGAACCACTTTTCGAAATTAGACGGTGCCATGATGAGGCTCACTCGCGCACCGATAAATTGTTCTTTCCAAACACCTGTGGCGATGGTGCGCTGTCCGAGGGTCAGGCCCAGGTTGAGTGAAGACAAAGAAACCTGTGCCAAAAGTGGCAATCCGAAACCAAAGGTAACACCTTGTTCTTGGTACTGCAGACCGCTGTTGGTATAAGGCAAGCTTTGTTGGTAATAGCCCACTCTGTAGGTTAATTTTTCAAATGCTTTGAGTGTAGCAATGTTCTCTACTACCTTAAATTCTGGTTGGTATTGCATACCAAAGCTCATGCGCTCATAATTTTTTTGATCAAAGCCCGTCAAGAGGTTTTGATTTTGGGTAAGTGCGCCAAAAACGCTGTAGCTTGCAAATAACTGCAATTGCGGGTGCAATTCGCGCGTCTGACGTTTGTAGGTTGGGAGCTTCCAGGCGTAGTTGAAACCGAGTTGCATGCTTTGCGCCAATTGTGCAGAAAAGGATTGACTGCTGTTGAGAATGGTGTCGTAGCTATTCGGTGCGCCAATCGTTGCAGAGCTGTAGAGTTCGCGTTGGTAAGTGCCGCCAATGGTGAGATTGGGCTGAAACACTGTACTGAGGCCAACTGCGTGTTTCTTGCCAAGTTGTTGCCAGAAATAAGTGCCGATTTCTGTATGAAACGAGCGAATCACTAATGAATTGCGTTCGAGCCCTCCTGCTG
>Ga0102915_1000155_pt1 | contig 20433 bp, 33 predicted proteins | sample Colrivmet1561A02_FD_78199 | JGI IMG/M metagenome (GOLD analysis project Ga0102915, IMG submission 78199) | Estuarine microbial communities from the Columbia River estuary - metaG 1561A-02 | ecosystem: Environmental > Aquatic > Marine > Intertidal zone > Estuary | place: USA: Columbia River...
CGGTGAGATATATCTTGAGTTAGTTAGTAAGTAAGTAAACAAATAAGTAAGTAAAGGTCGTCCCTGGGGAGAAATCCCTGGGGACTTCCTTTTTTTGAGATAGACCAACGGGGTCTAGATCACCAGCTGATGGAGGTCAGCAAATTATGGATGAATACATTGAATACTTGAAGGAGGTAGCGGACCAAGCAATCCGCCACCTATCGGATTGTACCTGCGATCCAGAAAACACATGCCGGCCGAAAGAGCGTCTGATTGACGAACTCAATGGCATTAAGTACGGCTATTCCCGCAACACTAGTGTCTTCCGGGAAGACTACAAGTTCTGGTGGAGTCGCTGAGACTCACTAGTAACTAAGTAGTCACAAGAAGGTCGTCCCTAGGGAGAAATCCCTGGGGACTTCCTTTTTTTGCCAATAGATCGTTGGCCCTTAAACAGGAGGTAGAAATGTAATGAATATCATTGTTAATACTCAATTGCTTAATTTAGTAATAATAGACCCTTCTCTACCCCCCGCCTAGGAGGATAGCTATGGACCTTAGGTTCCTTTTTTTGACGATAGGCCATTGGCCTTTAGTCACACGTGAGGTTCCACGCCAGGGCCAAACAGTTTGTGTGTTCTGTACAAAGATACACAGAAAGGGAGGGAGAGATGCCGTATTTCCATGGCATTGTGGTCCTCGCTGGAAGGTGGCTTCGGCTGCTGACTGGTGCAGACCATGTCCCGGGTACCACCGTCAAGGAGGAGTTTCAGGGAGGACAATATGTCCCCGCGTTCCTGGAGCACTTCTGGGCAGGTCGGTACCGCGTCGAGGTGCGTAAGCTGTTCAGCCGTAAGGTTGGATCGGTGGAAAGCGCACCTGCCGTCACCAATAAGGAGCTGTTCTCTAGCGAAGTAATTCGTTGGAGCAACTCCTCGGACCAGTACATGTTGCGCATTAAGGGCAATGATGGCTGGCTCTCGGCATTTAAGGAAATCGGTCTTCTGATCGGTAACTCCAAGAAGATGTCGAAGAGGCTTGTAGAACTCGTGCGCATGTCGTGCATGTGGTTGTACATTCCCGAGGACAAAGCCCTTGAGGTTGACGTCATCGATCACAAAGCGTTGGGCATGCCTGACGAATATGTGGACGGTGCGACGTTCATCACCCGTGGTTTGGCCATCAAGTGCGTGAAGTCGAATACTTCGGCAACACGTGCTTGGAGGGCCAAGATGATCTGGGACATTCGCAATGGCAATCTTGTCGTTGTGCAGTTCCGGATGCTCTGTGCACTTGGAGAGATCAAAGGTAATGCTGTGATCACTCCTCGTCGCCAGATGCGAGGCTACGAAGTTCGGACATTTGCTCCGAATATCAAGGCTGAGATCAAGACCACAGGATGGCAATGGGTCACATTGGAGCCGTCTTACGGGACGATTCCAGTGAAGTCGGATGATCTGACACATTCCATTTACTGGGATGTTAAGGGTCTGTATGACCACGACTCACTCCTGGCTACCTTGGAATCCTCTTTGAAGCAATTCAAGGAGGACTTGGTGGCTGGCAAACGCTCTGAGTGGATGGAGAAGCTCGCTGAAAACAGCGGGAATATCCTACACGAGGAGTCGGAGGTAAAGTATGCAAAGGATCGTGGCCTAGTTGGCAGGATTCAGCATGCGGTTGCTCAACTTAGCAAGTTGGGTGTACCTCTGAATGCCAGTCAGACTCTGATGTTCTTGTCGGTTAATGGTTTGCGAAAGCAGCTGTTGGGCGACAATCGTCAGGGTGAGGTATGGACAGACAAGTCTCGTCACTGGTTTCCAGTGTCGTGGGCTTATGCTGCCCATGTCTATACCAAGGAGGTCTTGGAAATCGGTGGGTTTAACATGCCCGCTGGTGACCATGGCTTCTTCCATGAGGCTACCCACAGCTTCGTGGTACCTGGCCAGTTCTTGAAGGATAACTTTGAGAACTGGGGAGGCCCGGACCTAGATGACACAGTTAAGGTGCATGTGCGCCGTGTGTTAGATGGTAAGGGCAAGGTCAAGTTGATGGGAATTGTCATGCGCAATCCGAATGATTTCGGTGAGTATGCGATGATTCCGATTAAGGAGACCGGACCAGTCTACCATAGCTATGGTGCTGAGCCCCCGCTGGTGGATCTGCAGGAACTATCTAGTAAGGTTCCGCAGTTCACAAAGCTGAAGAAGCAGCTGAACATCGGTTCACTTCCGGCGATCACTAATCCACGTAAGCGTGGTGACGTGTTCTCGCTGGAGGATGAGTCGGCTGTTCGGCTTGCATCACAGGCTTTTCCACCAGGAATGGGCGGAACGGTCATCCCAAAGATGATCTGGTACGCTCAGTTCGGGAAGCCCATTGAGGAGTTGGTTGCAACTAACGAAGACATCGTTGATGTTCTTCAGCAGGGGCAAGCTTCTCTGGAGGATGTGCAGTTGATCAAGCAATGGATCGACAACACATTCACCACAATGGGTGAAAGGCTCAACTGGGAAATGGACCGCTTCTGGTTCATGACCCGGATGCCAGCACCATTGGCAGAGGTGTGGGAAACCTCATCCGAGGAAGCATCGCCTTGGGTCACACTCCATAAGGAGCGTGAGAACCTTGTGCGTCAGTACATTAAGGAAATGACGGATTGGCTGAATAGTCAAGTCGTTATGCCTGAAGTGCTGGAGCAGATCAACTGGACTCCAGAAGAGCGTGCAAACGCTTGGAAGAAACTGGTCAAGATCAAAGAGGTTCATCAAGCAGCTCGAAACAGTAGTCTCACCTGGTGTGATTACTTTGTAGAGCTGATGACCAAGAGCGATGAAGAGCATGGTGAAGAACGTACTGATCGTAAGATCTTGTGCTTAGCTCACCAAGCTATCCTCGCGAAGGCTCAAACGCCAGGAGCCAACCACGACCAGTGGCTGTTCTCGTTCAACGCTAAGAGCGAAATGCAACCGTACATGTTCTATGTGCGTGCTCTTAAGCGTGTCCAAGACGGGACTTACAACTGGTAACCAGTCACTAAAGGTGACACCAATGTAGCCTCAGGGGTGGGAGAAATCTCACCTCTGAGGTGAATTAGTAGTTGTATTGAATTGTTATGAACGAGGTAGCTCTCGTCTGCGACATTGAAAGCAGTACCTGTGGGATTAAAAAGACCGCTAAATGAGGAGGTTGTTGGGAAGAAATTCCTGGCAACCTCCTTTTTTTGAGGATAGTTCACTAGCCTCAAGCGCAGAACCTGAGCGCTTAATAGTAGTTATTAGAAATCATGGGTGACGCAGCAGGCGCTAAAGGTCTGACAGGAATTCCAACCTTGACAAATGGAATCAGCCAAGGAGGCACAAAAATGGAAGCAATTAAGACAGCAAAGGATGGCCGTCAGTACACGGTCATCAATGGCAAAGCAGTCTTTGTGAAGGGTTCAAAGCCCATCGCAAAGCCTGTTGTCGAGATGGCACCGGCACCGGTTGCAGAGACCAAGGGCATCGCCTGCGGTAACTGCAAGCAGAATCATTCATCCATCCAGGATGTTCGTAACTGCTACGGAGTTAAGGTTGTTACAACCACTAAGTGGACAGCTCGTCCTATTTCAGTTGTTGCTGACCTTGACAAGAAGGTCATGGTTACTTGTGGATGGGGAAAGACCAGCCATAAAGTGGAAATGACCAAGGCCGATGCAATCGCATTCCGCAACACCTGCGAGCAGCATCGCTGATCATGGCTTACAACCATCACAATCAGCACTGCGGTCTCAGGGCACCTGGTTGCGAAGGTTTCATCTTCAAGGGCAATGGGCGATTTGTCGCTTACCCCTACAAGATGCTCCTTTGCAACGTCTGCTATGAGACGTGGTTGAAACGGAATTCCGAAGGTAAGAAGAAGGCGTCTGACAAGCGCAATCTCAAGAACCTTCGAGACAGCCAGCCAACCCTGTTCGATCAGGAGTGAGCTGAAGAAGACTGAAGTCCCACTACACAACCAGTGTAGGAGGGACTTCTTTCTTTGAGGATAGACCATTCGGGTCAGTCCACAACAGAAAGGAAAGTGCTATGAACAAACCATTATATAAGGTGGCCTTTACGGGTCATCGCCCCAACAAAATCGGGGGGTATAATGCAAAGACACCAATGCGTGTTGCTGTTGCTGAAGCCATAAAGAATGCCCTTGCACGGGCAGTGGCCAAATACGGTAAAACACATGAGGTGGTTGTCATCAGTGGAGGCGCTCTTGGCGTTGATACCGATGCAGCACGGGAGGCTCATAAGATGGGTCTTCGGTTCATGATTGCAGCACCTTGCAGAGAGCAGGATAAGAAATGGCCTGCTGAAAGCAAGTTGACCTACAAGAAGATGTGCGGATTTGCAGATGCAGATCTAGCTCGTACTCTTGCTAGCGACGGTGAAACTATTGAAGACGGTGTTATATACGTCTACAATGGTGAATACACCACAGCAAAGGTCATGCAAGACAGGAACATCTGGATGGTGGATCACGCTGACAGTGTGGTTGCTATCTGGGATGGCACGTCTGGTGGCACGGGAAACTGTGTGGGTTATGCTCGCAACAAGCAAAAGCCCATGGTTGTAATCAACCCTACTGAGCTGCTTAGTTAGTAGTTTAGTAGGTTATGGAAAGGTTGTTCCCGGGGAGAAATCCTCGGGGACTTCCTTTTTTATAATAGAATATTAGTTCTTTTTTTATCATAGACTACTAAACTTAATTCTTTTTTTATGATAGGCACCTATTCTAAATCCCTCCGCGACCAAGGATAGGTTCCTAGTCCAGTTCTCTTTGCCTGTATTCTAAATCCCTCTGGGAGCATACTGGCAAAAAGAAGGGGTTGTTTCCTTCTGTGAAAAAGAAGGGAGTAGTCCCAAACGCGCTCAGTCGTCCACTGAGAAAAAGAAGGGTTGGCACCGTGCCTTCCCTTGAGACCTTTGAAAGGGGTCTGTTATGAGTAAGTCAACTAAAGTCATTCCCGTTTGGGTTGGTGCAGGGCCAAAAGCCATTGTGTTCAACCGAATCGATGCGAAAGAATGGGACATGCCATTGTTCACTAAGTTCCCAGAAGGTGTCCGCGAAACCATCGTGGAAATCTTGGCAAAAACCGAAACTGGCAATACCCGCACCATTGCGTGGGATATGCCCGTTGCAATGATTGAGCAGGCAATCAGCAAAACTGATGGTCGTCCTTACAAGAAGATTGCCATCAGCGATGAGTTCCTTGCTGAATGGCTCGACCAGTTGGTCATTGCCAATAAAGGCACTGTCAAGCCTGCGGTTGCTTCAGCATTGGATTCGTTCAAGGCAAAGCATCTTGCGGTTACGACTGATGCAGGTACTGACTCGTTCTGAGTCTTGTGCCAAGTCCTGTCCGTTTGCGGGCTCACCTCAGAGAAATCTGGGGTGGGCTCGCCTTATTTTTTAACGCCCTGTCTCAGGACCCCTCGCTTCGCTCGGGATCGCTGAGCCAGTGCGGGCTTCGCCAATATGGTGAAGTCATATCTTTTTTTATAATAGAACCTAGACTCTAGGTATCTATTCTAAATTTTTTAAATAGAATAGTAGATTAATCTATTGTTCAAACAAAAAAGAAGGGGAGTAATCCCACCAACAAACGCCCTAAGGAGGCACAAATGCACACAGTAGGTATCCTACTAATCGGAATGGCCTTAGGTATAGCTATGCTGTATCTAACTAATTTCATTGTCAGTAAAGCAAATGCTCGTCTTAACTATGGACAGAAAGTCCGTTTTGAAGGCGAAGTCATTGGACATATTTCTGTATGTCGTTATCACGGCGTCAAGAAGTATTTCTTCACAACAAAAGGCTTTGGGCCATTAAACCCCACTTCTTTCTATGAACGTGAAGATGCAATATCGGCTTGTCGCAAAGCGCATCTCGATCAGATGCTCAAAGAACAAGCTGAACGTCCTAAGCAAACGTCAGTTCCAAGAGTAGCATAACATGCTGTTCTTTATCGGTGCAATCGTATCCGGCATTATCGGTGCTGGAATATACGGATACATCAAATCATCGTTTCCAAGAGCGTAAATTCTTGGTTAGCCTTCTTGCGGGCTATTCCTCTCAGAAGGAATCAAGGGATTGGATCATATGATCCTTTCCCAGCAACCAATCTTCCCTCCCAGGTTGAGCGTCCTTGCCATATACCCCCTTTCGTATGGTAAGGATGCTCCCTGAGGGAGTTTATAGATCTTTGGTAATAACTTTTTTTTAAAAAAATAGATCTCTTCTAAAAAGAAGGGCTAACAAAAGGAGCAATATGAACGATAAAACATGTTTATACATTTGTTATTATGACAAATGGACAGACGAAATGGAAGGCGATCTTGTAATCCCAGAAACTCAAACTCTAATAAAGTGGCCTTTGTTCAGTAGTGCAACTAAAGAACAATGTCTAATTAAAAAAGATTGGCATGAAGAATGGGACAACCACATAATCAATCCTTTCAATGAAGAAGGAGCACGAAATTACTTTGCTAATAAAGGTTTTAAAAATATAATCTTTATTACCAAAGTATTTCAAAGTGACAATAATAAATTTACAAATCAACTAACAAAAGGAGAAAAATGAATAAAATTACACTGAAAGTAATGCTGGCAGTATATGCCGGATCATTTCTTGCTGGATTCATCTACGCATTCAGCACAGAAATACAAAAAGAAAAGGTGAAAATCAAATATACACCATCACCAGAGTTCCAAAATCTAGTCAACCACTACAACAACAAACAGAAAGAGAAAGTGTCATGAAAATCGTACAAACAGCCGGAAAACTCTTCGGCAAAACCGTAGCCGTCAGTAAGAATGCGCCTTCAAAGACTGTCAAAGTCAGCAAAGCTGCATCCTCAAAGACCAAGAAGGCTCTTGTAAATGCAAAAGATGACTTGGTCGCCGGCTTCAATCAAGGTGTACAACGGAGTTCAGACTCTGAAGTCATTGACATCAAGTAATAAAACCTTTGTTGGGAGTATAGCAACGTCGCTATGCTCTCAACAAAAAAATTTACAATAGTGCTTTAAACTATTGTGAACATAAAAAAGAAGGGACTTGACAAATGTCATAGCCCCAGCACACAAAAGTAAATACATCCCTATTAAACACCTAACAGAAAGTTACACTTATGAGTATCCTTAACATGTTTGGCTTAGAGGCCAACGATTTCAGCATTGTTGCTGAAAGTCCAGAATTATTTGAAAACAAAGGTAAAACTACCAAGCTCATTGCGGGCAAAGAAGTAGCCTATAATGTGACTATTGCTGGAAAGAAAATTCCTGCGTATGTCACACTTGAATCTGCTAAACTTACTCGTCTTTCGCTTATTGAGCAAAATACTCGCAACAAGCGTTCGTATTGGCTCGCTACTGGTATGTTCAAGCCTGTAAAAATGAACATTGATCTGTTGATTGATGGCAACCGCATGAACATCATTGACCTTCTTCATACCATTGTGAAAGAAGCATCTGGTAAGCAAGATCATTCTCGTGATCAGTTTGTTCGTGACCTTCGTAACATGGGCATGAACTTCACTGACGGAATGCCTTTGTTCTTCCAGCAATTTGGTGCAAACTTTGAAGCATTTAACTCTGCTGTCCAAGCATTCAAAGAAGCAGGTGCAACTGATGATTTGCAACGCATGGTTAACGCAGAAATGAAAGTAGGAAACATTCGTGTTGCTTATGCTCATAAGGAAGGTGTTGACGTAACATCATTTGAAGTCGGAACAGTTGATCGTAGCGCATCTGTGCGTAAAGATTATGCCAACCAAGGCTTTATCGATCTCGGAGATGCTTTGTTCGAAAACTTCCTTCGCGTCGTCAAGTTCACCAAAGAAGCAAGTGTTCTTCAAAGTGAAATCGAAAAGAACACAAGCACTTGGTCACAAACACAGATCAAAGCTGCTCAAGCACAAATCAAGAAGTTTGAAGATATGGCTAAGCAATACACCTCAAACTGGGGTGGTGCGCAACAGCGTATCGTTCAACTTCCTAATGGAAAACTTGAAGCAAAAGATCAGTTTGATCCAGTAAGTGCACCTTGCGGTCGCTTCACAATGATGGTCAACAACAATCCTGTTGATGTTGACTTGTGGAGTAATTCAGCAAATGCAAATACATCAACAGTTGGAACTGAAACTTCAATTCTTGATGGCAAAACTGGGTTCTAATAACTAATAATGGTTTGTCCGTTCCATTCAAAAACGGACACCCCTAATTGTATAACGGATTTGCCCGAACATACAATATGGTTACAGGGATGACTGTAAGCCCTGGTAAAATGAACAGTTGGAGTTTGTCTATACTCTACAAAAAAGTAGACGTTTACCCTATCAAACTTGCTGAGAAGGTATCCCGAATGGAAGCAGGTTACGATACTCTAGTAAAGTCTGATTGAAAAAGTATCCGAGCAATAATAGATCAGATAGGCTGCGCTTGTCTTTAGTGAAGCGTCAGGATTGGTAGCGACCTGCTTACTATGTCTCGTCTGGTATATGCGAGCCACATGGCTACCAATATACCACCCCCTTGGGGCTAATGGTTACAAGTATTTGGTATAACGCATAATGCAATAATCTAATCTTTAGATCACATTGTATATTATGGACATCATGTCTTCGTGCAACGCCATTTCAGGAAGGTTCGATTCCTTCAAGCTCCGCCGAGTACTGCAGGCAACACATAACTAAGGACACTAAAGTGGAACCGTGGATTGATGTTACACACTGTCATGTGTAATGTCTACTGTGACAGCAGTAGCCTGCGGGAAAGTCTTGTTTGCGGAAGCTGATCGGCAAATTTGTCAGCTGTATTCAACAATTTTCGAGTTGAATGCGCATATCCACGTAAGACTCGTGGCGCAAACACCTTTCTAATAAAAAAAATTTTAGTACAAACAAAACAGAAAAGGAGCAATATGTCAGATCAAGAAAGATATCCTTGCAGCCTATGCTGGCAAGAGTCAAATGGCAAACTAATTGTCCCAAATGTCCGAGGTTTCAACCTTGGTTCAGGCGGACATTGGTATGCCTGCGAAAAACACTTAAACGATCCAATGTTTCAAAAAGAAGAGGAATAAACATGTCATTAGAAAATGATCCAGAAAACGGAATCTGGCGACACAGGTGTGAAAACCCTAGTTGTGGTTACTTCGTCAATTACGACGATGAACCCTACTGCTTCACACACAGTCCAGATGAAGGCTCATCAGTCCGCGGATATTCCGCATATGCCAAGTATCTTCAAACTCTCGAGTTAAATGAGAACGGCGTACCAGTTGATTGGGATAAACACCCTAACAACGTATAAAGATCAGTAACTCAGTAGGTTTTGATTCCTCCTACTGAGTTACTTTCTTTTTTTACGAATAGACCTCTACACTAAGGGGGGGGGCCCCGCGAAGCGGGGGGGTACCCTACAGGATATCATCAGAACATCATAACGTCAGTTATACTATTCTCTATATATAGGGAATAATATAACATAAAAAAAATTTAGTATAGATTTTTAGTCTTGATGTTTCGCCGGCCTGTCCACAGGCCAAATATCCTAGTCCAACTAGAAACTATTTTCCCCAAAAAATATTTCCAAATCCCAGCATAACACAACTGCTTATGCTATAATATACCTACGAAAGTAAGTACCCCTACATAAACAAGGAGTATAGACGAGATGCCCAAACAGCATCAATCAAAAGCAATGAAGCAAGTCTTAAGAGAGATCGAAAGACTTGGATTCACTGTCAACCATAAGAAGTCCGGTTCGTATACCATCATCCCTCCCTCCGATGTAGACGGACCCATATACAATACTCATGGGACGGAATCCGCACTCCATCCAATGAGAAGAGACTTTAAACGTCTGTATGATATACAACTCCCTATATAGGGAATAATACTTTCCGCAGGGATAAGTGGTGGGACTAGGTGGTGGTCCTACCACTATCCTTGTACATATCCATCCTATCACAGGTTATAATAGTAGGATTTTTGTTGGACAAACAGTGTTCAACGACCCCTTTCACGTGGGTACCCATTATATGTTTCTATTTATAGATGCATGTAAGCTAGGGTATCCACTTTTTTTATACCTATAGTCCTCTATGGGTACATACAAAAGAAGGGTAACTACACTATCTAGGGGGGGGCCCCACGCAGTGGGGGGTACTCCCTCTATATCTATCTCTATATGTATAACTATATATCTATCAACAGAAAAATGTTTTGCGGGCGAATCCCACAAAACTCTAAACCATAATAAAAGGAGAAATAATGTTCACTCTAGCTATTATGCTAGCTTTAGCATCAACTATCATTGAAATGTCATTAGCTGCGAAATTTCCAGTATGGAGAAAAGCTGCTAAGAAGAACAAAACTATCAATATGATTATATCTATTCTATTATCATTTGTATTAGGTATCATGTTTGGTGCCGGCGGTCTTATCGCCATGTCAGCAGGCATGATGTCTACCGTATTTTCAATCCCAGGTTATGCCTTTCTCGAATGGGCATATGATTCACCTCAAGCTCAAAAGCGTGGGGGAAATCAGATTGAATACTACAACAAGCGATGGAAGCAAGCACTTGCTGATCTCGCACAACTAACCTACAAAGTTATCCGCATTATCACATTGCCTATTTGGGCAACTCGTAATGCAGTAAATAAGTTTAATGCAATCAAAGCTAAACACACAAAAGCCTAAAGGAGGCACTCTAATGTCACAAAACAATATGGTTAACTTTATTACACTGACCGACCCCGATGGGGACAAGGTCGAACTCAATCCTGCCTTCATCACTATGATGAGAAGGGATACCTATGAGCCTGAAGACGGCATCGAAATCCCCATGACAGCTATTTATACTTCTTGGGGCTACAAGATGTTCTCTATGGAAACCCCAGAAGAAGTTGTCAAACTTCAGATGGACGGTATTCAGAACCTGATGAAATCTGTTATTGAATCCAATATGGCTATAATCGAAAACATGGGTTCAGGCTTAGACATCGCAAGCTTACTTGAAGGAGACGAAGACGAATGACTATAACTAACCAACTATCCCTACATCAGAAAACTTATTGGGAAGAAACCAAGAATCTTGTTGATACTTGGGCTCGAACCAATGAGCCTATTGCGTACTCGTACAACTCCCGTGCCACCTACTGGGGCCTAGCTCTACAAGCAGGAATCATTACCAAGGTAATGTATGACTTTGCTGGCGAGCAGTATGGCTCCCTATGGTGGTACGTAGGAGACTGATTATGCCTAAATACGCTATGACACTTAATGAAAAAGTGCATCGTAATTATGCTATGTTTAACGACTATATTTCTGGGAGATCTATTATTAAAATTTCCCGGAAATATGGTCTAACATATGATCGTACTCGTACCATACTTAAGGAGCACAATATGAGACAATACTTTGTCGTAGACTACGCTGATGACTTCGTTCTATACGAAGGAACTCTAGAAAACTGCGAAGAAATTCTCCAGCAGAATTATGCTGGACTTATGCTTGTCGGATATCGAGATCTTACTTCTAGTATGATCCTATCTCTCAAGCAGCTGAGAAGTAAAAACAAAGAACAGATATGACACAAAATAACAATCATGTATGGGTCATTCTTGACGAGGATGATTATCGCTGTGTTAACTGCGACATCAGACACTCTCCCACCAGGGATAATCAAGAATGTTCGTACCAAAAAACCTCTACAAACCCTACTAATAAGGAGGCATCTCATGCCTAGTATCAATACAAGTTATCACTTGGATTCCCAAGAAATCCCACAAGTAAACATCACTACACACTATGTCAAAGACAAAGATGGTATTGAGACTGACAACTTAAACTTTCATGTCTTTAGAATTCAGACAAATCAAGGTGAATCTAACTACTTCATTCATACTGATGACCAACTTCAAGAATTCATTGCAAACTTAAAAAGTCTAACCAATCAATTCGACAGAATCTGCATTTGTGACTAATGAAGAAATATAACTTCTCATCTACTGATTCCATCGTTAAGCAGGTTATTCATAATAATATCTGCATACACTGTGGAGAAGACAATCAAATAATTTTGGATGCGGTCGCTTTAGCCAATTGGCGTAACCGCGAACTCATTCAAAATGTATTCCCTAACTTAAATTATCAACAAAGAGAAATTATTCAAACTGGCATTCATCCTGAATGCTGGGAGGAAATGTTTCCACTAAAATAAGGAGGATAACAATGAAACAAGCTCACTGCTTCATCTGCAGTAATCACCTCAGCCAGCAATGGCCTGAGGGTTTAAATACTGAGCCTTCATACGAACCCTGGGAAGATGTCAAAAACGGCATTAGCCTTAGGCTAAACGCTGGTTATGGCTCCGACCATGATGGCGACTATGGTCGTATTCTTATTTGCGACACCTGTTATGGTGCCCGCAAAGAAAACGTAATAGACCTGAAAAACTGGATTGAAGATAGTATGAAGCATATTCATGCTGATGACCTTGAGGTCATCGATACTATCTGATATACTGTAGTCCAATGCTTCCGTAGCTCAGCTGGATAGAGCAATGGACTTCTAATCCATCGGTCGCATGTTCGAATCATGCCGGGAGCGCCATGACACTTATACACTTAGACATAGCTATTGAAAATAGCACTGAAGTAAGACTAGGAGACATTCGTAAATGGATGAAGGAAGTGGACAAGTTTAACTTGCCCAATGACTATCCAGTATACGAATGTGCTTTAGCCCTAGTCATCGAAATACCAGAACATAACATCACTCCTATCGAGTGCATGGAATGTCCTCCACAACAACCTCATCATGATGTACTTATCGTAACTCATGACTGCGTTAACCCACCTAACAAGTTGGCCGAAGCTTACGATCAAGCTATGTAAGGATCTATCCGAGATAGCTCAGTAGGCAGAGCAGCTGACTGTTAATCAGCGGGTCGCAGGTTCGAGCCCTGCTCTCGGAGCAAAGGTACATATAAAAAATTGAAGAGAAGAATCTATAAAGGATTCTTCCAACTTCGTTGGTTAACCTCTGTGAGCTGTAGCATACTGCCCCCCAGAAGCTCGCCGTGCTTCTAGTTTTAGCCTCCTTTTAACTAGGAACATTCAATATCTGCCATTGAGCAGAGGTTGATCAACTACTCTAAAAATGTTATACCCCTGAATTTATATAAGTTCAGGGTTAACTATACATAATATATATAATGTTTGTAACCATATAAACATATAAACACATTAAATACCTTATAAATATTTTATTTTTATCATCGTTTTATACACCTTTATATACAAACGTAAGGATAAAATAATGTCAAAACACACTAATATTTCAACATATATCAACACAATAGTAGGAGCTACAGTAACTACCAAAGCACTCTGTGCTTCTTGTAACTGTACGTTGCCTACTATCCTAGCATACATAAAAAATAACGCCAACCGTTTTGAAAAAGTTGGTCGTGGCAAATACACTATCAAAGCAGAATCAAATAATCTTGATATAATTACTCACCCACAAGGGTGATAATAAAGATTATTTGGTACTATTATGCTACCTTAGTAATAAGGTTGCAGGAGTGGCTATGCGAAAAGGTAAGCGTGCGGACGCTTGAGCACTCCGTTGTAACTGTCCCAGTAAAGGAGACAATATGAGCTATTTTGAATCTAACGGATTCCAAAAGGATTTTAACAATCTGTTAAAGTCAATCTTATTAGTTTCCAAGAGGATCGAAGAACTTACTATTGAAGTTCGTTCAATTCGAGAATCTATTACTGTGGACCCTAACAAGGAGAAGTCCACTGAATTTGTTACACCATCAAAAACTATGCTATAATAAGTACATGCCCCACACGGGCACGGGATACTAATTCCCACATGTAACAAGGCAACTTGTGAAATGAGGAAAAACTTACCGCTGCCACATAAGGCATGTAGTCCTTGTTTCGCAACCTGCGATATACACTACTTGGAGATTCCAAGAAGTGCTTACCGAAAGGAGCGAACCAATGCAATTTAGGTTCATTAATATAATTAAGCAATTAAGAAATGATAAGACTATTCTTGTCGCTTTCTTAAGTGTCGTAAGTATACTACTCATTACTCTGTTGACATCTTGTGGCAACAAAGTAGAAAGTAGTCAACCACCAATAACAGTAACTGTCACTACAACTGTTCCAGTTGTTACAACGGTTTCTGTTCCTGAAACTACTTCAGCACCAACTACAACAATGCCAGATTTATCTGGTGTTGATTGGGTAGCTCTTGCTAGAGCTACTTATGGCAAGTGTGGCGAATGGCACGATCTTGCTATCTCAGTTGGTTGGCCTGAAGAAGAATGGAAACATCTTCAGCAAGTCATCTATCGTGAAAGCCGATGCCAGGCAGACGCATGGAACGGTCATGATGGTGGTTTAACCCAAATTAATCAGGTCCACTCTGAGTGGTTATCTGACATGGGATGGACTCACCCTGAAGATATGTTCAATCCAGAATATAATCTTACCTTTGCTTTCCGCCTATGGGAAACCTCAGGCTGGAAGCCATGGAGATTTTCTGGATCAACGTTTGGTGATTGATCATGACTATCAATAAGATAGTCTCAATCATAACAGCAATATTATTATCTGCTGGTATTCTAATCACCAACACCAATACATCTAATGCCCAAGCCGTTCAGACTACTAATCCCCCAATTGACTTCTCTCAAGTTAATTGGACCGAATTAGCTAGACTTATTTATGGTAGATGTGGCGAGTATCACGACCTTGCTATCCAAGCAGGATGGCCAGAATCTCAGTGGCCTACACTGAGTAAAGTCATGTATCGTGAATCCCGCTGCAATACGCTATCCTTCAATAAGTCAGACCCTAATGGAGGTAGTCGTGGCCTTATCCAAATCAATGGATACTGGTGCAAAAAGAACAAATATAATCCTACTGGTTGGCTCCAAGCCAAATCCATTCTCAACACATGTGACGATCTATTTGATCCACTAACTAACCTGCGTGCAGGGTGGTCTATGTGGCAATATAGTCAGGAACATAATCGTTGCGGATGGAGACCATGGGCAACTAGATGTAAGTAAATTTAAATATAATTTAGTTCATTCAAAAGAAGGGACTGCTTGAGGAAACTCGGGCAGTCCTTTTTTTTATTCTACATACAAAAAAACAACTTATCAATACAAACAAAATATAAATATAAAGGAGCTTTTCGATATGTCTATTTCAGATGATTTTCTTGCAAATTATTCTCCTCCAATTCCTAAATTAGAGGATGCTTTTATCCAATTAGAAACACTTCCAGAAGATCAAGTTAATTATATTACTAATCTTTTAAATGAACAAGTTGTTTCTCATCTTATTCCAGACGTTAGCAATTACGCTTCTGGACGCATGCGCGTATGGATGCCTTACGAGGCTCCATTAGATAGTCCTAATTCTAAATCTCGTCCATTCACTCCTGGTTTACTTAACCATGAGGTATGGCAGTGGATTGTTGATTTATGCGCTAAACATGGATTTCAACCAGATACCTGTTTAATCTCTAAAAATGGTTCTATTAAACCCCATAGAGATACCACATACGCTTCATCTTGGGCGTTAGGTATTAATCTTGGTCAATGTAAATGGAATATCGCTATTGAACGCGATCTTAAAGTTCCTAACCATACAATGGACTTTGTTGGTGGAGAAGTTTTTAACTTCGACTGCAAACATGTTCACTCTGTTACCGATGTCATACCTGACAGATGGTCTATCAACGTATGGTCAATTGCCAATACGAGCGCTGCTCGTAACAATAATATTCAAGGACGTCTTGACGATATGCTTACAGCTAATCAAGATGTTCGTAATTTTATTCAATCTCACAACGGGTTGTAATAATACATTTCATTAAACATTATACAAACAAAATATAAATATATTAGGAGGCAATAATGGCAAGTCGAATATATGAGCACAACCTGCGGTTACAAGCTCTGCTTGGTGGACCGCTTCGTGGTGGTGAATCCTATCAGTTTGGATTCTATGATGCAGGTATCCTGCGTCAAGCTCTAGATACCGTAGGTTCTGGAGGTTATAAAGTTTATACTCTTCCGATTCCTCAAAATCAACAAGAGTTCAATCGTGCGAAAGATCTTGTAAATGATCCTAAAGTGCAGTATGCTCTTGTGGATAAGAACAAGATTGTTTTCGTAGTTATCGAAGACAGCCCTGGCTGGATGAGTATTATTGATAAGCTTGGCTATGAAGTTATGTCTGGTCCCAAGACCAATAAAAGACTTAAGTCGCTTCATCGTCCAACCCTCCTCAATGCTCATTTTACCCATCTCAATATTAAATTCGTGGAACCTACTGAGTTCTCACGTTATAATTTTGTAGATAAAAATGATGATTGGGGCGTATCATCCGAATTCCGCAATCCTGAAGTAATCGAAAGATTACTTGATGGCGGTTTCGTTATTAGTCGTAGAATCGTTCAGGAATCTGTAAAGAATCTACCTACATATAATCCTGATAATTCTACTGATAGTCAAGATTACTACTATGATCCTCACATTCGCAAGAATCTTGTGAAGGATCTACTGGATTCATCTGTGTTTAATGCTCGCATTATCTTTGCAGATGGATTCATTAAGGGCAATGCATTCGTTGCAGATCTCCCTGAGGGAATTGATATTATTACTTCACGTACTAATGTCAAGAAGGAAATCCGATATACTGAAGGATTTCGTTTTCTAGCAGAACCTCAAGGACCAAAGTCTCGTGTCATCACCGATGATCAGACTGTTCTCAACTTTCCTAAACTATTCCGCAAGAGCGACATGACAATGTGGCTCACGGAAGAATACAAGAAAATGTATGCAGATGCTACTAGTGGCAACTTGTTAACTAACTGGAAGTATATCTATCAGCGCACTTGGCGTGATAAAGATGATCTCAATGATAACGAAGCACGTGCTCGCATGGCTTATGTTGGTTATCGTTGGACTGCTGCAGGATTTAAAATTACGGAATCTCCGTGGCTTTTTGAAACTGTATCCATCTCTCACGCTAAACCACTGCTTGAACGTATTCCAATTCCTTGTTCAGTCTATGAACAGATTGTTCCGGAATCGCTCGTCCGCATGGCTGGTCATGATGTAGAAGTTGAAGAAGGTACGATTATTCGTATCAATGAACTTGGAGTTCATGTCGTCAATGATATTGACTGGCTTGAGATGTATGAATCTCATGGCGGTCACGATCAAGATGACTTCTTTAAAGTCTTCTATCGTGAAATAGAAGGCGGAGATAACGACGGCGAGAAAATGGTTATCGCAGTCAGATCTCCAAATGGCTATGGCGAGGATACTATGTTCCGTTATGTTGAAGGATCATGGTCACCGAGCTGGTACAAAGCTGATGGAACTCAAGTTAAGTTTCCTAAAGTTAATGGTCGCAACTGGCCTAAGCGTCTAAGTGAAGCTATTCTTGCTAAGCAGGTTGTTTACTCAGGTTTGCCTTCTGCATCTAAACCAAAAGTAAATCGTTCTGGTCCATATACTCAAGATGATGTTCTTCGTGATATCACGATTGCTATGGCTGGTGGCAATGTAGGCGGTTTTGTAAACGCATCTATGGCTCACTCCATGGTAATCGCTAAGCATCGTCCACTACAACTTTGTTCCATGGAAGATGCTATCGATAAATGTATTAATCCTGACGATGCTCAGGATGTTATGGCTATCGATAACGAAGCTAATGTTATGATGCGCGAAGTTATTGACTCAGGTAAACCTATCGATGAATACATCTGGTATGATCGTGGGCTTGCTCGCTTTCTTAAGCATGATGAAACTGTTGAACTTTATGAAGGTAAAATTGCACAACTTATTAACTTGTGTAGTACATTTTACAATGAGTATGTCCAACAGATTCGTGCTTGGTCTCAAGAAAACGCACGTCCAGTTGAAATCATTCACACTTTAGGTAGTCGCATGTATTGCTTTGCAATTCCAGTACTACGTGATTTCAGAATGAAACTGTTCAACAACAACAGCACTGAACAAACTATCAGCACTGGAGTTATCCAGCGCAATAGTTGGGAAAATCTCTACCAAAATATTGTAGATACTATCAATTCATATGAGCGAATTCAAGATAGATTTGATTTCGTTCTTGCATTGTATTCTGCTACTATCCAAATTCCAACTTCGTATGGTAAGGTTACAGATCAAATCGTTATGAATCGATTTGTTTATCCTTATTTGGAAGCAGCTTTACAGTATTATGGCGTAGCCAATATCCCTGTGTATAACAATACTAGTGGTCAAGTCAAGATTCAGATTATGAAGAATGACGAATGGTATTGGCCAGACAGCAATGGTATTAACCAGCGTTATACTAAGGCTATTGATTTTCAAAATGCTCATTCTGAAAATTCTCCAGTAATATTCACTATGCCTCCGACACGTCCTATGACGTTGACGAAGTCAATTATTTAGTTTACTCACACAGATGGGAGTGGCGTCAGCAATGGCGTCACTCCCATCTTTATTTAAGGATAGACTTTTATGAACTACAGTCCACAAGACTTTGAACGAAAAAAACTCCATGCCTTTAAATATTTATATATTTTTCGCAGAAAACATCAAATTACCGGCGATCTATTATCGCAATGTGATTTAACTAATCCAGAAGATTTTAAAAATAAAAAGCCTTTTATTCGCGCTTATGAAAAACTTCAACAAGAAACAGGAATGACTGATGAAGATCTTTCAGAAGCAATCATGATTGGTATGTGGATTGACGAATATGATCGTATGATTAACATGGATGAACATGAATTAAAAGAGTTCATCAAAGAATGTGAATCTGATTCTGATTTACAAATTCCTGATGATCTTCAAATAGATCTACAAGAACTATGGTCTGACATTTCAAATATGCTAGACGATAAAAAAGAACAACGTAATAAATTTAAGGAAATTATAAATGATAATTTTGACAATCAAAAAGAATGGCCAGACAGCTTCCCTCCGTACTCGTAATAGGGTTAATGATAATGGTCCTGAATTTCAATTTATTGAAAATCAAAATAGACCAGGATCAATCTTAGTTAAGAGTACAAAAAGTAATTGGCTCGGATGGCTTCCCGAAAATGAAATAGTTATCACATCTCGTAAGACATGTGAATAAATACTTGTACATACAAAAAGAAAATCTTTTAACTTTATTAAGGAGATAATAAAATGTCAATGCCCCTAACTATTAACCATATAGACTTCATGGAAATTTTAAAAAATTATGATTCTACTTTTAATGCCGCTCCTATTCGCACTTATAGTCAGCCAACCAGTAATGGGATTTTTGTCAAGGTTGGTAGAGCTGTTGGAAAAACTTCCAGATTTCTTAAAAAGTCTGAAACAAAAGTCTCAGCCTTAGTAGCCCACTGGTCTGTAGAAACTCTTATTTTTATTGCTGCTACTTTCGCTGTATCATCTGTACCAATGATTATGCTCATTACCGGATGGTACTTATTCGAAACATATGCTATCTTCTCAGCCATCATGGCGTTAGTCACGTACTGATATGATAGACTATACAGAAATAATTAAATACATTAAACCAATCACTACTGAAATCTCTATACTTAAAAGTGTAGTAGAATCTTCAGTAACAAATAATAATACTGTTGATCCACTTGTCGTCTTCTTTCAAGATGATGACAATAAATCTGCAATTGTTGGATTTCTAAAGCCTGATTCTTTAGAAGATACTATTGTCAAATTTTCAGAAGTCATGCATCTATATGGCGCTATTAATTCTAGTGCCGCTATTGTTGTTATGACAGCAAAAATGGATCACGACAATACTATTTATGAAACATTAAATCTGTTTGCATTAACAGATTCCAAAGGGTGGGTAATCACCCTGCCCTATCTACTCCAAAACAACTCAGTTGTATGGTATGATAATCTATCAGAGATCCTAAATATTGACGATGCTCAATACGATGGACCTATGAAAGAAATGATATCCATGCTGTATTTCTTAACGCACTTAGACAATCAAGCTTATACTGCACCAGAAATACTTTCATACTTAACTACTACTGGAGCAACAGTTCATCTTTGCGAAGGTCATGAAATTGGATATTATGATATGTCCAATCAAAGTTAGGTAATCTATAATGAATAAAAATAAAAACAACAATGATAAAATTGTTCACTCTTATTCAGACGATAAAAATAAATATTTTATTAAAGCCTCCGTTCTTAACGAAGATGAATTCGAAGACATCATTAATAAAATGATGTCTTCAGAATCATTGTACGGAGAACTTAACTATTTTTAATTAAGGAACTTATGACTATTCAATTAAGACCATATCAACAAGAAGCACTTGATGCA
>Ga0102915_1000162_pt1 | contig 20079 bp, 19 predicted proteins | sample Colrivmet1561A02_FD_78199 | JGI IMG/M metagenome (GOLD analysis project Ga0102915, IMG submission 78199) | Estuarine microbial communities from the Columbia River estuary - metaG 1561A-02 | ecosystem: Environmental > Aquatic > Marine > Intertidal zone > Estuary | place: USA: Columbia River...
ATGATACCGAGGGCGAGGCCCATTCGGTTTGAATAATCGCGTCGAAGTTCATAAGCGCCATACGATTTGTTGCGTCCCTCGAACACCAGTTCGAGCAAGGAAGCCTTGTTTTGGTGTTGTCTCATGGTGATGGTTTTTTGATGGGATGCGCGTATAAGAGAGATTGCACAGCGACGCATGGAAATTTTCGGGAGCCGAGTGAAAACGTACCTTTGGACCGATCCATTCCGATTGGATCGTTACCCTCTTTTTGAAATGAGCAAACCCAGTTTACCCGCAGGCACGCGCGATTTTGGTCCGGATGTAGTACGCAAACGCAGTTACATCCTCGATACGATCCGTTCGGTGTTTCAGACCTATGGCTATCAGCCCTTGGAAACGCCCGCTTTTGAAAACTTGGAGACCTTAATGGGCAAGTACGGCGAAGAAGGAGACAAACTGATCTTTAAGATCCTCAACAACGGCCTTGATAATCCCGAAAAAGAAGGAAAGACCCGTGCCGCATTCGATCGTGTTATTGAAGGCAAGAACAGCACCGAGATCACGGAACGTGCCTTAAAATACGACCTCACCATTCCCTTTGCGCGCTATGTGGCCATGAATCAGGGCCAACTCACTTTCCCTTTCAAACGGTATCAGATCCAACCCGTATGGCGGGCCGATCGTCCACAACGTGGTCGCTACCGTGAATTTTATCAATGCGATGCCGACGTGGTGGGCAGTCGTTCGCTCACCTACGAAGCCGAGCTCGCCTGTTTGTATCACGAGGTGTTGACCCGACTGGGCCTTACCGGATATCGGTTGCAGGTCAACCACCGATCGATCTTACTCGCCCTGGCCGAACGCTGCGGCAACATCGATTGGTTGATTCCCATTACGGTTGCCATTGACAAACTAGACAAGATCGGGATCGAAAAAGTAAAAGCAGAACTCCAGCAACGGGGATTGCCGGAGTTGGCAATCGATGTAGTAGAGAAATATTTATCCATTCAAGGGGATGTTGAAGCGGTATTGAACGGATTGTCGGATTTGATCGGTGCGATCCCGGCCGGCGCAACCGGCATTGCAGCCATTCGGGAATGGATGGGTTATTTGGGCGACCAATCGGTGCAGTTTTCGATCGATCCAACGCTGGCACGCGGACTGAACTATTATACCGGTATGATCTTTGAGGTGAAAGCGCCCGAGTCGGTGCAGATCGGTAGCATTGGCGGAGGGGGTCGATACGATGATCTGACCGGCCTCTTTGGCGTTCCGGGCATTCCGGGCGTGGGGATATCCTTTGGGGTAGACCGGATCTACGATGTGCTGGAGGTGCTGGACTTGTTTCCAGCCGACATCGCTCAACCCCCGCGAATCTTGTTCTTTAACCTCGGAATAACGGAAGCAAAGGTTACTTTCGCCCTCCTGCAGGTATTAAGAAAAAAAGGGATCGCCGCCGACATGTATCCGGAAGCTGTGAAATTCGACAAGCAATTCAAATACGCGGAAAAACGCGGAATTCCTTTCGTGGCCATTTTAGGTGAAACCGAACGGCTGAACGGAACCATCCAACTAAAGAACCTACAGAACGGACAACAATCAACTCTAACGCACGCCGAACTCCTGAACGCCGAACTCTGAACACAGAAATCTGAATTTTGAACTATAAAAACCCAATCATGAAACGCTCCCTCCCCTACCTCGGCCTATTAGCCTTGGTCTTGGTGACCTTCAGCTCCTGCTCCAAAAAGCCGGATGCACCCATTCCAGCCAACGCAGCGATCGTGCTGCACATCAATGGCGAAAGCTTAAGTGAAAAACTGCCTTGGTCTGAACTCAAAGAAAGCCAGTGGTTCAAAATGGCCGCCGAAGAGGCAGATGGCGATTCCTTGGGTAAAGTCTTAATGAACGACCCCGGACAATCGGGCATCGACATCAAATCGGATGCCTGGGTTTATGTAGCCAATCGGGGAAAAGGGGCTTATTCCGCATTTAGCTGCAAGCTTTCCGATGCGAAAAAATTTGAGTCCTTGATCAAAAACGCCAGTACGGATGTCAAGATCCAGCAAAAGGAATCCATTTCTTATATCGGAGAAGGAAGTGTGCTGGTTTCCTGGAATAATAGCCGGCTGTTGGTACTGGGTGATGCGTCCGATTTCAATAAAGCACTAAACGGACAAGAAAACGAATACGATGAATACAGTGATACCCAAAGCTCCGAAGGCTACGGAACCGACAGTCTGTTGGCCATTGCACAGGAACTGTATGCACTGAAGTCAAGCAACCAATTGGGCAACAACGATAAGTTCGCCGACCTGATCAAAACAAAAGGCGATGTACATTTCTGGGTCAACGCGGCAAGCATGTACGGCAATACCCTCGCTGGCAGTCTGCTTTCCTTCTCGAAGCTGAGTACTTTATTGGAAGGAAATATTGCGACCGGCACCATCGCTTTCAATGATGGCACGATCCAGATCGATTCAAAGAACTATGTAGGCAAGGAATTAGAAGCCCTTTATAAAAAATATCAGTCCTCCAATTTCGACACCGACATGCTGAAGAACCTGCCGGCCGGCGAAGTGAATCTGGCTATGGGCATGAACTATCCACCCGATGGATTGAAAGCGTTTTTGTCGCTGTTGGGCGTAGATGGACTGGTGAACACTTTCATGCAAGAAGCCGGGTTCAGCGTGGATGAATTCATCAAGGCCAATACCGGGAACTTGTTCTTTGCACTCAGTGATTTCAAGATCGCCAAAGAAGAAAAGACCATTGATGGATTTGGTGACGAACCCTATACGTACACCACCACCGAGCCTTCCGGTAAATTACTCTTCGGTACAGAGATCAATGAGCGAACCGCCTTCCAGAAAATGATGGATGTGGCCAAGCAATTGCTGATCGATAAAGGAGGCATGGATGATGAAGCCCTGTCCAAGATTCCCTATCAAATCAAGGATAAATGGTTCCTCTCCGGAAACGACAGCAACCAATTGCAGGACTATGGCTCTAAAAAAACCGATCACTCCTTCATCGACCTGATCAAGGGGCATCCGATCGGGATGTACGTCAACATCGTCTCTTTCATCAAAGGATCTATGGCGGAAATCGGCGATGAACCCATGACCAAAAACATCGCTGAACTTTCGATCAAATTCTGGAAAGACATCATCCTAACGGGTGGGGAATTTGAAGACGGTGCTTCTGTTAGTCACCTGAGCCTTCGCTTAGGCGATGAAAAGACCAACAGTTTGAAGTCGTTGAACCAATATGTCGGAAAGATCGCCAAAATGGCGCAAGAAGATGAAGATCGTCGTCGGGCTGAATGGGAAACAGAGTATCCAGCAGTCGTTGACTCTGTGGCGGTTCCGCTCGATTAATTAAAACATGCTATTATTACCACAGCTTCGGAATCGAGGCTGTGGTTTTTTTATCTCACTATCCATGCTCCACATCGATCGCATACGACCTACCTACTTCGAAGAATCGGCTTGCGCCCATTCCGAGGTATGGTTGCAACGCGTCAACGTGGAACCGGGTGAGCGCATTCAGATCCAAGCGCCCTCCGGAAGCGGTAAAACCTCCCTGACACATTTCTTATACGGCATGCGCCGGGAATACGTGGGCAGCATTCAATTCGATTCGGTTGAATTAAAGCACATGAACCCCGATCAACTGGCCGATCTCCGTCGGGAGAAACTCAGTGTAGTGTTTCAAGACCTGCGGCTCTTTCTAGAGCCTACCCTGCGGGAGAACTTCGAGATCAAACGTCAACTCACGGATTTCCATCCGGCCACCTGCATCGAAGAATGGGCGAAACGCCTAGGGATCGGCCATCGGCTCGATACACCCGCCCGACTTTGCTCCTATGGAGAACAACAACGCGCTTCCATCATTCGGGGATTGTTGCAGCCATTCAAATGGATCTTGCTCGATGAACCGTTCAGTCATTTGGATGATGCCAACGCGCGCAAAGCCATGGACCTGATCCTGGAAGAGTCCGAAAAACAAGGGGCTGCAATCTTATTGGCCGATTTGGAGATCGTTCCACATTATCCGCAAACCCGATTACTTCGATTGTGAGCATGAAACGCCCCTCTTTTCATATCATTCGCCCCCTGCTGCTCACCGGCGCCCGCTCCTCATCGCGGTGGTTTTCCTACATCGGACTGGGCATCGGCGTACTACTGCTTTTACTGGCCCAGCAATTATACATCGACATCCAGGCACTGGTCAAACAAACCAGCATTCGAAAAAATGGATTCGATTACATCTCCATTACCAAGCAGATCACCAACGAAAACATGGGTCGAGACAATCGGTTCAGTCCCGCCGATCTCGACTCGTTGCGCCAGCAATCGTTCATTCAAGGGGCTGCCCCGCTCACTTCCAATCGCTTTGAAGTCGTCGCGACGGCCGGCGATCAGATCCCCTTCGCCTCCGATATTTTTCTGGAAGCGCTGGACAATGAATTCATCGATACCGTACCGCCCGGATTTGATTGGCAACCCGGACAAGCAACGGTACCCCTGATCTTCTCCTCCGATTTTCTGGAGATGTACAATGTATTTGCACCGAGTTATGGATTGCCTCAGCTTTCCATGGAAACTGCTTCCAATGTGGTGATCGGATTGCGTTGTGAAGGACAAAAAGGAGGAGCCACATTTCGTGCACAGATCGTTGCTTTTTCCGATCGCATCAACTCGTTGCTGGCCCCCAAAGAATTTCTGGATTGGGCCAATCTGGAATTTGAAGGACTTCCCTCGGCGAATGCCTCCCGGGTCTATTTGAAAACCACCGACGCCAACAATCCCGATCTGCTACAACACCTAACCCAAAAAAGCTATCGTGTTAACAAGGAAAAGACCGCTTTTGGTCGTTCCAAACAGATCTTACAAGGCGTAATCGCCGGTCTCGGCATATTTGGCGTATTGGTGGTGGCCCTAGCCTTGCTTTTATTTTCCTTCTATTTACAGTTGATGGTGGCTCGCAGCCGCGACAATCTTCAATTGCTGCTGACAATCGGCTATCGACCCGATTGGCTCAGCAAGCAAGTAGCCCGTCGCTTTATTCCCGTATACCTCGCAGTTGTATCCGCAGCGTTGGCGGCAACTCAACTCATGCAATACGGATTTCATCAATTCGTGATGTACAACCGTCCCGAGCTCTCCTCTTTATTGCACCCCAGCGTGTGGGTAACAGCGATCGTATTGACGGGGCTTTCCATCTTCACCAACATGCGGATGGTGCGTAAATTATTGTACGGACTTTCTTGATCAGCAGCGTTCGTAGATGACCGAGGCGCCTTGTCCGACTCCCACACACATCGTAGCCAATCCATAGCGCTTTTCCGATCGATGCATTTCATGCAGCAACGTCGCTGACAAACGTACACCGCTGCATCCCAAGGGATGTCCGAGCGCGATGGCCCCTCCATTCACATTTACAATCTCCGGGTTCAAGCCCAGATCATGGATGCAAGCCAGCGCTTGGGAAGCAAATGCCTCGTTGAGTTCAATCAAGGAGATGTCATTCAGGGTCAGTCCCGCGCGCTTCAATGCTTTTTGGGTGGCTGGTACGGGACCGATTCCCATGATGGCCGGATCTACGCCCGCTACAGCCATGGAAACGATTCGTCCAAGTGGCTGAAGATTAAATTCTTTCAGCGCTTCTTCGCTGGCCAACAGCATCGCGGCAGAACCATCGTTGATGCCCGAGGCGTTCCCGGCGGTAACGGTGCCATCCTTAACGAATGCGGGTTGTAAAGAGGCGAGTTTCTCGGTGGTGGTGTTGCGCGGATGTTCATCATGCGTGAACCAGGTGATCATTCCTTTTTCCACTTGCTCGACGGGCTGGATCTCCTCGGCCCACCGATCGGCTTCTTTGGCAGCGAAATATTTCTGTTGGGAGGAAAAAGCAAAGGCGTCTTGGTCTTCGCGGGAGATCTTCCATTGACGTGCCACGTTTTCAGCCGTTTCACCCATGGTGAATGGCGGATATTGCGCCGCGAGGCGCGGGTTGATGAAGCGCCATCCCAAGGTAGTGTCGAAAAAAGAGGTTTGTCGATCGAATGCTGTGTTTGACTTCCCCATCACGAAAGGGGCACGGGTCATGCTTTCTACGCCGGAGGCGATGATGAGTTCGGCATCGCCGGTAGCGATCTGACGGGCACCATCCATAATGGCTTGCAGTCCGGAGGCACATAGCCGGTTCACGGTGTTTCCGGGAACGGTGACGGGCAGACCGGCCAACAAGGAAGCCATGCGCGCCACATTTCGATTGTCTTCTCCAGCCTGATTGGCCGCTCCGGCGATCACATCTTCGATCCGGGCGGGGTCAACCGACTCATTGCGTTGCAGAAGGGCGCGCAGCACATAGGCGAGCAGATCGTCTGGGCGCCAATGACTCAGGGCACCACCGAATTTCCCGATGGGTGTACGAACAGCATCAACTACGTAGACGGCTTTCATCCTATTGATTTGTTACAAATATCACGGAATCCGTGGAATCGGAGTGGAGGGGGTTATCTTTGCCGCTCATGTTTCCCATCGGACATAACATACGCCATTGCTCACTCGCTGAATTGGAGGAGTATTTCCAGGAGAAAGGCATGCCCAAGTTCCGGGCCAAACAGGTCTATGAATGGATTTGGCAGAAGAAAGCCATGCATTTTGCCGATATGACCAACCTGAGTAAGGAACTGCGTCAACAAATGGGCGAGCAGTTCACGCTACCCGCCTTGCAGGTAGACCAGATACAGGTTTCAGAAGACGGCACCCGCAAATTCAGATTCCGTACCTGGGACGGCCATTTCGTAGAGGGTGTATTGATCCCGACTGAATTGCGCCTGACCGCCTGCGTATCCTCCCAGATTGGCTGTTCGCTCAATTGCAAATTCTGTGCTACGGGCTACATCGACCGCAAACGAAATCTGCAATTCGACGAGATCTACGACGAAGTGGTTTTGATCAATGCCGAGTGTGAAAAGGAATACGGACGCAAGCTCACCAATATTGTGTTCATGGGCATGGGTGAACCTTTGCTGAATTATAAGCAAGTGCTTCGGTCGATTGACCGAATCACGGCTGCCGATGGCATGGCCATGAGCCCACGCCGCATCACCGTATCGACCGCGGGGGTGGCCAAGGGGATCAAACAGTTGGGCGAAGATGGTGTTCGATTCAAATTGGCATTGTCGTTGCATGCCGCCAATGACCGGAAGCGAAACGAGATCATGCCCATCAACGACAGCAACAACATCCAATCGCTGGTCGAGGCCCTCAATGACTTTTATAAGAATACCGGCAACGAAATCACCTTTGAGTATATCCTGTTCCGAAATTTTAATGATTCACTGGCTGATGCGGATGAGCTGATCAAGTTGTATCGGCAGGTACCGGCCGACTTGGTGAATCTAATCGAATACAACCCGATCGATCAGGCCCGGTTTGAGAAGCCGACGGAGCAGAAGGTGGAGGCCTTCATGGAATACCTGGGGAAGAACCGGGTTAATGTGCGTTTGCGGCGCAGCCGCGGCCAGGACATCGATGCCGCCTGTGGCCAATTGGCCAATAAGGTCGGTTAAACCTTTCCGTTCGCCCCCTGTCTATCTATGCGTTCGACCGCTTGACGGTCAGACAAAATCAAGTAGTATGAAAAAATCAATGGTATGCACACTGGGACTGCTCTTGGCGTTAACTGGAGTTGGATTTGCCCAGCAGATTCCGGGCCGTCCAGATGGCCCCCCGCCCCCGCCCCATCATGCACGAAAAGGCGACCCAGGCCATATGCCTATGAAGGAGCTGAACTTATCGGATGCCCAGAAAGAATCCTTCAAAAAACAACGGAGTGAATTCAAAAAACGTATGGATGCTCTGAAAAAAGAGGAGAACATCACGGTGAAGGAATGGAAATCGCGCATGGAGAACTTGCGCAAGGAGAACCAGACCGCCATGCAAAACCTTCTGACCCCCGAGCAACAGAAAAAAATGAAGGACCTTCGGGAACAAGCAGGTGAAAAGCAGATGCAGGGGATGAAAGAACAGCTGAACCTGACCGAAGAACAAACGAGTCAGCTGAAAAAACAACGGAGTGCCACGCAAAAACAAATGCAGGCCATCCGAGAAAATGCCAGCCTTTCTTCCGAACAGAAAAAAGAAGCGGCAAAAAAACTGATGAAAGAGCAGAAGGAAAGCATGGAGAAACTGCTGACCGAAGAGCAAAAGAAGAAGTTTAAAGAGGTGCGATCGAATGGTCCCAAAGGTCCGATGCATCGGCGCGGTACGCAGCCACCACCACCGCCATCTTCGGAAGAAGACCGCAAGCGTCCCAAACAAAAAGTTTAATACTCGTTGAAAGCGATTGAATCCCCCGGTTTCGGGGGATTTTTCATTCCCCCTTCGAGAAATTGTATCTTTGTTACATTCCTGTTGTAAAACAGCTACCATGCAAAAAAGAGGTTCCGATCGTTTTTCCAAATTCAACAACCGCAAAGGCGCTGCCAAAAAAGAGCAGATCCGCCAAGACAAGCGGGTTGCCCGAAAAGAAAAAGAGGCATTCTTTGAAGAAAAAAGAGCCCGGCAAACCGGAGCTTCCGCCGGACGCCCTGCCGTCCCGGCTCGTACCGTGGTGGCACAAATGCCGCTCAATAAATTTTTGGCGCATGCCGGCGTGGCCGCCCGCCGCGAAGCCGCTGACCTGATCCGTACGGGTATCGTTGAAATAAACGGGAAAGTAGTCAGTGAACCCGGACACAAAGTAGCCCCCGGTGATGTCGTGAAATTTAAAGGCAAGGTGGTTCGTCCAACCAGCGAACTGGTCTACATCCTGCTTAACAAGCCCAAAGATCACCTGACTACGCTGCGGGATCCACAGAAACGGAAGACGGTCATGGACATCGTGAAATCAGCCACCCGTGAACGCATCTTTCCAGTAGGGCGGTTGGACCGCAATACCACGGGCGTATTGTTGCTCACCAATGACGGTGATCTTGCACAAGCACTCACCCACCCCAGCAACGAGATCAAAAAGGTTTATCACGCACAGTTGGATAAACCGCTTGAGCGCGCGCATTTCGAGGCCTTACTGAAAGGCGTGGAATTGGAAGATGGACTCGCCACGGTCGATGTACTCGCCTATGCCGATCTCAAGGATAAGAGTCAGATCGGCGTCGAGATCCACAGTGGCAAGAACCGCATCGTACGTCGTTTGTTCGAGCATTTTAAATATGATGTGAAGGGATTGGACCGGGTGGTCTTTGCCGGACTGACCAAAAAGAATGTTGACCGGGGCAAGTGGCGTTTTCTTACTGAAAAAGAAATTCGAGATCTGAAATATTTTGGAAAAGGAAAGTAACATCAACTGGAATCGCGCCCGCGATTGGGTGGTGACTGAACAAGCACACTGGGTGGCCATCGATAAACCATCGGGTGTGTTGTCTGTTCCCGACCGTTTCGGCAAAGAGGAATCCCTCAAAACCTGGCTGATCAAACAATACGGCTCCATTTTTCCCGTGCATCGAATCGATCGGGATACAAGTGGATTGATCATTTTTGCCCGCACACCCGAAGCGCAGCAAGATCTCTCCGCCCAATTCGAACAACGAACCACCGAAAAGTTCTATCTGGGATTTGTAGTGGGTTGTCCGGCCCAAGCTTCCGGCAGCATCGAAGCGCCCATCGCCGAACATCCGGCCAAGAATGGCACCATGATCATTCACCGAAATGGGAAACAGGCGCATACGGAATACAGCTTGGTGGATCGGTTCCCGGGATATGCCTTGTTGCAATTCAAGATCCTCACCGGACGTACGCACCAGATCCGCATTCATGCCCGCGAAATGGGGCATCCGATTGTCTGTGACCCGATCTATGGAGATGGACAACCTTTCCTGCTCTCCTCCCTCAAGAAAAAATTTCATCTTTCTAAATACGTAGAATCCGAACGACCCTTACTCGGCCGATTGGGATTGCATGCACATCAATTGAGTTTTCGGGATCTAGATGGAAATTCCATTCAATTGGAAGCGCCCTTGCACAAAGACATGCGAGCGATGATTCAACAATTGCGCAAGCACCGCGGCAGCTGATCAGATCAATTCGATCTTATATCCAATTGGACTATTCTTACGAAGCATAGCCGCTACGCCACAATATTTCTCCAGCGAAAGATCGACCGCCTTTTTTACTTTATCCATATCTGCTGCATCCACATCGATTCGATAAACCAGATCAATCTGCGTAAACACGCGGGGATGCTCTTCGGTTTGCGCTGCTTCTGCCGACACCTCAAATTGACTGAAAGACACCCGCATTTTCACCAGAATATCCACCACATCGATTGCCGAACAGCCGGCGATGCCTGACAGCAACAAGGCTTTTGGGCTCATCCCTTTTTGCAAAGAGCCGTCGATCGAAATGCGTTGTCCGTTCTGTTCACTGATGAATTGGTGGTCGGCCACCCAAGTAGTCAGGGTTTTCATACGATTTGGTGTTTTTGGTCGGTCAAAATATTATCCAGATTCCAACTCAACTTTTTCTCAAAGGCATGGAGCCGCACATGACAATCAGCACGGTCACAGAGCTTACAAGAAAAGGGCATGCATCCATCGGTATGCACAAAGAGTTCGATGGACTCACCGAATTCGGCACGGATCTTTTCCGAGAGCGCATCCACTTCCCGGTGAGCCTCGTGTACATTCAGAAACCAAGGAAGGGTGAGGTGGCAATCGACGTGCAGCTTGGTGCCGTAGCGGATGACACGGAGGTTGTGCAAATCAATCCATCCGGATGGACGATCGCGATTCAACAGATCCACAAATTGCTGCAACAAGGTATGATCGGCTTCATCCATGATGCCGCCGATGGAATGTCGAAGGATTTGATAGCCCGTATAAACAATGTACGCCCCCAGGCCGATTGCCAACACCGGATCAAGCCAATTCCATCCAGTGAAATAAAGTACGATCAATCCGGCCACGATCCCCAACGTGGAGAACGCATCGGTACGAAGATGTTGTCCGCTGGCGATCAGGGCCAGGGAATGATTTTTCTTTCCAGTGCGCAGGCAGTAATGCGCCAATGCAAAATTCATAGCCGCGGTTGCGGCGATCAGGGCTATGCCCAAATCGAGTTGATGGATGGGTCCGGGCGATAAGAACTTTTGTATTGATTGATAGAGGATCGTAATGCCCGCCAAGGCAATGAGTGTTCCCTCTATGGCAGCGGATATAAACTCAGCCTTCCCGTGTCCGTAAGGATGTTCTTTGTCTTTGGGTTGTGCCGCGATGTACAGGCTGTATAGTCCGATGAATCCGGCTGTTACATTCACAATGCTTTCAAGCGCATCGGTCAGGATGGAAACGGAATGCGTGGAGAAATAGGCCCAAAATTTGAAAACCAGAATCCCGGTGGAGAAAAGCGCGACGCGCTTTTGTACTTGAAAATTCTGCCATTCAATCTGCATAGTGGGGCCCAACGTTGACCGGATAAATGTAATCAATTCTCATCCTTTACGCCCCATCCGTTCTTTCCAGCGGGCACGCAACCGATCATAGAACTCACGATTCAGCACGGGTGCGTCGTTCAGAGCTTTGTAGGTGAGAAAGATTCCGATCGGCGTCAAGACTGCGGTCGCCAACCACATACCGGTGAATGGCGTGATGGTATCCTCTTTCGCCATTTTCTCTCCGGTGGTACTGGTAAAATAGTAGACCATGAAGAACAGGATCGCAAAGATCAACGGAGTACCCAATCCGCCTTTGCGTATGATCGAACCCAAGGGGGCGCCGACCAAGAACAACACCAGACAGGCCAACGAAAGCACGATCTTTCGATGCCATTCAATGATGTGCTTTCGGTATACGCGCTCCTTGTCGTACATGGCGCCTTTCATCGACTCGGCCCCGATCTTCACGGAGGCTGCTGCATTTTTGGCTAGGCTGTGCACAGACTGTCGGGCCGAATCGGGCAACCAATTCGAAGCGGTCAGGGTTGTTGCCTTCGGCGTCTTGGCTGTATCGAGGTATTTTTTTCCGATTGTATCGTGCAGGGCTGTCAATTGAAGGGTTCGGTACATGTCACGCTCGAATCGATTGCGGTGTTCGGCATTGTCGATTCGCAAGGAGTCAATGGCCTTTTCGAGTTGCCGAAGGCTGTACATGCGCTCGTTGTTCTTATTGACGCTGTCGGCCGTGCGGTTGGTGAACCCAAGGCTGCTCAGGTCGAATTGTTTATTGAATTCTTGAAAGCCGATGCGAACGAACTCGGTGTTCTCCCGTTCATAGTTATTGCCCCGTTCCTGGTAGCGCCACCCGTTTCGCAAACGAAATTCCAGGATCCGTTTGTTGCCGGTGACCCGCATGATGCCTGATTCGGCGACCAGAAAATTATCCTGCAACATATTTCCTTGTTCGTAGATGATAACATCGTGGATGATGCTGTCGGATTCTTTCTGTCCGATTTTGATGGCAAAGCCATTGATCTTATCGTAGAAGACACCTTCCTTGATGTCAAAGGCGGGTTTGGCATAAATGATATCGGCCAGCAGCGTGCGCGACTTCAGGTTGGCGACGGGGATTACGTAATTCGAAAAGATAAATGCGATTATACTGATCAATGCCGTTACCCAAAAAAGCGGACGCATGAAGCGCAGTAGCGAAATGCCGGCCGACTTAATGGCGACCAATTCGAACGACTCGCCCAGGTTGCCGAAGGTCATCAGTGAGGAAAGCAACACGGAGAGTGGCAGCGCCAGGGGCACCAAGACGGCACTTTGATAGAGAATGAATTCGGCGATGACCAGCGGGCCCAATCCTTTGCCGACGAAATCATCGATGTAGAGCCAGAAAAATTGCATCACCAGCACCAGCAACGTGATGAAGAACGTAGCGGCGAATGGCCCTAAGAATGCCTTGATGACGAGTTTGTCGAGTTTCTGGAAAACCATGATCGGAGCCCGGCAAAAATAGAACAATCGGCTGCGGGAAGTCAACCACAGCCGGACAGATCGAAAATATTAACAGGTGCTAGTTGCCGAGTCGGTGGAAAAGGTCCTTGATCTGGTGGTCCCAGAGCAGGGTTTGATCCTTGATGTCTTTTTTCTCGGCGAAATCTTTGATCACCAAAATCGTTTGGTTGGTGATCTCCGATTTATCGATGCGCATCTCAAAATACTCTCCGTCGGGGGCAGACAGCCAGTGGTATCGAATGAATTTATCGGTTTCGCTTTCGATGACCTCCGCTTGTTCCACGGACCCATCCCAGCCAAAATAGAAGATGCCGTCGCGTTCATCGACCTTGTCGGCGAACCATTCAGACAGTCCGGTCGGCGTCGACAGGAATACATAGAGTATAGACGGTGAACAGCGTACCGGGAACTCCAACGTAAAAATTTGTTTGCTCATGCGTATCAGTGAGATTGGGGCAATAATAGATAATAATTGATACTCCCCAAGAAAATAAACGGGTAATTTTCTGGTAAGCGGTTAGCCTGACCGGAATCACCGGCAAACTAGATCCCCCGGGGCCCTCGGTAGTGGAGGGATGCCTGCTTATCTTTGCGTTCCTCTTTATAATTATGTTCAACAGCTTACAGGAACGATTGGAGTCCGCCTTCAAGAATCTGCGCGGACAAGGCCGAATCACCGAATTGAACGTGGCCGCCACGGTCAAAGACATTCGCCGGGCGCTGGTGGATGCCGATGTCAATTTCAAAATCGCCAAGGAATTCACCGATACGGTCAAGGACAAAGCCCTGGGTCTAAAGGTCATGAATGCGATCTCGCCCGGGCAATTGATGGTGAAAATCGTGCAGGATGAACTGACGGCCCTGATGGGTGGTCAGACCGCCGAATTCAATGCCAAAGGCAACCCGGCTGTCATCCTGATCGCTGGTTTACAGGGTAGCGGTAAGACCACCTTCTCGGGCAAACTGGCCCACTACCTAAAAACGCAAAAGAACCTGCAGCCGATGCTGGTAGCGGCCGACGTGTACCGTCCGGCTGCTATGGAACAGCTCCGTGTGTTGGGTGAACAGATCGACGTGCCGGTACATGTGGAACCAGGAAGTCAAGATCCGGTAGGCATCGCCCAGCGGGCGGTGGCGCAGGCCCGTCAGTTGAACCGCAATGTGGTGATCGTCGATACCGCCGGCCGATTGGCCATTGACGAGGTGCTGATGAAGGAAGTAGCCGACATCCGCAACGCCGTTCAGCCGCAGGAGATCCTCTTTGTTGTTGATAGCATGACCGGCCAAGATGCAGTAAACACAGCCAAAGCATTCAACGATCGGTTGGATTTTACCGGCGTCGTGTTGACCAAATTGGATGGAGATACCCGCGGGGGTGCTGCATTGTCTGTTCAGTATACCGTACAAAAACCCATCAAATTCGTAAGTCGGGGAGAGAAGATGGACACCTTGGACGTGTTCCATCCCGACCGGATGGCGCAACGGATTCTGGGTATGGGAGACATCACCTCACTCGTTGAGAAGGCACAAGCGCAATTCGATGAGGCCGAGGCTAAGAAATTGGAATCCAAAATCCGCAAGAATCAATTCGACTTTGCTGATTTCAAGATGCAGATTGAACAGATCAAGAAGATGGGGAACATGAAAGACCTGTTGGGGATGATCCCGGGGGTGGGTGGTAAGATCAAGGACCTGGACATCAGCGACGATGCCTTCAAGGGCATTGAGGCCCTGATCAACTCGATGACCCCGACCGAGCGGGCCAACCCCGACTTGATCGACGCGAACCGGAAAAAACGAATTGCCCGGGGAGCCGGGAAAGACATCCAGGAGCTGAATAATTTCCTCAAACAGTTTGAGGAAATGCGGGCTATGATGAAGAATATGAACAAATTAGGTCGTTTCGGTCCTTCCCAACCCGGCATGCGGTAATCTTTTTTGTTCCTGAAATCCTGACCCTCCGTATATTTGCTCCCCGGTTTCAACCGGTCAACCCTATTTCGTCACGCTGTTAAATTTCTATTTATGTCAGCAAAAATCCGTCTCCAACGGCACGGGTCCAAGAAAAGACCTTTTTACTTCATCGTTGTCGCCGATTCACGCGCACCTCGCGATGGTAAGTTCATCCAAAAGTTAGGCACCTACAATCCCCTCACCGTTCCGGCTACCGTCCAATTGGACCGCCAGAAGGCATTGGAGTGGTTGAACAAAGGCGCTGCCCCCACCGACACTGTCCGTCGCATCCTCAGCTTCAAAGGCGTCCTGTACTTGAAGCATTTGTTGCGCGGTGTAACCATGGGACTTTTTGATGATGCGACCGCCATGCAGAAATTCACTGCCTGGACCGCTGAGCACGAACAACAAATCAAAAAACGTCAGGAAGACGCCTACCGCAAAAAGAAAGCAGCCCGCGTTGCTTCCCGTGTACCGGTAGTTCGCAAGGTAGAAGAGACACCGGCCGCACCGGAGTCTGAAGCACCTGCGGAATAATTTTCCGACCTATAGCACATTAGATCCCGGCTTTGGTCGGGATTTTTTTATGCCCCCATACGAATAATTCAGAACTTGCATACTCGATGTCGACTTATATACCCATCGGAAAACTGATCGGACCGCACGGATTGCAAGGCGAGCTGCTGCTCCAGCATCAACTGGGCAAACGCAGCACACTTTCCGGCGTAAAGGCCATTTTCATCGAAGACAAAAAAGGACAATTCCTTCCCTGGTTCATTGAAAAGGCGCAAGCCCGCAACGAAGCGGAGACGCTACTCAAAATAGAAGGGATCAGTTCCAAAGAACAGGCACAACAATTGGCCCGTAAAGCCGTCTGGTTGGCCGAAGCAGATTTTGAAAAACAAGCAGCCAAAACTGCCCCCATCAAATTACTGGGTTATCACATCGTAGAAAACGATCAAGACTTAGGTGAGATCCTCGAACTGATCGAGCAACCTCACCAGATCTTATGCCGACTGCAGATCAATGGCAAAGACGTCTACATTCCCCTACACGAAGATTCCCTACAACGAATCGATCACAAAAAATGCATCGTGCAGGTAGAGCTACCGGAAGGACTGCTTGACATTTACTTAAGTTGAACATGGCGGACCCGCATCCGTATATCGCCCATTACGATCTGGATTCTTTTTTTGTATCGGTGGAGATCCGGAACAATCCCGCTCTACAAGGCAAACCTGTACTGGTGGGCGGATACGATCGAGGCGTGGTTGCCGCTTGCAGCTATGAAGCTCGAAAATTCGGGATTCATTCAGCAATGCCAATGAAAAAAGCCCTGCAGCTTTGTCCGCAGGCCATCGTCACCAATCACAGCCGCGATCAATACAGCCACTATTCGCGGTGGGTCACCGACATCATTGCCGACCGGGTGCCGGCCTTTGAAAAAGCCAGCATCGATGAGTTCTATGTCGACCTCAGCGGCATGGATAAATATTTCGGTGTGCAACAATTTGCCCGCGAACTGCGGGAAACCGTGATCCGCGAAACCGGACTGCCCATGTCGGGCGGACTTTCGACCGCGAGATTCATCAGCAAAATGGCTACCAACGAAGCCAAACCCAACGGATTTCTTGAAGTGGAACCCGGCAACGAACAAGCTTTTCTTTGGCCTCTGGGCGTGGGTAAGATCAACGGCGTTGGGCAACAAACCGAATTACAACTCAAGAATTGGGGAATCCGCACTATTGCTGAATTGGCCGCTACACCAATCGAGCTGCTACTAAAACTACTCGGCCAGCACGGCGAATCCCTTTGGCATAAAGCACAGGGCATTGGCTCGGCGACCGTACACACGGATTGGGAGCAAAAAAGCATCAGTCACGAAAACACCTTCTCGGAAGATCAAACAGACCTCGATTTTTTACACCGACAATTGGTACGACTTACCGAAAAAACCGCTTACGAGCTGCGGCAGGAAGAAAAGCTGACCGGCTGCATCACGATCAAGATCCGGTATTCAAATTTCGATACCGTATCGCGCCAAGAGACCATTCCGTACTCCGCCCTGGATGACAATTTGCTGGCGCATGTTACAAAGCTATTTGATGCACTTCGCGAGAAGAACCGGCCGATTCGGTTGCTGGGCGTACGCTTCTCCCATCTCATTCCATTTACGATGCAGATGAGTCTGTTCGAAAATCAACCGCAGAAACTCAAACTCTATCAGGCCATGGATGCCTTGAAAGATCGCTACGGCAGCAGCTCGTTGACCAAAGCAACCAACCTCAGCAAACCCCGAAAGCCGAAGGACGGAACCGCATCTTAAGTATCTTCGTTTACCTCAAACCACACTACCATGTCGAACGCCTGGAAAGCTTATCAAGAACAACATCAGGATCGTTTTCTAAATGAGATGATGGACTTGTTGCGCATCCCGTCCATCAGCGCGAAATCGGAACATCAGTCGGATATGATCCGCTGCGCCGATGCCGTTAAGCAAAGTCTGCTAGCAGCGGGCTGTACGCGTGCCGAGGTGTTACCTACAGCTGGCTATCCGGTTGTCTATGGAGAACGCATCATCGACGCGAGTAAGCCCACCGTGTTGGTCTATGGACACTACGACGTACAACCGGCCGATCCGCTGGAACTATGGCACAGCGGTCCATTCGAACCCGTGATCAAAGACGGTAAGGTATTTGCACGTGGTTCGGCCGACGATAAAGGACAGTTTTACATGCACGTCAAGGCACTGGAAGTGATGGATAAAACGAATACGCTTTGCACCAACATTAAATTCCTCATTGAAGGGGAAGAAGAAGTAGGCTCTCCGAACCTGGGCGCCTTTGTTGCTGCAAATAAAGAATTATTGAAAGCGGATGTAATTCTGATTAGCGATAGTGCGATGCTGAGCATGGAAAATCCCTCGCTCGATACCGGCGTACGCGGCCTGAGTTACATTGAAGTAGAAGTGACTGGCGCCAACCGTGATCTGCACAGCGGCACTTATGGCGGAGCGGTAGCCAACCCCATCACGATCCTGACCCGTATGATCGCCAGTTGTCACGACGAAAACAACCACATCACCATTCCCGGATTTTACGATGATGTAGTGATCGCTACCGACGCGGAACGCGCGTTGATTAACCGAGCACCTTACAATGAGCAAGCCTATAAAGATGAACTAGGGCTGAACGAAGTATGGGGCGAGAAAGGCTACTCTACCTATGAGCGTACTGGACTCCGTCCTACCCTCGAAGTAAATGGCATCTGGGGCGGATACACCGGAGAAGGCGCCAAGACCGTGCTTCCCTCCAAAGCCTATGCCAAGATCTCGGCCCGATTGGTGCCGAATCAATCCTCGGAAAAGATCACGGAGAAACTACTGAACTATTTTCAATCGATCGCCCCCAAATCGGTGACGGTGAAAGCGTCGTTGCATCATGGTGGCGAACCGTACATGACGCCCATCGACAGCAAGGGATACCAAGCCGCGTCCAAGGCCATCGAGACAACGTTTGGCAAAACACCAATTCCGGTTCGTGGCGGTGGCAGCATTCCCATCTGTTCAATCTTGGAGCGTGAGTTGGGCATCAAGATCGTATTCATGGGATTTGGATTGGACAGCGACAATCTGCATAGTCCCAACGAAAAATACAACTTGGAGAACTACTACAAGGGCATCGAAACGATTCCTTATTTCCATAAATATTTTGCAGAGGCCTGATGCATGGAACCCGCACCCCGACTTCGACTGGATAAATATCTCTGGGCGATCCGCTTGTTCAAGACCCGCGCGCTGGCCACCTGGGCCTGCAATCAAGGAAAGGTCAAGTACCAGGAAGATCCGGCCAAGCCCGGCAAGAATGTGCATCTGGGCGATGAATACGAGGTGCGCACGGAGCAAAAACGATGGCGCATCAAGGTTACGGGGCTTTTACAAAATCGCTTGAAGCACGAATTGGCGATCCAGCATTACGTAGACATAACCCCTGAAGAAGAATTGGAGCGGTTGAAATATCAGGCCGCGAGTTTTTATAGTGGCAAACGGCCCAGTAAGATAGGTCGACCTACAAAGAAAGACCGGCGCGAATTGGATGATTTCACCCAAGGGGACGACGAACCAAGTAACTCGTAGTTTACGAAACTTTCAAATTGGGAATCTCCAATGTAACCACAGTCCCTTTTCCCAATTCGCTATGCAGCGTAACTGTTCCTTTCAAGATGTCTGCATATCGCTTAACCAAAGTAAGTCCAAGCCCGGTGCCTTGTATTTGATTCACATTGGACCCGCGAGAAAAATTAGAAAAGAGATGTGGAAGGTCCTCCGGCGGTATACCCATCCCATAATCTTTTACCGCGATTGATTTACCAGTAGGAGTATCTTGTAAATTCAACTCGATCACGCTATTCGAAAAAGAAAATTTAATGGCGTTGGAAATCAAATTTATTAAGATGTTTTTCAGTAATCGCTTGTCGGTAGAAAAGGTATGACTTCCTGTGAGTTTCACCTGGATGCGCTGTCCTGCTTGTAGCTGGATATTCATCTCTTCCACTAGGTCTGGCAAGAATTCATTCAGATTAAACTCACCGATCTCTACGGTCAACTTACCTTCTTCGATTTTACCAAGGGATAAGAAGTCATGCAATAGCCCATTCAAAAAAACGACAGATTCCTCGATGCGGTTTAGGTGCTTTTTCCTTAGCTCCACCTGATCTTGCTTGGAATAACTGGAGGCTAAGGTGGCAGAGGTGAGAATCGTAGTCAACGGAGTTCGAAATTCATGCGATGCCAGAGACACAAATCGACTTTTGATCTCGCTCAGTTCCCGTTCCCGTTCGAGCAACTGCTTCATTTCGGCCTGGGATATTTCCACTTGATGTAAGGCATCTTGCAACCCGCGTGTTCTTTCTTCCACTTTGAATTCCAGCTCCACATTCAATCCTTGGATCCGTTCATTTACCTTTTTGAGTTCTTGCTGTTGTTCTTCCAGTTCCTGCACGGCCCGTTTGCGCTCGGTGATGTCAACAATAAAAGCGATCACAAATACCTGCGCCTCTCGTTGGTAGTGACTCAGGCTCACCTCGACCGGGAATTCAGAACCATCCTTGCGTTTGGCAAACAATTCGCGACCGGTACCCATCCGGCGGTTGGCGGGCTGATGATTAAACTTTTCACGC
>Ga0102915_1000164_pt1 | contig 20003 bp, 18 predicted proteins | sample Colrivmet1561A02_FD_78199 | JGI IMG/M metagenome (GOLD analysis project Ga0102915, IMG submission 78199) | Estuarine microbial communities from the Columbia River estuary - metaG 1561A-02 | ecosystem: Environmental > Aquatic > Marine > Intertidal zone > Estuary | place: USA: Columbia River...
CCTTTACGCGGATACCAGTGCGCTGAATAGCCCGATACGCAGTGGGGTCTTGAAGCAGGTCAAGCAGTCGGGCCGCTTAGGGCGCTTCTTGCATGGCAGCGATTACCCCGTGCCCGTGGGGGCTAATTGGGTGTGGCTCCGCGGCTTGATTACGCGCGCCCAGGCTTCGGAGGCGGGCAAGATCCCTAACCTCATTGAGCGTGATGCGTTCCTCAAGCGCGCCATGGGCTTCGATGACGGTCACTTCACCCGCTTGGGTGAGGTTCTCCGGCCGGTCTGAGGCCCTTAGAGCGCCTTCAGTAGGCTTGGGATATCGACTGATTCTCGAATCATCTTCTCGATGATGGGGATCTTGTCAGCGTCCTGCCGCATCGTCTTCACCGACATATTATTAATACGGGCCGTCACGGCGAAGGACTCCGCTTCGACGGCGGCGATAGGGATACCAGCCTCAGTCAGGCGTTTGATGATACCCTCGTTGGGGAGAAGTCCGTTGGAGAGGAGCACGCCAGCGAGCGATTTAGCGCCATCATTCTCAATGAAGGCCTCGAGGAGGTCTTCGCGGTCGCCAGGGACAATCACGAGCGTGCCGTTGACCTTAAGGTATTCCAGGGCCCGACGGGCGGACATGGCGCCGATGACGACGCGGCGGACGCGGCGGAGGCCGGTTGGCTGGTGAATCCAGCGGGCGCGGGTCTCGTCCGCCACCTGATCAAGATTAGGGTAGACGAGCGTTTCTTGGAGTGGCACCACGCCCAGTAACGGGACGCCGAGCTTACGAAGGCCTCGCCCAGCGAAATCGCGGATGAACTCGACCTTGTCGGGCAAGACTTTGTTGAGAATGACCCCGACGACTTCGACGCCAGCCTTATCAAAGAGGGCCTTGTTGAGGGCAACCTCATCGATGGGTTTGCCGATACCGCCGGCGGCGACGATGAGGGCCTTGGAGTGGAGCACGCGGGCATTGTCGGCGTTGGATGAGCCAAAGACTGAGCCCACGCCCGCATGGCCAGAGCCCTCGACGACTACGATATCTTTGCCGTAGGCCGCACGGTCAAAAGCACGGCAGATGCGGTCCTTGAGTTGCGGGCCGATGACCTCGGGGTTCTCGAGATAGTGCTTAGTAAACTCTGGTCCGATGGCCACGGGCGACATGGCGGAGATCGGGATATCGAGGTTGAAAAGCCCTTCAATGAGTAAGGTGTCCTCGTCGACCTGATCGTCGCCCGACTGCACGATACGCTGGGCGATGGGCTTGATGTAGCCCACGTGCAGGCCCATTGACTGCAGCGCCGCCGTGAGGCCGAGACACGTCGTCGTCTTCCCGTCGTTCATGCGCGTTGCCGCGACGAAGATTCGACGCGTGTCGAGGTTCATCGGGCTCATCAGCAAGCCCGGGATGTTGTCGGCGAAGCGCTTCCGGAGAGCCATGGTTAGGCAGCCGGTCCGTCCTTGAGGGTCGGGTAGAGGTAGGACTTGTCGACGGCTTGGGCCGCGACGATGACAGCGGTACCGAAGATGTCGTGCGCGCTGGCGCCACGGGAGATCTCCGCCGCTGGCCGTTCAAGCCCCGTGAGAATCTGGCCGTAAGCAGGGATGTCCGCGATGTGCTGCGCCATCTTCGAAGCGATGTTGCCGGAGTTTAGGTCGGGGAAAATCAGCACGCTGGCTTTCCCGGCGACGCTCCCCGTGACTTCCTTGGACTCGGCGGCAAAAGGGTTCAAGGCAGCGTCGGCCTGCATTTCGCCATCGATATCGGCGACGATACCGAGTTCGCGGGCCTTGCGCTTGGCCATCTCGGTGGCCGCTTGGACTTTCTTGATGGAGGCGAGGCGCGCATTGGCGGAGTGCGTCGAGTAGGCGAGCAGGGCGACCTTGGGCGTCGTATTGGTGAGGTGGCCAGCGAGGCCAGCGGTGGTTACGGCGATATCGGCCAGCTGTTCGGCGGTCGGTTCGGGGATGACGCCGCAATCGGCGAGGAAGAGGACCCCATCGCAACCAAAGCGGGCTTCTTCGGACTCGAGAATGAGCATGGACGATACCGTTTCCACGCCGGCTTGCCGTGGCATCGTCTGGAGGATGGCGCGGAGGCCAGAGGCGGCATGGGTGGTGGCGCCAGAAATCAGGGCGTCCGCGCCCGCCGTGGCCACCATGATGCACGCGAAGTAACTGGGGTTCTTGACCAACTCGCGCGGGTCACCTTGCAGGTTGGTGTTCCCGTAGCGTTGGATGGACGCAAGCTTTTCAGTGTAGTTGGTGAGCTCGTCGCTACGTTCGGGCTCGATGACGCGGATACCCTCGAGACTGATATTAAGGCGGGCGGCCGTGATCTTAATCCGTTGGCGGTCGCCGATGAGGATTGGTACGCCGAGCTTTTTGGTGACGAACTGGCGAGCGGCTTGGATGATGCGTGGGTCGGCGCCTTCGGGGAAGACGACGCGCTTCGGGTGGTTCTGGAGACGGGCGGAAAGGCGGGAAATTAAGGACATGGAAAGGGAGTCGGCACGGGGCCGTCAGTGGCATCTATTAGAACTAAAAGCCGTGGCAGGGCGAGGCAGAAGGCGCTCACCCTGCGACCCGTTGTCCGAGAGTCACTTACCCGCTGGAGCGGGCGGCGTATAGGTGAAGGCAGGGAAGCCCTTGAGGGCCTGCTTGGTCTCGGCCGTCACGGGGTAGCCGAGCTTCGTAAAGAAATCGGAAACATCGACCTTAGCGGCCTGACCGTAGCGGATGACGAAGCTGTTCTGCTTTAAGGGAACATCGCCCGTCGCCGGATTCTGGGCGTAGGATCGGAGAGTGCTGCGGATGGGTTCCCAGCCGTGGGCTTCGATGAGCACCATGAAGGGTGCAAGCTGCTCGAACGCCCCCATGTTGGGAGGGTTAGCGAGGCGCTTGGCCATGTTGCCGTGCAGGTCCTTGATCGAGCCGTGACCCGTGCCGCGGGGAAGACCGACCAGCTTTTCCATACAGTACAGCGAGAAGAGATTCACGGTTACCTCGGTCTGGCCAGGGAAGGTCCAGTCGGTGCGCTGGTGGTTGTGGCCGAGCTCATGGAAGAAGCCCCAATTGCCCTTGGTCGATAACTTTTGCAGATCGACGATATCGGCTTCACTGGGGTTGATGAAGCACATGAACGGGTAGCCTGAGTGCATGAAGCCTGCCGAGATTTGGATGTCGGGGACCACGCGTTCCGGGGCGAAACGCTCGAGCGCGACGAGGTCGTCCTGCAGTTTCATCGCCTTATCCCACCACTCGGTGAGGGGCTTGGGGTCGGCAATCTGGGTAACGGTACCGCGGCGAACGTGCAGGATGGCGTGCTTGGCAACAAACGTCACCCAAGGGGCGGGCGAATTGGCCAGGGACTGTTTCCAGCTTTCGGGGGTATCCTTGCCGAGTACATACGTCGGCATGGCGACGGCGTTGGCGAAGGTAAGGGCGGGGGCTGCTTTGACTGGCTGGGTGGGGGCTTGGGTGGCTTTACGTCCAGCTCCCGCGCCTTGGTTGCGAACTTGGATGAAGAGCTGGCCGCCAAAGGCGTTGGCGATCTTGTTTTCGCCGGGTTTTAGTTCGAAGGTCCGCGTGATGACGGGGAAGCGGTTCCACTTCTCGAGTTTCAGGAGGCTGTCACGATGGCAGCCGACGATGATACGGAGGGTACGCCCTTCGGGCAGGGCCGGGGCGGTAACGGTGATGACTTCGCCGGGCGCGGCGTACAGTCCAGTTTCCTGCCAAGTTTCCGGACTAGTCGCTAAGTTGGGGGCGTTGCCTAAGGAAGTATCCCAGCGGGTGATGAGGTTCGCGTCGTAGGCCACGGTGCGCGTGACGCGTTCCTTAGACTCGACTGCGCCCGGGAAATCCTTGGCTGCCGGGTGGGCGGTCACTTGCTCGGCCGGCAACGACATGTAAGCTTGGATGCTCTTATGCAGTTCGCTGCGGTCAGCTTCGGCTGGCTGGACGAAGGCGACCTTCGGTTTGGGGATGATGTCTTCTGGCTTGGTCGCCGCGAAGGCACAAACTGCAAGCAAGAGGGGTAGGCAGGCTTTGATCATGGGGATGAACCGATGACACCTGTATCTTCAGCCGTTTCCAGCGAAAACAGCTAATTGACCGACACGGGTCTTAACGGAAGACTACCGTCTTGTGGCCGGCCAAGAGGACGCGGTCTTCGACGACGGCACGGAGGCCGCGGGCGAGGACGACTTTCTCGATGTCCTTGCCGAGTTGCACCATGTCTTCGGGGGTATCCGAATGGTCGACGCGAATCACGTCCTGCTCGACGATGGGGCCTTCATCGAGCTCGGGCGTCACAAAGTGGCAGGTCGCACCGATGAGTTTCACGCCGCGGCGGTGCGCTTGGTGGTAGGGCTTGGCGCCAGCGAACGAGGGCAGGAAAGAGTGGTGAATATTGAGAATCTTCCCGGCGAAGTTACGGCAGAGTTCTTCGTCGAGCACCTGCATGTAGCGGGCGAGTACAATGAGGTCCGCCTGTTCGTCACGGAAGATCTGTTCCATGCGGCGATAGGCGGCGTGCTTGTTCTCCGGCGTCACGGGGACGAAATGGAAGGGGATGCCGTGGGCTTCCACGACTTTACGGTGCGCTTCGTGGTTCGAGATCACGCCAGGGACGATAAAGCGGAAGTCCTGGGAGACCTGGCGCGCGAGTAGGTCGTAAAGGCAGTGCTCTTGCTTGGAGCAGAGGAGGATAACGCGGCGGGGTTTATCGGAGTCCGATAGCGTCCATTCCAGGCCAAACTGCTTAGCCAAGGGGCTGAAGTGCTGGCCGAAGGCTTCGGGCGGAAAATCTAGGGACGAGGCCTTGATTTCCATGCGCATAAAGAAGCGCGCCAGTTCGTGTTCCGTGTGCTGGCTGGCCTCGGTGATCCAGCCTTGATGCTGGGCGACGAACGACGCGACCGCTGCCACGATGCCAGAGGCGTCGGGGCAGGAGAAACTCAGGGTCAGCGTGCGGTCCATGCCGGAGGATGGCCACGGGGGCGGCCCCGCGTCAAGACCGCGTGCTTATTGCGCGTTCGTGGTCTGGTTATCGCCTTGGGCCTCGTCCTTACCAGCCATGGCCTCGTTCTTCGAGCCGAAGAGGGTAGACTTCGCGGGCTTAGCCCCCGGCTTAGTCGGCGGGAAATTGGCGGGCATCCACGGCTTGAGTGGCGTGAGCATCGTCTTCATCGAGTCGGTGTACGGCCAGCCGAAGTTTGCGAAGTAGGGGCCGAGGTTGGCACCCGCTTCCTGGGACCACGTCCGGACGAAGATGTCTTTCTTACGTTCGTCGGAGTCGTGTTTCGAGAGCGCCCCCAGGGCTTCTTTGATCTTCTTTTCTTCCTTAAAGATTTCGGCGAGGCGAGTCTCCGCGGCGGTCTTATCCGTCTCCTTCTTTTCGCGGACCGCGGTCTTGATCTTCAGTTCAAGTTGACGCTTCTCTTTGTCGAGGGCCTCTTGTTGCTTTTCGACTTCGCGACCGGCAATCCCCAGATTCTTCTTCACCATGCCATCCGCTTTCTTGATGTCCTTGCGGTCGCTGAGCTCGGCGAAGGTCTGCTGCAGGCTGATCCAGCCGAACTGTTTAACGGGGTGGTAGTATTGGGCCAGCAGGTGGAAGGCCGACGCCCCATGGGCCTTCGGGTCGAGGGCCATTTCGGCGGCCATCGCGGCCATGTCCTCGCCGTGGCCATCGCCGAGTTTTTTGCCGGCGATTTTCTCCATGCAGTAAAGGGCGAACAGGTTACACGTGACTTCGGTGTAGCCCGCGTAGGTCCAGAGGCTCGATTGGTGGTTGTGGCCGAGCTCGTGGAAGAAGCCCCAGTTGCCGTCTTTGCGCAGCTTGGTCACGTTGACGGAGTCCTTGGCACTATCGAGGTAGCACTTAATTGGGTAGCCCGAATGCATCCAGCCGATGGAGATCTCGGCGTCCGAGACGATACGCTCGGCCGAGCGACGGTCCTTCCAGGCGGCGAGCCAGTCACAGGCCTCGACCGTCTCCGTCCAAGTCTTCATGAGTTCCGTAGCCTCTGCGTAGGACAGCTCGCGGATATGCTTTGACGGCACGGAGACGACCATCTTGTCGCAAATCATCTCAGCCCAGGGGGCCGGGGCGAGGCGGCTATTTTCCCATTCGGTGCGGGTGGTCTTACCGAGCGTGAAGTTGGGGGCTTCGACAGCGCCGACGATTTCGATGCGGACTTGGTCGCGGGATTTGCCGTTCTTGTCGTTGCCCGGCATCTCGATGTAAATCGGTCCACCGAATGGGTTGGCGAGTTCGATGACGCGCTTATTCAAGGCCACCGTGTTGGTGATGACCGGGAAGCGGTGCCAGTTCTCACGCTTGATGGCGAAGTCGCTGGTGATGTCGTCATTGTGGCACCCGATACGGGCGACGAGGCCCATGTCGGCGTCGCTAGCGGGGATGCGGAAAGTGATGCGTTCGCCCGGGGCGGCGTACGTCCCGGTGGAATGCCAGCGCGAGCGGTTGACGGGGATATTTACCGTGGTGATGACACGGTCGGCAGGTTCGAGGACCTTGCCGGGGAAGGCTTCGGCGTCTGGGTGGGGGAGGCAGCGGTCGGGGTCGATCTTGGCCCAATATTCTTCGACCGTCTTACGAAGCGTAGCCCGCTTGGCGCCATCGCCTGAAGCGACGGGCAGGGGGGCGTTGGGCGAAGCTCGGAGATCATGGGCTGCCTGAATTTCTTTTTTCATGGGCGCCTTGGGGTCGCCGAGGTGAGCCGGCACGAGGCGCGTGGAGACGGTTTTGTAGAAGCGATTAAATTTCGGGAGCTCTTCCGTGACGATGACCGGTGGCTTGATCGGCTCAGGCTTCGGTGGTGCGATCACGGGAGGTGGCGTGACGACGACCGGGGGCGGTTCCACTTTGGTCGTCTCGATTACAACCGGGGGCTTTTCGACAACGGGAGTTTTTTCGGCGACGGGGGCGGGGCGTTGGTTCATTTCCGCCAAGCGCTGTTGGAGGAGATAGGCCGCAATCAGTCCGAGGAAGGCGAAGAAGACCCAGAAAAGCGGATTAGATAGGAAGCTGCTTTTCTCGGGTTGCTCGGAGGCAGGTCGACGTGCGCCGGGGCGAGGGGGTTGGCGTTGGGGGGGTGGAACGGCCATGCGTGGCTTACTTTTTGGGCTTTCCGAGTCGGGTCAACCCATGGGTTAAGCCTTAGGGTGTCTTCCTGTGGGATTGACCAAGGGGGCTGGCCTCCTAGTTTGACCCCTTCTCCTCTCTACAGATGGCTAAGACCTTGTTCCAAAAAGTCTGGGAAGCGCACACGGTGCGTCAGCTGCCTAACGGGCAGACCCAACTCTTCATCGGTACCCACCTCATCCATGAGGTGACCAGTCCGCAGGCGTTCGGCATGCTCCGGGACCTCGGCCTAAAGGTGAAGTACCCTCAGCGCACGTTTGCGACGGTCGACCACATTGTCCCGACCAACGAGCTGAAGGAGCCTTATTCGGACCCGATCGCTCAGGAAATGATCGAGGCCCTCCGTAAGAACACGAAGGACTTCGGCATCCGCTTCTTTGATACCAACACGGGCACCCAGGGTATCGTCCACATGGTCGGTCCGGAGCAGGGGATTACCCAGCCCGGCACGACCATCGCCTGTGGCGACTCCCATACGGCCACCCACGGTGCCTTCGGCGCCATCGCCTTCGGCATCGGCACCACCCAGGTACGTGACGTCCTCGCCACCCAGACGCTGGCCCTGAGTGCGCTCAAGGTCCGTCGCATCGAAGTCAACGGCCAGCTCTCCCCTGGTGTCTACGCCAAGGACGTTATCCTGCACATTATCCGAGTGCTCGGCGTCAATGGTGGCATTGGCTACGCTTACGAATATGCGGGGACGACCTTCGACGGCTTCTCCCTCGAGGAGCGCATGACGGTTTGTAATATGTCCATCGAAGGCGGCGCCCGCTGTGGTTACGTCAACCCGGACCAGAAGACTTTCGATTACATCCAGGGCAAGCCCTACGCACCGAAGGCCGCCGATTGGGATGCCGCAGTGGCTCGCTGGGCATCCTTTGCTTCTGACGCTGGCTGCCATTACGACGACGTCGTTAAATTCAACGCCGCGGAGATCCGTCCGACGGTTACTTGGGGTATCACCCCGGGGCAGGCTATCTTCATTGATGAAAAGATGCCGGCCCTCGAAACCCTTAACGCCGCTGACCGCTCCACGGCCGAGGACGCCTACAAGCACATGAAGTTAGCGCCCAACACCGCGATCAAGGGGACCAAGGTCGACGTCTGCTTCCTCGGCTCCTGCACCAACGGCCGCATTTCTGACCTTCGCGAGGTCGCCAAGTACCTCAAGGGCCGTAAGGTTAGCCCGACGGTCAAGGCGATCGTCGTCCCGGGCTCTCAGCTCACCGCCATCCAGGCCGTCCATGAAGGCCTCGATAAGATTTATATCGAAGCTGGCTTCGAATGGCGTGGCGCGGGTTGCTCGATGTGCCTCGCGATGAACCCCGACAAGCTCGTGGGTGACCAGCTCTGCGCCAGCTCCTCGAATCGCAATTTCAAGGGCCGCCAAGGCTCCCAGACGGGCCGAACGATTCTCATGAGCCCGCTCATGGTCGCCGCCGCCGCCATCACCGGTCAAGTCACCGACGCCCGCGAAGTCTTTACGGTCTAATGTCCGAAGCCTCTGCAGTTCAGCGCGTACTCGCGCGTGTCGCCCAAGGCGATGCCGTGCCAGTTGCCTGTGCTTCCGAGGGCTTGGCGTGGCAGCAGGACGTCACCGTTGACGCCCATTATGACGGTAAGCCCGTGTGCACCGTGACGTTGCCTTGGGTCGTAGCCGGACATGCCGTCCTTTTCGCCGATGAAGCCGTCGCTGCTTCGGTTGCCCAAGAGCGCTTGGCATCATTAGCCGCAGCCCTCGCCATGCCGGTCTGCATCGTCCCGCGCGCCGCCTAATTCGCTTTCCCTTTTCATCCCCCTTTCAGCCCTCAATCTCGCAACCATGTCCCTCGCTAAAGTCACCCAAGTCAAAGGCCTCGCCCTCGCCGTTCCCGGCGACGACATCGACACCGACCGCATCATCCCCGCCCGCTTCCTGCGTTGCGTGACCTTTGATGGCCTCGGCGAACACGCCTTCCGCGATGAGCGGACCGGCCCTGACGGCCTCGAGCGCCCGCACCCCATGAACTCCGCCCAGGCAGCGCGCATTGCCGCTGCCAAGCAGGGCGTCATGGTCGTCGGCTTTAACTTTGGTTGTGGTAGCTCCCGTGAGCATGCCCCCCAGTCCCTTTGGCGCTTTGGTTTTACGGCCTTCGTCGGTGGCAGCTTCGCCGAAATCTTCTTCGGTAACTCCACCACGCTCGGTGTCCCTTGCCTGACGCTCTCCAAGGACGACCTCGCCGAGTGCGATGCGTTTGTCCGCGCCCATCCCGAGGTCGAACTGACGGTGGACGTGCAGAATCTGGTCGTCACCGCTGGTGACAAGTCTTGGAAGGCCTGCATCGCCGCTTCCGCCCGTGACGGCCTTGTTAACGGCAAGTGGGATCCGATTGCTGATTTGCTCGAAGGTGCCCCAGCCGTTGATAAGACCGCTGGGACGCTCGCGTACGTCGTCGGTAAGTAAGTCGGCACGAGCGCCCATGAAAAAGGCCGCCTTATTCGGAGGGCGGTCTTTTTGTTTTAGAAGCCGAAGAGCTTCTGGATACCCCGCACCGAGTCCTTATGCTCAGTGGGCGTGTTCTGTTCCCAGCGCTTAAGGTAGTCCTGGAGGGACTCATCCTTCGGTCGGGCGGTGGCGTTGAGCCAGCGGAAGGCCGCCCAGCGGGTGGGCTTTTCCTCGAGATACTTGAGTAGGAAGAGGGCGACGGCGCCGTTGAGTTCACGGTCCGTTGGGTTAGCGCGGAACTCAGCTGCATGGTCGCGGTAGAACTTAGGCAGGCCCTTCTGTTCGGCCTCCGCCTTGTAGGTCCGCTTCGCGACGACATCGTCCGCGTAGCTCCGCAGAGAGGGGGCGTAGCTGGCCCAGTGCGGGTAGGGTGGGGCGGTCTTCCAGGTCACGGCCATCGCCCGTAGGCAGAAGACCGAGGCTGTCTCGCAAACGGACTCCTCAAACCAGAGGTTCTCGCGCGGGCCATCACGAAAGCCGCAGTGGATGTGCCCCAACTCGTGAGCGAACTGATAGGCGTATTGGCTCCAGAACGTCTTGCGCGTATCGAGGCGGACGACGATTTCCTTCCGGTCGTTGCGCTGGAAGAGCGTGATGGGCCCTTGATCGCCTTTGACGACCACGACGTTCTCGAACGGTAGCCCTGGTGCCCATTTCTGTAGTTCTGCGCCGGCGGAAAGGCAGACCTTGGCGACATCCTTTTCGCTGGCCTCAAAACCATCCGCGACGATGCGGATGGGGCGCGGAGCAGGTTCCGCGGCGGCGAGGAGCGACGCTGACAGCAGCAGGAGGAAGGCCGCGGCGCGCATCGGCTTACTTGGCCGGGGTGGCCGGGAGGAGGGGGAAGGACCACTTCTCGCGCGTGAGGATCTCGTTATGCAACTTGCAGATGACTTCCTGGCCGCCTTCAGCGAGTTCCGTGGACATGATGGCTGGCGACGCAGGGCCGCTGTTCTTCGGATAGTTGACGGAGAGTGTCTTCAGCGCGACGGGCTGGCCGTTAATACGCGGCATGCCGATGCGGACCTCGAGCTTGGGCAGGTCGGCGATGACGACCTTCTTGCCACCGTAGATTTCGATGAAGGCCGAGTGGTGGCCCCAGAACTTAAGCGTACGGCCGGGGAACTTGAGCGACGTGATGAAGACCGTTTGGCTCGAAGACTTCTCGGTCAGGAAGGCGCCCACCCAAGTCCACTCCTTGCCATCCTTGTCCTTTTCGTAAGTCAGTTTACGAATGGCGTAGGTATAGGTGCCAGCCTTCCAAGGGAACGGGCGACGGCCCGAGGCGAAGTCGCCTTCGTAGCCGGCGGCTTCGGTGAGCCCGTTGACCGCCGGACGCACGAACGACGTGTCGATGTCTTTGTTACCCCAGCGCGAGAAGATGGCGCCCTTACCCTTATGGTAGTCGCCCTGGGGGCTAGCATCGGAGACGGGATAGCCGCCGATGTTGCTCTGGATACCGCCATAGAAATTAGTGTCGTTCAATTGACCCAGCCCGATGGGCGCGATGTAGAGGTTGAGCTTGGACGGGTCGACATCGTCGCTGATCGTCACGTCGATTTCGAGTGATTCGAAGTCGGCCGTCTCGGGCATCGTCCACCAGAGGTTCACCATGTGCCATGGCAGCTTGGTCTTTTCGCTCGGTAGTGGGCGTTCTACGGGCGTGGCGATGACGACCTTAGGCTTAGCCTCATCGGCAGCAAAGACGGCAGTGGCGGCCAGCAGGAGACAGAGAGCGAGGGGGCGCATGGGGATGGAGCCGAAACTAGACGGAGCCCTTTAGATGACCAGCCGTATAACTGACCGAAACAAGTCGATTGGCTTGCCCGCCAACGAAAAAGGCCGCCTTGCGGCGGCCCTTGGAAGGTCGGAGCGAGGAGGCTTAGTTGAAGTTAACGCCGTCGGCGTCCTTCGTGACCGTAATCATCTCGATGATGCACCAGATTGGGTTGGCGATCAGGCCGAGTCCGCACGCGACGAGCAAGCCGAGCTTGATGAACCCATGCTTCTAGTTTTACTTAAAGTCGACGCCGTTGGCGTCCTTCGTGACAGTGATGGCTTCGATGATAGCCCAAATCCAGGTGGCGATGCCGCCGATGCCGCAGGTCACGATGGTGATGACCAATTGAATCACGCCCCTGCTGGTGTAGCCGGCAAAGAAGTTGTGGATGCCGAGATGGCCGATGAACACAGCTAAGAGAATATAGGCTACACGGTCCTTGGCGTTCGGGTTGCCTTGTGTGGGCATCGGATAGGACGGCACGGCACTGGGCGGGGTGGGGAGTCCGGCACCCAACGATGACTGTTGGAGGGGTACCCAGCTGGACATGCCGGTAGTCCAGACCAAGGTGTCGATGGAGATTTGTCCGCTAGTCAGTAAGCCACGGATAGTCGCTTCATCGACTGGGCCCATTCGGTTGGAGCCTTGTTGGTAGTACCACATACGGGAGACAATGCGGAGCCTTGCCGCTAATACAAAAGAAAAAGGCCCGTTGCCGGGCCTTGGGGGGTGAGGGCGTGACTCGCCTTACCCGCGCCAGACGCGGAGCAGGGCGTCAGCCATGTCCGAGGGGGTCTCTGCGACCGAGATGCCGCACTCGCGGAAGATCTTGATCTTGGCTTCCGCCGTATCTTCGGCGCCACCGATGACGGCACCAGCGTGGCCCATCCGACGACCAGCGGGAGCGGTGGCCCCTGCGATGAAGCCAGCAACGGGCTTCTTGCAGTGCTCCTTGATCCAGCGGGCGGCTTCGACCTCGGCGTTACCGCCGATTTCGCCAATCATGATGATGGCTTCGGTTTCCGGGTCTTCGTTGAAGAGTTTGATGACGTCCAGGTGGGAGGTGCCATTGACCGGGTCGCCGCCGATGCCGACGCAGGTGGACTGGCCGTGGCCCTTACAGGTCAGCTGCCAAACGGCTTCGTAGGTGAGGGTGCCGGAGCGAGAGACGACGCCGACCTTACCACGCTTGTGGATGTAGCCGGGGGCGATGCCGATGCGGCAGCCACCGTGCGACTTGTCGCCGCGACCAGGAGTCACGAGGCCAGGGCAGTTCGGCCCGATGAGCCGCGTGCGCTTACCGAGCATGGCGCGCTTGGCGCGGACCATGTCACGAACCGGGATACCTTCGGTGATGGCCACCGCGAGGTCGAGGTCGGCCTCGACGCATTCGAGGATCGCATCAGCCGCGAAGGGCGGGGGGACGAAGATGGCGGACACCGTGGCGCCCGTCTGCTTGGCGGCTTCGGCCACCGTGTTGAAAATAGGCACCTTGACGCCGTTGTGCTCGAACGTCTGGCCGCCCTTGCCGGGGGTGACGCCGGCGACGACTTGGGAGCCGTAGTCGATGGAGAGACGAGCGTGGCGGGCACCGAAATCACCGGTGATGCCTTGGACCAGGATACGGGTCTTTTCGTGGACGAGAATGGACATGTGAAAAGAAAGGTTGGGATTACTTGTTGTTAACGAGCTTCACGATCTTTTGGGCCGCGTCGGCCATCGTATCACCCGAGACAATCGTCAGGCCGCTGCTGGCCAAGGTGGCCTTGCCGGCTTCGACGTTATTGCCTTCGAGGCGGACGACGAGGGGGAGCTTGAGGCCCGTTTCCTTGACGGCTTCCACGATGCCCGTCGCGATGACATTACAGTCCATAATGCCGCCGAAGATATTAACCATGATGCCCTTCACGTTGGAGTCACCGAGGATGATCTTAAAGGCTGCGGTGACCTGGTCCTTGGTCGCACCGCCGCCGACATCGAGGAAGTTCGCTGGGCTGCCACCAAAGTGCTGGATGATGTCCATCGTGGACATCGCGAGGCCAGCGCCGTTGACGAGGCAAGCGATGTTACCGTCGAGGGCGATGTAGGAGAGGCCGAACTTCGAAGCCTCGATTTCCTTGGGGTCCTCTTCGTTGAGGTCGCGGAGGGCCACGACGTCAGGGTGACGGAAAAGAGCGTTGTCATCGAAGGACACCTTGGCATCGAGTGCGAGGAGCTTGCCTTCGGCGGTGACGAGCAGGGGGTTGACCTCGACCATGGCGCAATCCTTCTCCCAGTAGAACTGGTAGAGCTTGGTGACGAGCGCCACGCACTGCTTGAAGAGCTCGCCGGTGAACCCAAGGCTGAAGGCAATCTGACGGGCCTGGAAGGCCTGTAGACCGACGGCTGGGTCGACGTGAACTTTGAAGATTTTCTCGGGGTTCGCGTGGGCGACGTGTTCGATTTCTATGCCGCCTTCGGTCGAGGCCACGATGACGGGCTTGGAGGTGGCGCGGTCGAGGAGGATAGCGAGGTAGTACTCGTCGTCACGGCCGTCGGGGCGCTTGCCGAGGTTGGCAGCTTCGGTGAAGTAGATCGTCTGGACCTTGCGGCCAGCCTCGCCCGTCTGGGCGGTCACGAGCGTGTTGCCGAGCATCGCCTGCGCGTTCTCAATGGCCTTTTCCTTGGTGGGCGAGAACTTCACGCCGCCTTTGAAGCCGTTGGTAAAAGTGCCCTTGCCGCGGCCGCCCGCGTGGATCTGGGACTTCACCATGATACCGCCCGCGGTATTGAGCTGGGCGATGGCCGTGTCGAACTCGGCGACGGATGACACCGCAACACCCTTCGGGACTGCGACGCCGAACTTCTCGAAGAGTTGTTTGGCCTGGTATTCGTGAATATTCATTAAAGAAAAAGTCAGTCGGGGGCGCAGGGCTTAGCCCTTGAGTTCAGCTTCCTTCTTCTTCAAGTGCGTCTCAATATCAGCGATCGCCTTGTCGGTGTTCGTCTGAATCTCCTTTTCGGAGCGCTTGAGTTCATCATCGGTGACGAGCTTATCCTTGTGGCCTTTCTTGAGGACTTCGAGGACGTCGCGACGGGCATTGCGGACGCGGACTTTACCTTCTTCCGCGAGCTGGGTCGCCTTCTTGGCGAGCTCGAGGCGGCGTTCACCCGAGAGGGTGGGGACGGGGCAACGGAGGAAGCTGCCTTGGGAGACGGGGTTGATGCCGATATTGGCGGCTAGGATGGCCTTACGGATGTCGTCGATGGCGGCCTTGTCGAAGGGTTGAACCACGATGGACTGGGCGTCGGGGGTCGTGATCGCGGATATGTCCTTGAGGCGCTGGGTCGTACCGTAGGCCTCGATGTGCACTTGGATGTTCTCGACCATCATGGGCGAGGCCTTGCCGGTGTGGAGCGTGCTGAATTCGTGTTGGGTCCAATCGACTGCCTTCTTCATGTTGGTGGCGCCGTCGGTGATGATACGTTTGATGTCCATGGGGATGTTTTTAGTTGTGTGAAAGGTTAGCGTTAGGCGACCAGCGTGCCGATGGACTGGCCGAGCACGGCTTTACGGACGGCGCCCTTGTCGGCCATCGAGAAGACGATGATCGGGAGCTTGTTGGCTTCGCAGAGCGAGAAGGCTTCGGCATCCATCACGCCGAGGCGCTTGGTGAGGGCTTCAGCGTGCGAGACCTTCTTGTAGCGTTTGGCGTCTTTATGCTTCATCGGGTCCTTGTCGTAGACGCCGTCGACCTTGGTGGCTTTGAGGATGGCGTCGGCACCGATTTCGTTCGCACGGAGGGCAGCCGCGTAGTCGGTTGTGCAGTACGGGTTGCCCGTACCAGCGACGAAGATGACAATACGACCGCGCGAGAGGTGGCGGGTGGCGCGACGTTGAATGAAAGGTTCGGCGATACGATCCATCGGGATGGCGGTCATGACGCGCACTTCGAGGCCGGCCTTCTCGAGGCGGTCCATGAGGGCGAGGCCGTTGATGACCGTGGAGAGCATGCCCATATTGTCGCCCGTCGTGCGGTCCGTGCCATTGGCGCGGGCCCCGGCGAGGCCGCGGAAGATATTGCCGCCACCGACGACGACGGCGACCTGCACGCCGAGGGAGCGGATGGACTTTAGCTCGACGGCCAAGCGGTCGAGGACGTCGCTGTCGATGGATTGACCGGTCTCGTCGTTTCGGAGGGCCTCACCGCTGATCTTTAGGACGATCCGGCGATACTTCGGCTTTACCGAGGAAGTAGTAGGCATACAGGGGAGATGAACGAGGACCCTGCTTCCGTCAACCTCGCCTTGTCTCGCTTGACTCCCGTTGGAGAAATTGACTTAACTCGCCCCCTGCAGTCCGATGGTGTAATGGTAGCACAGGAGTTTTTGGTACTCCTTGTCTAGGTTCGAATCCTAGTCGGACTAGCAATTTTTAGCGCCCTTCTCGGGAGGGTGTGGCGTGCCTAGAAAACGACGAACCCCGGGGGTGCCGGGGTTCGGTGGGCGGGCTGGCGGTCGGCTTAGGCGCGACCGAGGTACTCTTTGTTCTCGGTGCTGACCTTGATCTTCTCGCCCTGCTTGATGAAGAGCGGGACGTTGACCTGGAGGCCGTTTTCGCAGGTGACCGTCTTCTGGACGTTGCCGGCGGTGTCGCCCTTGACGGCGGGCGGGGCTTCCAGGACTTCGACGATGACGGAAGGGGGGAGGTCGACGGTGATGGGCTTATCTTCAACGAAGAGGACCATGTAGGTGGTGCCTGAAACCAGGAACTCCTTGGAATCCGCGAGGGAAGCGGCCGAGATGTAGAATTCCTCGTTAGTGTTGGTGTCGACGAAGACGTAACTGCCGTCGGCTTCATAGGACATCTCGAGGGACTTGATGGAGTTATCGAAGACGTCGAAGCTGACGCCGATGCCGCAACGAACCGGGATCTTGGCGCCGGTCTTGATCGAGCGGAGTTCCATCTGGACGTAGGACGCGTTGTTCGGGGGGGTACGAACGAGGCATTCGAGAACGATACAGAGCTCACCGTTGTAGCTCATGATGTTCTTCTTCTTGATGCGATTGACGGGAAGGGAAGCCATGGGAGTAAAGGCGAAGACAAGCCGTCCCGCTCGCCACGGTCAAGCCGGACTTGCCCGCGGGAGGGTCGGAAGGGCTGAAATAAGGGATTATTCGCCTCGGCCAACCTTTTCGGTCACGGCCGGGGTGCCGTCGGGGCGGCGGTAGTTCACCTTGAGGGCGTCGAGGCGCTTGAGGTGAGCATCCAGCCTGGGTTGGAATTCAGCCCAAGAGCGTCCCGCATTCTCGGACCAGGCTACTTCCGCCAAGGCACAGGCCCGGGGGAAGGCCATGTATTCCTGCTTGGCCGGGTTGTAAATGTATTCCCCCCAGAGCTGAGCCTGACAGCCGAGGACCAACTTGCGCTGGGCTTCGGTGAACTTTGGCGGGATGGGTTCGAAGCTATAGACTTTCTCGACGGAGAGGTTACCGCCGATGGTGTCAAAGGCCGGGTTTTCAGGGTGCTTGCCTTGGCCGTAGTCAAAGTAGGTGTGCGAGGTCGGTGCCATCACGATATTATTGCCGCGATCGGCGGCCAGCTGCGCCCACTTCCAGTCGCGCCATACCATCATCGTCGCAGTCTTGGAGAGGCCGCCTTCTTGAATTTCGTCCCAGCCGATGAGTCGTTTGCCGCGCTTGTTCAGGAGCTTCTCGACGCGGGAGATAAAGTAAGACTGGAGTTCATGCGCATCCTTGAGCTTTTCCTTGGCCATGACTTCCTTGGCGAAGGGCGACTTATTCCACTGATCCTTGGGCGATTCGTCACCGCCAATATGAAAGAACGCGTTCGGGAAGATCGGGCAGAGTTCCGCGAAGATGTCATCGATGAATGCGAAGGTTTCTTCCTTCGGGGCGAAGGTGTAGTACTTCACGCCCCAGCTGCTCGCCACCTTCGGGTTGTAGCCCGGGATGTCGGTGTTGCCGAGGTTGGGGTAGGCCGCAATCGCCGCGGCGGCGTGGCCGGGCATCTCGATTTCAGGGATGACATTGATGTGTAGTTTGGTGGCGTAGGCCACGACTTCCTTGAGGTCTTCCTGCGTGTAGAAGCCCGCGTAGGGCTTACCATCGGGCTTATTGCGATTGCCCATGGTGGGGGAGGCGTCGCGCTTGGAGCCGACTTCGGTGAGCTTGGGGTACTTCTTGATTTCAACGCGCCAACCTTGGTCTTCGGTCAGGTGCCAATGCAGCGTGTTCAGCTTGTGCAGGGCCATGAGGTCGAGCATGCGAAGAATCTGGGCCTTGCCCATGATGTGGCGGCCATCGTCGATCATCAGCCCGCGCCACGCGAAGCGCGGCTTATCCATCACATCGCCTGGAGGGACGTAGAGGCCGCCGTCGTTGCCGGCGTAAGCGTGCTGTTGCAGGGTGATGATGCCGTAGAAAGCACCGGCCTCGGTGCGGGCGTGGATGCGGACGGGCTGCCCGGGGTGGGCCTCGATGACGTAGCCTTCGTCGCCGACTTCAAAGCCGCGAACCGGCCCCGTGGCCTTGACGAGTTGGACCGTCGTCGTGCCCCCCGTGCCGAGCTGGGCGCGCAGGCGCTCGGCCGTTGCGGCAAAGGCGGGGTCGGCTTCAACCTTAGCGCCGCGAATATTCGTCGCGGGGGCGTCCATAATTTGGGCCACCCGGAACGGCTTGGGTAAAATCGGGCCAGCGAGGCAGCCCGCCGTGAGGAGGAACGAAACGAAGAAGGGGAGCCGCATGGGGATGTGTAATTATCCCCGTGAGTCTGCCCGTTGTCGAGCGACCTAATCGCCCAGTTTCACTCTATACCCTGAACCTTTACTCCAACGTAAAGAGGGTCCCGCCGATGCTATTGATGGTCAGCGTTGGGGTCGTGCCCGCTGCGGCCGCCTGAGCGTTGGCAGCGTCGGCGCCTTCAATGGTCGAGCCAGCGCTAGCCGCGACGGTGCGGGCCACTAAGAGATCACGGAAGGCACTATAGAAGCGCTGTAACTCGGCCTTGGACTTGATGGTCATTTCCACGGTCTTGGCGTGGGTGGTCGTTGGGTAGCTCTTCACCACCAGCCCGGCCGTGGTCGACTGGGTCAGGTTATTGACCTGTGTTTCGATCGCACCGAAGGGGCCGGGAACTGGGAGTTTGCTGGCGGCTGATGGATCGAGGCCGCGGTTCTGGGAGTTGGCCGTGCTAGCGCGGTTGGCGCGGTCAGCGACATCGGCCGAGCCCGGAGTGCGGGTATAATAGAGGCGGAGCTGCTGGTTGGAGTTCTGCATGTCGACCACGACTTCGCTCACAATGTAGGCCCCCGTCGTGTATTCTTGGAAGGAGACGGAGACGACGTGATCGGCGCGGCCATAGAAGCTCATGTCCGTCCCTTTGACCTCGATGCCGAAGAAGCCTTGGTTGGGGAAGGCGCGCTTCCTCATGGTCATGGCATCGGCTGTCGGGACGAGGCAGAGGGCGGCGACCAGGGTCAGGGCAGAGCAGGGGAGTCTCATGGCGTTCATTCTTTACCCCACCGATTGCGCTGGCAAGATTTCATCCAATGCTGAGCTGCCAAAACCTCACTGTCCAGGCGGGTACGGATGGACCCGTCATCCTCGACAGTGCCAATGCCCGGTTCCTGCCTCGTGGCCTAAACGCCGTCATCGGGCCCTCGGGCTGCGGCAAGACGACCTTAATGAAGGCTATCTTGGGCATCTTGCCTTCGACGGGTGAGGCCAGCCTCGCGGGCCAGCCGATCAGTTGTACTGAAGACTTAGTGGGTAAGGTCGGGTTCGCCCCACAGTTTACCGCTGCCCAAGCTCAGCTGACCGTCAAGGAGTCCCTCGACTACGCCTTGCGGCTGGCCGTTCCGTCTGCGGCCGAGCGTCACCGCCGGCTCGAGTCCGTGCTCGGGGTGACCGGCCTCTCGCCGCACCGCGACAAACGCGTCTCCTCGCTATCGGGTGGGCAGTTGCGCCGCTTATCGCTCGGTATTGAGCTGACGCTGGATCCGCCCTGCATGGTCTGCGATGAAGTGACGTCGGGGCTCGACCCGCAGTCGGAGGACCAGATTCTCGCCCTCCTGCGCCAACTCGTCGTCTCGGGCGGGAAGAGCTTTGTTTGTATCATCCATAATCTTGGAAAACTTAATCAGTTCGATTGGGTCACGGTCGTCTACCAAGGCGATGTGGTCTTCCAAGGATCGCCCTCCGCATTGTTGGGCTACTTCGGCATTCCTGATGGGTTGCGTCTGTATGAGGTGCTGAATGCTCAGGATTTGGCCTACTGGCGGGACCGCTGGGCGATTCATCAGGCCGAGCACGCGGGCGAATTTGAGGCCGCGGTGGCCGCGGTGACCAGTGAGGTTGCTTCTGTGGACAGCCTGCCCGAACCCGCAGTCCCCGGTGGTATCTCGCAGTTCTTTACTTTACTGGCCCGGCGTTTCCGCCTGTTCTTCCGTGATACCGGTTACCTCGGCCTGACCTTGGCGATTACCTTCGGCTTCCCGCTGCTGGTCATTATTTTTAATCTTAGTGGAGAGTGGAATATCCTGAAGGAGCCGCTCGATAGCAACGTGGCCTCCATC
>Ga0102915_1000174_pt1 | contig 19075 bp, 16 predicted proteins | sample Colrivmet1561A02_FD_78199 | JGI IMG/M metagenome (GOLD analysis project Ga0102915, IMG submission 78199) | Estuarine microbial communities from the Columbia River estuary - metaG 1561A-02 | ecosystem: Environmental > Aquatic > Marine > Intertidal zone > Estuary | place: USA: Columbia River...
CACAATCAACTAAAGGGAAGAAAAATAGTAAAAGAAAATGATGCGCATGTATGGGTTGAAATAATGGCTGGTGAAACTTGGCACGACTTTGTATTATATGCCATTGAAAATAACTGGGGTGGAGTAGAGAATTTATCACTTATTCCCGGAACGGTAGGAGCAGCGCCAATACAAAATATTGGTGCGTATGGAGTAGAAGTAAGCCATTGCATAGAAGAAGTACGTGCATGGAATTGGAATGATAAAGAATTTATGAAATTCAAAAAAGAGGATTGCAAGTTTGGGTATAGAACTAGTATTTTTAAAGAAAAATGGAAACAAAAAATACTGATTACTTCAGTAATCTTTAAATTAGATAAGCAACATCATTTCAATACTACATACGGAGCTATAACACAAGAATTAGACAAAATGGAAATAACCACCTTATCTATTAAAGCTATTTCTGATGCAGTTATCCATATTAGAAAAAGTAAATTACCGAATCCAGCCGAAATAGGAAATGCTGGAAGCTTTTTCAAAAACCCTACTATAAAACTTACTCAATTTAAAGAACTACAAAAAGAACATACACTAATACCCTCTTATGCTGTAGATGCACAACATGTAAAAGTACCTGCAGGCTGGCTAATAGAGCAATGCCAATGGAAAGGTAAAAAAGTAGGTGCTTGCGGAGTTCATAAAGATCAGGCTTTGGTAATAGTAAACTATGGCAAAGCAAATGGGAAAGAAATCTATGAACTATCTGAAGCCATCATACAAGATGTACAAAGTAAGTTTAATATTTTACTAGAACGTGAAGTACAAATACTAAGCAATAGTATCATCTAAAAAAGGTAAAGCAACATAGAAGTCAGTGCCTTCGTTTTCTATTGATTCAAACCAAATTGAGCCATGCCAGTACTCCACAATTCGCTTAGTCATTGCTAAACCTATTCCACTACCAGCATTTTTAGTAGTAAAATGAGGAATAAATACATCTTCTCTAATAGATGAAGGAATTCCACTTCCATTATCTTTAACTTGAACAACAGCAAGTTGATTTTGAATATAAAGATTCACCTGTATCAATCCATCCTTTCCCTCTGGAATGGACTGGACTGCATTCTGTAATAAATTACTAAATACACGTAATAAGTGACTTTTATCTGATTTAATGATGATAGGTCGAGGCGGTAAGGATAAAGATATTGTTATAGCACTTTCATTTTTATAAATAGAAACACTTGATTCTAAGATTGTATTTAAACTAAAAACAGCAATTTGTGGATCTGGTAATTTAGCAAAATTGGAGAACTCACTCGCTATGTAATTTAAATTATCAATTTGCTCAATCAATGAATCCGTTACTTTTCTAGTAATCTCCAGTGTATTATCCTGTTTGTTTTTGATAGCATTTTGCAAAAATTGCAAATTTAATCGCATGGGTGTTAATGGATTTTTAATCTCATGTGCTACCTGTTTTGCCATTTCTTTCCATGCATCCTCACGTTCTGTTTGCGCCAATTGATGAGCACTTTCTTCAAGCTTTTTAACCATTTTGTTATACTCGGTAACCATCAAACCTATATCATCATCATATGGCCACTCTAATGTTTCATTCTTTTGAAGATTGACTCTTTGAAATTGTTTAATAATTAAATTGAAACTACTTGTTAAGCCGTTCGTTACTACAAAAGCCAATAGAGTTGATAACACAAAAATAAAGGCATATAAATTAGTCATAGCGATTATCAAGTAGGTAATCTGATAACGAATTTCCTTCTCAGATGTGTAAATAGGCATACTTACATATGCAATAGTATTGCCTAATTCGTCATATAAGTTCATATAAGCAACCTTGAATTGCAATAAACCAATTTTATCATCTAAACATAAAATTGAAGCAGTATTAACGCTCAATAAGCGCATAGCATCTCTTGAAATCACGGGAGCTACGACACCTTGGTTGATTAGTTTTAAATTCGAAGAGCTTAGTAATTTCCCCGATAAATCAAAAAGATTAACATCAGCATGAATATTTTGATTCGTACTTCGTACCAGACTTTCAAGTTGTACACTATCCATAACAGAAGCATCTAAACCATGGAGATGTTTGTTAAAAATATATTGTTGAATTGGTTCTTTTAACTTTTGAGCTGTAGATAATAAGTTCTTATTATTATTTTGTTCGAAACGTAAAAATAGAAAGGAAATAGTAACTGAACCTAAAATCAAAAATGAAACTAAAACTAAACTTAACATTGCATAATGTGTCTTTTTTCTAAAATTAAACGCAATTAAATGACTTTTAAACTCCTTTAAAAGAAATAATGAAGCAAATAAACGATATAAAATTATAAAGAGAATAATTATTTTACTTATTCCAAATAGATAAGAAAATATAATTACTGCATCAAGCCAACTTATACCGTCTTGAACAATTACAAGTTCTGAGTGATTAGGCATACGATGATAACTCCAAAAATTATTCATTCTTATAAAAAATGAACTCTTGATAGTATATGACTGTATATGATTTGAAAATATTGGAAATTGAACATCACCCTTTTGATACTTTAATTTTCCATTTACATAAATTGCAGTTGCATAATTTGGATACCTATTAAAAATATCTAAACTAGGAGTAGTTAATAATTCAGGGAATTGCGAATCGAGATTAATCTGAAGTGAATTATCATTATTAAATTCGACTCTATGGTTTTTTCTTCCTACCTCAAAACCAGTGTCAATTTTATTGGGGGCAGTATCTATATGAACTTCTGTTAACTTATCTAGTTGAAGTATTGAAAATTCCTTAACAAACCTGATTTTATTTTGTTGTTCTCGCTGATTAGTGAAATACAAAAGCAATACCGTAAATGAAATACAAACATAAAGTAACCAAAAAATAGTGCTTAATTCTGATACATCTGTAGTTATTTTAATGTTTACATAGTCTAATAATAAGTAAAATAATACCAACCATATACTAATAAAAAATATAGAAGTAAACGATAATACATCTGGAAGTATACTTCTAAATAGCACTAAAAAAGATCCTATTAAAAGATACTTAAACAACTTATTTGTGCAGAGATTATTAATTAAATAATTAGTCAGGTTAAGCGTTAATGCAACGCCACCAGAAATTAAACACATTATAACAAGACCAGAAAAATTCAATACTGTTATATTTTTTATATTACTAACATCAAATGAAATGGTCGCATCAATAATCAAACTGTGTGTTATAAATATGGCTTGATAAAATATATAAACGGAAAATACTACGGAAAGCAATAGCGCTATTGTTTTAAGGTATTTGTGTTGTAACTGCTTGAATGCGATCGTATAATCAGTATACTTATACACATAAGATACAATCCACATAAAGCCTAAAGCATTAAAAAACACATCGCCTAAAGAATACAATACTGCATCTTTGTGATAAATTAATGGGGAAAAGAAATCTAATTGCCTTGCATTGAATGGAATTCCAAAAACATAGAGCAGTAACCTAAAAAATGAAATGACAAAAATGGAAAATAAAAAGCCTTTCCATTGATGCTTTTTTCTCGAAAGGCCAATATTAGAAATATTAATACTAGCATAAAGAAAAAAAACAGCTACAATAACTAAAATGATGTCTATATAAGTAGGTACAATTTTTTTGATTTCTTTTGGATTAAAATAAGCATACGCAATTACGTTTTGATGATTATCTTTTAATGCAAAACACCCTTTTTTATATTTTTCCTGTAAAATCGTAGTAACTGGAATGTATTTATTTGCTATGAAATGACTCTGTAAATACTCATTTTCTATTGCATAAGATATGCATATAGGTATTAAAAAGATTAATTTTTTATTGCTATCAATCCGTTGTGATTTTATTAAAAATCTTGAACTAAAAAGTGTGATTAATTGATACTTATTTTCACTTGCTTGCTGATATTTTGGCAAAACAAAATTTGTATTCCAATCAATTAACTCCTCTTTTTGATAAAGAAAATAATAAACATCTTTTGGTAATAACTTTGAAAAATTGCTAGTATAGCCTATTTCTATTGCTTTTTCTATCTGACTTGTTTTATTAAAAACATCTTCTTGCAATGCTTTTTGCAGTTGCAATGGATTGTTATTTTGATAACTATTCCAATAAAAACGAATAAAAATAAATACCCAAAACAAAAGGGTAAATGTAATTAAGGAACGTATATAGTTCTTCTTAAGCATAATGGTAAACCTTTTATACTACGATAATAAGTTATCGTTTACTTTTAACGAAATTCCAAAGTGCATCCATCTCTACCAAATTCATGTCTAATAGAGATTTTTCGTTTTCTTCTGCTATGATTTCCATCTTATTAAATCGATCTATAAACTTACGATTTGTTCGCTCTAAAGCTAACTCCGGATCAACTTTTAAAAATCTTGCTAAATTTACTAAAGAAAATAGTACATCACCAAATTCTTCTTCTATGTGATCTTGATTATTTTCTTCCATCGCTTCATTTAATTCCGCCAACTCTTCCATAACTTTTGCTTGCACTTGCGCGGTAGTATCCCATTCAAAACCTACTTGTTTTGATTTATCTTGAATACGCAAGGCTTTTATCAATGCGGGCAAAGCTTCAGGAACGCCTGATAAAACAGATTTTTTTCTTTCTTTTTGTTTTAATTTTTCCCAATTTTCTTTTACTTCTTGCTCATTACTAACTTTTACATTACTATATATATGAGGATGACGATAAACTAATTTATTACAAACAGCTTCAATAACATCATTAAAATTAAATTGATTTTGCTCACTAGCTATTTTAGCATAAAAAACCAAGTGTAGTAAAACGTCTCCTAATTCTTCTTTCAATCCATTCCAATCTTTTTTTATAATAGCATCACACAATTCATAAGTCTCTTCAATGGTTAAAGGGCGTAAGCTTTCAATCGTTTGTTTTTGATCCCAAGGGCATTGCGCTCTCAGCGCTTCCATGATTTGAAGAAGACGATCTAGAGATTTATTATACTGCATCAGAAGACCCCCATTTAAATGTTTCTATCGGAATACCAGCCAATTGTAATACTCTGTCTACAATGGTTTCTACAAGAGCATCAATACTATTAGGATTACTATAAAAAGATGGGCTTGCCGGACAAATGATTCCACCTGCCTCCGTTATAGCGGTCATATTTTTTAAGTGAATTAAATTATAAGGCGCTTCTCGAACGACACAAATTAATTTTTTTCGCTCTTTCAACAATACATCAGCAGCACGTGTAATCAAATCATTACTTATGCCGCTAGCTATTCTTCCTAAAGTGCCCATACTACACGGACAAATTATTAGCGCATCAAAACCAGCACTCCCCGACGCAAACGGTGCCATAAAATCATGATTGCCATACGTTGTAAATGCAAAGTCATGCCTTGAGGCTCCTTGCAATTCTAAATCCCAAACCATGGGTGCATTGCTCGACCATACCAATTGAATGGTATGTTCTCCTTTAGGTAACTGGCTCAATTTCTCTAATAAAACCTTTGCATATATCGACCCACTCGCCCCTGTAATGCCAACAGCTATTTTCATAAATTGATGTTTAAATAGAAATCTTAACTATAATTACAAAGTTAAATTGAATTTGTTGTAATTTGGGCTTAATAAAAAATATCCTTATGAAAAAATGGAGCCTTGTTTTAATTTGTTTCCTTAGTTTGTTTTGTACATGCATTCCTAATTGTTTTGCAAAATCAGGTAGTACTGATAAAAAAGAAGCTAGCAACAAAGAAATTCAATGGCTTTCTTTCGATGAGCTACAAGTGGCTATGAAAAAAAATCCTAAAAAGGTGTTTATGGATGTATATACCGATTGGTGTGGCTGGTGTAAAAAAATGGAAAAATCAACCTTTACAAATCCTGAAGTTATTAAATATATCAATGAACATTATTATGCTATTCGATTCAATGCTGAACAAAAAGAGCCTATACGATTTATGGGTAAAACCTATGAAACGAAACCAGGTAGCAATACCAATGAGTTAGCCATCGAGTTGCTACATGGACAAATGTCTTATCCAACAACAGTTATTTTTGAAGAGAATTTTCTTAATCCGCAACCTATACCTGGATATTTAGATGTACCAACCTGCGAGATGATTGTAAAATATCTAGGAGAGAATTTATATAGAACAAAAGGGTTTGCTGATTACCAAAAGGAATTTAAAGCTACTTGGCATTAAGCTTTTCGTAATACTTACAATACATTTTAATTCCGCATTCCATACATTTTGGCGTTCTAGCCAAGCAGGTATATCGTCCGTGCAAGATTAACCAATGATGCGCAATATGTACTTTTTCTTTGGGAATATGTTTAATTAATTGCAGTTCGGTTTGCAAAGGCGTTTTAGCATTACTCGTTAATCCAAGCCGAGCAGATACTCTGAATACATGCGTATCTACGGCCATGTTGGGTTGCTGATCTATAACGGAAGTAATTACGTTTGCTGTCTTTCTACCCACTCCTGGCAATTGTACTAATTCTTGTACCGTATGCGGCACTTCACCTTTAAATCGCTCTAAAAGCATAGTAGCCATACCTATCAAATGCTTGGTTTTATTATTAGGATAGCTAATGCTTTTAATGATTGCAAATAAATCATCGAAAGTTGCTTGCGACAAGGCTACTGCATCTGGATATTTCTCAAAAATATAAGGCGTTGTTGCATTTACTCTCTTATCGGTGCATTGCGCCGATAAAATAACTGCCACTAATAATTGAAAAGCATTTTCATAAATAAGTTCTGTTTCTGCTTCCGGCACATGGTTTTCAAACCAATCTATTATTTTTTCGAATCGTTCCTTTTTAGTCATCTTATTGCTCTGCTTCAAAATCTAATACGATACTATTCATGCAAAAACGCTTATAGGTAGGTGCCGGACCATCATCAAAAATATGACCCAAGTGCGAATCGCATCGACCACACAATACTTCTATGCGCTCCATACCATAAGAGTTGTCAGGTTTATACAGCACACTATTTTGCTTTATAGTTTCAAAAAAACTAGGCCATCCACAAGCACTAGCAAACTTAGCAGTAGCATTAAATAAAGGATTTCCGCACACCGCACAATAATACGTGCCTTTAATATCTTGCTTCCAATATTTACCGGTAAATGCATATTCGGTATGCGCCAAACGGGCTACATCATACATTTCTTTTGGCAGTATATGCTTCCATTCTTCATTGCTAACCTTTAATTTTCGATCATCGGTTCTAGAGTAATAAGGATTTTTTTGCATAGTTGATTTTTGTTGTGCTGAAGAACAAGAAATAATAAACCAATTTAAAACTATAATCGTATATAATACAAATTTACGCATGGCTCAATTTTAAACAAAACTACGGATACTTGATTTGGTATAACAAAAAACAAGTCAATAAGTTGCCAAATAAAAAAAGACTACCTTTGCCAAGTAATTGATTTACTTAAAAAGCTCTTCTCCCATTTTTTTATCTGCAATTACGTATTACAAAATCTTTGTGCTTCCTCCATATTGGAACCGCGCATACTAACAAATCATCATGTCATTTAAATCATTAGAGGTCATAGAACCTATATTACAAGCCCTTGAGGATGAGGGTTACTCGCATCCTACACCCATTCAGTCGCAAGCTATACCTATCGTTTTACAAAAGAAGGATTTATTAGCTTGTGCTCAAACAGGCACAGGTAAAACAGCTGCTTTTGCAATTCCAATATTACAATTATTGGCTGCCAAACCTAAAGACCCTAAACGTAGAAAAGTAAAATGCTTAGTGCTAACACCTACGCGTGAATTAGCCATCCAAATTGGAGAAAGCTTTGCAGCATATGGAAAAAATGTAGACTTATTACACACTGTTATCTTTGGTGGCGTTGGTCAAAACCCACAAGTAAATGCTATTAGAAATGGTATTGATATCTTAGTAGCTACGCCAGGTCGCTTATTAGATATCATTCAACAAGGTTTCTTATCACTTCATAATGTGGAGCTCTTTGTTTTAGACGAGGCCGACAGAATGTTAGATATGGGTTTTATACACGACGTAAAACGCTTATTAACCTTATTGCCTGAAAAAAAACAATCTTTATTTTTCTCTGCAACGATGCCTAATGAGATTGTAAAATTGGCCAATACCATTCTCAAAAACCCAAGTAAAGTAGCCGTGACTCCGGTTTCTTCTACGGTAGAAATTATTCAACAATACATTTATTTTGTTGACAAAGGCAATAAACAAAAATTGTTATTAGAGCTACTTAAAAACGAAGCCATTAAAACTGTTTTGGTATTTACTAGAACTAAACACGGTGCCGACAAAGTAGTTAAAGTACTTATAGCCAACGGTATAACTGCAGAAGCTATACATGGTAACAAAGCTCAAAATGCACGTCAAAGAGCCTTAACAAATTTCAAAAATCAAACCACACGCGTACTAGTGGCAACAGATATTGCGGCAAGAGGTATAGATGTTGATGAGCTTGCATATGTAATTAACTATGAAATGTCGAATATTCCAGAAACCTATGTACATAGAATTGGAAGAACAGGTAGAGCTGGTGCAGCTGGTACCGCTTATTCCTTTTGCGATGCAGAAGAAAAAGCATATTTGAAGGATGTGGAGAAATTAATCGCTAAAAAAATACCGGTTATCGATAATCACCCTTTCCCATTAATCGATCATCATCCAGTTAAAGAGGTTAAACCTGCTTTTGAAAAACGCAAGTTTAATCCTAAATTTAAAAATCAAAAGAAAGCAAAATAAAAAAAGAGGCTGTCTAAGGACAGCCTCTTTTTTTATAATTAGTAAAGCAATTAGTGATGAATACTTAAACTTGCTTTTTTAATAATAACCTTATCCTTGTCTTTTATGTTATAAACATAAAGTCCATTAGCTAAATCAGCAATGCGTAATTGTGTTTCTTTGCTGAATGCTTTAGTTTGAAGTAATTGTCCGTCTATGGAATACAATTCTACCACTAATGCATCTTCAGTTGCAGCTTTGATAGTCACTACTTCATTTGCAGGGTTTGGATATGCTGTAATTTCAATATCATTCATTAAAGCTTCTGTAACACCGGTAGTTGTTGTATAGGATACATCATCTACATATAAAGTGCTAGAATTTTGAACTGTATCATTTGAATTAGTAAAGAAAAAACGAATTAAATTAGCACCTAAAGTTGTCCCGTTATAGGTAACCGGTACTTCTATTTTTGTAAAATTAGGTATAGCACCAAATTGCACTCCACCAGAACCAATTACAGAATCTATACCAAAAGTTCTATTGATAACTTCAACTAAAAATGATCCAGAATCTGCTGTAGCCGGAGCATATCTGATAAATGCAGCCGCTTTGCTTACACGTTGAGTTATTGTAGCGCCTCCAGAAAAAGCTATATCCATCGCTGCGTCTAGCGTAATAACAGCGTTTGTAAGAATTCCTGGTATAGCAACATTAAGTCCAGGAAAAGTCTTAGTAGTCAACATAGCTGAAGCGGTTCCTGAATTTTTAATCGAAGTATTTCTAGTCACTGTTTTTTGAATGGCAGTGGATTGACCAAATAGAAAATTCAAATTATTAGCTAAAGAGTCAAAAGTAGACCAAGAAGTGGGTACTTCAATAGGAACTAAGGGGTTAAAAATCAATGTTCTGTTTTGCCAAGTTTCAAAGCCACCGTTCGGGGGTGTAGTTTGTGCTTTCACAAAAGTTGCACTTGAAGCAATTGCTAAAATAAAGAGTACTAGTTTTTTCATATTGTTTAATTTAATTTTTTTAATTATTTTATAACGTAGCTAGACATGCTTGTATAGCCTCAAAGTTGGGTAAATCACCAGCGCTTTCTAAAACTTCGGCATACTGAACGGCACCTTGTGCATCAATAACAAAAGCAGAGCGTTTGCTCACACCCTTCATATCTAATACAAAGTTCTCATACAAACATCCGTAAGCGGTAGATACTTCTTTATTAAAGTCGCTTAACAAGGTAAAATTCAATGATTGCTCTTGTTTGAACTTATCTAGTGTAAACAAAGAATCAACAGAAATACCAATAACTTCGGCATTCAATTGATTGTAGGTAGCTATGCTATCTCTTAAAGAGCAAAGCTCTGTAGTGCAAACACCCGTGAATGCTAATGGGAAGAATACTAAAACGACCTTTTTGCCAGCATACTGACTTAAGGAAACTTCGTTTTTTTCGGTATCTCTAAGGGTAAAATTAGGGGCCTGTTGGCCTAAAGTAATGCTCATAAGATTAGTTTTTTTCAAAATTACAACTATGTGTGCAATTATGACAAAATGAATGTGAAATGATTGCTAAAAATTGAAAAAATGGCGCTTGACAGGGCTTTGAAGATCGCAATAATCGTACCTTTCTGAAAATATGTCTTATTTTTAGCCCTGGCACAATTTGTGCAATAAGTAAGCATAAGATTCGAATCTATTTTATTTTATTTAATTTTTTAAAAACTAAATGATATGTCAAAAGTAAACATCACCCCCTTGCACGACAGAGTAATTGTATTACCTGCTGCAGCTGAAGAAAAAACAGCTAGTGGAATTATCATTCCAGATACGGCAAAAGAAAAACCACAAAGAGGCACTGTAGTTGCTGCTGGCCCAGGCAAAAAAGACGAACCTATGACCGTTAAAGCTGGCGATACCGTTTTATATGGTAAATACGCTGGAACTGAAATTAGTATCGAAGGCAATGATTACTTGATCATGAGAGAAAGCGATCTTCTTGCAATTGTATAATCAAATTAAAAAATAAAAAATAGACATATGGCAAAACAATTATTTTTCAACATCGAAGCACGCAACAAAATGAAGCGTGGTGTTGACATCCTTGCGGATGCAGTAAAAGTAACTTTAGGACCTAAAGGTAGAAATGTAGTTATTGAGAAAAAATTTGGTGCTCCAAGTATCACTAAAGATGGTGTATCGGTTGCAAAAGAAATTGAATTAGAAGATGCCATCGAAAATATGGGTGCACAAATGGTTAAAGAGGTAGCTTCCAAAACAGCAGACGTTGCTGGAGATGGAACTACTACGGCTACCGTATTAGCACAAGCTATTATTGGCGAAGGATTGAAAAATGTAGCGGCTGGTGCAAATCCTATGGATTTAAAACGCGGTATCGATAAAGCAGTAGTTACGGTTGTAGAAAGCTTACGCAAACAATCTGAAAAAGTAGGTAACGACAATAAAAAAATTGAGCAAGTTGCTACTATTTCTGCTAATAATGATAGCACTGTAGGTAAGTTAATTGCTGAAGCTATGGCTAAAGTAGGCAACGAAGGTGTTATCACCGTTGAAGAAGCAAAAGGTACAGACACTACTGTTGCTGTAGTAGAAGGTATGCAATTTGATCGTGGTTACTTAAGTCCTTACTTCGTAACGAATACAGAAAAAATGCAAACGGAGTTTCAAAATCCTTACATTTTAATCTACGAAAAGAAAATAAGCACTTTAAAAGATATCCTACCAATTTTAGAAAGTACAGTACAAACAGGACGTCCTTTATTAATCATTGCAGAAGATGTAGATGGTGAAGCTTTAGCAACTTTAGTAGTAAATAAATTAAGAGGTTCATTGAAAATTGCAGCTGTTAAAGCTCCAGGCTTTGGAGATCGTAGAAAAGAAATGTTGCAAGATATCGCGGTATTAACTGGCGGTACGGTAATCAGCGAAGAGCAAGGTTATAAATTAGAAAACGCAACAATCGAATTTTTAGGTCAAGCTGAAAGCATTACGGTAGACAAAGACAACACAACTGTTGTAGGTGGTAAAGGCGAAAAAGATGCTATCACAGCTAGAGTGCATCAAATTAAAGCACAAATGGAAACCTCTACTTCTGATTATGATAAAGAAAAATTACAAGAGCGCTTAGCTAAATTAAGCGGCGGTGTAGCGGTATTATATGTAGGTGCTGCAACAGAAGTAGAAATGAAAGAGAAAAAAGACAGAGTAGATGATGCATTACATGCAACACGTGCTGCTGTTGAAGAAGGTATTGTTCCAGGTGGTGGTATCGCATTCATTAGAGCTACTGAATCTTTAGAAGGTATGACAGGCGATAATGCTGACGAAACTACAGGTATTAAAATTGTAAGAAGAGCAATCGAAGAACCACTTCGTCAAATCGTAGCAAATGCTGGACTTGAAGGTTCTATCATCGTTCAAAAAGTACGTGAAGGCAAAAACGACTTCGGATTTAATGCACGCACTGAAACATATGAAAATATGTTAGCAGCGGGCGTTTTAGATCCTACTAAAGTAAGTCGCGTTGCTTTAGAACACGCAGCTTCTATTGCGGGTATGTTATTGACAACAGAATGTGTCATTGCAGACAAACCAGAACCAAAAGGAGCACATAGTCATGCACCAGCAGGTATGCCAGGTGGTATGGGTATGGATTATTAATCTAATCATTTCCCTTAATAAAAAACCGAAGTCAATGACTTCGGTTTTTTTATTTGTTTTGATAGGTATACGTTTCAAAATACGCACCCTTTAATTGCATAAGTGCTTCGTGTGTGCCTTGCTCTTTAATAGCACCCTGCTCTAAAAATAGTATTTGATCAAAATCCCAATGATTAAAAATGCGATGCGTAATAACAATTGTAGTTTGGTGTTTTGCTTTTTCTTTTAATACCTGTACAATATGTTGCTCTGTATGGGTATCTACTGCCGATAAACAATCGTCGAGTACCAATATGGGTGCTTTTTTTAATAAGGCTCTGGCTATACCCAATCGTTGTTTTTGTCCACCCGATAAGAGTACTCCCCGCTCACCTATAATGGTATTGAATTGATTAGGCATGTTTAATATTTCCTCATACAAACAAGCATCTTTACAAGCTTGCTCAATTGCTTCTTTTGTAGCTGAAGTATTTGCTAATAATAAATTCTGATAAATGGTATCTGAAAAAAGCAGCGGCTCTTGAGATGCATAGGCAATTTGAGATCTAATGCTCTTTATGCTAATATCTTTTATTGGCGTTCCATCTAACAAAAGAGTTCCATTCTCCACATCATACATACGTTCTAGCAATTGAATTAAAGTAGATTTGCCAGCGCCAGTTTTACCTAATATGGCTATGCTCGATTTTGCGGGAATATGCAATGAAAAATTATGTAATGCTTGAATGCCGGTATGCGGATAAGTAAAATTAACCTTATCGAAACTGATATCACCATTAAGCAATTGTTCTTTGGCTAATGGACTGTCGTTTATAGTAGACTTAGTTTGTAAAAAATCATTTATTCGCTTCTGAGATGCCGCTGCTCTCTGTATAATGGATGCTACCCAACCTATACTCGAAATCGGAAACATCAATAAATTGATATACATAATAAACTCTGCAATATGCCCAGCACTTGTTTTGCCTTGTATAGCCAAATAGCCACACAATAAAACGGAGAAGAGCATACTGAGGCCGATAAACAAAGTCATAGAAGGAAAATAAATAGATTCAATCATAGATAATTGCAAGGCACTATTTTTATAGGCATTCGATTCTTTTCTAAAAAGCTTCTCTAAGAAAGAATGCTGAGCAAAGGCTTTCACTATTCTAATTCCGGCATAGGTTTCTTGAGCACGTGCGGTAAGGTTTGACAATTGAGCTTGAATATGCTCGCTTTTTTTATAGATTTTCTTATTTACTAAATATAAGGTAGTAGCTAAAAAGGGAAAGGGGAGTAAAACCCAAAGGGTAAGCATAGAATGCACCTGCCACATACCCCATATACACATGCCTCCCAATAAACTTAAGTTTACGGTATACATCAAAGCTGGTCCGGTATACATTCTTACTCGAGCTACATCTTCAGCAATGCGATTCATTAAATCTCCAATGGTATTGGTTTTGTAAAAATGCACATCTAGTGTTTGATAATGCTGATAGAGTTCGTTTTTTTGATCGTATTCTATCTTTCGAGACATTACGATTAAGGTTTGTCGCATTAAGAACATAAAGAAGCCACGCAAAATAGCCAAGCCCACTAATAACAAACCATTAGTTAATACCCAATAAGCAATGGTTTTTTCAGCTGTCTGCTGTTGGGATAGACTAGTAATCGATTTATAAACTACTACTTTTTGCTGCACGCCATCTAATAAATTTCTAATGATAGCTGGAGGCAATACAGCAAAATAATTAGATATGGCAACAAATAAGATGCCTAATAAAAAAGCGTATTTATATTTTAAAAATAAAGGATGGAGCGCACGAAGGGATTTCATAAATAAATCTAATGAGTAATTTGCATCTTGTCTAAAAGAGCATTAAGTGCTTTACAAAAATTCAATTCTGCGGTGCTTTCATGTTGCTGAACTGCCTCTATTAAAACCCAGCCTTGCGTTTCTTTTCGATAACAAGAGGCCCTTGAACTTAAACTACAATAGCTTGTTGTTGTAATTGAAGGATTATTGCATGCTTTTAAAATAGTATCTATTGGGAGTAAGCCGTGTTCTTTTTTTACAAAAATAAATAAACTGTTATGCGTTTTATCTTTCAATAGATAAGGTGTCAAACAAGTAGAAAATACCAACGCATCAAGATTATTTTCTTCTACAACAAAGATCCTAGTTGCTGCCGCCTGTTGATTGAAAAATATAGTTTTAAAAAAACCTTCATATCGAGCAGGTTGAACTTGCACCTTCATTTCGGCATACACATATCCCAATGCGTTGTCCTTATCTTCTGCTTGAATGATTTTACCAGAAGGCTTCTGCGCAACTACCATTGCTGGAATAGGCGCTTTTTGATGGGTGTCTAAAGCATTGAAATAAAGTGCTTGGTTATGTTTAAAATTGGTATAAAAAATAATACCTGTAGCACCTTGTTCAGCAGCTGCTATAACGCGCTCAAAGCATATTTTCTGCAAAGGAAATAAAGAATCCTTGGCTTGCTCTTCATCATCGTGTAAAGGTAATATCCAAATATTATTTTGTTCCATAACATCTGGTATGCAATTACCACTAACTTGTGCATTAGCTGAATACGCAAGCGGAAAATTAGCATCATCTAAGACTATTTTTTGTCCATTAAATACTAAGTAGGAAGAAGTATCCATTGTAATTCCATAATTAACAGCATAAGGCACAGTAGTAGTGATGCCTTTGTTTTTTATACAGTATTGCTCCCATTTATTAAACGCTACAACGGGCGAAGTAGTAAAGATTTTTTTAGCAACTTTTTGTACTTGTCTGCATAATAGAAGACTTTGCTTTTTTGGACTACTAGCTAATGATAACTTACTAATGCACAAGAATAAAAGTAAAAACAGCCCGCGTGGCATACAATTTTTTTGTAAAGGTAAAATTAAATACGAATAGTACTTTATTTTATTTCTACCCAAGTATGATCGGCAAGTAGTTTTACACTTGCAATAAAATGCTTAAACGGCAGCGAAGATCCCCATTCTTGAGGGCCAATTAAAGAGAGCACAAAACGCTCATGTTCTTTTTCATACAAATGATAGGTATGACCAATTAGGGGTTTAAAACTCATTTGTGCTTCATAAATCATCATAGAAAGTGCCTTTCTATTCTGAATCGCTTGGGCTTGAGCGGCTAATAATTCTATTTGTTTACGAATTTGCTCTAATTGCATATTCGTTTGCTCTTCCATAGCCAATAGGGCCTTGTTTTTAATAACACCTTCTTTCGTAGGTCTTACAATAGCACTACTAGCACTTGTAGCATAAGCGAGCACACTTAATTGCTTATGATAAAATTCAATATTACAATAGGGTCGTTCGTATTCATCAAAACCTTGTAAAGTTCTTTTCATATTACCATTGGGTAATAAATCTAATTGAACACGAATAGGTAAATTATTAGAATCGCTATAGGTATAGTTAAATTGCAGGGCAGAGGGTATTTGCACTTGCTGGTCTTGAAAAGAAATTTCAAAAGCCGTTTGTTCTTTTTGTTGATCAATGGTGCGTTCTTCTTTAAAACTAAATGACGCAGATGCTTCTATACCTATAATAGTAAAAATGGCAGCGGTTGGTACCGCACCTTTTTCATAGAGGCATTGCTCAGGCACCAATTGCCATGCAGCTAAAAAATTATACGCTTGTTGAATCATCACTACTATTACAATTAGGAGCAAAAAAAGTTCATTCTATAAAAAAAGTGTGCCTGTTAAAGACACACTTTTTACTATAGTTATAGTTCTATTAATAACGATAATGATCAGCTTTAAACGGACCGTATTTAGGAATACCTAAATAAGCTGCTTGCTCATCAGATAATTCATCTAATTCTACACCAATTTTTGCTAAGTGTAAACGCGCTACTTTCTCATCTAAATGTTTAGGTAACACATATACTTTGTTTTCATAATTAGCGGTATTCGTCCACAATTCAATTTGTGCTAAAGTTTGGTTAGTAAATGAATTACTCATTACAAACGATGGGTGACCTGTAGCGCAACCTAAATTAACTAAACGACCTTCTGCTAATACAATTACTTCTTTACCATCGATAGTATAAACATCTACTTGAGGCTTAATCGTATCTTTAGTATGACCGTAATTCGTATTTAACCAAGCCATGTCAATTTCAATATCGAAGTGACCGATATTACAAACGATCGCTTTGTCTTTCATTGAACGGAAATGCTTTTCGGTAATCAAATCGCGACAACCAGAAGCAGTTACAACGATATCAGCTTCTTTAACCGCATCTACCATTTTCTTAACTTCAAAACCGTCCATAGCTGCTTGTAATGCACAGATAGGATCGATTTCGGTAACGATTACACGAGCACCAGCACCTCTTAAAGATTCTGCAGATCCTTTACCCACATCACCATAACTACCTACAACTGCAACTTTACCAGCCATCATAACATCAGTAGCACGACGAATCGCATCTACTAATGATTCTTTACAACCGTATTTATTATCAAATTTAGATTTAGTAACCGAATCATTTACATTGATTGCAGGCATTGGTAAAGTACCTTTTGCCATACGCTCATATAAACGATGTACACCAGTAGTAGTTTCTTCAGATAAACCTTTGATACCGCTAACTAAATGCGGATATTTATCTAATACCATATTCGTTAAATCACCACCATCATCTAAAATCATATTTAAAGGACGGTCTTCGCTTCCGAAATATAAGGTTTGTTCAATGCACCAATCCCCTTCTTCGATTGTTTGTCCTTTCCATGCAAAAACACCAATACCCGCTGCTGCAATAGCTGCTGCTGCTTGGTCTTGTGTAGAGAAAATATTACAAGAGCTCCATTTTACTTCAGCTCCTAAAGCAACTAAAGTTTCAATTAAAACCGCTGTTTGAATGGTCATGTGTAAGCAACCTGCAATGCGCGCACCTGCTAATGGTTTGCTATCGCCATACTCTGCTCTCAAAGACATTAAGCCTGGCATTTCTGCTTCTGCTAAACGAATTTCTTTACGGCCCCATTCAGCGAGACTCATATCTTTTACCTTGTGTGGTAAACTAAAATCAATAGTTGAACTCATATAAAAAATTTTGGCAAAGATACAGTTATTCTATGATATGATAGGCTACCCGGAGCCTATTTTATGAATTTTATAGCATCAAGCTACTTTTGTTGAAGCTCCTATAAATAGGTACTTAAAAATCTTCTACTAAATGCTTTTTAAATAGTCTTGTATTTGGGTTTGGGTGGCAGCCGATACATTTACTAAAGGCAAACGAAGGGTGTCTTGCATAATACCCATTTCTTGTAATACACATTTTACGCCGGCCGGATTACCTTCAGCAAAGAGTAAATTAATACCCTTCAGCAATCGATAATGCAAACCCTTAGCCGCTTCAAATTGGCCTTGTCGGGCCAATAGCACCATTTGTGAAAAATCCTTTGCAAAGCAATTTGCTGCAACAGATATTACGCCATGCATACCGATCGCCATTTGAGGAAGTACTAAATCATCATCGCCAGAAAGCACTGCAAAATCTGCTGGTGCTCCTTGAACCAATTCCATGCATTGAGCCATATTGCCACTCGCTTCTTTCACGGCCACAATATGCTTAAACTCTTGTGCCAAACGTAAGGTAGTAGAGGGCAACATATTAGTAACCGTTCTGCCTGGTACATTATAAAGAATAATAGGCAATGGCGTTGCCGATGCTATTGCTTTAAAATGCTGATAAATACCTTCTTGTGTTGGTTTGTTATAATACGGCACTACGCTTAGCAATCCGTCTACACCATTCCAATCCCAAGTTTGTAGCTGTTGTATAACAGCTGCTGTATTATTTCCTCCGGCACCACATACTAGCGGCACGCGTTTGTTGTTTTGCTGAATAACAAAACGAAGTACGGCTTGCTTTTCCTCCGTACTAAGTGTAGGAGTTTCTGCGGTTGTGCCTAAAGCCACTAGAAAATCTACTTTATTTTCGATAACGTGCTCTACCAATTTGGCTAAAGCAGGATAATCTATGGCACCATCTTTGGTGAAGGGAGTAACTAACGCTACGCCAGTTCCTTGAAATTTATTGTTCATATTCGTATAACTTAAGCAGTGGGCACTTCGTCATAGAAGCCCATTTTAGAAAATTTATCAATGCGTTGTTGTATGCGGGTTTCAGCATCTAAAGACTGTAAATTAGCAATGGTTTTCACTAAATAGTCTTTTACGATAGCCGCCATTTCATCAGGTCTAGCATGTGCTCCGCCAATAGGCTCTTTCAAAACATCATCTACCAAGTCAAAACCTTTCATATCTTCTGAAGTCAATTTCAATTGCTCTGCAGCTAGTTCTTTATTATTCCATGTTCTCCATAAGATAGAAGAGCAAGATTCAGGTGAGATAACGGTATACCAAGTATTTTCAAGCATCACTACTTTATCGCCAATGCCAATACCCAATGCACCACCAGAAGCACCTTCGCCAATAATAATACAAATCACCGGCACTTTCATATTCACCATTTCAAATAGGTTACGAGCAATAGCTTCAGCTTGTCCGCGCTCTTCTGCTTCTAAGCCAGGATAAGCGCCCGGCGTATCTATAAAGGTGATAATCGGTCTATTAAATTTC
>Ga0102915_1000207_pt1 | contig 17687 bp, 13 predicted proteins | sample Colrivmet1561A02_FD_78199 | JGI IMG/M metagenome (GOLD analysis project Ga0102915, IMG submission 78199) | Estuarine microbial communities from the Columbia River estuary - metaG 1561A-02 | ecosystem: Environmental > Aquatic > Marine > Intertidal zone > Estuary | place: USA: Columbia River...
ACGGCATGCACGGCACCGTCGCCGGCAACTGGGCCGTCTGCAAGAGCGACCTCCTCATCACCATGGGCGCGCGCTTCGACGACCGTATCACCGGCGCCATCGAGAAGTTCGCCCCCGACGCCACCATCGTCCACATCGACATCGACCGCTCGGAGCACCAGAAGAACAAGTTCGCGCACTACCCGATCCACTCCGACATCAAGCACGCGCTCGGCCGCATGGTCACACTCGCCAAGAAGGGCTTTAAGAAGCCTGACCTGAAGAAGTGGTACGAGACCATCAACGGCTGGAAGAAGGAGCACCCGTATCCGTTCAGCTACGAGCGTAAGACCAAGCACATCCTCCCGCAGGAAGCTATCGAAGTCCTCTTCGAAGAAACCAAGGGCAACGCCATCATCTCCACCGGTGTCGGCCAGCACCAGATGTGGGCCCCGCAGTATTACCGCTTCAACGAGCCCCGCCGCTTCATCAGCTCGCTCGGTGCCGGCACGATGGGCTTCGGCCTCCCGGCCGCCATCGGCGCTAAGGTCGCCAACCCCGACGTCCAAGTCATCGACATCGATGGCGATGGTTCGTTCCTGATGAATATCCAGGAACTCGCGTGCATGAAGATTGAGAAGATCAACGCTAAGATCCTCATCCTCAACAACCAGCACCTCGGCATGGTGGTGCAGTGGGAAGACCGCTTCTATGCTGGTACCCGCGGCCATACGATCCTCGGAGATGCCAAGAATATCGGCTCTCCCGACAACCCGGGTGGCCTGTATCCTGACTTCGTTAAAATCGCCAATGGCTTTGGCATCAAGGCCCGCCAGGTCATGAAGCGTGAAGATCTTCGCGCCGCCATGCGCGAGATGCTCGACCACGACGGACCTTACCTCCTCGACGTGATCGTGCCTTACACCGAGCACGTACTCCCCTTCATCCCGCAAAAGAAGTCGGCGATGGAGATTCTGACGAAGTAATCGCGGAGCGATTACTTCGAGGGGACAGCGGACAGCGGTTGGGATACGCTGCATCGGGTAGGGGCAGTACAACGTGCTGTCCTAGTTGTATCGGGTAGTGGCGCCCCACGCTAACGATAGCACTCAAAGGGGAACCGGAGACCGGATGATTAGCTGGAATTATATACCCGCAGTTAACTTCCCAGTCTCCCTTTGCAGGAAATCCTAACCGCTAAACGCTTCACCCTTGGGCTGGCGACTGCGTCGCGTCCGTTCGCACGCAACGCGAACCTGGCTGGCCTGATCAGAACGCTACCGTCGCCGGGTGGGAGGTGAAACCTTCGGCTTCGAATAAAGCGGCGGGCTTCATCCTGACCAAGCCCGCCAAGTAGCGATCCGGGACACGCTCAAGACGGGTGTTATAGAGCGTCGCGATATTATTATGATATTCGCGGGCCAGGGCGATGCGGTCTTCGGTCTCAATGAGCTGCTTGCTCAAATCATTAAATAACGCCTGGGCGCGGATTTCAGGGTAACTTTCGATGACAGCGAGGATGCCAGGCGCGAGCGCCTTCATCGCACCACCTTCGGCCTCTGTCCACATTGCGGTCACCAACGCCTGCACCGAGGCCTCATGCTCACGGAAGCCCTGCACACAGGCCGCGAAGCGCCCAATAAGGTCCGTGCGACGCTTTAACTGCACATCAATGAGCGAATACGCCTGCGCCACGCGATTGCGGAGGCCGATTATGCTATTAAAGGCCATCACCGGCCAACTCACGACCCGCGCCAACAGGTGGAGACTCAATGAAATCAGGACGCCCAGAGGAATATAAATAGATATAGCCGCCATCCCTTCGGCGAACATTTCACCGTGGAGATCAAATTCAATATCGAGCGCATCTCCGGCGATTGCCACAAGAATTATTTTTAAAAGACCGAAGTATACCTTAAGGACAGGCCCTGGCCCGGCGGTTGCGACAAGCACGGCATTAAAAGCTATGAACCACCCGGCTAAATCCCAAGCCAACGCCCTCCCGGACATCTCGTCGCTGATCGACTCTTCTGTGTGGCCCGAAATGATGAACATGTCTGCTTCTTCGCCTTGGGCGATCTGGGCCGCGACTACGTTGGGGCGCTCGCTTGCTCGCCCTCGGATAAAAACTTTACTACCTACGGTCAACGCGTGCTCGGTGAAAGTACGCTGACCTGTGGAACCAGTAACTGATTCACGTGGGCCTTTGGCGTAATAAAGCGGATCACGTTTAGTCACCGTTTTGTCAAAAATCTCGCAGGGGTCGATTTCGGCCCCTGCTGGGTTCACCCAAATAAATCCGGTTTCATCCTGAACGTAGAATCCTATCGAATGGCAGCCGGAAGCGACGACATCAGCGCCGGATTCTCTATTCTTACCGCTTCCGCGGACCCAATGCTCTTGGACTTCCCAGCGGTAGTGGACACAAGGCTTAAGTACTAGATGACTGATTAAGGGTTTCTGGCTGACGCAAACGCCCTCGACCTCGACCTGGCCAATGAAGACCCCGAGCGCCTTGGATGTCGGCGTATCGGCGAGCAAGCGCCGGTTCCGTTTATGATTCAAGGAAACCTTTAGAGCCGCCCATGATAAAGAGAGAACCAAGGCAGCTGGGACCAAGTTTATGACGCGGAACACACCCCAACACCTATCTCCAGCCAAGCCCAAAGCGAGAGCCCAATGCGGCATCGGACGGTCGAATCCAACTGAGCCGCCGAAAACTCCCTTAACTATACAATAACAACATTAAAATGACCGACCGATCGCTTGGCCGACCCGATCACGACCCACCATACGGCCGCAAACGGACGCCACGCAGGGGCGCCCCACCCTAACGACAGCACTCAAAGGGGAACCGGAGACCGGATGATTGGCTGGGGTTTTATACCCACAGTTAACTTCCCGGTTCCCGGTCTCCCTTTGCAGGAAATCCTAACCGCTAACCGCCAAACGCTTCACCCTTGGGCTGGCGACTCCGTCGCAAGCCTCAGTGACCCGCGAGCCAGCGCTCCGCTTCGATCGCCGCCCGGCAGCCCATGCCAGCCGCAGTGATGGCTTGGCGGTAAACGTGATCCGAGCAATCGCCCGCCACAAAGACGCCCGGGACCTTGGTGCTGACCGTGTTGGCGGCCGCGACGAAATAACCGCCTTCATCGACGTCGAGCGCCGGCGTAAAGGCCTTGGAATTTGGCACGTGGCCAATAGCGACGAAAACACATTTAACGCCCAGGGCGCGGACTGCGCCGGACTTCTCGACGACTTCCAGCGTGTGGACCTTGCCGTCAGCACCACCGAGGACTTGCTTCGGCGTGACGTTCAGGACGAGCTCGATCTTAGCGTGGTTCTTCACGCGCTGGACCATGATGTCAGAAGCACGGAAGGTGTCGCGACGGTGCGCGAGGTAGACCTTGGAAGCGAAACGGGTGAGGAAGAGGGCCTCTTCACAGGCGGAATCGCCACCGCCGACCACGGCGACGGGGACATCGCGGTAGAACGCGCCGTCGCAAGTCGCACAAGTCGTGACGCCGTTGCCGCCGTAGTATTCCTGTTCACCAGGGATACCTAAGAAACGTGGCGAGGCGCCCGTTGCGATAATCACCGCCTTGGCCTCGTAGGTGGCTTCACCGCCGACGAGCTTCTTCACCGGGCCAGAGAAATCGACCGAGTCGATCCGATCCCAGGCGAACTTCGCGCCGAAGCGCTCGGCCTGGCCCTTCATGTTCGTGATGAGCTCGTTGCCGTCCACGCCATGGACGAAGCCAGGGAAGTTCTCGACCTCGGAGGTCGTCGTTAACTGGCCACCTGGCTGGCCGCCCTCGAGCACCAGGGGGCTCAGGCCGGCACGGGCGGCGTAGATGGCGGCAGTGAGGCCGGCGCAGCCGGTACCGAGAATAATAACGTTTTCAGCCATGGGTATGGCTTCATCTTGAGGCCTCCAAGCCAACGGCAAGGCGGAAAAGCCTCCCGTGAACAAGTGAGCCCTCAGGGCCCGACCGACCCAACGGGGTCAGGCACCAATAATGGGGTCAGGCACCAACATTGGGGTCTGACCCCATTATTGGTGCCTGACCCCATCGCGGGCGTGGGGGATTAATCGTCCGGTCGGTCGTTTCGGGGCTGGATTCTGCGGTTTTAAGGCTTTGACTCGGCTTTTCTATTCCCAGTCTGCACCCTTTCGCGCCCGGACCCATGTTTCTCAGTATCCTCAAACTTTTCGCTGGCAGCCATAACCGGACTTTCCTCCGCAAGTGCGCCCCGCTGGTCAAAAAGATCAACGCCCACGAACTGGAGTACCAGCGGCTGTCCGACGACGCCGTCCAAAGCAAGACCGCCGAGTTCAAGGCCCGCCTCGCCAAGGGCGAGTCCCTCGACGCCCTCCTCCCCGAAGCCTTTGCCGTCGTCAAGAACGCAGCCCGCCGCCTCTGCGGTACGACCTCCATCGTCTGCGACCATGAACAGACCTGGCAGATGGTGCATTTCGACGTCCAGCTCATCGGCGGCATCGCCCTCCACCAGAAGAAGATCGCGGAAATGGCGACCGGCGAAGGGAAAACCCTCGTCGCCACCCTGCCCCTTTACCTGAACGCGCTCACGGGCCGTAATTGCCAGCTCGTCACGGTCAATGACTACCTCGCCCGCCGCGACTCCGAATGGATGGGGCACCTCTTAAGCTGGCTCGGGCTCACCGTCGGCTGCATCCAAAACCAGATGGGCAACGAGGAACGCCAAAAGGCCTACGCCTGCGATGTCACCTACGGGACTGCGTCCGAGTTCGGCTTCGATTACCTGCGCGATAACGGGATGGCCCTGACTGCCGGCGAACAGGTGCAGCGCCAACACTACTTCTGCATCGTCGACGAAATCGACTCCATCCTCATCGACGAAGCCCGCACGCCGCTGATCATCTCCGGTCCAGTCACCGAAGAACGCGAACCGCCGTTCATGCGCCTCGTCTCACAGGTCAAGGTGATCGTTGACCTCCAGACTCGCTTGGCCACGCGCCTCATCATCGAAGCGGAAGCCGAACTCAAGGACCTCCCAGACAACAAGGAGCCCTCGACCGACACGCTCGATAAACTCTGGCTGACCGCCAACGGGATGCCCCGTAATAAATCCTTCGCCCGTCTCATGGAGAATGGCCGCTGGCGCAAACTCCTGGAGAAGCACGAAGGGGTCCTCGCAAGCAATGTCGAGAAGGACCGCCGCTACCACCTCAAGGAACGCCTCTACTACGCCATCAGCGAACGCAACCACGAGTCGGACCTCACCCAGCTCGGCCGCGACACGCTTCGCCCGGGCGAGCCCGATGCGTTCGTCCTGCCCGACCTCCCCACGCACTTCGTGGAGCTCGATAGCGATACCAGCCTCACCCCCGAGAAGCGTTCCGAACTACGCAGCACCGCCGAGGCCGCCTATATCAAGGTCTCCGAAGACATCCACGCCATCGGCCAACTCCTCAAGGCCTTCGCCCTCTACGAGAAGGACCGCCACTACGTCGTGCATGAAGGTAAGGTCATGATTGTCGACGAGAACACCGGGCGTATCATGGCCGGCCGTCGCTGGAGCGATGGGTTGCACCAAGCGGTCGAAGCCAAGGAAGGCGTCGCGCTTGAAAAGGAAAATAAAACCTACGCAACCGTCACGATCCAGAACTACTTCCGGATGTACGAAAAGCTGTCCGGCATGACGGGTACGGCTGAGACTGAAGCCACCGAGTTTAACGAAATCTACAACTTAACGGTGGTCACCATCCCGACCAACCAGCCCTGCATCCGCACCGACGCCAACGATATCGTCTTCAAGACGCGGCGCGAGAAGTACCAATTCGTTATCAAGGAGCTCACCGACGCCAACAAGCGCGGACAGCCCGTCCTCGTCGGCACGGCCTCGGTCGAAGCTTCCGAGACGCTCAGCCGCATGCTCACCCTGGCCCGCATCCCGCACAAGGTGCTGAACGCCAAGCAACACGAACAGGAAGCCGACATTGTCGCCATGGCTGGTCAGAATGGCGCCGTCACCATCGCCACCAATATGGCTGGCCGCGGTACCGACATCCGCCTCGGCGAGGGCGTGCGCGAACTCGGTGGCCTCTACGTACTCGGCACCGAGCGTCATGAATCCCGCCGCGTCGACCGCCAACTCCGCGGTCGTTGCTCGCGCCAAGGCGATCCAGGCCACGCGCGTTTCCTCGTCGCCCTTGAGGACGACTTGATGCGCCTGTTCTCCAACGCAGGCATTATCTCCTCGTTGCTGGAAAAATCCTTCAAGGAAGGCGAACCCCTCGAGCACCCCTTGCTCGACCGCTCCATCGGAACGGCTCAGAAACGCGTCGAAGGCCAGAACTACACGATGCGCAAGCGCCTGCTGCAGTTCGACGACGTCCTCAACCATCAGCGCCAGATTGTCTACGGCCTACGAAACCGCACCCTCCATGAGGCCGACACCCGTGCCAACCTGCTTTCCGTGGTCGGCGAAGAAATCGAAGAGCGCCTCAAGACAGCCTACCCAGACCTCGATGCCTCCCCCGACCGCGCTGGCGCGGACGCCTTCGTGGCCTGGTTCGTCTCGACGTTCCCGATTCGCTTTGCGGTGGAGGAACTCCTCCCACTCAACCACGACCTCGCCACCGCTTGTGTGATTAAGAAAGTCGCCGAGCTGCAGAAGAGTCGCGAGACGAACGAGTCGCCCGAGATGCTCAATTACCTCGAGCGTCACCTCCTCCTGCGCTCGATCGACCGTAACTGGCAGAACCACCTGACGGAGATGGAAGAGCTCCGCCGAGCGGTCAACCTCCGCGGCTACGCCCAGAAAGACCCGCTCAACGAGTACAAGACGGAAGCCTACCGGGCCTTCGTCGAACTCATGCGCCAGCTCCGGACCGACGTCTGCTCCAGCCTGTTCCGGACCGCCTCCTCCATGGAAGCACTGGAAGCCATTCTCCGGACGGCCCAAGGCCAAGTCATCGCCACCGGCCCCGCTGAACCCGGTACGCCCGAAGATCAGCCGGAAGCGGAAGCGGCCCCGGAATCCATGCAAGCGAAGCAAGAACCTTTCCGCCGCAATGAAGCTAAGATTGGCCGTAACGCCGTCGTGCGTATCCGCAAGGGCGCCGAGACGCTCGACCTGAAGTGGAAGAAGGCCGAGACGATGGTGCGCGATGAAGGTTGGGTCGTGATTGAAACGTTGTCCGAATGACCGACCGACGTCCGGGCTCCCGTTTCTCCGACGCCTGGCTGTGCTGGGGCGGACTGGGCCTGACGGCGCTGCTCCTGCTCTTTAGTTTTCCTCCGCTCGGGCACCCCTTCGTCGCGTTCTTCGCGCTCATCCCGGCAGCACTCGCCGCCGCGGCCGCGCCCGACTGGCGTCTCTGGCGACGCGCGGCCTACGGCACTAGTTGGCTTCTCTGGGTCGTACTCTTAGCGTGGCTTCGCCATATTTACCCACCGCTCGGTTGGCTCGGGCTCGTGCTATTGACGGCTTACTGCGCGTTGTACCCATTCCTCTGGTTGGTGGCCCTCCGCTGGATTTTTCCAGCCTGCCGCGACGCGGGTGCGCCCGCCCGCCTGCTGGCGACACTCGGCCTCGCCGGCGCTTGGGGCCTACTCGAATGGTTGCGTACCATCGCGTTCACCGGCTTCGGTTGGCTGCCTCTCTCCGCCAGCCAACAAGGCAATGGCGTCCTGCTCACGCTCTGCGCGTGGGTTGGACCCACGGGACTCTCCATCGGTCTCGTACTTATTAACCTCGGGCTGGCCAGCTGGATTATCCGTCTCCGCGCCCTGCGTGCCTCGGCCGACTCACTCGAGCCCCTAACACCCACGAGTTGGTTCCGACGTTTAACGCCGGAGCTTTACTTAGGTTTGGCGGTCATCGCGGCTGGCTTCTACTGTACGCTTCAGCAACTCGCCCGCGAAGTCCCCCGACAGGAAGTGCGGATCGCGGCACTGCGGACTGACTTCGATCCCACCGAGAAATGGGACAGCACTAAACTCGATAAACATGCGAAGGCACTGAACAGCCTGACCGTGGCGGCGGGGCAGGAAAAACCTGATGTCGTGCTCTGGCCGGAAGCCGCCCTCCCCCTCTCCACCGACAACGCTGGCTATGTCACGTTCCTCCGCGGCAACGTCGCCGGGGCGGGTTGCCCGCTCCTGATTGGCGCTATCGAACCGCGCAAGAACGGCTACGCGAACAGTGCCGTCGTCGTGACCGCGGAAGGCCTCGCCAAACCGACCTACGCCAAGCGACACCTCGTCCCGTTCGGCGAATACGTCCCGCTCGCCGACTGGCTACCGCTGCGCAAGGTCGTGCCCATCGCGCAAGACTGCGTCCCCGGCGAAGGCGCGACGCTCCTACCGCTGACGACCCGTAGCGGCTTCACTTTCTTGGCCGGGCCCTTGGTCTGCTACGAAGACGTCTTCCCCGAACTAGCCCGCGAGCATGCTCTGGCCGGCGCCGACCTCCTCGTTGTCGTTACCAACGATGGCTGGTATGGTAACGAAGCGGGGGACGCCCAACATACCGCGCATTCGGTACTGATGGCGGTCGCCACGGGAATTCCCGTCGCCCGCTCTGGGAACGCCGGGTGGAGCGGGGTCATCACCCACCGCGGCATCCTCCAGCCCACCAGCATCCCAGGCGCGCCCTTAAGCGCCAGCGCCCATCTCCGCCGTGACCGCGGCGAACCCACTTTTTGGGTCCGTCATGGCGATTGGGCCGTCGGTCTGGGCGGCCTGTGCTTTGGCCTGACCTACCTCTGGCGACGCCGGCGTAGCGCCCTCGCAGCCTAGGCGAGGAAATCTGCAAGTCCGTGTCGACCTGCCTTAAAAAGGCTTCACACTGACACCACCCCCACGTCGGACAAATCCGCCCCGTGGCCACGCTTACTCCTCACCATGCGCCTCCTGCTTGCCTGCCTCGGTTTTTGCCTGACTACCTCCCTCTCCGCTCAGGAGGTCAAGAAACCGAAGGATGAATTCCCAGCCTCGGGTATCGCGACTTTTAAGCTACGGATCAAGTCCATCCCCATGGTGGCCGTGAGGGTCAATGGCGTCATGCTTAACCTCGGCGTCGACACGGGCTGCCAAGGGAGCGGCGTACTGACCGAAGCCGGCGCGCGTAAGGCTGGCATCGAAGTGGCCTTCACCTTGCCCACGATGGGCAACGATGGCCGCGGTGAGACCAGCTACGGCTACATTGAATCGTTCGAAGGGGGCGGAGCAGTCTGGAAAGACTTTCACATGGCCATCATGCCGCTCGACGGCATGGACCTGGATGGCTTAGTAGGCGCGGACATCCTCTTCGGCCGACCCTTCTACATGGACCTCACCAATGCGGTGATGACGCTCGGCAAGATACCCGACACTTCGGCGGCGCATGAGGTCTCCATCTATAGCCGCGGCGGGCACTGTGGCGTTAACATTGAGGTCGACGGCCAAAAGGTGCCCATGATCATCGATTCGGGCGCCACGAAGTCCTACATGAGCTCGCTCAAGTTCCGCGGCAAAACGATTTTTAAAGGCTATGTCCCCGTGGCTTCGGTCCGCGGCGTCAACCTCACCCGGGTCGAAGTCTGCCAAATCAAATCCCTACGCATTGGGGGCGCGCCGCTGACTGGCGTGGAATTCCACCGCGACCAGGAGCACAACCTTTTAGGCAATGATTTCCTGCGAACCCACCCCATCGCGGTGGACATGGCCGCCCGACGCTTATGGCTGTTCGAGTCACAAGGTAGCACCAAAGGCAGAAAGCCGTTTCTCCCCACTAATGGGGGCGCGCCGACGGAGCCCGCAAAGGCCACCCCAGCACCCGTCAAGTAAGCGGGATGCTTAGCGACGACGACCGCTGCTCGCACCGCCAGCGGGGCCGCTGCCCTCTTCGCCTTCGGCTTCCTCGGGGGCTTCTTCGTCGTCCCACTTGAGCTCCTTATCGAGCTTCTCGTCGTCTTCGACTTCTGGCAGGTCAGAGATTTCTTCCGCGGCGGACGTCGGGCGCGCCGGCTTATCATCATCGTCATCTTCACCAGGGACCTCATGGCCCAGCGGAACGAACTCTAGGATGTCAGTGATTTCTTCGAACGCATGAATATCACGGCCTTCGATGAGGGCCTGATTGCGCAATTCGCTGAGCTGTTCATCGACGTCTTCAACCGTGAGCTTTTGCTCTAGCTTGATCGTGTCGTTGATGAGCTTCACGCGGAGGCGCATGATGTGCTCGAGAAAGTCAGCGTAGGAACCCTTGTCGCCGTCTTTGACATTCGGGAGGGCAAACAGCTGCTCTTCGGAATCAAGGATGTGCTCGGCCACGCGGGCGAGGCGAACGGTTTCATCCTTCTCGACGGAGTGGACCTGGAAAGTAATAAAGGCCGCTTCCAAAATCTCGTTCGAGAGGCCGTACTCGCGGAGCGGGTCCATCATGTCGAGGACCCACGGGAGCTGGAACGGGTCGAGGATGCCGAGGCCGTCGGGCTCGTAGTGCTTAGGGTCGGAATTTTCCTTCACCCACCAGGTCCCTTTATCCTTACTTAAACGGATGGTACACCAAAGCAGCTTGGAAGTCGTGGCAGCCATGGGGGGTTGATGTGCCCAAGTCTGGCGGGGAGTCAAGAGGGGTCGAAACAGTCCTTTCACCCAAACACCCCTAGGGATCGCCTTCTCCGCTTTCCTTCCGCGTTTTCCTCCCTTAACTGCAGGGGATGTCTTTCCTGTACGAAAAAGTGGCCACCAAGGCGCTCTACGCCATGGACCCGGAAACAGCTCACCAGGTCGGCCTGCGGGGTATGGGGCTGCTTGGCTCTATCCCTCCCCTTCGCTGGTGCCTGGAAAGGGGCCTGACCCCAAAGGGCGGCAAGCCGATCGAGGCCTTTGGTTTGAAGTTCCCCAACCACATCGGGTTGGCGGCGGGCTTTGATAAGGACGGCTTGGGCTGGCGGGGCGCGGCGGCCCTCGGCTTCGGCCATGTCGAGGTCGGCACGGTCACCCAACACGCCCAAGCCGGCAATGAACGCCCCCGTGTCTTCCGCTACCCCGACCTCAAGGCCGTGGTGAATGCCTACGGCTTCCCGAACGCCGGCGCCGAAGCCCTGCGCCAACGCCTACTCCGTCAACCAAGCCGCGGTCAACGCGTCCACCCGCTCGGCATCAACATTGGTAAATCGAAGATCACGCCGCTCGAAGAAGCCCAAGGGGACTACCTACACTCCTTCAAACTCCTCGCCCCGTTGGCCGACTACCTCGTCGTCAATATTAGTAGCCCCAACACGCCTGGTCTACGGGCGCTCCAAGACCGCGCACCTCTGGTGAGCCTACTCTCGGCACTGGCCCGCGAAAACCGCACCACCCCTGGTGGCCCGGTGCCACTGCTGCTCAAGGTCGCCCCTGACCTCAACCCGCACCAACTCGAAGACATCGTCTCCGTGGTGAGTGAAGTCGGCTTCGCTGGGATCATCGCGACGAACACGACAATCACTCGCCCGCCCGGCACCGAAACATACTCTACCAAGGGCGGCCTCAGCGGCGCACCGTTGCTGGAACGTTCCTTAGAGGTCGTGCGCTTCCTCACGAAGACCAGCCAAGGACGTATCCCCGTCATCGGTTGCGGGGGTATCACTTGCGCCACCGACGCTGGCCGTTTCATGGACGAAGGGGCCTGCCTCGTGCAGGTGTATTCGGGTTTAATTTTCCGCGGACCAGAACTGGCCCGAGAAATCGCCGAAGGGCTCGCTTGGCGCCAGCGTGACTGGGTCTAAGAGTCTATGCGCTCCGCTCTCCTCGCCCTCGCCCTGTTCGCCGCCAGCCTCGCCGCGGCTGCGCCAAGGCCTGCCGCCAAGAAAGGCGATGCGATGGCGGCCGACTCTTGGCGGGCCACCGGAACCATCTACGAGGGTAAAGCCGTCAAGACGGGTGTGCTCGAATTAAGTGAGCCCGGGCTCGTCAGCGGGGACGCCCCCGCGGCGGCCGTGAAAATCCTCTCCGGTAATGATAAGGACGAATCCGGTGGCGAGGTGATTGTACTCATGCCACTGGATCGCTTCCAAGACTTCGTGGCCAACTTCTCGCTGCGCCAACTGGGCTCCAAGCGCGGCGGGTTCGGCGCACTCTCTAAGGCCAAGACCGTCAGCGGGACGTTCGTGACGATTAAAGGCGAAGGCGCCCTGCTCTTCGGGCTAGACGCCAAGGATACCAAGGCACTCGGCAAGCCGTCGGAAATCCTCGCGGCCCAACTTCAACTCGCGAAAGACGGCGTCCAGGCGACCAAGCCCGGCTGGACCGCTCAGGAATTCAACGTCGCCAAGGTCGGTGCCGCCGGTGCACCCGAAACGGCCCGTGAATGGGAACGACTCCAAGGCCTGCTGGCAGCCCAAACGCTAGCGGCCAAACAGCCGCGCTGGAAAAGCAAGGAACTCCTCGACGCCCTCAAGGCGGGGACGCCGCGCTTCACCGTCGACGATCCCGCCGCCAAGGTCGAGTGGACCTTGCTCTGGAAATAAGCGGCCTGCGGCTTACTTGACGGCCTTGGACTTCTCGCGGACCGGGAGGTGCACTTCCGACTGTTTCATGAAGAACGGTACGAAAGGACTGTCCCAGTAGACGCCATAGGCTTCCCCCGTCACCTCGAGTTCCGCCCGCAGCTTAACCCAGGCCCGGAGTTTCTCTTCGGCTTCACGAAAGTTTTCCTCGCTGTAGGAACCCCGGATGCCAATCGCGGCGACAGCGCGGACCGGCACATCTTGGAGCTTCACTTCATTGCCGGGCAACAGGTCCACGCGCTTGGCAGAACCAGTATCCATATAGAACACCATGACGCCAGGCTGCAGGCGGGCTTCCACCGGGGCCGTCATCGGAATATTATTCTTACTGATGTAGCGGAAGAGTTTCCCGAAGAGGTTATTGTTGGCAGAGAAATACGCCTGCGGGGATTCGGCGACCATCAGGCGGGCCGCCGGCAAGGACTTGACCTCGAGGTCGCCCGGAGCAGTCCGAGGGTAGGCATCTTCGGCGCCCTGCGCAGAAGAAGAAAAGAGGGATGCCATAAAAAGAAGGAAGAGGGGCAACTTCATGTAGGCTAACATGAAAACTCCCGTGAAATAGGCAAGTCGCCAACTAAGTTCCTGCACCCTTGCCAGCCGACCTAAAAGCGGCTTTCTTGTGGCCATGCCTGAAACACCAGAATCTCGATCCTTTGGCTCCCGCCTCGGCCACAACTTCCTGACGGGGATGTTCCTCGTCCTGCCGCTCGGCCTGACGCTTTACATCATCTCCATCCTGATTGGCCTGATTGCCGCCCCCGTGGAGTCGGTCTTCCAAGCCGTCTTCCCGCTATTCTTTCCGAACAAAGCAGACGTGCCGGATTTCAAGACCGGCCTTAATCACGCCTTACTCGTCCTGGCGTCGGCCCTCGTCATGGCCGCCATCCTGTCCGGCCTTGGTTTCCTCTCCAAGCGGCTCTTCGGTAAAGTCCTCCAACGCTGGTTCGCCAGCCTCCTCGAGCGGATGCCTGGCTTGGGCGCCCTCTATAATTCTATCCGCCAGATGGTTGATGCCCTCAGCGGACGCAACAAGGACACCTTCCGCCGCGTGGTCATGATCGAGTTCCCCCGACCCGGGATGTGGACCATTGCCTTCGTGACCCACGAGCAACCGACCGTCTTCAGCCAAGCCATTGGTAAGCCCGTCGTCAACGTCTTCGTCCCCGCAGCGCCGGCGCCGACGACGGGTGTTATCCTCCACCTCTCACCAGAAGAAGTGCGGGAAACTAAACTCACCGTCGGTGAGGCCCTCGGCCTGCTCATGAGCTTCGGCTCCGTTATCCCCAAGCCCGACGACAAGTCCTAGGCCGTAATGTCGTCGGCCTCCCTCCGCTGCTTGGTCCTCGGGCGCGACCCTTCCGGAGAGTCGCACCTGTTGCTCACGCTGCTCGAGCCCGAACAAGGCTTGGAACGTTGCCTTATTCGCCACTCTCACGCCAAGGGTGCGACACCCCCCGACTTATTTGACGAATGCGAAGTGACGCTGGAACGGGCCAAAGACGGGGGCACGCGGTTCGCTCGCGACTACCGACTACTCACCCGCCGCACGGGCATCGCCCGCAGCCATCGTACATTGGAGCGGGCCTGCCGTTTCGCGTCGATGATCCGTCGTAATCCGCCCCCGCCGGAGTCAGCTCAAGTCTGCTACCGGATCGCCCACGAAACTTTCGCCGCCATGGCCGAACGCCCGCGCGCAGACTGCGCCTATTTTAAAGGCCTGTGGCTCATGATTAAGGACGGCGGTTGGCCCGTGTCCGAACAGTGGCTCGCCCACCTTGGTGGCCGTCGGGAAGCTGCGGCCGCCATCCTCACGCAACCGCTCGATGCCCAAACGACCGATGAAGAAATGGTCGCCAAGCTGGCCACTGACTTAGAACACTGGGCGGTGGGAGAAATTCATTTCGTCCTGCCCTGATGCGCATTGATGTCAAAGCCCGGCGCATCGAAGTGAGTGCGCAGGAGTTCGCTACCTTCCGACCTGGCCCTGGCGCCGGTGCGGGCGGTTCGCCGTGGCGCGCCGAGGCGGGCCGGCAATGGCATGAGACGATGCGCAAGCAGGCCGAAGCGGAAGGGGCGGACTGGACCTTCGAGCAGCCCATCACCTGCGAGATTGTCGTGCTCGGCTGGACCGTCGTCATCGCCGGGCGGACAGACCAGTGGCGCGAAGCCGGGGCCAAGATTCATATCCGTGAAATCAAGACGGTCTCGGTCTCGCTCCCTCGCCGACCGGAATTCCTCCACGGACGGTACCCACACCATTTCCTACAACTCGGCGTCTACTGCCATGCGGCCCGCCTCCGCCCTGGCGCCGGCGAGATCATCGGGGAACTGGTCTTCGTTGACCCGACTGATGGCTCCAAACAGACGATGGCTTTGCCGGATACGGCCGAGGCCGACCTCCTGCAACAGGCCGAAACGCTTGCGGCCCATGCCGAGAACCGCCGCGCCAGCCACGCCCGGCTGCTCAATCTACCCGACCGTATTCCCTTCAAGGAGCCCCGCCCGGAATGGCTCCAGGCTTGCGCGGACCTCGACCAAGCAACGATGGAGTCGCCCATTCGCCTCATGGTCGCTCCCACGGGTTTCGGAAAAACCTCCGCCGCTTTACGTCACGGGCTTTCTCTCCTCCGCAGCGGACGGGCGGGCCGCCTCCTCTACCTCACGGGCAAAGGGACCGGGCAAATCCAGGTCCTCGCGGAACTCCGCCGCTTAGCCAAACCCGGCGAACTCCGCGCGCTGGTGCTCCGGCCGCGTTCCGAACACGAGATTGATGGACTCTCCGACGACCCCGAAGAGATCCGCCGCAACTGGGCCCGCGCAGCCATCGACCCGCAAGCACTCCTCGCTGACGGCGCCGAGCTCCGCCGCATCCGTGAACTCGGCCGCATCGCCGGCGTCCCGCCATGGGACATCACCAAAGCGATGCTCGGACACGCAGAGGTGGTAATCTGCGACTACAATTACGTCTTCTCCCCGCGGAACCGTTCAGCCCTCGAAACCGTGCCCGGGTGGAACGATAGCGACACGGTCCTCATCGTAGACGAAGCCCACAACCTGCCCGAACGCGCCGCCGAATGCCTTTCGATTCGAGATGAAGCGCAGACTGCGGCCGATTTTGCGTTCACGCTTTCGGCCTGCAAAGCGCCCGCACCATGGTGTACGACGATGCAAGCTTGGGCCGACTTCCTGCATCGCCTCCCCAAGGCCGACGCCCTCTCGCCCGACGACCGCGTCGAGGCCATGGCCCTCGCTGAAAAGATGTCCTTACTGGGCACGGCCTTCCCCATCGATACAGATACGTTACCCGAGGAAGCCCGCTCAGGCGTCTGGAATGCCGCCCTGTGGTCTCAACGGCTCGAAGCAGCCGACCTGGGTTGGCTGCTCTGGTCGCCTAAGCCCGGCCTGCTTAACTTGGATTGCCTCTCCGCTGCTAAGGCCACGGGGGAACGGCTCGGTGCCTTCGCGCATGCCTTACTGATGACGGCCACACCGGGGCCCCGGGGCGCTTTGGCGACAGAATGCGGCCTCGACCCCGACACGCTCACGCGGGTGGATGCACTCGCCCCGTGGCGACAGGAAGCCTACACGGTCGCGATCGACGGGCGCGTCGACACGCGCTTAAAGACTCGTGACTCGCATGCCAACCGCACGGCGAACTCACTCCTTAAGCTTTCCGAAGAAGGGGCCGTGGCGGCATTCTTCCCATCTTACCGTTACGCTGAAAGTATCGTCACGGAAATCCAACGCCTGAAACCACACGCTCCCGTCGCCCTGCAACCGCGTGGCCTCGGACCCGAAGGCACCGCGCGTTTCGTCGAGGAAGCACTGGATCGAAACACTATTCTCTGCCTCATCCTCGGTGGCTCGCTCGGTGAAGGTGTCGACATGCTGGGCGGACGCATCCGCTCCGCGGTCGTCGTCGGCCCCGCCCTCCCCGAGGTTAATGCCCTGCAGGAAGCCCGCCGCAAGATGCACGTGCAGGACGGCGCGGAAGACGCATTCGCGCTGGCTTACGTCCGCCCCGGCATGCGTAAGGTGAACCAAGCGTTGGGTCGGCTGGTCCGTGCGCCTGGCCACACCGCGCGCGTGCTCCTGCACTGCCGGCGGTTTGCAGACGAGACCTACAAGGCCCTCCTCTCAACGGAGTATGGAGATCCCGAGGTCCTGACGGATGACGAGGACTTCCAGCGGTGGACGGCCCGAAGCTAAAGGCGCTTAGACCTTCGCGATGACGCGCGCGGCCGGGTAGCGAATCTTCTTCAGGGTCGCGTACTTATCTGCCGACGAACGGTAGCCAGCAGCGCAGGCCACCACGGTCTGGTAGCCCGAGCCAGCGAGGCCGAGGATTTCGTCATACTTGGCAGGATCAAGGCCTTCGATGGCGCACGTATCGACGCCGAGGACGGCAGCCGAGGTCATGAACTGACCGAGGGCGATGTAGCACTGACGGGCCGCCCACTCGCGCTGACCAGCGGCATCCTTCCCTTTCACCACGCCACCAATCATCATCTGGCGATACGGCTCAAGGACCGTGGCGTCAGCCTGGCGATCGGAGACCATCTGATTAAAGAAAGCATTGACGTCTTCTTCGGTGATTTCGGTCCGACGGGCGAAGACCACAAGGTGCGAAGCGTCGGTGATTTGCGACTGATTCCAAGAAACGGGGCGGAGCTTCGCACGGACGGCAGGGTCGGCGATGACGAAGAACTTCCATGGCTGGAGGCCGAAGGAAGACGGCGCGAGGCGGAGAGATTCCTGTAAGGCTTCCCAAAGCGGAACTGGCAAAGCCTTCGTATCAAAGGCCTTGGTGGCATAGCGCCAGTTAAGTGCGTTGAGAAGTTGATCGGGCTGAGTCGCAGGAGTCATGGTCTCCCGACTCAACCCACTCCGCCCCCGGTGTCAAATCAGGCTGGTGAAAGCACCCCGTTCGACAGTACCCATTGGCGGTCCGTCCGCGCTGCGAACTCCCGGCTATGCGTCACCAACACCAAGGCTGTACCACTTTCGGCCACAACCTGTAACAACAGCCGCATCACTTCCGCGCCCGTGGCTTCATCGAGATTGCCGGTCGGCTCATCGGCCAGCAAGACGCTGGGTCGATTGATGAGCGCGCGGGCGATGGCCACGCGCTGACATTCGCCACCGGATAGTTGGGAGGGTAAATGGCGGACACGACCACCCA